>Ga0134103_1003343_pt1 | contig 10874 bp, 9 predicted proteins | sample 14_taG_2_FD_94445 | JGI IMG/M metagenome (GOLD analysis project Ga0134103, IMG submission 94445) | Switchgrass degrading microbial communities from high solid loading bioreactors in New Hampshire, USA - 14_58_20_212_A1 metaG | ecosystem: Engineered > Bioreactor > Semi-continuous > Anaerobic >...
CCTATTCCGAGGGATTCGGTAATCAATGGCAAGTTCCTCGCAGGACTGTCCGTCCTCTCAATAATGGTTTTGTCATTGGGCATCGCAATCGGCTCAATCGGCATCATTTCCTTCGGCATACCACCAAGTCTTGAAGAGCTGATGAGGATTCTTGTCTTCCTGATAGTTACCATACTTTACATGTCGCTGTGGCTTGCGGTTTCCCAGATGTTTTCACTGTTTTTCAGGCAATCTGCGACTTCTGCCCTTGCATGTATAGCATTGTGGCTGTTTTTGTCTGTATTTGCAGAGCTCCTTGCAGGAGTGATAGCCGACCTGGTCTATCCCGTCAGCGAATATTCGGTGCTTGATAATGCCCTGAAAAATGCTAATATGAAATTGATGCTCAACAGAATATCTCCTTCAACACTTTACAATGAATGTTCGGTATACCTGTTGAAACCCACTGTGCGGACGACTAATTTTGTTACTGAGATTGACCTCATAGGAGCTGTTGCGGGAGCCTTGCCCCTGACCCAGAGTATTTTGCTGCTCTGGCCGCATTTTATAACGATGGCAGCCATAACAATGATATGTTTTGCTGTTTCTTACATTTGTTTCATGAGCAAGGAAATCAGGGCATAAGGCGAAATTTTTGATATGTTTCCGGGGAGATGGATGTGAAAAGCAGTGCAGGTGAAGAAATAACCCTCAGGACCGTCAAGGAAGAACATATATGCTACCTGATGCAGAGATACGGAAAACAGGTATACAGACTTGCGTATTACTATGTCCGTGACAGGTACCTTGCAGAGGATATATACCAGGAGGTTTTTGTCAGGGTTTTCAGAAACTATGACAAATTCAGGCAGGAAAGCAGTTTCTATACCTGGATATACAGAATTACCGTAAACCTGTGCAAGGATTACCTTAAATCTGCCAGATACAAAAGAATTATCACAGCCGGATTTATAAATGACGATCAGAGACCAAGGGAATTAAACAGACTGATGGAAGAAGCAGAGGGCGGCAGCGTATTCAGTACGGTTATGGAACTTCCGGAAAAATACAGGTTGCCGATAAGCCTGCACTATCTGGATGGACTTCCCGTATCGGAAATTTCCAGAATCCTTAAAATAAGCGAAAGCAGTGTCAAAGTAAGGCTCCACCGTGGAAGAAACAAGCTTAGGGAATTATTGGCAAAGGAGGGCAGGGTATGAAAAATCTTGATGAAATCTTAATCAGGGCAAAAAAAAATGCCGGTTCTTTCTTTTCAAAAATCAATTATGAAAAAATGAACCGGACTGTACTTCAAAAAATATCGGACAGTCGTCGGCCAACCCTGCCCTCATGGAGTTTTCATCTTAGATTCAGAGCAGCTTCCTTATTGGGCCTGTGCGTTATAATGATTGCCGTAATCCTTGCTTACGGTATTTCCGGGAAAATCAGGAATAGTAGTTCTGTTTCCCTGGGTGAACCCGTCTCCCGTGAAATGATAGAACTGGACAACAGCGAAAAAAGCAAATGGCTGTATTATTTTAAATTCAGCAAGCCGGATCGCGTCAGCAACAATCTGCTTGCAGTCATATGGGAACATGGTAAAAGCGGCAATTACGAATTAATTTACAGTTCAGTCTTTGAAAACAGCAACAAACCCTGCAAATCATCTGTTATTTCCTTTCCTGATGACCAGCCGCCCATTTTTATAATTTCATCACTAAATGATGATGAAAAATACATACATTACAGGATGCTCGGATTCAAGGGCAACAAGATTTTCACCCTCATGGAACAGAATTATGTGGCCAACGGAAAGCTTGAAGTAACGGAAGGGGTTCTGAAAGAAACAAGGTTTGTCCCCACAGAGGACAATAAGGCAGCTGAAATCATTACCTATTTCATACCTTACCAGCTAAACGAAACAGGAGATATAATTGCTCCTGCAGAGAAACTGATAATCAACAAAGGTGATCACGTTGTTTTTGTCGGGTACGAAAATACGCCCATAGAAGTGATAAACAACACGCTTACCTGGGAAAAGGAAAGCAGTGTTATGGATATGAATGAAAACATGGTCCTCTATATTGCCGACAAGGCGGGTGAAGATTATATATACATCAATCCTGTCAGCAGGGGGGAACCCAAAAAGATATCTGTTGAAATCATTGACAGTACAAAGCCTTCAGACTGAAGCTGTCACAAATTAATCCCCTGCTAATATTATGATATTGTGAAAAAAGTTTCAGGGGGACTTTTTTTGCTGTCAAGGGAAGAGTTTGTAAGAGTGTCTTTTGAAGCAAACCTGTTTTTCCAAAGAATAATGAAAGAACATCTGTTTTTTATTGAAATCAATCTACAGCCTGTAGCGCCAGCCTACATTATGGAAGCCAAAGTACTTAGGCACAACTTTGAGAGGTTAATGAGTGAAACAGTATATTACGCCAATGGAGTAATTTCCGAAGAAGCAATAAAGTCAAATGAACTTGTAACACCTTATACCTTAAGAGCGGAAGAGCTCAGCTCAAATCTAACCGGGGCAGCCATTGACACGGATATTACAAGGGCGGAAGCCCGTCTTTCAGGCAGTCAGAAGAGAAATTTAAGCGAATGGTTCGGTATCGCATCCCGGATAAACAACAAATCCTTAATTCTGGCTGAAGAAACGCTTCAATATAAGAAAAGACTTGAGGACCATGTAAATAACTGCAGAATATTTTTGACCCTCTATCCTAAAATGATTCACCATTTAATCCACGAAGTCGAATATTATCATGAAATACTGAGTTCCCTTCAAAAAGGAAGCCTTCCTGAAAAAACCATTTGCGACGAACTCAACCTCTGGAATCATCTTATGGAAGAACATGCCCAGTTTATTGACGGCATGCTTGACCCAAACGAGACTTCACTTAAAGAAACCGCAGAAGCCTTGGCCAAAAGATTTGAAAAACTTGCAAGGGAATGTACCAAATCTGCTGAAAATCAGGTAAGGCAGGAAAGCACAAGAGCCACTGAGGAATTCAGGAATTACAAAACTGCTGCCACAACAGGACTTCTGAAATGTGAAATCAAATCGATAATTCCTCCGCTTCTTGCAGACCATGTGCTGCGTGAAGCAAATTACTATCTGAGATTGCTCGGAAAGCTTAACAAGTAATTTAATATTAATATTCCATAAAAAAAGATACTATCATCAGGATAGTATCTTTCTGTTTTTTCTTCGGTGGAAGTTCCCGCCTTTCCGTTACCTGCTGAAGTGACAGTTTAAATCTAATCTGATAAAATAAAAAACATACTTTTGTTTGTAAGATAATACTCCGCATTATTGCGGTATCCTTATATACCTGGGATTAAAATTACGGATTTACAAAGTGATAGGATGAAAAGACTGGTTATTGGTATTCTGGCGCATGTTGATGCAGGCAAGACAACACTGTCAGAGAGTTTGCTTTATCTGAGCGGGAAAATACGGAAACTTGGCAGGGTGGACAAAAAGGACGCATACCTGGACAATTACGAGCTTGAAAGAGCAAGAGGCATTACCATATTTTCCAAGCAGGCAGTTTTTAAAATTGATGATATCAATGTTACACTACTGGATACCCCGGGCCATGTAGACTTTTCAGCCGAAATGGAAAGGACACTCCAGGTCCTGGATTATGCCATTCTGGTTGTAAGTGGTTCGGATGGTGTCCAGGGTCATACAAAAACCCTGTGGCATCTCCTGTCTGTTTATGATATCCCTGTGTTCATTTTTGTCAACAAAATGGACCAGGAAAGAAATGACAGGGAAAAGCTGATGGAAGAACTGAAGAAAGAGCTGGGGGAAGGCTGTATTGATTTCGGGCAAGCCGGCACAGAACAGTTTTATGAACAGCTTGCCCTGTGCCACGAAACCTTGCTGGATCAGTTATTGAAAAAAGGAGTTATAGAGATTTCCAATATCAAAAATGCAATCAAGAATCGTACGGTATTCCCGTGTCTTTTCGGATCAGCATTGAAACTGGAAGGTGTGCAGGAATTTATCGACATTCTTGCCGAATATACCCTTGTACCTGCCTATCCTGAAGAATTCGGCGCCAAAATATTCAAAATAGGAAGGGACGAGCAGGGAAACCGCCTTACCTATATGAAGATCACGGGTGGCAGCCTGAAGGTAAGGGATGTTTTGAGCAACGGCATATGGGAAGAAAAAGTCAACCAGATTCGTATCTATTCCGGCAAGAAATTTACACCGGTAAGCGAGGCCAAAGCAGGAACCGTTTGTGCGGTGACGGGGCTCAGCAAAACCAAACCGGGGGAAGGACTGGGAATTGAAAAGGATTCTCCTGGTCCTGTCCTTGAGCCCATTTTATCCTATCAGATCATACTTCCTGAAGGCTGCGATCACAAAGTGATGTTGCCGAAGCTCCGCGAAATTGAGGAAGAGGATCCTGAGCTCAACATATTGTGGGATGAACAGCTCAATGAAATCCAGGCACATATCATGGGCGATGTTCAGGTAGAGATTTTGCAAAGTCTTATCAAAAGCCGGTTTGGTGTCGATGTTACCTTTGGTTCCGGAAGGATTCTATATAAAGAGACCATTGCAAATGTTGTGGAAGGCGTCGGTCACTTCGAACCCCTTCGTCATTATGCGGAAGTCCATTTATTGCTGGAACCCGAGGAAAGGGGAAGCGGACTTAAGTTTGACGTAAACTGCAGCGACGATGTGCTGAGCAAAAAATGGCAGAACCTTATTCTGGCACATCTTAAGGAAAAGACGCATAAAGGAGTTCTGACCGGATCTCCCATCACTGATATGAAAATCACCCTTGTATCAGGCAGGGCACATGTCAAACATACTGACGGCGGGGATTTCAGGGAGGCAACATACCGTGCGGTACGGCAGGGTTTAAAGGAAGCCGAATCCATATTATTGGAGCCATATTACTCTTTTCAGCTCGAAATTCCGAAGGAGATGGTTGGCAGAGCCATGGCCGATATTGAAAAAATGCACGGAACCTGCCAGATTTCACGGATAGAAAACGAAAAAGCCTTTCTTTCAGGAAAAGCACCCGTTGTCACTATGAGAAACTATCAGAAGGAAGTTGCGGCTTATACCAAAGGATACGGCAGGTTGTACTGCAGTATTATGGGTTATGAACCCTGCCATAATACTGAAGAGGTCATACAGAGCATCGGATATGATTCCGAGAGGGACGCGGATAATCCTACCGGATCAATTTTCTGCGCTAACGGGGCAGGTTTCTATGTCCCATGGGACAAAGTAAAGGAATACATGCATGTGGAAAGCTGGCTGAAACCTGATACCGGTTTATGTGGAAAGGATAACGGGGATAAATATAAGGACAGGTATTATGAAGACTTCATAGAACCTGAAGAGATTGAAAGGATTTTCAGCCAGACATTTTATGCCAACAAGGGAAAGAGATCCCACTGGAATAAAAAAAGGAAATCCCCGGAAAAGAGCCATTCTGCTCCGGATACAAATACAGTCCGGCCTAAAAAGACTGAGGAAGAAAAAAAAGAAGACTTTCTTCTTGTGGACGGGTATAACGTCATCCATGCCTGGCCGGAACTGAAGGAACTGGCCGATTCTGACATGGAAGGCGCCAGGATGAGGCTGCTTGACCTTTTGTCAAAATACAGGGGTATAAAGAAACTTCACATCATGGTTGTATTTGACGCTTACCGTGTCCAAAGACACCGTGAGGATATCTACAGTTACGGGAATATCTTTGTTGTATTTACAAAGGAAGCCCAGACTGCCGACCAGTTTATAGAGAAGTTCGCCCATGACAATTACAGAAAATACAATATTACCGTAGCCACTTCCGATGCCCTGGAGCAGATAATAATCAGGGGAGCAGGAAGCCGGGCAATTTCAGCCAGGGAACTTATGGAGGAGATAATTGCGACAAATGAAAAAGTCATCAAAGCGTACCGCGATTCACAAAAACCCGATTATATTTACCTACGGGATTCCTTACCTGCTGAAACCAGAAAAAAGATGGAGGTCATGATCAGGGATTCTGCCGAAAAACAAAATTAAAATACCGTAAGGAGAGGTATATGTGTCAGACCTTGAATATCTTGTCCCTTCCATACAGTATGTAGTTTCAAAACGCTGTTCCCCGTCATGACACCTTTCGGAACCGTCATTGCATTTCCATAATTTTATGCTCATCCTGGACGGAGAAATGTATATATCCTATGATTTTGGTGAGAATTTCCACACTGTCACCAAAGGATACCTGGTATACAGTCCGAAATCAATGCCAAGAAAAGCATTCACAAATGCCGACAATCCAATTCTCTGCTATGCCGTCAATTTCCAGTATGCGCTTTGCAAAAATGGCGGCGAAAACTGGATCCTTGAAGAAAATGCCCCTTGCCTTCCTATAGACAGGATTATTCCCATAAGGAACATGGAAGCTTTAATTTCACTTTTCAAGGAATTAAACAGGGAATGGCAGAGCAAAAAGAAAGGCTATTTGCTCAAATGCAGGATAATTCTGATGGAGATCATCCAGAGAGTATTAAGGGAAAGCATTTTCACCTTCTATTGTCCGGTCGACATACAAAAAATAATGCAGACAGGAGACAGGAAGCTTATTGAAGAAGGAGCAAGGGAAATGATGAAGCTCCTTGGCACAACAAAAGGCGGTTTCATCGCAAAAGATTATCCCCAGTGGGATGCAATAAATGTAGAAGAAGAATGGGCTCAGTGGGCGAGAGACATATTTATCAATGAAGGAAATCTACGATAATTCGACGTCATAGTATCTACCAGCTATTACAATTACAGGAGCCATGCGATTATGCTTCCGCTCCTTGAGGAGATGAGAAGATTCAATAAACCTATGGTAATAGTATCAAATACACCTTATGAAGCCTTTGGAGTACCGGAGTGGGCATCAACGGCAGTGACATTCTGTCCGTCCGGCAGGGAAAATATGGCCGCTGTCGCCAAAACTTTATTTGGCGGGATAATACCTCCTGCTAAACTGGAGGTAAAATTGAAATAATTTTTTCATACGATAAAAACCTTTAATTTTTTAAATACGATACTGATATCTTGCAGTCGGGCGGCAACATCAGTGAGAATTGAAGTGAAGGGGCTTAAACGTGTTGCCGCTCTATTAATTCATTTCATATACTGTAAGACCATTCATTTTTGTCGATTCATGTCATGACATTACATGTAAATCGCAGGAAAATTTCAGGATTTTTCTTATGAAATGGCAATTTTTTATCTAAAAAATAATATTTAATTCTGAAACAGTGGTATATATAAAAAGATGGGCTTTTTTATAGAAAATCCCTCTAATCTGTAAATACAGACGAACCCTTATCTGCCCATCATATTGTTCAGGATTTTAAGGCGAACCGCAATATATACGCCTTAAGAAAGTCCAAATGGTGAGGAATTTATGAAAAAAATCCTGGCCCTGTTTACTATTTTGATTATTATACTTTTATGTATAATTTTGACTCGGGTCACTGTCAGCAACATCAACTGGACCGGGGCTGAGCTTGCATTCATGGAAGAGCATCCCGTGATACGTCTTGGAGTGGATCCAAGGTTTGTGCCCTTTGAATTTATAGACAGTAACGGTGAGTATAAAGGTATTGTTCCTGACTATCTTTCGCTTATAAGCCAAAAAACAGGGCTGAAATTTGAAGTCGTCAGGTATCATTCATGGCCGGAAGTTTATGAGATGGCCCTGGCCGGCAAGGTTGACGCTCTGCCTGCAATAGGCAAAACCGAAGAAAGGGAACAGTATTTTCTTTTTTCAAAGCCCTATTACTACTTTAAAAGGGTAATCGTGACCCGTGATACCGATACTGACATATCGGGCATGGAGGACCTGAAAGGACTTAAGGTGGCCGTGCAGCGTAACAGCTCCCATCACAGCTACCTGCTCTCCTATCCCGATATAAATCTAAGTCTCTAAAATTCGGTAGAAGCGGCGCTTGCCGCAGTTGCTACGGGGGAAGAAAAGGCTTTTATAGGAAACCTTGCCACCACTAATTACCTTATCCGTTTAAACGGACTGACCAGCCTCAGATTTGTCTCCTTTGAATCTGAAAAAGTGCATGCGATACATTTTGCCGTCCGCAGGGACTGGCCCGAGCTGGTTAGTATATTTGACAAAGCCATGGACAGCATTTCCGAGAGCCAAAAACTAGCCATCAACAACAAGTGGATTGAACTGGACACGGACGTGGATTACTGGCCGCTGATAAGATTTCTTTCCATTATTGCGGCCGTCATTGCCATCGTGATGTCAGTATCTTTCTTCTGGATTATGCGCCTTAAAAATGAAATACGGGAAAGAAAGAAAATCCAGGCTGATCTTGAAAAAGCCAAAGCTGAAGCTGATGAGGCAAATGCACTTAAATCAAGCTTTCTTGCCAGGATGTCCCACGAAATACGAACCCCTCTCAATTCAATAACAGGCATGTCGTACCTCCTGAAAAATACTGAAGTTTCCCTGACCCAGAGAATGTATATTTCCAATATTGAACAGGCTGCGAACAACATGCTGAGTATAATAAACGATATCCTTGATTTTTCAAAAATAGAGGCGGGGAAAATCGAGCTTGAGATAACATCCTTCAGTATTGACCAGGTAATCTTAAATGTCGTGAACATTATTTCTCACAAAATTGAGGAGCAGGGAATAAAATTCAGGTTACATAAGGATTCGGAAATTCCTGTCTGGTTTTACGGCGATCCCAGGCGTATCGAACAGATCCTGCTCAATCTTCTCAACAACGCGGTCAAATTTACCCGTGAAGGTGAAGTTTCGCTTTATGTAGGACTGATATCGGCACAAAACGGTAAATGTCACATTTCATTCACTGTCATAGATACCGGCATTGGCATGACTGAAAACCAGATTGAAAATCTCTTCAAACCCTTTGTTCAGGGGGATATAACCATTAACCGCCGTTTTGGCGGTTCGGGGCTGGGACTTTCCATTGTCAAGAGCCTTGTTGATTTGATGAACGGAAGAATAGAAGTTTCCAGCGCCCCGGGTAAAGGTTCGACTTTTACGGTATATTTGACCCTGGACGTTGACAAGGAAAAGGAGAAGATTTACGGGCACACGATTTATGCAAGCAGACTGGACAGTATAAGAGTATTGATACTGGAAAAGCAGGATACCGATATTAACATGCTTGCAAGCTATCTGGGCCGCTTTGGAATGCATTATAAAATCGCGGATTCGGAAGAAAGCGCGGTAAGAATTCTCGAAACGGCCAACAGTAAAAAAAGTAATTCCTTTGACTTATTAATCGTTGATTTTGAGACTCCGGCCGTAGGAGGCTTCGGATTTGTAAAAGCTCTCCGGGGAAACGGTAAAATAAAAAAACTTCCTGAAATATTGATGCCGCTTCCGATGAACAGGCTTGATCTACTGGACAGACTTAAAGAACACGGAGTGGATATGGGCATTGTAAAGCCAATAATTCCTTCAGTTTTATTGAACGGAATCCTGGATATTTTTGATATAAAGATAAAATCAGGTCTTGTATCTTCAGAGCTGAAGGAAGCAGTCCCTGAAAAACCTGATGCGAAATACAGGGTTTTGCTGGCAGAGGACAACAAGACAAACCAGCTCATAGTAAGCTCCCTTCTGCAGCCGCTCGGTATTGAAACCATTGTTGCCGGTGACGGAAAGGAAGCGGTGGAGCTTTATAAGCAGAATTGTGAAAAAATTGACCTGATACTGATGGATCTGCATATGCCGGTCATGAACGGTTACGAAGCATCCGGGAAAATCAGGGAGATCTCGAAAAACGTGCCCTATAGTGGCATTGACAGCAGATGTGATTTCAGGCGTCAGGGAAAAATGTGAGCAAAGCGGAATTTACCATTACATAAGCAAACCCTTTGATCCTGATGATATGATACATACCGTTTGACGGGGATATCATTGGGTACCTGATGATAAATCTGAAGGAAACATTTCTCCAGGACGTTTTAAAGGATTTTTGCAGGAATAACAACAACATCGCAATCATTTATGATGAGAACGGCGATATTATAACAAGCAGTGACACAGGTATTGTTAACTCAAATATTTATCAAACCCAATACAGTTTTGTCCAGGAAGTCAACAGCAACAATGAGTTCGAAAAGATAGACCTTGGTATGCAAAGCTACATAGTCACCCACAGCTTTATCGATGACTGCGGCTGGAACATAGCAACCATAGCTTCATATGATGAACTTTTCAGTCCGCTTAGGGCTGTAGAATTCAAGATAATACTGATTTCAGCGTTGCTGCTTATTGGATGCATGGCAATCTGCATGGTTGTGTCCCATAAGATAACAAGGCCTGTTATCCAGCTTTCAGGACTTATGAAAAACTATACCCTTGAAAAGATATCCAAAAAGGATATGGATACCAGGATAAGAGAAGTCAAGTTCTTCTATGAAAGTTTCAACAAGATGAACAAGCAGATAAACAAACTCATAAATGATCTCTATATTGAGGAAGAAAAGAAAAGCTGAGCTTGCTGTTCTTCAGGCCCAGATAAATCCCCACTTTTTATACAATACCCTGGAATCCATAAACTGGATGGCTCTTTCGGCAAAGCAGAAAAATATAAGCCGGATGGTACTGCTTCTCAGCAACTTTATGAGGTTAAGTCTCAATAAAGGCAAGAATGTATATACCATAAGGAAAGAAATTGAGCATCTGAGAACCTATATTGAGATTCAGCAGATAAGGCACAAGAACAAATTCCAGGTAATTGAAGACATTGATGAGAACATACTGGATTACTATACAATAAAACTCATCCTGCAGCCTATTATTGAGAACTGTATAGTCCATGGCTTCAAGAATACCATGCAGACAGGGACAATAGAAATCTAC
>Ga0134103_1003354_pt1 | contig 10829 bp, 7 predicted proteins | sample 14_taG_2_FD_94445 | JGI IMG/M metagenome (GOLD analysis project Ga0134103, IMG submission 94445) | Switchgrass degrading microbial communities from high solid loading bioreactors in New Hampshire, USA - 14_58_20_212_A1 metaG | ecosystem: Engineered > Bioreactor > Semi-continuous > Anaerobic >...
AAGCTGCCACCACGAGTTTTTTCGTGCCAGCGCGCGAACCGTTAGCCCTTTTAGGTCCACTTTCGGCAAAGTGTCGAGTATGGTGGTAGTTTCGGCTACAGTGGTTTCAGCTTCCGTTTCGGTGGCTGCGGTTTTCTGCGAACCTTCCGCGCAGGAAACAGTTACGCCGATAAAAATCGCAGCCGCAAGGGTGGCTGCCAATATACGAACGAATACTTTTTTCATGTCTCCCGCTCCTTTCATTTGATCATTCCACTGTGTGCTAATAAAGTTAAGTTAATACATTATATAATATAATAATTGCTTTTTCAATCATAATTTGCACATTGCACCTATTTATCCCATAAATATTGCTTCCCTTCTATGGCGGCTTCCTACGTCGCAGAAGGGTTTTTTTATTTCTTCGCAATGAAAAAAGCGGGAACTATAGCCTATAAATCGAACTAAACGTCTCTTTTCAGCAGAAATACTCAGCAAATGTTTATTTTAATAAAATAATCTGAATAATTTGTACATATTTCCCCGCGTTATTTGGCATTTTTCGATTAAGTTTTTATATTGCGGGGCATATAATTGGGATTAACTGGCAACGCATGCGCGTTGGGACAAATTAATTATGGAGGTAATTATGAATAGCTCTATCACTCGGAAACGGTTAAACGTTTTGCTTGCATTGCTGCTCAGCTTGGCGATTTTGCTATACGCCATTCCTGCGGTGGCGGCAAGCGTAAAAGTCATCTATGCCTCAAAGTACGGGAGCGGGAATGGCTCCGGTACCAGCTGGCAGGACTCGATGACACTTGAAGCGGCGCTTGGCTATGAGCCGCAGCCAGGCGAAAAGGTAAAGGTATTCCTTAAGGGCGGGGATTACAACATAACAAAACCGCTTGAAATCAAAGAAGGGGTATACCTTTACGGTAGCTTTTCCGGCAACGAGGTTTATGAAGGCGGCAGAATCAAAGTTGACCGTGACAAAAACGGCATTATCGAGCCTTGGGAATTCATATCGCCCACGGTTTTAAAAGTCAGTGGAGTTGTTGTTAAGATTGCCGGCGGAGTCGTTAGCGGTGTGACAATAGAGTCCACCTCCGACGGAAGCGGTAGCATTGCCGAGCTTGAATCTGGCGGCGTGCTGGAAAACTCGATAGTAACAGGCGGCGCTATTAATTTAGACAACGGCTCGCTACTGTCCTGTTACATTCATGGGAACAAAGCCCCCGAAAGCGATGGGACAATCAATGTCGCCGGTCCCGCTATAATATCCCATTCCCGCATTGAAAATAACGAAGCAATAAACGGCGCCGGAGTTTATATTGACACTTCGAGCGACGTATATATCACAAATAACCTTATTGCTTACAATAACGCGGCTATATCCGGCGGCGCAATTTATATCGCCGGCGCAGCAAATGCCCGTATTATAAACAACACTATTGTTTACAACGGTATATCCGAAGAAAAAGGCAAAGCAGGTGCCGGCGTACATATAACTGTCGACGACAATATCAATCTGGCATTTTACAACAATGTAATTTGGGGCAATGACGGCGGCGATCAGGTCTATAGGGAAAGCAAAAGCGAAGAAGTCCTCGGCACTTACGCGTTTTACAATAATGCAATAGGCGAGCAATCACAAGACTTTATTCTTTTCGACGATACCTATAATAACATAGACATTTCCAAGTCCAATCATAAAGATCTGTTCAAAAACTCGGGCAGCTTTGAGCCAAAGAGCAGCTCGGTTTTAGTTGACAAAGGAAATAACGACGGTTACACCAGTAATGCACGTTCATTTTCTACCGCTCACAACGTGCTATTAGGCTACGACTTAAAAAATAGCACGCGTGTCAGCGGCACAATCGACATCGGCGCATATGAGTTCATAGAAAAACCCGACATGCCCGCCCCTAGCTTAAGCTGGGCTCCCGCCGGCGGTGGCGGCGGCGGGGGCACACCGAACAAGCCTGAGCCGCCCAAGTGCACGTGCGATGGTTGCACCGGCGATGGCTGCGAGTGCAATGGCAACTGCCCAGAATGCAAATGCCCGGGCTGCGAACAAAGCGTAGAAGAGCCTACCTGCCCATGTGAAGAATGCGACGACTGCGATTGCCCCGACTGCGGCTGCGGCGAAGGCGGCGACGAGCAGCCCAACTGCCCATGTGACGTTTGCGACGAGTGCGACGGCGATTGCCCTGAATGCGGTTGTGGTGATGGCGGCGGCTCCAATTGCCCGTGCGATGGCTGCAGCGAGTGTGATGGCGACTGCACCGACTGCGATTGCGGCAACGGCGGCAGCTCCAATTGCCCATGCAGTGAATGCGGCGACTGCGGCGGCGACTGCACCGACTGCGATTGCGGCAATGATGAGCAATAATGCGGCTGCGGTAACGATTGCACGTGCGGCGAAAACTGCGATTGCAGCGAAGATAATTGCTCATGCCCCAATCCAGATATGCCCAACTGTCCATGTGATAAACATTGCTTTGGAATTTTGTTCTGCAAATGCTTAATATTAGGCTGTAAAAAATGTTGGCTAACAAAATGGATGCGTTTTATACTTGGCTTGTTCTTTTAATACCGCCGATAAGCCGATAATAACTTAATAAAAAGCATTTAAAACCTCCTGCGATAGGTTTTGCTATCACAGGAGGTTTAGTTTATTTAATTACACCAACATCGGCGTTTTATGTTATGACGTCGTACTGCTCCATAAGCTTTTCAAGCGCTTTTTGGGCTGCTTTGGCTACTTTTTTATAAGTAGAGATGAAATTGGAAGTGCTGCCGACCGCATATTGTCTCAAATATATAGAGGTTTCGCCAAAGTTGAATATTGTGTTGAGATCGACGGTGATGTTATCGTATACGATGTCGAGCATTTTTTTGGAATTCTCGTCGCGCGCGATTTTTTCTTTCAGCGTGAGGCTCAAGACATTGGGCTGCACTGTGGTGTAGCCCAAGTATGCCATTGCGTCTGTTACAATGCCGACTTTTTCCGCATCGGAAACGGTTTTAAGAAGCCCGATCCCGCTCGGCATCCAAGGGTCAAAGAGCGTATAATACGATTTCTGCGATTCTTCGTATTTAGGAACGGGAAGGATACCGTAGTCGTCTTCCATATCCCTGAGGTATGACATGACGAAAGCTGCACGGTTTAAGCTAAACAGCGAGCGCCTATTCTTGAAAAGCGAGATTTTGTACGACAATCCTGACGGGTCATTTCCAAGTGATTCGGTCTGTATAACATCTTGAGTCGTGAAAAGGGAGTTGAATTTATCTAGCACGGTTATCGAGCGCTCGCTGTCGATGACGAGTTCGGGTATACCGTCCGGGTTTCTTTGGGTCGTCTTAAGCCCTGCCCCGGCGTAAAGGGCGTTGCCCTGCGAGTCGTCAAGGTCAAGTCCATAAAAGTCCTCGGTATCGGCTCTCCCATTGTTGTTCAGGTCGGCGTACACTCCTTTAATTAGGCTAGCGAGCATATCAATTGTCCATTTTCCGTCAATAACGGCATTATACAAGCTTTCATCTGAAATCCCGCGGTCAGAAGCAAGGTTTATATTGAAAATAACAAAAAATGTGCTATACAGGTATGCCAAACATGCCGGTCCCGTCGCCACATACTGTTTGCCGTTGACGACCATCTCCTCGTTCATCGACTGGCACCACCAATCCTCGTCCAAAAGCAGCGAGTCCACAGAGCGCAGGTCATACAGATACCCGCCCGGAGCGAGGGTGTTGAACCCATCCGCGGTGGTGGTCAAAAGCAAATCATACGCGTCTTCCTGCGCATTAACAGTGTTCATCACCTTTGTCCTTACGGCACCGCGGTCTGTGTCCGATATATATTCGATATTTATATTAAATAGGTCTTCAACTATGCGGTCACGCCTATATGCCGAGTCATAAAATATATCTCCGACTTCTTCTTCGAACGGCATATTAGGTCTTTCCTCGGTATGCGTGCACAATATCGTAAAGGTTTCCCCGCCGAAATTTTGGCCGCTGAGTTTTGCAATGTAATCGGATGCCGTCTCGGCATCTTGCAAAGCTGACGAATCACCCGGTTTTTTCGATGCGTCTGCAACATTGGCGGTTTTTTCGGCACAGGATACCAGCGTAAAAAGGATGGCAACAACAAGCGTTAAGGCAACCAGTCTCCGAGCAGGATTTGACATAAGCGCGCCCTCCATTTTATGTAAAGTATTAATTAAGGGTCAACTTTTTGCTTATCCTCTTAACGCCTTTATGGGTATATTGCATGCTTAAATCTTAGCAAACGATAATCGTCACCCTTACTCTTTGTCCGCGGGAACGTCGCACAAAAATCCGGCATATGGGAATTTATAAAGCATTACCGGCGCGCCGAACCTTTCGATGATCTCCCCTTGCGCTTTGCCGCTTATAATCTGCTCCGCGCCTTCGATAAGCTTGCCAATCAAATCGGGACCGACCGGGAAGCTGCCGTGCGACGGATATACCGTGTCAAACTCATCGGTATACTTAGACAACTTCTTCATGCTCTCCAGATAGCGGGACATATTCCTGTGTTTCCCAAACATAAAGATGTTCCCGTCTTGGACCGAGTCTCCCGATATAAGCGCCCTGTTTTTTATATCCAGCACGGCAATGCTGCCGGGGGTATGCCCGGGTATGTAAAATATTTTCAGGGGCCTGTTGCCAAGCTCTATTATATCGCTATCATTTACAGGCAAAATTGTGCCTTTGCCCCCGTGCGCCCTGTAGAGTCCTTCTTCGGCAGGATGCATATAAATATACTCAAAACTGCCGTTACCGGAGATATGGTCCGGATCGGCGTGCGTGTTAAGAAGCATTAGTGGCAGTTTTGTAATACCCTCTGCAATCTGCTTTGCATTCGGGGTACCTCTGCCGCTGTCAACGAGCAGAGCCTTATCCGCGCCGGTTAAGAGGAAAAATCTGACGCCGTTATCTTCAATTCTCCATGTGGTATCGTTTATCTGGATAATCTCCGCCAACTTTATCCCTCCTAATATTATCTTGTATATATTTAAGTTTTGCGATATAATTGAATGCAAGCTTTCTCTGCTTCTGGTGTAAGTATTTTCTATTATACCATTTTTTCATAACAAATAAAGTGTTTTTTAGAAATAATCTATAATTTTGTTTTCATAAGGAGATAGTTTTTGTGGCTATAAAAAATATCTTTAGGGCTTGCATAATCTCGCTGGCATTTATTTTTCTACTTAATCTTTACGGCTGCGCAAGCAGCGGTAATTACGATAATAATGATAATAATGATAATAATGACAATAATGATACTACTATAACAGTGCCTACAGTGCCGACTGCTAGCGGTATACTAACAATATCCGTACTAAAAGCCGGTCAGGCAGACGCCATTGTTATTACAACGCAAAACTCTTGCATGGTAATCGACTGCGGCGAAAAAGACGATGCCGATAAGGTTTTACAATACTTAAAGGAAAGAAATATCAAGACAATTGACTACCTTGTAATCACGCATTTTGATAAAGACCATGTGGGCGGTGCTGCAAAGATTCTTAGCAATGTTACAGCTAATATAATTTATGTGCCCGATTACAAGGGAAACACCGACGAGTATAAAAAGTATATAAACGCGCTTGAAATGAACAGTATGTCGCAAACCGCGATAACCGAAAACGTGTCATTCTTGCTTGACGATGTGCTTTTTGAGATATACTCTCCGCTTAAAACCTCTTACCGCGGCGATAACGATTATTCCCTTGTGGTTTTGGCAAAGCACGGAAATTTGAGTTTCCTTTTCGCTGGAGATGCCGAATCCGAAAGGATTTCGGAACTTATGGAGCAGCTTGACGGCAATTACGATTATTTTAAAGTCCCACACCACGGGCGATTCGACGATATGACGTCGGAATTTATTAATTTTGTAAACCCGTCAATTGCCGTGATTACAGATAGCGAAAAAAACCCTGCAGACGATAGGACGATAGAGTCGCTTTCGGCTCTTGGCTGCGAAGTATACTGTACGAAAGACGGCACGGTAACCGCTATATCAGACGGCAGCGAAATAACGGTGGAGCTAGTACCATAAAGTGTAAATCAGCATCCCAATGCTATAAGTTTCTAGCAAAGGGGTGCTTTATTATATTAGCATAATTATCCTCACTCATTTACAGAGCAGCCTCTGCGACACAATATCGGAGTAAATCTCTAAGCCGTCTGTTTTTGCAACATGGATTACATCCTTAAACTTCCTGCTGTCAGGTAAAAATGAAGGGAGCAAATTTTCTTTTTGTAAAATGCGGTCGGGGTTAAATACGACGCCTTCGTAGCCGTCAAATATGGCTACATAAAAAATTTCCGACTCAACGATGTCATGGAAGAAGTGGCTGCCGTAAGAAAGCTCCGGCATAAATCCATCCTTCGCCGATGAATACTCGCAAACTACTTTCATGTTACAAAGTTCTGCAAAATGCACAGGGACTCCGAGTGACGGCGTTGTGCTGCCCCATCTGCCGGGACCGACCAGCATGGCGTTTTTCCCTTTAATCTCCTTGTTTATAAGCCCAATTTGACGGGCAACGTTGTATTTTTCCTGTTCGCTCAAGTTCAAATATGCGCCCGCATTAACCATAATGACATAATCGATTGGCAATCGCACATTCCCGCCCATAAAGTTGCCTTTGCTTGAAAAGAAGCAGTCATATGCGTCCTTTATTTCCGGTATCTTTACTGTCTTTCCTAAGCCTTTGGTCTGCAGCGGGCGGCACTGCAGAAGATTTATTTTATAGCTATTATCCTTGCTAAAGTTGACAGTGAACTCAATATCGACAGGGTAATCGTATGCTTTCGAGAGCACAGCCAGCATTTCTCTCATTACGTCAGCGAAATTTGTGTCGGTAAAAAGCTTTTTAAAATCCAGTATATATGGCGTTTTCCGGTTATGGTAACCCAGCTCGCGGAGCCTGGCTTCGGTTACATAGTCGGGACTTGCAAAGAGCTTTTTGTCGGCTTTCAGTGGCAACGGTATAACATCGTCCAAATCCTTGCTTTGCAAGGCATTTTCAGAAAGCGAAAGAAGGTCTACCCGGTGCTGTGAGAATTTCATCTGGTCTTCGTAATTAATCGGGGGCGTGCGGAGCGGGTTGTCAAGGGCTACAACCTTTACATAATCCCCGTCGGTCCGGTCCACCGCCCTGGTGCCAAGCCCGAATACAAGGCGCAGCATCCCTGCGTTCATATCTATACTTTCATCCCAGACGTAAAGGTTAGAGGAGACCCCCACGCCTGCTAAGTGCGGAAAGAAATAATCCCCAAAGCGGTCTCCCGAGACCCGCTGCACAAGTATAGCCATCTGTTCGTCCTTCTGCGCCAGCCCTCGGTTCATGCGGTAAGCCAGGGCGTCCTCGTTCATAGTGCTTGCATATATGATGCGGACAGCCTGTTCAAAAGCCTCGTAACGCTCTTGCGGAGTACCCTGGTTTACGCAAAAAACGCTCTCGTATTTGCCGGCAAATGCGTTCCCAAAGTTGTCCTCAAGGAGAGAGCTTGAACGCACTATTATCGGTGACTGGCCGAAGTACTCTAGCATTCCGATAAATTGTTCCTGAATATCTTTGGGGAATGTGCCGTTCAAAAGCTTCTCCTTAAGCTCCGCCGCATATTTAAAGTAGCCCTCGGGCGTCTTTTGTTTTGTGCGGAGCCTCCACCAGCCGTTTTGTACAATATATGTGTAAAAAACATCCGAGCCTATATAAAACGAATCGTGAGGCTCAAGATATGATGTAAAACGGCCATCGCCTTCTACTTCAAGAATCTTCCTCGCAAGCAGCATGCCGACGCTTTTTCCGCCGATAAAACCTGTGCCTATTTCCCTAGATGCGACGGCGAGGATATCACTTAAGGTAAAATACCGATCGCACAGCTCGAGCATTCGGGACTGGTTGCCGATTATCATTTGCATAAGGCGCCTTTTTAAGGTATTCTGCTCCTCGGCGGGTGCATCCAGCATATTTTTTGCGTCGCTGAAAATTCTATTCCAATGGTCAAGCCTTATTTCATAGCGGTTAATGCTATTAAAAAGCTCCGAGGCATCGGCGCTAGACGTAATGCATACCGCATCCTGCCCCTGAATGAGATGCGGGAAGAACATTGTCGGCGAATAGCGCTGCCATACCTTGAGTGGGTGGATATATGTTTTTTCATTTATTTGATATAGGTCAAGGAGAAGCTGGGTCGTCTCACGGATTCCGGCGATGGTGCTATAGGTGTGATAATTCCGTCTGATTGCAAAATATGCTACCGTCTCAAGGTCGTACAAATACGGGCATGTGGCTTTAAAAAAGTTACCGATCATCAGGTCCGAATGCCAGTATTCGAGCAAATCAGTCAGGCAGTCAAATACATATAATACTCTCTTACCCTCTTCATTTATTAGGTTGTGTATTTCGATTGTAAAGCTCTCAAAACCTTTTTGAGGGTCAATGTGATAAGTCATTATATCACTGGTATTAAAGATAGGCTCGTGATTTGCAAAGCGGACATAAATCACCCGCATTTTTTCCGATTTGGAGCTTTTCACAAAATACTCGGCCATTTTTTTATAGCCCGAAATGGAATCCACCTGCCATACTACGTTATCACCCAGCCGCAGGTGGTCGATTACATGGTCAAATCCCTTTATGCCCGTGCTGACCCTGTCGTATAAGTTCATGGGCTACCCCTTCTTGTTTTTTATGATAATATCGGCTAATCCAACACTAAGATTCTCTATTTACACTCCATATGCGAATCCGAGCCTGCCAAAAGGTACACAGTCCCCGGACGTATAATAGCTCATCATATCGTCCGGGCACTCAACTCCGTCGGCTACTTTGAATATAAAGCCTTCATTCGCGCCAAGTTTTACAGACGTTCGGGGTATACGCAGTTGTATCGTCCTGCCCGATAGGTTATATTCCGCAGTTCCGACACGCGAATACCCGGGCGCTCCGCCCTCAATAACCGGAGCAGTAATTTTGTGAACGCTTGATACTGAGCCTGAATATATTTCGCGGCCTACGACATAATCAAAGCCGCCAAGGCCCGTCCCGCCACAAAGCGGGGTGATAAATATATTCATACAGTTGCGTTCATCCGGATACAACCCGATATTCTCCGCCGCACGTATGTAGAAATACAGGTAAGCCTCGTCGTCAGCCACACGGACTTCGCATATAGCGTTGCGCGGCGCCGGCGCCGTATAACGCATTTTGGGCGAATGGCTAAGGCAGTCGCGAGCTGTGCGGTCGCCGAAACCGCGGTATATAGTCTTCACGTCGTCCCATTGCGAAAGGTCGCCGTATATGTCGAGCGTTTTTGCCGTCCGATACTTTTCGCCTTGATTTGCGGTCCCCTTGTATCTCCGTATATTGCGAGCCAACTGCAAATAAAAATTGTCGCCGTAACCGCCGCGCATCGGTTCGATATCGCGCGAGAATTCCTCATCCGCGCAGTCGACGAAAAATACACGTTCACCGTACTTACCACCAGGGTTACCCACAAATTTGATAGCTATCCACTCATTCCAACCGGTTACAAAAACTATCTTCGGATCGCACTCAATCGCATGATTCCACTGTTCCTCAAAGTTGGCGCCGGATTCGATTGCGCCTTTATCGTTCTTTCCATCGTGGAATCCGCGCCCCCAGTTGCTATCGTGTTCCTTGAATTGTACAGAATCGCTGAACGGAAGTCCCGGATGCTGAGCGACAGATACACTCATGACATCTCCGTACAGCTTTTGCGGGCGGTGCCAGTCGATCCATGGGAAACCGCCTTCGCGGTCGGGTTCATTAGGCCACTGGGAAGGACGAAACCAGAAAAAGTCACGCAGCTTTTGTTCTATCTCCGATTCCACGCCAATGATAAGCGGCTTGCCTTCGCGGGTAAACCAAAGGTCGCGGTATCGGCCAGGCGCGTACAGCACATCATACAGATGCCTGACCGTCCGCCCGGAAGCAGTGTTTGTATAAAACGCAATCTTCGGCACATCCCAACCTGCCAGGCGGTATTCTTCAAGAATGGCAAATAGCTTTTCCCATACCGCGTCGTATGTGACTGCATTTGTCGTATCAAATACGAGGAAATCCACTCCGGCTAAAGTCAGCATTTTGATGTGCCGGCGCATTACCCATTCGTCAAGTGAGTTATAATAACCAAACAGCGGTTCGCCCCAGAAATGATACTCGCCGACCGGACTTGCTTTGTTGCCCGCCGTATCCCAGAGCAGTTCGGGCGAAGATTTTAGCAGCTTTGTGTTGTCATATATCTCTGTATCTTTTTTTACATGCTGCCCAAGCCATAAAAAATAGAAAATACCGACATAGCGGTCTTTTCTTTCGCTGCCAATAGGTATAACTCTACGGCCCAGTCGATCTGTTGCTGCAATCAGTCTTATTATGTTGTCCATATTAATCCCTTTAATATATTATAATATTATATTGTAGATTATATTGTACGAAATCGCAACAGTTCGCTTTCAAATATATCATAACAATTTATTTAAAAAAATAAGTGCGCCCCGTGGTAATCATACATAACATGATAACTGCTAACAATAATAAAATTAAAATGCCTGATTATTGCATCTAGGGAATAGAGCAAATCAGGCATTTTTTATTGTGGGTGTACAGGTTAGATGTCGGTGGTCGGTGAGTGTACAGGTTAGATGGCAGGGGGTTGAGAGTGTACGGATTGGATGTTTACACATGATTAAATGGGCGAACTCGATCAACCAATGACTTACGTTGCTACAACTATGTCTTCAAACACATAAAGATAGTAATCTTCGAGAGTTGGTGTTACGTTAT
>Ga0134103_1003360_pt1 | contig 10822 bp, 11 predicted proteins | sample 14_taG_2_FD_94445 | JGI IMG/M metagenome (GOLD analysis project Ga0134103, IMG submission 94445) | Switchgrass degrading microbial communities from high solid loading bioreactors in New Hampshire, USA - 14_58_20_212_A1 metaG | ecosystem: Engineered > Bioreactor > Semi-continuous > Anaerobic >...
TCGATATGTTCCCGTGTACGAATTTTGGCTCTTTAGGTTGAGTAGATAGATTGAATGTAATTTCGGAAATCCGCTTAAATAAAGGCTTACAGCCGCGACATTAATACAACGCACTCAACGTGGGTTGTGGCAGAGAAATGATATAAATACGCAGAAATAGGGGGTTTTGCGTATTAGTACCCCCTTTTTTATCTTAATATGAACCAAAATCATCTAATCAATCCTAATAAAATAAACACTAGATATTGTTTGCTAATCAAAATCCTATATTATCTAATAAACTAATTGGCGCTGGTTGCGTTTTAAATTTCACAATAACTCTATTCTTATCTAATTCCTTGCGCTTTAGTGTAACTTCATATGAAAACCCAAGATCAATTTTAAAGGCAAATATAGCCGCCCATTCTTTAGCAATATAACCTATTTCTTCATTACTTAATGTAAGAATTTTTATAGCATTTGAATCATACTTATTATTCTTTTCCCTTATCAATTTTAACTTATCATTGTCTTTTAAGTTATTAATCACAATCTTTCGTCTTCCAATATTTATCCCTACTACTGGTAATTCATAAATCTGATTGCCAACCTCTGATTCTTCCCAATTTAAAATAACATTCTTATATTTAGTATTAATAAGTGAGTAAAAATCAGAATCTATAATTATTATTTTCTCATCTTTTACTTGACCAACTGCAGATGCTACTTTTTTTATACTCCTTTGAGCCCAAAATCCTTTAACTTCAATAATATGTATCTTTCCATCTCTATCCACCTTAAAGTCAGGAATATAATATCCTATTTCTGTTGCATAGCTTTCAGAAGCTTTTTCATATTCCCATGTCACACCTTGTTTATTAAGAATTCTCGCTATATTAGCTTCCCATGAGGATTTAAAACCAGCTTTAAGATCTTCTCTAAATCCTCCTGATAAAGTATAATCTCCATAGCTATCACCTATAATTGGAAAACTTCTTATTAAAGCAATTGAATAATAACTTTTCATCTTCTCTTTATCATCATAAAAATGAAAACCTATCCTAATTCCTGCGTCTTCAGCATCTGAAAATGCTTTACGCAATGGATCTTCTTCTAAAGTATAATTACTAGGATATGTCAAAAATCCAATGTAGATAGTAATATATCTACCATCTTTTAGTGCTTTTCTATGTTTCTGAAATTCAATTTGGTGATAATATAGTATTTTCTCAAATTTCGATTCCACATCACTATTTATTATATAAAAAAACTTTTTAACTGGTTTTTTATATAAAAGCAAATCATGTATTTTAAAAAGCTCTGGAAAATTCTCTAAGTAATATTTAATACATGACCAAGCATTTCCTACTATACAATAGCTATAATATTCATATGCCTTAATAGCCAGTACTAACTGTTTTTCTTCAGCAGATATTGCACCTTTATTATATAACTCTAATAATTCACTTTCTAATTTTTGACCATATTCAGTATTAAGATAAGCTTCTAGCTCCTTAGGTTCTAATCTTTCAATCATATAATAATCACCATTAATCTCTGTCACATAACACACTTCCTTTACTCGGTATTTTCAATATCAACATTTATTCATCCCACAATTCATTAACTTTCTTTTCAAATTTCAAAACTCTCTCCATAGCAGCATCAAGTTTTGTGAAGATATCTTTCTTTATATCTTCATATTCTCCTTCAAAATATTCCTCTACCCTATCAGGACTTGCTAAAGTAATATTAAAAGAATAAAATGTTTTCCACTGCCAATTATCTTTTAACTCCTTATTAAGTAGCTTTGATAGCCTTTCAGCCTTTTTACCATTCCACTCATCATAGTTACACATAACAAACTTAACATGCAACTTCCCTGTTGAATAATTATTTCTTATCTCCCAAAAATAATTTATACCTTCTCCCCAATATCCTTGAACATTAGGAACAGGAGGAAAGATATTATTAAAATAATCTGTAGAAAACCTTTGAAGTGTTTTTGTCGAATAATTAGGTTCATATATTATATCTCTAGATATGTTTGCTCTATTTGTTAAATATTCTTTAACTATATCTGCTACAATATTTCCAGAATCAGGTCTATTCTCAAAAATTAAGTCTAATGCTTGTTTATGCTTTTTATAAATATTAATACAAATTTGCACTAATTCTTTATCTTTCACGACATACCTCCTAAGAGTTTCAATATAGTTTTCAATAATTAATTTAACCCTAGGCTCTAACCCTTTATCGTCTATACTGTTATTTAAAATATCTAAAATTTCAACATAGCTTAAAGGCATCCAAGCATCTATATCACTAGGTAAAGCCTTGTCTGGTGTTAGATATATAAATATTGCATCATATCCTTCTTCTTTAGGGAATGTTTCCTGAACCTTTTCTCTATATCTGACTAATTGGTTACTATGTTCTCCAATATTTATTTTGTTTTCTATGCAAATTACGAATCTATCTTTTTGAGATAGCAATAAAATATCTATATTATTCCATTCCCTCATAATATTAAAGTTTGAAAAATCTAATGTTAATAGTTCTAATACATTAATTTTATTGGAATTAAAATAATCTAAATTATTCTGTATCAATCTTTGTATTACTGACCTTATAAATATATCCCCGATTCCATGATTTTCATTTGCATCTAATAACCAAGCTAAAATATTACTATGCCTAATTTCCGTCCTTGATATCTTCAATATATCAAATATGTTAATTTTGGATATCCATGGTTTTAAAGCATCTAAACAGTTGATATCTAACAAAAAATTTTTTATTGCTTCTTCATTACTTTTTAAGTTATTGTAGTTCAAATATTTATCCATACTCACAATCCCCATCCCCTATTTATCTGTCTTAATTATTTCTTTAATCCTATTCAATAACTTGTGGAAAACTCCTTTCTTTGCAACCCATTCCCACGCTTCATCATCAAAACGATGCCATCTTACATAGTAGGTTAGTATTGCTTTAAGTGTTTCATAATCCACTGTGTCGACATATTCTTTTATTTCTTCAGTTTGGATAATATCAAATAGCGTTTGTGAATCTTCTAAGTTCTCTAGATATATCATATAATCGTGCTTCAGCAAATCCGACTTATATACTTCATCTATAAATTTATATACTTCATCATCGTACCTTGGATATCCTGATTCAAGATAGCAAAACTCTTTATTAGTATCTGAAAAATAATCAATATATTTATCTAAATTATCATAAACACTCACAGAGTTAACCTCCTAAAGATTGGACTAATGCTTAAAATAATTGTGAATCAAATAAACCTAAATCCCACTTTTCTCAGATCATTAACTATAGATATAAGGTCTTCACTACCACTATTTACTTCAGGAACAAAGTATCTATAAATATCATCGTTAAATGTATCAAACATATACTCTAGGAAAGTTTTTTTCAAATCCATATCATACATAAAATAACTATTTAAATCTCCTATATGAGCTACTCTTCTACCATTTTACTTTCCTTTTTCCCCCATAGATGAATACCTAAAATGTTATGCCTTATACTTTTTATAGTATTAAAAATCTCAATCATTAAATCTTTCTTTGATTTACTTATGCTATGAGCTGTGAAGAGTTGAGGTAAGTCTAAAGTGATTCTCAAGTCAGATCCTTTTTCATCTATTAAGTTTGATAGACTAACTAATTGTTCTATAGTCGATACTATGAAATTTCCTCCAGAATATCTTGTCCCACTTCTGTTCTCTATTAGGATTATTGCTTTAGGAAAAAATAAAGATATGCGTTCTTTAAATACTTTATAATTGTTTATAAATTCTTCTAGATTAGTATAATCTGAAAAAGGTGGATGGATTTCTATAATGCTGGGATCAATACTGCCATCCGTTATATCCTTAATATAATCTGCAAACTCAACAGACCATTTTTCAGAATACCATAGCATCGGAATACCTTTCTTGTTTGCATTGCATATTTCATTATATTTACTAACTATTTTATTATCGAGTTTTCTACGCATAAAGCTATATTCAGTATGTAATGAATATGAAGTATCTACCTTAATAGGTTTAATATCAAAATGCCCTGCTACCTCTAATATTATTGGCTTAATATCATCAGGGTATCTAGTCCTATGATACTGAATAGGTATTAAGTTGGCCACCTCATCACCTCACATATATCAAAATCTGATTTAACTTAACTCTATTATATATATAAAAGTCTTAATTTTCCATATAATTAGCTGTTTTCTAAAATAACATAGGCCAGTTAGGATTTTTTCTTTTAACCCCAACTGGCATCTATCTTAATAACCTATTCAATTACACACTCTACATCTGTCCCATCTAGGAAGCTTACAACTATCTTCTCTCCCTCAACTACTACCATCTTCTCAATCATCTTAAAATACAAGTCTATATCAAATTCTTTAATTATCTCTCCATCCCCAATAATATCAATAAATTCTCTTGCTCTATATCTTCTTAATTCATCTCCATCTTCAGCTTTCCACTTTTCTATGAACTGTTCCTTATTTCCCACTAAGGCATTAAAGCTACTAACAAAGGCTTTAAATAAAATTTCTTCATCTATATGCTTGTTCTTGCACCTTACTTCTCCCTTCTTTTCATACTTTCTATTGCATTGCCACACTCTTCTCTTTAAATTTGCATCGGTTGAGTTCCAGGTTTTCCTCCCAAATGCACTACCGCAGCTACCGCAGATTACCCTTCCTGTAAATGGATTGTCTTCTACTTTAGCAAAGTCGAGTTGTCTAACACCGTATATTTCCATGTAGTCTTTTCTTCTTTTCATTTCAAGCTGTACTGCTTCCCACATTTCTTTATCTATTATTGCTGGATGGCTCTTTTCTACATAATACATTGGAACCTCTCCATTATTTACTGCCCTCTCCTTTGTTAGAAAATCTACTGTATATGTCTTTTGAAGTAGGGCGTCCCCTTTATACTTTTCATTCTGTAACATTTTTCTAATACTACTTTCATACCATTTAGGCTTTCCATTCCAGTTTGGAACTCCTTCTTCTTCAAGTTCTCTTGCAATCCTATTAGAACCCTTTCCATCAAGGTAATCTTTATAAATCCTTTTTATGTTCTTTGCTTCTTTCTTATTTATAACTAGCTCTCCATCCTCATCTTTGTCATAACCTAAAAACTTCTTATGGTTAACTCTCACCTTTCCTTGTTCAAATTTTCTTCTAATGCCCCAGGTACAGTTTTCGCTAATGGACCTGCTCTCATCTTGAGCAAGACTTGCAAGTATGGTTATTAGAACTTCACCTTTTGAATCTAATGTATTAATATTTTCCTTTTCAAATATTACTCCAACTCCAAACTCTTTTAGTTCACGAATGTAATTAAGACAATCCAAGGTATTTCTGGCAAACCTTGATATGGATTTAGTTATTATCATGTCTATCTTTCCAGCCTTGCAGTCTTTAATCATTTTATTAAACTGTTCTCTTTTCTTTGTGTTAGTACCAGTTATACCTTCATCTGCATATATACCTGCTAACTCATAGTCAGGATGATTTTCAATATAATTGGTATAATACTTTACTTGTGCTTCATAGCTGGATAGTTGTTCTAATTGGTCTGTCGACACTCTGCAATAAGCTGCCATTTTCTTTTTCTGTGGTAATAGGTTCTCTGCTAGATTTGTGTTTCTTGTTCTTGCTGGTATAAATGTAATGTTTTTTGCCATCCTTCCTAACCTCCTTTACTATAGTTTCTTCAACTATATTAAGGCTACTAATAACCTCATCATCTATACTAGTTCCAGGACATGAAGCCTTTCCATTCCTTATATAATTGCTACACTGCCATACAATCTTTCTACATTTTAGTTTGCTATTCCATGTCCTTCTTCTTAAAGGAAATCCACACTTACTACAGAAAAGCATACCTGTTAAAGGATATCTATTTGTGTACTTATCTCTATCTCCCTCAACATTTCCCTTTTCTTCTGCTCTCTTTACAAGTTCTTCTTGAACTTTTTCCCACATTTCATTTGAAACTATTGGAGGATGGTTTCCTTCTATATAATAGCTATCTACTTCCCCGTTATTCTTAAATGTCCTATGCATTAAATAATCTGGTGTGTAGTACTTCTGTAGATGTGCATCTCCTTTATACTTTTCATTCTTTAAAATCTGTAGGATTGTTGATTCTTGCCACTTACCACCCTTGATGGTTGGAATACCTTCATCATTAAGCTCCTTGGCAATAGTAAACACTCCCTTACCAGCTAGATAATCTGAGAATATTCTCCTAACTATCCTTGCTTCTTCTCTATTTACTACTAATTCTCCAAATTCATCCTTATCGTATCCAAGAAACAATTTTGTGTTTAATACTAGTTCTCCTCTTTGAAACTTCTTTCTAAATGCCCATTTAGTATTTTGGCTAATATTCTTACTTTCTTCTTCTGCAAAAGAAGAGAGGATGGTTAGCATAAGCTCTCCATCCCCTGATAATGTGTTTATATTTTCTTTTTCAAATCTTACTTCTACATTTAGTTCTTTTAATTCCCTTACTGTTTCAAGCATTATCGCTGTATTTCTTGCAAACCTTGAAATTGACTTTGTAATAATTAAATCAATTTTCCCAGCTCGTGCTAACTCTATCATTCTTTGAAACTCTGGTCTGCTATCTGTAGTTCCAGTTATCCCTCTATCTGCAAAGACTTCTACAAATTCATATTCAGGATTACTTTTAATTAAGTTTTCATAATAAGTGACTTGATTTTCTAATGACTCACCTTGAAGTTCAGATCCAGTAGAAACCCTAGCATAAGCACATATTCTTTTCTTGGATAGTGGCTTAATGGTTGGCTGTATAATCCTTACACGCATTAGATTCCCTCCCTTCTATCAATTTGGTAGTCTATATATCACTTATTAATTGATAGAAGTCAAGCTTTATAAGGCATTATTACAGCATCAAATCCAGCTTTCTTAAGTCTTTCTACTTGCCTTTCTGCATTTTCTTTATTTGAATAAGAACCTGCCATTACCCTGTATAGAATTTCTGGTTGGGAGTATTCTTCATATTTAATACCTACTTCATCCAATACTGCTTTTGAAATACCCTTTACAATTTCATCAAACTTGCTATCAAATAACTGATTATCCTTTGTATTGTCTAAAAACCCAACTTCTATTAGAATAGCTGGTGCTTTAGTTTCCCTTAAAACATGAAAGTTTGCCTTTTTAACTCCTCTATCTGTAAATCCTACACCAACTAATGCTTTCTGTATTTTGTGAGCTAAATTCTTTGCTTTCAGAGTTTGATTTATATAAGTGAAAGTTTCTACCCCATTTGCTTGTTCTGGTTTAAAAGCATTTCTATGGAAGGAAATAAATAAATCATATTTCTTTTTGTTTTCAAAGTTACTTCTTTCCTCAAGACTTAAGGTAATATCAGTAGTTCTAGTTTCATCCACTAATATACCATGCCTTCTAAACTCTTTAGATACAGCTAATCCTAATTTGAGATTATCGTCCTTTTCCTTTCTACCCTTGTAACTTGCACCTGGATCACTTCCACCATGTCCTATATCTATACAAATTCTAACCATCATTTTCACTGTCCTTTAGTTGTAACAATATTTTCTTTAACTTATCAGGAATAGGGAGACCAATATTGGCTGAGTTTTCTAGGATACTTATTCCTTCATTAGATATATAGAAGAAGATTACTGCTGTTCTAATTGCTCCACCATTTTTAATTAAGTAGGCATCAATGGTATGTCCTATTGCTACCATAAAAAATATCATCACTTTTTTAAATATCCCTTTAAAACCTATAGCACTTGATAACTTCCTGTTTATAATTGCTAACATTACACCTGTGAAATAATCAATTACAACAAATGCTATCAGGGCATATAAAAAGCTATCGTGTCCACCTAGTACATAGCCTAAGTATCCACCGATAGCTGTAAAGGTTGCTTTTATAAAATTTAGTATATCTTTCAAATAAATCCCTCCTATTTAATAATAATCTTCTGCATAGTTAATTAAATCTATTTCAAACATATATTGTATCTTCATTGTGTTTGCATCTGTCTTCTGAACTGGATTTGCAAGTTTTGTATGAGCACCACAGGGTTTCGAAGTTGCTCCATAGTGAATCCCAAATGAATAGTTTCCATTTGAGGAACTTCTATACATATATAACCATCTATCTGTTCCTCTTATATTGTGTAGTCCTGAGGAAACACCAGAAGATCTATAGGGTTCCAATAGATTCCCTTCTGGAGTAACAACCTGATAAAAACTACTCCCCCCATTGGTACCTGTATAATAAAGATACAACCTATTCTTAGATCTGCCAGAAATGGAATATAAGTAGCATCGCCTTTCTATATTCCCACTATCCATTCCTCTTGAAGCAAACCATGTGGAGCTGCCAATTTTAGGCTTTAAATTTAGCTCACTATGCTTTGTACCATCTAGGTTAAGTCTTATTAATCTATTAAAATAAATTGTTTCATTTGTTTGTTGATCTAGCCTTGAATTGTATCCATATAATTCTATTGGGCCTCCCCAAGTAACTGGAGTTAATGCAATATCCCTATAATTAAAATTAGTTCCATATTCATCTCTAAACTCAGTTGACATATTATCAATAGTAGATGTGCTTTGAAAAACTCCAACTTTACTCCATTTATAAATACTTAGTTTATTGCTAGACCTATAGTAACCTACTATATAATCAATATCTCCATTTTCATCTAGTACAGGAGTGGCTCCAGATATTAAACTTGAACTAAATGGCTCACCTGAATCATTTAAAAGAGTTATTGCTTTTGCCCAATCAACAAAACCAGCACTTAGCAAATTAATATCAAATGGTAAGATAAGTTGATGACCCTTTAAACTCTCTGGGAATTGAATATAGCTTGAATTTACAGCACTATTATTCCCATCAAAATAGACAAACCCCTTATGATAATCTATAAATGCAGTGAACTTTGCTGGACTACTACCACTCATAAGATAAGATATTCCCCAGTAAGCAGCTCTAAGTTCTTCATTAACTGTACTACTAGATATATATAAATATCCAGTTCCTGAAGTTTTTGTTCTACCACATACAGGTGGCCCAATATATGCAGTATCTAGATTGCCAAAGCTATCACTCCAATATATACTCTCAAATGTACCATTAGCAGCATGAGTTGGAAAATCAAATACAAAATTTACCCTAACCTTTCCATTTCTAATTTCCATATTAGTTTCTGCTAAGTTTATTGTTCCTCTTTGAGTTTCGCTCCCAGAATAAGTAGTTCCCCTATGTGCGTATCCTATAATATTACCGGACACTCTTTCACTGTTAGCTGACTCTGGCTTTGTAGAGTCGGTAAGGTATATATTACTAAATAAGTCAGTCGTATTACTGTGGACAGTACTTCCTATTCCTAAAACATCCCCTGAAAAATATCTTAAAAATATATCTTTAAAAATAATGTCTGGAATTACATTCTCCGTATAAGCTTCTTTTATCTTTGCATTAGTAGTAGCATCAAAGATCTCAATAAGAACCTTTCCTTTTATTCCAGTGTATTCTTTATTCTTCTTTTCTGTAAATATTTCACCAGTTAAATAATCTTTATTGTAACTTATAAGTTCTCTTAATGACATAATTGCCCCCCTTCACTTAAATGTTAAAATACTAGTATCCACAGGAGATATATAATTTATCTTTATTGATTTAAACTTACATTCATCAACTTCACTCTCTTTATAAAATCTAAATGCAAGATACAATTTATCACCAATTTCAAAAATCTCTTCATATTGTTCAGGTCTAATAATAGAAAAATCTATCCTATTCATTCCATTTGAAAAAAACTCTGTGTCGCTTGTAATATCTAATAATTTCCACTCCAAATTACTAACATCAAAGGAGTACCAGTTTTCTTTGTCTTTACTTAGGGCATACTTTATATCTCCTGATCCACTTATGATATCTTCAATCGTTATTGACTCAACCTTCTCTTGAAGATATCTTCCTTCATTTTCAATGACTATCTTAGGTAAACTAAGCTTTTTCTCAACTAGTTCTAACCTATAGTCACTAGGACTTTCTACTACATCCTCATCATCAGTATATAGATGTAATTTGGGGTTGCTATTTAATATTCCTATAAAACTTGCTGGTAATCTTTCCATCCCAAAGTTTATAAATATTTCTTCACTTAAGGGCATATCTCCAACTTTTATATATGAGTTCAAATCATTATCCCAAGCCTTTATCTCGTCTCCGTCCTGTACCAAATATTTTGTATTATAAGGTCTTCCTGCTAAATAAATTACTATCTGATTAAAGACAGATATTCCATCTACAGTGTGTTTGTTATAAATATAAGGACCATATAATAGTCTTTTATATTCTTGATTTTCTAGAGTTTTCTTTAATTCAACTATAGAAAAATTGCTATCCCATTCAAATAAAGCGGTAGCTCCATTTCTTAAACTTGATATGGTATGGCAGCTATCATTAGATGAGTACAAATCAAGCCATACTGTAGGTAGTCCTATTACCGCTTCATGATTTTGTGCTACTACTCTAGTCTTTCTTCCAGTGATAATACTTGAACTGCTAGCAGCACCAAAATGTTCTCTCATAGTATATCTACACATACACATTACATTGGTTTTAACATCTGTTCTAACACCTGTATATACCTTCGCCTATAAGCCGGCTATTAACTGCAAACCCAGCAACTATACCACCAATATGAAAATATCGCCTCACAAGCCCACGTGAAGCGATATTATATCGATAGTCCGTTATTTTGTTGCA
>Ga0134103_1003366_pt1 | contig 10794 bp, 9 predicted proteins | sample 14_taG_2_FD_94445 | JGI IMG/M metagenome (GOLD analysis project Ga0134103, IMG submission 94445) | Switchgrass degrading microbial communities from high solid loading bioreactors in New Hampshire, USA - 14_58_20_212_A1 metaG | ecosystem: Engineered > Bioreactor > Semi-continuous > Anaerobic >...
CTCAACCGCCGGGAACTGGCGTGGGTCACCATCCCGCTGCTGATCGCGATCTTCAGCGTACTGGCGTACACGGTGGGCTTCAACCTGCGCGGCAACGTCGCCACCATCAACCGGCTATCGGTTGCGCGGCTGTGGCCGGACAGCGACGAAGCCGAGATCCACACGCTGATCGGCGTGCATTCCCCGCGCCGCACCGAGTACGACATCGCCGCCGAACCCGGGACGCTGCTTCGCACCCTGCCCGGCATAGGGAATGCGTTTGGCACGCCGGTCGACATCAATGAGTCCGTGCGGACCATCGCCGAGGGCGTGCCGATCGACGCGGGGACCGTATCCAGCTTCGCAGCGTCTGGCTTTGGCGCTGCGCCCGAAATTCAGTTATCGGCGGAATGGGACCTCACGCCGGGGCAGTCGCCATCCATACGCGGAACGGTCGTCAACACCAGCGACATCACGCTCGAGGACGCGGTTGTGATCGCGCGCGGCGCCAGCCACCAGCTTGGGACGCTTCCGCCGGGCGCGCGGCGCAGCTTCACGATCGCGATCAGCATGGATCTTCCGGGTCCGCTGGCCCTCGGCAGTCCGTACAGCCCGATCATCCCCTTCACGCCGGGCTGGCAGGGCACGAACCGGCCGGGCTGGTGCTTCTCGCCAGAGGGGTTATATCTGACGCTGCCGGACGTAATCGGCGATGTGGCGTTCCCATGCCGGACGGGTAGCGTCAGCCCTGAGGATCAGGAAATCCGGCGGCGCTACCGGCTGCTCGGCGCGCTGATCGTGGACCGCGACGAAAGCGGCGGGCGCGGCGCGGGCGTGACGCTGTTCGCCTGGGCGGAACAGCCGCTGGTCGAGATCGACCTGCTCGACCGCCCGCAGGATACCGACGACACCACGCTCTACATTGCAGAGTTTCCGGTCACTGTGCGCGCCGACGTCGAGGCCGAGATCCCGCCTGCGCTGACCACCTGGACCACCCTGCCCGGCGGCGTCGCGAACCTGACACCGCTCCAGTTCCAGCTCACCGGCACGGATGTAGCGGAATTCCAATTCCTGCCACTGCCAGAAATGCGGCTGGACCGCGTATCTCAAATTGACCTGTATTTCGACGGGCAGGGCAGGCTCAACGTGGAGATCTGGGATTGGGAGTCGGATCTGTGGCGGCCGGTCGCGCTTGACCCGAACGACCCGATCACGACGATCGGCGGCGCGGCGCGTTACGCCGGGCCGGAAAATGCGGTCAACGTGCGCGTCAGTTCGGCAGATACGATCACGTTCCATCTCGTTGACTATGTGAAAGTGGGCTACCGAGGTAGCCTCGCAGCCCCGGCCAGCCGGGCTGCGGCAGCGGAAACCGCCCGCACCACCGGCTAGGCGGAGTCACGGATACGGCGAGCATTATGGCAGACGAACTAATCATTGAAACGCAAGGATTGACCAAGCGCTACGGCAAGCTGGTGGCGGTCAACAACCTGTCGCTGCAGGTGCCGCGCGGCGCGATCTATGGCTTCGTCGGGCCAAATGGCGCCGGAAAAACCACCACCATGCGCATCCTCACCACATTGATCACGCCGACCGCTGGCGACGCGTATGTGGCGGGGTATTCGGTGGTCGATTACCCGCGCGAGGTGCGCCGCGCGATCGGCTACATGCCGGATTTCTTCGGCGTGTACGACGACATGAAAGTGTGGGAATACCTCGACTTCTTCGCGGCGTGCTACGAGATCCCCGAGCGCGAGCGCGCCGGTCTGATCAACGACCTGCTGGCGCTGGTCGACCTGACGCACCGCCGCGACGACATGGTCGAGAAGCTCAGCCGGGGCATGAAGCAGCGCCTGAGCCTGGCGCGCACGCTGGCGCACGACCCCGAGGTACTGATTCTGGACGAGCCCGCGTCCGGCCTGGACCCGCGCGCCCGCATTGAAATCCGCGAGCTGCTGGTCGAGATGGCGCGCATGGGCAAGACGATCTTCTTCTCGTCGCACATCCTGGCAGACGTCGCGGAGATCTGCACACACCTGGGCATCATCGAGAGCGGCGAGATCGTCGCGCAGGGCACGGTGACCGAGATCCGCCGCCAGCTTATGCCCGCGCGTGAAATCCTGATCACCCTGCTTGACCGGATCGACGCGGCAAAAGAGACGCTGATGCACATTGAGGGCGTGACCGGCATCCACGACATGCCCGATGACCACGGGCGGCGCCGCATCCGTGTGGACTTCACCGGTGACGACGAGGGCGTCAGCCAGCTTTTGATGGCGCTGTCAGCGCGCGGCATCCCAGTCGTCAATTTCGCGGAAGAGACGCACGACCTCGAAACGGTGTTTATGCGGGCGACCAAGGGGATTGTGTCATGACGGCCCCCACGGCGAATCTCTCACGCAGGCGGCGGATCGGCCGTTGGCGCCCGCTGACCGATAACCCGGTCTTCATCAAGGAGATACGCGGGCGGATGCGCGGCGCGCGGGCATTCGTAGTGCTGACGTTCTACCTGGCGCTGCTCGGCGCGTTCACCGGGCTGATGTACCTGGCCGTAGCGGAATCCGCGATGAGCGTCAGCGGGCAGACGAATGTCGGCGAGATCGGGCGGACGCTGTTCGTCAGCATCGTGGCGATCGAGATGCTGCTGGTTTCGTTCATCGCTCCGGCGTTCACAGCGGGCGCGATCAGTGGCGAGCGCGAGCACCAGACGTTCGACCTGCTGCGCACCACCCTGCTCGGCCCGGCGTCGTTCGTGCTCGGCAAGCTGCTGTCGTCGATGCTGTACGTGCTGCTTCTGTTGCTGGCGGCCGTCCCGCTGCAAAGCATCGCGTTCTTCTTCGGCGGCGTGGCCGAAACAGAGGTGATCCTGTCGTTCGTGATCCTGATTGTCACCGCGCTGCTGTTTAGCACGGTCGGCGTGTTCTACTCCGCGCGCTCGCACCGCACGCTCTCCGCCAGCGTGCTGACCTACGCGTCGGTCGCGTTCTTCACGTTCGGCCTGCCGATCATGGTGGGCGCCGTGCTGTTGATGTTCGGCTTCTCGTTCAACAACGTCCAGTCGTCTACTCCGCAGATTGCCCTGCTCTACCTGCTCGGCGCGCTGATCTGCACCAACCCGGCGGCGACGGCGTTGATGACACAATGGGTGTTGCTCAACCAACAAACCATCGGCGCTTTTACGTATACCTTAGCAGGTGGTGAAACCATCACGTTGATCTCGCCCTGGATCCCGTTCACGGCGTTATATCTGACGTTGACGCTGATCTTTTTCGTGCTGGCGGTGCGACGCGTCCGAACGATTGAGAACTGATGTTCGACGTTTCCGCACCGGATGCGGTACAATTCAGCCATCGAACAGCTCATTTTGCGTGGCGGCGACAACCATGAGCACGATCCTGTTCGAGCAAACCCATCAAACCCTGACCCGCGAGCTAGCGCGCTGGAACCGGCGCTTGCGCCTGGTGCGTAGCGCGCTGTGGGGCCCGCGCGGCGTCATCGTGGGGCTGGCGGGGGGCGTCGTCGTGGCGGCGATCGCACGCTTCCGCCCCTGGCTGCTACCCGAACAGATCGCCTGGGGAACCGCGCTGTTCACCCTCGGGCTGCTGATCGTGCTCCTTGCGTGGCTGTGGCTGAGGCCGCAGCCGCCACACCGCCTCGCGCAATACTTTGACCGTCGCTTCGCGCTGAAAGAGCGCACCAGCACCGCGCTCGCGATCACACACGGCGTCATCCCCGCACCGCCCGCCCTGCTGGAGCGCCAACTTGCCGATGCGGTGGATAGCGCGCGAGCCGTCCACGCCCCGTCGTACCTGCCGATCCGGCTCCGCTGGATGGAGCTGGCGGTAATGTTCGGGCTGGGCGTGCTGTTCGCCGTGCTGCTTCTCACCGACAACCCGCAGACCAGCCAGCTCCGCGCCGAGCGTGCGCTTGAGCAGGCGATCGCAGGTCAGGCACGGAGCCTGCAAGAACAACTTGAAGCGATCGACCGCAACGAAGCCCTGACGCCCGAAGAAAAGGAAGCCCTGCGCCGCCCGCTCGAAGAAGCGTTGGAGATTTTGCAGCAGCCTGAAGTCTCGCAGCAGGAAGCGGTCGCGGCGATGGCGGCAGCGCAGCAGGAGCTTCGAGAGCTGGGCGACGGGATGCTCGGCGATGACCGCGCCACGTACCAGGAAGCGGCCGAGTCATTGGCGGGCGCGCAGGCCACGGCGGATCTGGCGCGCGCCATGAATCGGGCGGACCTCGCGAAAGCCGCCGAAGCAGCCGAGCAAGCGGCGCGCGAGTTCGGGCAGGAGATGACCCAGCAGGAGCGCGAAGACCTCGCGCAGCGGCTGGAAGAAGCGGCCGAAGCACTCTCGGAGAGCAACCCCGCGCTGGCCGAGAAGCTTCGCGAGGCGGCGGAAGCGCTCCGCGAGGGCGACATGGAGCGCGCGCAGGAAGCCATGCGCGAGGCGGCCGAAGCGATGCGCGAGCAGCAACAACAGCTCCAGGATTCGGAGATGGCCCAGCAAGCCCAGGCGTCCGCTGACAGCGCACGCGAAGGCCAGGAGTCAATCGCGCGCGCCGGGCAGGAAACCGCCAGCCAGCGTCAGGCGCAAAGCAGCGAGGCGCCGTCCTCCGCGCTCCAACAGGGACAGGCGAGCCAGTCCGAACAGCGGCCGGACCAGCGCGGTGAAGCGATCCAGGTCCAGGGCAGCGAAGGCGAGCCAAGCGATCGCCAGGGGCAATCCGGCGGCGAGCCGGGGCAGATGCCGCAGGCTAACGAAGACCAGCCAATGCAGGAAGGTGAAACGGGCAGCGCGCCGCCAAGCGGCGGTCAAACGGGCGAGTCCGAATCCGGCCAGCAAGCGGGTGAAGGCGCCCCCAGCGGTGAGGAAAGCGCGCCAGCGCCGGGAAACGCGCCGTCTGGCGCACAGCCCGGCGACAACGCCCAATCGTCTGGCGCGCAGGAGAGCGCGGCCCCGTCGGCTGGTCAGGGCGAGGGTGGCGCGGGTGTCGACACCACGCAGGGGCTGTTCGGCCCGCAGAGCCAGCCGGGTGAAGGCGGCGGCTCCAATGGCGAGACCGATGGACTGCGGCCATTCAATCCGGAGTTCGCGCCCTCGCGGATCGGCGGCGAAAGCCAGACTCCGCTGGACGTGGGCGGCGAGCTTACCGACGAGAACACCGTCCCGATGCAGGAAGGCAACTTTGTCGAGAACCCGGCTGGCGAATCGGTTTTGAACTATCAGAGTGTGCTGGGCAATTACGAGGATTTCGTCAGCGATGCGCTCGAAAGCGGCCGGATCCCGCTGACGCAGCGCGACGTGATCCACGATTACTTCTCATCGCTGGAACCGTAGCGGTCCGCGACTACCACAAGGATAGAAGCGCACGTGCTTACCCATGTTCGACGCGCCGAACTGAGCCTGCTGCTAATTATCCTCGCCGGGGTGCTGGTTGCCTGCATCCGGCCAGTGGATGAGCAGCCGTCCAGCACGCCGACCGCGCCGCCCGTCCCGGCGGTGGGAGAGGGCGCGGCCGATGCGCTGCCCCCGCCGCCCGCCGAGCCGACCGCCATCCCGACGCTGTCGTCCGGCGAGCCAGTGACCGCCCCGCCCGCTGGAGCCGATCCGACAACACTCGCCACCGAGTTCATCCAGCGGCGCGGCGACAGCCCGTCCAACGTGGCGATCTGGCTCGAACAGCAGCTTGGGGCAGACCAGCTTCACGCGTTCAGCTATACGGGCGCGGTGGGCGAGCCCTGCGCGGGCTTCCTGCTGACTGCCGTTCCAGGCACGCCGTCCGACAACGGGGCGATTGCGTGCTCCCCCGATCCGGCCGCCGGGGTGTTCGCCGGAGTGACGCTGTTGCTTACTTCGGACGGGCAGCCCTACTCGATCGCGTTCGGGCAGGTGCTCGACCCGACCATTGCCGCCATCACCGCGATCTTCGACGACGGCACGACCAACCAGACGCAGCCGGTCCAGGGCGGTTTCTTCATCGCGGTGCCCGGCGTCGCCCCGCTGACCGGCCTCACCGCGCAAGACCCGACCGGCACCACAATCATCGAGCAGGTTCCGCAGTCCGCCGTGCGCTAAGTCCGCCATCCGCGAGGGATAGAAGGATCAACACCATGACCGACGCGACGCCAAACACCGCCACCCAGGAAATGAGTATCGACGCTTTTCACGCCACCGCCCGCGCAATCCTGGACGAGGTCAGCACGACCATTGTCGGGCAGGAAACGGTCGTGCGGCAGGTGCTGATCTGCATCATCGCGGGCGGCCATGCGCTGCTCGAAGGCGTGCCCGGCCTGGGCAAAACGATGCTCGTTCGCACGTTGGCTGACGTGCTGGACCTGAAATTCGCGCGGATCCAGTTCACGCCCGATCTGATGCCCGCAGACATTGTCGGCACAAACATCATGGAAGAATCTGAGACGGGGCACCGCTTTTTCCGCTTCGAGCAGGGGCCGGTCTTCGCGAACCTTGTGCTGGCGGACGAGATCAACCGCGCCACGCCCAAGACGCAATCCGCTCTGCTGGAAGCCATGCAGGAGAAGACGGTCACCGTGGCGAACCAGCGGTATACCCTCGCGCCGCCGTTCTTCGTGCTGGCGACGCAGAACCCGCTCGAAATGGAAGGCACCTACCCGCTGCCCGAAGCGCAGCTTGACCGCTTCCTGTTCAAGATCGACGTGATGTTCCCCTCGACGGCTGAGCTGGTCGAGATCATGGGGCGCACGACGGGCGCCGCGCAGCCGCACGCCAGAAAGGTCGCCAGCGGCGCGGAGATCATCGCGATGGGCGATCTGGCGCGGCAGGTGCCGATCGCGCCGCACGTCAGCGAGTACATCGCGCGGCTGGTTATCGCCACGCATCCTGATGCGGAAGAGGCGCCGCCCTCGGTGCGCCAGTTCGTGCGCTATGGCTCCAGCCCGCGCGGCGGCCAGGCGATCGTCCTCGGCGCGAAGGTCAATGCGCTGCTGGACGGGCGCTACAACGTGTCGTTTGACGACGTGGCGGCGGTCGCAGGGGCAGCGCTGCGCCATCGCGTCATTCTGAATTTCGAGGGCCAGGCCGAGGGCGTCGCGCCGGATGCAGTGATCGCGGATTTGCTGGCCCACGTTTCGCCCGGAGATTGATTCATGGCGTTAGAAACCATCGTGCAGCGTATCCTTGCCGAGCCCGCGCCCGAGGACCTGTGGGCGCTGCAGCCGCTGTTGCTCGCGTCGGAGTCGCCTGCCGCGCTGCCCGCCTACGAGGTCGCGCAGAGTTTCCATCGCTATCTGGTCAACGTGCGTAGCAAGCTCACATCGAAGGAGTACAGCCTGCTCGGCGCGGCGCTGGCGGCAACCTCGATCGGGATCATCGCCGTGCGCGATCTGCTGGATTCCGCCACCAACGATCGCGCGCACCTGCTGCAAAATGCGCTCGCCGGAGGATTGGCCGGAGCGACGGAAGGGTTCGCGACGCTCCAGCACGTCCGCGCGTGGGAGACGGAGTTCGGCTCGGTGCACGACGAGGCGCTTTGGGACCTCTACGCCATCCTGTGGCGGCTGTCTGTTGAGGGGCGCGCCGATCAGGCGCCGGAAACGCGCCACACGCTGATCGAGCAGCTTCTCGCGCCCGCTCGCTCCAACGAACTCGACGGTCTGGCGCGGATGGCGTACCTGATCCGCCTGTACCAGATCGCGCTCCTGCTGCGGCTGCACCCGCTGCTGGCCGTTCAGCGGAAAACCGCGACTCCCGAAGGGGAGAGCGCATGACCGCATCAGTGCCATCCATCCACACCGAAAACCTGACCAAGCATTTCGGGCGTGGCAAAAAGCGGATCGAGGCCGTCAAGAGCGTCGATCTGACCGTCGAGTCGGGGCAGGTTTACGGTTTTCTCGGCCCCAACGGCGCAGGCAAGACGACCACAATCCGTATGCTGCTCCGCCTGCTGCACCCCACCACCGGGCGCGCGTACATCTACGGTCAGGACGTCGCGCGCCATCCAGAGGTACTGCGGCGCGTCGGCGCGATTGTCGAGGGCGCCACCTTCTATAACTTCCTGACCGCACGGCGGAATCTGGAAGTCTTCGCACGCACCGCCGATCAGTATGACCCGGCGCGGATCGACTCGCTGCTGGCGCAGGTCGGGCTGGCGGAGCGCAAGCACCAGCGTGTCAAGGGCTACTCGACCGGGATGAAGCAGCGGCTTGGGCTGGCGGCGGCGCTGCTCGGCGACCCGGACCTGCTGATCCTCGACGAGCCAACCAACGGCCTCGACCCGAGCGGCATGCACGAGATCCGCGAGTTCATCCGCAGGCTGGCGACCGAGCAGGGCAAGACGATCTTCCTGTCCAGCCACCTGCTGAGCGAGGTCGAGCAGATCTGCGACCGCGTGGCGATCATCCAGCGCGGGCAGATTGTGCGCGAGGGCGTGGTGAGCGAACTGCTCGAAGCGAAAACCGCGCTGCGCGTCGAGGCGCGCCCGCTGGAAGCGGCAGCGGCCGCTCTGAGCGCGCATTGGTCGGTGACGACGAATTCCACCTGGCTGAGCGTACAGGCCACGCGCGAGGAAATCCCGGCCATTGTGCGGCGCCTCGTCGAAAGCAACATCGACATCTACCAGGTCACCAGCCAGCGCCAGACGCTTGAGGAATATTTCCTCTCGGTCGTCGGAGAGGAAGCGCCCCATGGTTAACCTCTTCCGCGCAGAGTGGACGAAGATCGCCGGGCATCGCTGGCTGACCAGTTGTCTGATCTGGATCTTTCCCGTCGGCGCAGTGGGATTCACCGTCGCCATGAGCGCAATCCTGCTCCTGTCGGAGTCGGCACGCACGTCGTTCGGAGCAGATACCGTCACGTGGACGGAAACGCTGGTCGGCGCGTGGAGCTTCCTCAACAATCCGCTGGGGCGTCTGCTGCTCATCGGGTTTACGGCGGTCATGTTCGCGGGCGAATACCAGTGGCAGACGTGGAAGAACCTGATCCCGCGCAACCGGCGTGTCGCCCTCATTCTGAACAAGTTCCTGGCGTTGAGCGTCTTTGTCATCTTCGCATTTGCGCTGATGTCCGTGCTGCTAACAGTCGGGATGGGGCTACTGCGCGCAATTGCAGGCGCGTCGTACGGGCCGGAGATTACGGGCGAGGTGTTGCGCACTACGGCGGCAGATTATGCGCGCTCCGCCGGGCTGGGCTTCCTCTCGACGCTGATCGCGGCAGGCTATGCGGCGCTGGCCGGGATGTTCTCGCGCTCGATTCTGGGCGGCGTGCTGGTCGCTTACGGGCTGACCATTGCCGAAAACCTGTCGCTGGTCGCGCTGCTCCTGATCGCCATATTTCTGGACTTTCGGACCATCGTTCACCTCTATCGCTTCTTGCCCGGCTACAACCTGCAGAACCTCGACTCGTGGTTCCGCATTGGCGAGCCGGCACCGCTCGAAATTGCGTTCAGCGGAACGGATAGGCTGGTCGTGCGGGACAGCGCGGAGTTCTCGGCGCTGGTAATCGCGGCGTGGGTCGTCGGGCTGATCGGGCTGACCGTCTACCTGTTCCGGCGACAGGACATCACCTCTTAGCAGGCAGGGCATCATGGCCGAGCGACTGTTCGACGAAAAAACGCTGCGCAAGCTCGACAGTCTGATGCTGATCGCGCAGAAGATCCGCGCCGGAGCGATCAAGGGCGAGCGGCGGTCATCGCGGCGCGGCACGAGCATCGAGTTCGCGGACTATCGCAACTACGTGCGCGGCGACGACCTGCGCCGGATCGACTGGAACATCTACGCGCGGCTGGAGCGACCGTTCATCAAGCTGCTCGAAGACGAGGAAGACCTCGCCGTGTACCTGCTGCTCGACGGCTCCGGCAGTATGGACTGGCCGCGCACTGGCAGCCGCGATCAGCATAAGTTCCTCTATGCGCGGCGCGTGCTGGCGGGTCTGGCGTACATCGCGCTCGGTACGGGGGACCGCGTCTCGGCGCACGTCCTGCGCTCCGACGCCGCCGACCGTTGGGGGCCGCTGCGCGGGCGCGGCCAGACGCTGAGCCTGCTCAAGTGGCTGGAAAACACGTACACGCGCGGCTCGGTGGACCTTAACGCGGCCTTGCGAGACTTCGCGCTGCGGACGGCGCGCGCCGGGCTGGTCGTGCTGCTGAGCGACCTGATGGCGCCGGAAGGTTTTCAGGACGGGCTGCGCGCGCTGCAAAGCCGAGGGCACGAGATCGCGGTTATCCAGGTGCTGGCGCCGGATGAAGTTGCGCCCGAGATCAGCGGCGATCTCAAGCTGATCGACGTGGAAACCGGCGCGCCCCAGGAAGTGACGATTGACGCGGCGATGCGCGCGCTATACATGCAGCGCTTCGAAGCGTGGCAGAACGAGATCGCGGCGTACTGCGCGCGGCGCGGGATTCACTTCGTCGCGGTCGAAACCAGCATGCCGTGGGAGCAGCTTCTCCTTTCCGAGCTGCGACGGGTAGGCGTCGTCCATTGATGACACCTCTTGTTCCCGCGCGCGCCCCGCTGAGGGCGCTCACCCTGGCGCTGGCCGTGCTGGTTCTGGCGTTCGCGCTACGCGTGTGGGACCTGGAAGGACCGAGCGTGTGGCACGACGAGGCGTGGTCGATCCGCGCCATCCGCGACCCGATCGACACGCCGGACGATAACACGCCGCCGCTCTACTACTCGCTGATGCACCTGCTCTACCTCGGCGCGGGCGATTCGGCACTTGCGCTGCGCTACGGCTCGACGCTGATCGATCTGGTGACTGTCGCGCTGGCGATACGGCTGGCGCGCGCCTGGGGGCATTGGGAAGCTGCCATTCTGACCGGGACGTTGTTCGCCGCCTCGCC
>Ga0134103_1003378_pt1 | contig 10767 bp, 9 predicted proteins | sample 14_taG_2_FD_94445 | JGI IMG/M metagenome (GOLD analysis project Ga0134103, IMG submission 94445) | Switchgrass degrading microbial communities from high solid loading bioreactors in New Hampshire, USA - 14_58_20_212_A1 metaG | ecosystem: Engineered > Bioreactor > Semi-continuous > Anaerobic >...
TCACCCAATCCGCCCATTTCGGCAAGACCGCGGGCGTTATCAACGATAGGTCCATATGCATCGTTGGAGATGATCATACCTACAATTGAAAGCATACCTAAAGCAGCCATAGAAATACCGAACATTCCGTATTCCGCCTCTTGCCCTGTTGCTGCACCCAGGGGGGCTGTAAAATTAAATGCAAGTAATGCAGAAATTGCAATACCTATTAAAGCAGGCAGACAACTTAATAAGCCATAAGAGAAACCCGAAAGAATCGTGAACGCAGGCCCTGACTTTGATGCTTCCGCAACAGCCCTGACAGGAGGTTTGCTATCGTCTGTAAAGTAGTCGGTTGTAATACCGATTATGGTACCAACTAACAGACCGACGATTGTAGCACCCCATATACGCCATTCAAGATTGAAAATTATTGTGGCGAGAGCTGTAAGAACTGCATAAACAGCGGTTGTAACATAGGTCAAGGTGTTAAGAGCTTTGGTAGGATTGCCGTTTTTGCCAATACGGGCTGTAGCGACACCAATGATAGAAGATAAAAGACCAATTGCTGCATATGCGAAAACCATAATAACATTTTTGCTATGAATTCCGCCTAACGATGTTGCCATAACCAATGCAGCTGCCATAGAAGCAACATTGGAGTCAAAGAGGTCAGCGCCCATACCGGCTACGTCACCTACGTTGTCACCAACATTATCAGCAATAACGGCAGGGTTTCTTGGATCGTCCTCATCTATGCCCATTTCGACCTTACCTACCAGGTCAGCACTGATATCTGCTGTCTTGGTGAATATGCCGCCTCCCGCCTTGGCGAAAAGAGCCAATGAACTGGCGCCAAAACTGAAGCCAAGAATAGATGTCGCATCGCCAACCAACAATAATACAAGGGTTACACCCAAAAGGCTTGTTCCGACAACGGCCATACCCATAACAGCGCCCCCGCGGAAACCGGTCATAAATGAAGGTTTTATACCCTTCTGGGCTGCCTCAGCGGCTTTCATGTTGGCTGTCGTAGCTACCATGATACCTATTTTACCTGCCAGGGCAGATAAGAAAGTACCAAAGATATAAGAAATAGCCATCCAAATATTATCTGCAATGTTTCCCTTCCAAATAGGATGAGGAAGCAAAACAAATATTATTATAGCGGCTATACCGGTAAAACGCGCTAATAACATATATTCGCGTTTTAGAAATGTGTTGGCGCCCTCCTTAATGTAATTGCCGATTTCAGCAATACGTTTGTTGGAGGAAGGTTGCGATTTGACCCAGAAATACATCCATGCTGCCAGGCCGAAAGAGGCCAGTGAAACAAGAATAGCGAAAGCCTGGATCATTTGAGTTGTGATTTCAAACATTCAGCAGACCCCCTTGAAGGTATAAAAATGGCATTTTCTCCTCTATTCTACTATAATGAAAATTTATAATCAATGTGATTTATAAAAAGTACCTGCACAAAAAAACATGGAAAATGACTACCTGAACTGGGAATTATAAACAAATATTATATACAGAACGAAGGTCTGTTGTTATCATATTTGAGCAGATGGTTAAATCTGCTTTGATTTTTTCGCTGTCGGGTGTTGCTTTTCTTATTGAGGTTTCACATAATAAATGTAAAAATATTAAAGATTAAGCATGTGAAATCCGATAAAGCAATGCGATGATAATTTTAGAAAAGGTGAGGATAACAGAATGCTACATGGATTTTCCAGAACTGAGCTTCTGATTGGGAAAGAAGGTCTTGAAAAGCTGAAAAACAGCAGAGTTGCGGTATTTGGTATTGGAGGAGTAGGTACTTTCGTGGTAGAAGGACTGGTACGGGCAGGAGTTGGCCACTTTGTTCTTGTTGATGATGATTTAATCTGTCTTACAAATATAAACCGGCAAATACACGCAACGAGAAAAACCATAGGAAAAGTTAAAGTTGAGGTTATGAAGGAAAGAATTCTTGATATAAATCCCAATGCTGAGGTCGAGGCTATCAGATGCTTCTATCTGCCTGAAAAGGCTGATGAATTGATAAGGGATGATTATGATTATATAGTTGATGCCGTGGATACAGTAACTGCAAAGGTTGATCTGGTGGTACAGGCTAAAAAACGCGGCATACCAATAATAAGCAGTATGGGAGCCGGAAACAAACTGGATCCTACAAAGTTTCAGGTGGCGGATATCTATGAAACGACCGTGGATCCTTTAGCTAAAGTTATGAGAAAAGAACTGAGACAACGCGGTATTGAATCCCTTAAGGTCGTTTATTCCACCGAGCAGCCTATAAAACCAAAAGAGTCTGAAGAAAATAGTTGTTCAACCAATTGTATTTGTCCGAAAGGAACTCAGAGAAAATGTTCTGTCAGAAACCAGGTACCTGGCAGCATTTCATTCGTCCCTTCTGTTGCGGGGTTAATAATAGCCGGCGAGGTAATAAAGGATCTTCTCGCAATGTAGGTATAATGGGATCTTTGTGTCATTTGACGCTGCATAAGAGAGAATATATAATAATAAATATAACAAAACATATAGGAAAACTATGGGGAGGATTATATGAAAATATCTACAAAGGGGAGATATGGCCTGAGAGCTATGGTAGATCTGGCTGTTCATGCCCAGAATGGGCATGTGGCATTAAGCGCGGTTGCAGAACGGCAGCATATATCTACCAACTATCTTGAACAGGTTTTCTCCGGACTGAGAAAAGCCGGACTGGTAAAGAGTGTCAAAGGCGCCCAGGGTGGATACATTCTTTCAGAAAATCCGGAAAATATAAAAGTTGGTACCATATTGAGGATTTTGGAAGGAAACTTGTCGGTTATCGACGGTATCGACACTGAAAACATGGATGCCAGGAGTATTCAATATTGCCTTAAGAAATGCGTTTGGGACAAAATTGATGAAAGTATCAACAAGGTGGTGGATTCCATCACCCTTGAGGATCTGGCAAATGAATATAAGCGTCTTAACAGCTTCGACGCCATGATGTTTTATATTTGATTAAGCATATTAAGTTAAAGTTAAATGGAGAGTATATGGATACAAAGAAAAAAGTGTTGGTAGGCATGAGCGGCGGAGTGGATTCCAGTACCGCCGCAGCTTTATTATTGGATCAGGGATATGAAGTATACGGAGCCACTTTAAAACTATGGGATTCCCATAACGACTGCGACAGGCCTATGACCAGGACCTGCTGTTCGCTGGAAGATGTCGAGGATGCCAGGGCAGTGGCTTTCAAACTGGGTATACCTTTCTATGTCCTGAATATGAAGCAGCTTTTCGAAGAAAAGGTGGTCAACTATTTCGCTGATGCGTATCTTGGGGGAATCACGCCTAATCCGTGTATTGCCTGCAACAAGTATATTAAGTTTGAAGCAATGCTTAATAAGGCCCTGGCACTTGGTATGGACTATATTGCCACAGGTCATTATGCAAGGATTGAATATAATGAAAAATCCGGGAGATATATTTTGAAAAAGGCCAAAGATCTTTCAAAGGACCAGAGTTATGTGCTTTACATGCTGACACAGAACCAGTTAAAAAGACTTTTGCTTCCCTTAGGCGATTACAGCAAGGCTGAAGTCAGAGCCATAGCCGAGGACAAGAATCTGGTAAACGCCAGGAAGCCTGACAGTCAGGATATATGCTTTGTGCCTAACGGCAAATATGTGGATTTCATTAAAGAATATAAAGGAATTGACTTTCCCGAAGGAGTTTTTCTGGATAAGGAAGGCAATGTGCTCGGAAAGAATAAGGGTATGATTAATTATACCATTGGTCAAAGGAAAGGGCTTGGTATGAGTTTTCCCGAACCTAAATACGTAATCAGAAAAGACAGTGTTAAAAATACGGTTACCCTGGGAAGCAGAGATGATGGCCTTATAAAAAGCCTTATAGCGACTGATATGAATTATATACTTTATGATAAACCTTGCGAGGAGAAACCTGTTATGGCACGAACCCGTTATTCTCAGAAGGAAGTTCCCGCAAGACTTATAGCTTTGGACGGCGACAGAGCAAAGATTGTGTTTGACAGCCCACTTGCATTTGTTGCGCCCGGCCAGTCTGTAGTCCTTTATGAAGGAGATTCGGTAGTGGGAGGAGGAATAATCAGCAAGACACAGTCTTAAGACGGAGACTTTCCATCATTGAAAGTATTAAGAATGTCTGATAAAAGGCAATATATGTGTAAATATATATTATATTAATTAAGAGTCCGTGGGATTTCTTTTGTAAGTAAATGAAACCATATTCATGGTTTCTTCTTTTTTTATCCGGGGAATACGGTAATCATACATATCGTACATGGACTCTTTATTGTTACAGTGCATCGATATATTCGGCGTATAAATCTTTTAATTCGCGATAGTTTTTTTCATCAGAGATACAACTGCTTGCGGGAGACAAAAGGACCAAATCTCCCGGTTTTGATGAGAGATAGGCGCAATCTACAGCCTGTTTAAGTGTACTGCAGCGGGTTATTCTGATATCGATTCCCTGGTTTTTGCCTGTCAGTTTGCGCATCAGCCCCATTTCTATAAGTCCTGATGTCTGGCCTATCAGAATTAAATGCTTCACCTTTTTAACCAGGATATTTCCCAGTGAATCATAGGAATAATTCTCATCCTTACCGCCTGTAATAAGAATTATTTTCTGTTGAAAGGCGTTTAATGCTTTTCCTGTATTTTCAGGATTGCTTCCTGACAGGTCGAAATAGTATTTTACATTATTAAGTTTACGCACCTCCCGGATTGTATTATCGATGTCTCTGAAGTTTTCAGAGGGATTGGCTGTTTCTTTTTCATGGATTTCATTGATTTCATCATCAAAAATTAATCCTTCAGCCATTTATTTCTCCAGAAAGTCTGTTTCTTAATATAATATATAGTTTTTAACATGAAATATGAGCATTATAAACATAAAAAATCGACCAATGGGCAGGTGTTGTTGATGAGGCTGCCTGCCTTAAATATTCAAATGTTTTCAGAAGGGATTTGATATCTTAGCAAAAAGCGGGTACAATGTTTATATCTTAAGAAGAGAAAAATGGGGGTAAAAGCGTGTCTAAACCTATTGTTGCAATAGTTGGAAGGCCAAATGTTGGCAAATCGACTTTTTTTAACTATCTTGCCGGAAGAAGGATATCGATTATTGATGATACACCTGGTGTAACCAGGGATCGTATCTATGCTGAAAGCGAATGGCGGGGAAGAAAATTCACTCTGATCGATACCGGCGGAATAGAAGCCAGTTCCGATGACTATATCAAGCAGCAGATGGTAAGGCAGGCCCAAATAGCTATTGATACCGCCGATGTAATTGTGCTGATGGTGGATGTAAAGGCCGGATTAACAGCCGCTGATGAAGATGTTGCCGTAATGCTGAGAAAATCGACAAAACCTGTGGTGGTAGCAGTAAATAAGGTGGACAGTGTTGGTGAGACTCCTCCTGAAGCCTATGAATTTTATAATCTCGGAATGGGTGAGATATATCCTGTTTCTTCTATCCATGGTCTGGGAATCGGCGAGCTTCTGGACGCGATATATGAGCATTTCCCCAAAGATAATTCTGAAATTGACGAGGACGATTACATCAAAGTTGCCGTCATCGGAAAGCCAAATTCGGGCAAATCGTCTATTATAAACAGAATATTGGGAGAAGAACGTGTTATAGTAAGCGATATACCCGGAACTACCCGTGATGCCATAGATACCTTCTACCAAATAGACGATAGAAAATACGTGTTTATTGATACAGCAGGAATCCGCCGTCAGAGCAGGATTGAAGAAAATATAGAGAAATACAGCATTATTCGGTCATGGGCAGCAGTGGACAGAGCAGATGTTTGTATAATCATGATAGATGCAAACGAAGGAGTTACGGAACAGGACACAAAAATTGCAGGCTATGCGCATGAACAGGGGAAGGCATCCATTATTGCCGTTAATAAATGGGATACTATCAAAAAACAAACCGGAACATTGGAAGAATACCGTAAGAAAGTACTTCAGGACCTGGAGTTTATGAATTATGCCCCTGTGGTGTTTGTATCAGCAAAGACAGGTCAAAGAATAGACCGCTTATTGGAGTTGATTGATTATGTTAACGACCAGGCTTCCTTCAGAGTACAGACAGGGTTATTAAACGATGTCCTGAATGAAGCCATTGCCATGGTACAACCTCCGTCAGACAAGGGAAAACGCCTGAAAATATATTATATGACGCAGGTGGGTATTAAACCGCCCAGTTTTGTCATATTTGTCAATGATGCCGAATTGATGCATTTTTCATATTTGAGATATATTCAGAACACATTGCGCAATAATTTCGGTTTCGAAGGTACGCCCATTCGGTTCACTATCAAGGAAAAAGGTGATGAATAAATGCCTTTTGAAATAATTGTAATAGCCTTTTCATCAGTTATAGGTTACTTATTAGGCAGCGTGAATACCTCAATCATTATCAGCAAAGTTTTCTACAAGACCGATGTTAGAGAGTATGGAAGCGGAAATGCTGGAGCTACCAATACATTGAGAACATTTGGCAAGGCTGCCGCCATTGCGGTAGCCGCGGGTGATTTTCTCAAAGGAGTTTTAGCATGTCTAATAGGACGCTATGTTTTTGGAGAAATAAATCCCGGTAACGGAGTATTTCTTGGTGAATATTTTGCCGGACTTTTTGCGGTAATCGGACATAATTGGCCTGTGTATTTCAATTTTAAGGGTGGCAAAGGCGTAATGACTTCTTTTGCGGTCATTCTTATGTTCTCGCCAACAGCGGCATTAATATGTCTTGGAGCGTTTATTCTTATTGTGGCTGTAACCCGCTATGTTTCTCTGGGCTCGATGCTGAGCGCAATATTGTTTCTGATTTTGGCTGTCATATTCAATGAACCTTTGCCAATGCTGTTGATTGGAACGGTACTTGTGGCTTTGATAATTATCAGGCATAGTTCAAATATAAAAAGATTACTTGCCGGAAATGAAAAAAAGCTGACTTTCAGGAGTTCTAAGGAGTGATTTTAGTATGGCGGTAATATCGATAATAGGAGCGGGCAGTTGGGGTACTAGCCTGTCTGTCCTTTTAAATAAAAACGGACATGATGTCCGTGTATGGTCATTATTTCAAGAGGAAGTGGATATGCTCAACAATGAAAGGGAGCATAAAAAAAATCTTCCCGGGGTAAAAATCCCCGATGCGGTCAGGTTTACCACTGATATTGAGGAATGTCTTAAGGAGCATGATTATATCGTTTTGGTGGTACCATCCCAGGTGGTTCGGGAAACTTGTAAATTATTCGCGCCTTATGTAAATAAGGACGATATTGTAATTATCTGTTCAAAAGGTCTTGAAGAAAAAACAGGCATGAGACTCAGCGAAGTATTGCTGAGCGAAATACCGGATGTTCGGCCGGTCGCGCTATATGGACCCAGCCATGCGGAAGAAGTGGCCATTGGAATACCTACAACGGTTGTGGCAGCATCTGATAATCTGGAAGCGGCCATAAAGGTTCAGGATATTTTCATGACACCTGAATTTCGTGTTTATACAAGCTCAGATTTAATTGGAGCCGAAATCGGAGCAGCTTTGAAGAATATCATAGCTTTATGCAGCGGTATTTGTGATGGTTTAGGTTATGGAGACAACAGCAAAGCAGCGCTTATAACCCGTGGTATCACTGAAATAGCCCGGTTAGGCAAAGCCATGGGAGCAAATCCGAAAACTTTTACAGGTCTTACCGGTATCGGTGATGTAATTGTAACTGCTACAAGCAATCATAGCCGTAATCTGCGGGCCGGGAGACTGATAGGCAAGGGCTATACTGTGGAAGAAGCCCAAAAAGAAGTAAGAATGGTGGTTGAGGGAATTTCTGCGACCCGTGCCGCCAAAGAGCTGGCAGATAAATATAAAGTCAGTATGCCGATAGTTCAGGAGGCATACAAGATTCTGTTTGAAGGTAAGGATTGCAAAAAGGCAGTATATGACCTAATGACCAGAAGCCGAAAACACGAAACCGAAGATACCGGCTGGTAATCGTATTCTTTACAGGTTATTCAGGATAGATATTTCAACTCGAATACAGGGGGCGTAATGATATGCCGGCTTTAAGGCAAATAGAACTGAAGGCAAAAGCATTGTCAGTCTTTCGAAAAATATTGGATGATCCGGTCATAAAGGCATTTATGGAGTTGCTGGAAAGTAGTGATGATGCTGTAAAAATAGATAAATACGCAAATTTTGTATATTTATTGTTCCAATCAAACGATAATTTTACTGAATACGTTTGGAGGCGGGTGGTATCAGATGACAATATCTATATCCGCAAATGCTCCAGAAATGAATCTGTTTCGCCTATGCTGAAAGAGGCTGTTCAGCATGACCTTGGAACTTTGCAGGAAATATCTCAAATAACGTCGCAGGATATAAAAAAAGAAATAAAATATAATATTTTTTTACCCGAATGGTCTGTAAAACCGGAATACGACTTTATAAAAATGTACAATGAACGGATAAACAGGATAAATGTATGTGGCTACGGTATCTATGCGGATTATACGGTATTTACATACAATAACGGAGAAATTGTGCCGATAAAATATCCTGACCGTATCAGGCTTTCAGACCTGACGGGATATCAACGGGAACGAAAAAAACTGGTGGATAACACAATTGCCTTCATAGAAGGCAAACCTGCTTCCAATGCCCTTCTGTACGGCGATGCCGGAACAGGGAAATCCTCTACGGTAAAAGCGGTTGTCAATGAGTTTGCAGACAAGGGTTTACGGATGGTAGAAGTCAGAAAAGCGGACTTGCTGAAAATACCTGACTTAATTGAAAAACTGGCCGATAACCCTTTGAAATTTGTTTTATTCATTGATGATCTTTCGTTTTCGAAACATAATGAAGAGATTGGCGCATTAAAGGCTCTGTTGGAAGGGACAGTTTCAGCCAGAACCCCAAATATAGTTATTTACGTTACCAGCAACCGCAGGCATTTGATCAATGAAAGATTTGAAGATCGTCAGGGTACCGATATTCATATAAATGAAACAATTCAGGAGCAAACATCCTTATCGGACCGATTCGGACTGTCGATCCTGTTTTCCAGGCCTGATAAAGACCAATATTTACAGATAGTGCATTTTCTCATGAAACAGTATGATGTGGAAGATACTGAAAATATTGAGCTATTGGCTGAACGTTTTGCTCTGGAACGGGGAGGACGGTCAGGCAGGACAGCCCGTCAGTTTGTAGAAAGCTTAAAGAGTTTTAACAGCAACAGGACGGCAGAAACCATTTAGAAAATCGTTTCTTACCTGTTATCATAAAGGCTCAGTTAGGGTCACAGTTTATCCTGCCATTCGTTCTCCTTAAAGCCCACCAATACAAAATCATCTTCTACCAGAATGGGGCGCTTTACCAGCATCCCATCGGAGGCGAGCATAGCAAATTGTTGATCCTCGGTCATGGACGGTAATTTTTTCGAAAGCTCCAGCGTCTTATATTGAAGGCCGCTGGTATTAAAAAAACGTTTGAGAGGCAGGCCGCTTCTTTTATGCCAAACCCGTAACTCATCCTCAGTGGGATTATCAGTTTTGATGTCGCGCAAATCGTACTTTACACCCCTGGCGTCGAGAAATGCCCGGGCTTTCTGACAGGTGGTGCATTTAGGATACCAAATAAATAACATAATACTCCTCCATTGTAACATTATAAACTATCGTAACAGGGCGGATGCAAGGCTTCTCATTGAGATAAGCCGATTATAACTATACTTTTACATTCTTGCCTACTATCAAAGGCCATTCAACATCGCCGTTGAGAGTTTTCCCTTCGGTTATGGTAACTCCTTTATCCAGAATACAATAATTCAACTGAGCGTTTCTTTCGATTGTTGTACCTTGCAGTATAAGACTGTTTTTGATAACAGCACCCTTCATTACCCGAACCCCCCGAAAAAGAATGCTGTTCTCCACTGTTCCCTCTATTATGCATCCATCCGCCACAATTGAGTTATGAACATTTGCTTCCTCATTATACTTGGCAGGCGGTTCATCCTTAACCTTGGTATAGATTTTCCTCCTGTCCATCAGAAGTTCCTGTCTGACCTTGGGATTCAAAAGTTCCATATTGGTTCTGTAATACAGTTGAATGCTGTTGAGGGGCCTCCAATAACCGTTAAACATATATGCATAGATTTTAAGATTATTGGTCTGCCGGATTATGATATCATAAACAAAATCGGTAAGCCCTTTGGCTGCGCTGTCCTGCAATAGATCAATCAAAAAGGTTCTACGAAGGATATATACTCCCATGGAGCCTATATTACTTTTTGGATTTATGGATTTTTCCTTGAAATCGATAATCCTGCCTTCATCGTTCAGTTCTACCATTCCCAGCATCTTTTGATCTTCAAAGGAAATATCGCTCATATCCCGGCAGGCAATCGTTATATCGGCTCCGGTTTGAATATGTTGTTCCAGCATTGGCTCAAAATCCATATTATAAACGGCATAACCGTGGCCTATCAAAACATATTCCTCATCGCTTCTCTGGAAAAAAGACAGATTGCTGTACATGGCATCTGCGCTTCCCTTATACCAGCCGGTTCCGAACTCCGAAAGGTAAGGAGGAAAAATAAAAAGCCCTTTGTTCTTTCTGTCAAGATCCCATTCTTTCCCTGAACCCAGATGATCCATCAGGGAACGATAATTATATTGAGTTAAAACTCCTATATTTGTTATTCCTGAATTAACCATGTTGGACAGAACA
>Ga0134103_1003384_pt1 | contig 10760 bp, 10 predicted proteins | sample 14_taG_2_FD_94445 | JGI IMG/M metagenome (GOLD analysis project Ga0134103, IMG submission 94445) | Switchgrass degrading microbial communities from high solid loading bioreactors in New Hampshire, USA - 14_58_20_212_A1 metaG | ecosystem: Engineered > Bioreactor > Semi-continuous > Anaerobic >...
AAGAAGTCTTTTAGCGGTTAGACGTTCGAGATTGCCACGCCCCTCCGGGGCTCGCAATGACACATAAGATGGCCTTTTGGTGTGTCATCGCGAGGAGCGTAGCGACGTGGCGATCTCTTTTAGTTAATTTTTTGACACTCTCCAAGGGTGACGGATCCGTCACCCTTTGCTTATTCCCGTTAGGGCATGAATATGCCTCCATCACAATGGATGACCTGACCGGTTATATAGGATGACTCATCACTGGCCAGGAACAGACAGAGATTGGCCACCTCTTCCGGTTTTCCGGGTCGGCCCAGAGGAGTCATGAAATTCATCATGCTGCGGATGTTTTCCGGAATGCCGTAATACATGTCAGTCTCAATAGTGCCGGGAGCTATGGCATTGACATTTATTCCTTTGCTCCCTGCTTCTTTGGCCAGTGACCTGGTAAATCCCACCAAGGCTTCTTTGGAGGCGGAATAATTGGTCTGCCCTACATTGCCAAAACGGCTGGCTGAGGATACATTTATGATTTTGCCGTAGTTCTTTTCCCGCATGATGCCGATAACGGACTGCACCATGTTGAAGGCACCTTTCAGGTTGACATTCATTACCAAATCCCAGTCCTCTTCTTTCATCTTATGGAACATGGCATCCCGGACAATGCCCGCATTGTTCACCAGGATATCTATGGTCTCATATTTGGCTATCACATCTTCAATCAACTTGTTAATAGCAGCACGATCCGTCACATCAGCAGTATAAGCTGCGGCTATGCCACCGGTTTCAGTTATGGCCGCGGCGGTCTCCCGGACGGTGTTTTCATCCCGGTCCACTAGAATTACCTTGGCTCCCTCCTCGGCAAAGCGCTTGGCAATGGCAGCTCCGATACCTTTGCCGGCCCCGGTTACTATGGCTACTTTATCCTTTAATCTCATTAGTATCCCCCCTAATAATGAGATTGAGAGCTATCAAGCCTGACCCTTTTGCTTCAGCTCTTCTTCAATCTCCTGGCGCAGCAGCTTCTTTTCGATTTTTCCCAGCAGGGTCATGGGCAAGGATTCTCTGAACACATACTCCCTGGGGATCTTGTAAGTAGCCAGGTACTCCTTCAGGAATTCTTTCAGGTCTTCAATATCAATCTGGTGGCCGGGTATGGGGACAATATAGGCTCGCCCTATATGACCGGCTATCTCATGGGGCACACCTACTACCGCACACAGCAATACTCCCGGATAGCGCATGATGGCGTCCTCAACTTCGGCAGGATAAATGTTTTCTCCGTTGGTAATGTACATATCTTTGGAACGTCCCACCATACGCAAGTTGCCGTCTTCGTCTATGAAGCCCATATCCCCGGAATAAAACCAGCCTTCATCATCGAAGGAAGCTGCCGTGATTTCCGGAAGCTTAAAGTATTCCTTAATAACCGAAGTGCCCCGGTAAGCAATCTCGCCGATCTGCCCGGGTGGTACTACCTGACGGTTTTCATCTACTATCTTCATTTCAAACTCGGGCGCCACTTTGCCTACGGTCAGGTGCAGGGTTTCCAGGCTGGCGCCCTTTTCCGTATAGGTGATCAACCCGGACACTTCCGTCAGTCCTAAACAGTTATAGACGTTATCGCACATGGTTTCCTTCATCTTGCGCAGGGTTTCCATAGGAGCGGCTGACCCGCTGATCACTAATGTCCGCAGAGATGAAAAATCATATTTATCGAAATCCGGCAGGGCAAATTCCATGGCATACATGGTGGGTACCTGGCCCAGGATGGTTATTTTATGTTTTTCAATTAATTCCAATGTCTTGGCCGGGTTGAAAGGTTCCAAAACCTGAGTGGAATTAGCAATAATAGCCGTCGCTCCTATCTCGGTGGCGCCGCCCACATGGTTAGTAGGCAGGTGGTTGATCCAGATGTCATCCCACCCTGCTTCACACATGCCGATTTCCACCAAACTCATGTGAATAATATTTTGGTGAGACATTAAAGCTCCTTTCGGCACTCCGGTACTGCCGGAGGTATATACAATAATTAGTCCGTCATGGGTGGAAATTTGGGATTCCCTCTCCAATAGAGCCGGCAGGTATTCTGAATAATCACCCTGCATGATTTCGTCAAAGGACAGGGCGTTTTCCATTTTGGCTGGGCCGCCCACAATAAAAACGTGTTTTACGCTGGGGCAGTTGGGCAGGATTTTTTCAAAGCGCTCCTGGTAGTCATATTCGTACATGGTATGAAGGGTAAAAAGAGCTATGGCTTCGGAATTGTTAAGTACATACTCAATCTCCTTGTTGCTCTGACGGGTACCGATACCGACAATGAGATGGCTCCTATACGAGAAGCCGCCATATACAGGTAAAAGAACTCGGGTCGGGGTGACAGCAGATAGGCCAAGCGGTCCCCTTTTTGCACCCCCAATTTAAGGAGGTAACAGGCCAACTTTTCAGCTTGCTGGGCAAATTCCCGGTAGGTGATCTTCTCATCTCCATAAATAAAAGCAATATGGTCCGGTCTTTCCTCAACTGCTTTCGCCATGTAGTCAGACAGCAATCGCAAAGCTCCCTCAGTGAATCCCATAAATGATCCCTCCCTTGGCCACAATAAACTACTTTAAATTCCATATTCAGCACGAGTTGGTTTATTCCCGTTTCAATATTTAAAAAATTCATTATATTTAATATATTCAGTATGTTTATTATTTTTTGATAATCTGGCTAAGCAGGTAAACCGCAATTGATATGGAAATCTATAAAGTAGATTTTTGTGGTACTATTAACCTAGATTGCTTGAGGGGGGTTTCACAGGATTCGATCAAGGTGCGGCTGTAACTCACCTTGGTAAGAATACAGAAACAAAAATATTGGAGGGGATTATCGGTAATGAGAAAAACATGGAGATTGTTGCTGAGTGCTATTCTGGTAATCGGTCTTCTGGTTACCGCTGTGGGCTGCAGCTCTTCGGAACAGCCCGGTGATAACTCTGCTCAACAGGGTGATGCCACTAAGAAAGAGGTTTTTAAGGTCGGAATGGAATGCGGCTATGCTCCTTTCAACTGGACCCAGCTGGATGACAGCAATGGGGCTGTTCCTATTCAGGGCACCAAGGAATTTGCCGGCGGCTACGATGTGGAAATCGCCAAGAGAATTGCTGAAGGCCTGGGCCGGGAACTGGTGATTGTCAAGACTGCTTGGGATGGATTGGTACCTGCTGTTCAATCGGGTACTATTGATGCTATTATTGCCGGTATGTCACCCACGGCGGAAAGATGGAAGACTATCGATTTCTCGGACCACTACTACAAATCTGATCTTGTTATGGTAGTCAAAAAGGGTTCTCCCTATGAAAACGCTACCAGCATCCAGGACTTTGCCGGAGCCAAAATAACTGCTCAGCTCAATACTTTCCACTATACGGTTATTGATCAAATCAAGGACGTGCAAAAACAGCAAGCTATGGAAGACTTTCCCGCGATGCGCGTTGCCTTGGAATCTGGTATGATTGATGGGTACGTATCGGAAAGACCGGAAGGGGTTTCTGCCAGCGCCGCCAATCCCAATTTTGTCATGGTGGAATTTGCTAAGGGTCAAGGTTTTGAAGCCTCCGATGATGATGTCGCTATCGCCGTGGGACTGAAAAAAGGTAATCCTGATCGGGAAAAGATTAATGAAATCCTAGCTGGTATATCTGAGGAAGAGAGACTGGAATTAATGGACCAGGCTATTGCCAATCAGCCTTCTTCTGAATAATTAACTGGCAGCATAGATACAGGAGTGTAAGTGATAATGTCCGCAGATGCATCATTCTTTCAATGGGTTGCTTTTATCTGGCAGCAAAACTGGCCCCTTTTCCTAAGAGGGGCCGGTAATACTCTTTTAATCGCTTTGACCGGCACCATAACTGGCTTTGTCATTGGTATGATAATTGGAGTAATCCGTACTATCCCTATTGATCACAAAACCGGCACTATTAAAAAGGTCATTCTGAAAATTGTTGATGTCCTTTTACTCTGTTATATAGAGGTATTCCGCGGTACCCCTATGATGGTACAAGCCATGGTAATATTTTATGGAATACCTATTATTTTGGGCTTTCGGCTTGACCCTATTCCTGCCGGGATAGTAATAGTTTCTATTAACACTGGAGCTTATATGGCTGAAATCGTAAGAGGCGGAATCTTATCTATTGACAAAGGACAGTTTGAAGCAGCCCATGCCATCGGTATGACTCATGCCCAGACCATGTCCAGCATCATACTGCCCCAGGCTGTCCGCAACATTTTACCGGCTACCAGCAACGAGTTCGTTATAAATATCAAAGATACCTGTGTGCTCAGTGTTATTTCTATATCTGAGCTCTTCTTCAATTCCAAATCAGCGGCAGGTGCCAATTTCCGTTACTTCGAAACTTTCTTAATCACTTGTATAATATATCTGATCATGACCGCTACGGTTACCCGCATCCTGCGCTGGCTGGAGCAAAAACTGGATGGACCGTCCGTCTATACCATTCATGGTTCGCAGACTGTACCTGAAGCAGAAATTCGGATAGTGGACGGAGGTAAACTGCATGGATAATATTCTGGAAATCAGGCATTTAAGAAAAACTTTCGGCGTCAATGAGGTGTTGAAGGATATAAATTTCTCCGTCAGCAAAGGGGAAGTGGTCTGTATTATCGGTGCCAGCGGTTCCGGTAAATCCACTTTGCTGCGCTGTATTAATCTGCTGGAATACCCTACCAGTGGTGAAATCCTGTTTCACGGGCAGAACATTCTCCAGCTGGATATCCCGAATTCTGTATATCGAGCTAAAATGGGCATGGTCTTCCAGCAGTTTAATCTCTTTAATAACCTGACGGTTTTGGACAACTGTGTAGTAGGACAAGTTAAGGTATTAAAAAGAGACAAACAAACCGCTCGCAAAATAGCCATGGAATACTTGGACCTGGTGGGCATGGCCCAGTTTATCAACGCAAAACCCCATCAGATTTCCGGAGGGCAAAAACAGCGGGTGGCAATAGCCCGGGCTCTGTCCATGGAACCGGAAGCCCTGCTTTTTGACGAACCCACCAGTGCCCTGGATCCGGAAATGGTGGGCGAGGTGCTTAAGGTTATGAAAAATCTAGCCAAAAGCGGCCTGACCATGCTGGTGGTAACCCATGAAATGGGTTTTGCCCATGACGTAGCCAACCGGGTAGTATTTATGGACGAAGGTGTTATCGTAGAAGATGATGTCCCTGAGGTTATATTCAACAATCCCCGTAATGAAAGAACCCGTACTTTCTTAAAGCGCATCCTGGAAAAATAACAGATAACTGTTCCTTATGATCCCTATTGAGCCAGCTGTTAAGCCAACAGCTGGCTTCAGAGTGTCAAAGAAGTCTTTTAGCGGTTAGACGTTCGAGATTGCCACGCCCCTCCGGGGCTCGCAATGACACATATGATGGCCTTTTGGTATGTCATCGCGAGGAGCGCAGCGACGTGGCGATCTCTTTACATGGCCTTTTTCGACAGTCTGGAGCCAGTTGTTAAGCCAACAGCTGGCTTTTTATTTTCTGGTGAGAGAGCCCCCTCCCCCCTTTATTGCATCATTTAACCCTTTTCCCATTTTTTGCATACTATGGAATAACTTACTCAAGGGAAAAAGGAGGGACTCAATTGGGCAGATACGTCGATGAGCGGGAACACCAGCCACATCCGAAACCTGGAGCAGACAACTTTGTCAGGGAGTCATTCCGCCAAAATAATTTTTGGCTGAGAATCATGCAGGAACATGCCTTATTCATCAGGCTGGGCCTGCCCTGTGATGAAACAGAACTTATTCGCGAAGCGGAAAAATTGGAGGGATTATTTAGAGGGTTACGGGCAGAACTGAGGCGACTGCCCCATAAACCAGAGGCGTTCAGAGCTTTTAATGACAGAGTGATTGAAGCCCTGGGGAAGATCATTGATTTCAAGAGCATTGTCCTGAAAAAGCTGATTACCTGCAGGCTGGGAGGATCCAACCTGCCTTTGCTGATCGATCACATTCGCCGGGAAGCCATCCGATTCCGGGTTATCTTGCTGCGGCTGCAGAATGGGATCAAAGTTCCTTTGGCGGAACAGGCCCTGCAGGAAGAAATTTTCTGGCTGCGCATAATGGGCGAACATGCTCTCTTCATTGCTCACCTGCTTGATCCGTCCGAAAGACCACTGATCAGGCAGTCAGTACAGTTCGCGGAGAGCTTTGAAACCCTGCGCCTGCAGGCTGAGGATCTGGAATCTATGGAAGTACCCCGCGCTTTTGAAAACTGGCTGTTGCCGGAAAAACTGTCTGATTGGCCGTTGCCGTCCGGCTTTGGTGACTTGCCACGTCCATTAGTTATTCCTCGATTGGTACGCTTCAATGAAGAAGTTATCGATTTGACCAAAGAAATTCGCGATTTCAAAGAAGCAGCCCTGCAGCTGATCGAAGCATGCCAGGTATTAAGCATTATTCCTCCCCTGCTGGCCGATCATGTTCTGCGGGAAGCAGAAATGGCTCTGGATGACTTGCGCATAATCGGCAGGAAACTCTCCAAGGTGGATTATCCTCAGGAAGAGGACCGGTCTGGTATAGACTGCTAGCTTAAGGAAGCAAAATGCACCCTTAACCTTCAATGCAGGTTAAAGGTGCATTTTTTCGGGCAAATCTTTGATCTTGGATCTATCTTGCTTACTGTATCTCAATATTTCGGACAATTTTCGCAATATTTTGCTTTTATAAATATCCTGCAGCCTATATAATGTTTATCAAAATAGCTGATGAAAGTGAGGAGCTCATGAACAGCACTTTGCAGCCAACTTATTATTTGGACTGGGGCCATCCCGGCATTGGCAAGGCTTTGAAAGACATAACCGGAGACTGCAGGAATCAGGCAGAAGCCCTCAAGAAAATCTTCCTCTTTGTGCGGGACCAGATTCCCTACAACATGTATGCTGTCTCCGGCAATCCGGTCTATTATAAAGCTTCGAAAATCCTGGAAATGGGCAACGGCTATTGCCTGCAGAAAGCGATCCTCTTTACTGCTCTGGGCCGGGCAGCGGGAATTCCCAGCCGGCTGGTTTTGGTGGCCATCCGCAACCACCTTACTCCTCCCGATGTGGTAGAAATACTGGGGGGCAATGTGTTTTTCCCCCATGCCTACAGCCAGTTTTATATTGAAGGCCGCTGGGTAAATGTGGCAGCCACCTATGACCGGCCCTTATGCGAAAGAATTGGGGCTGCGGTTCCTGAATTTGACGGGCACAGGGACACGCTGCTGCCGGCTACGGACCTGGCCGGGCGTAAATTTATCGAATATATTGATTACTACGGTGTTTTTGACGATGTTCCCTGGCAGCTGATCGTGGAGAAACTGCCGGAATACTACAGTTCCGGTCTGGATGAATGGTTCACTGATGAACCCGCTTACATCCGCTACAAGCGCAGCGGAAGCGGGATAGGCTGATCAGCGAATGAAATTGGTTCTTGTCTTGGCTTCCATGGCCGGTTCTTCCACCACTCCCCGGCCGTTTTGTACCAGTTTGAGAAGCCAAGCCATGTTCTTGCCCAGAACCCGCATTATTTGCACCCCTTCTTCATCCTGCAGGGCTTCTCCGGGCAAAGTACCATGAATAACGTTCCAGTAATTTGCGGAAGGAATCAGCATTTCTGAGAAAGCCAGGTAATGATTGAGCTGATCGAACGTGGTCACTCCCCCGGAACGCCGCAAGGCTACCACTGCTGCTCCCACCTTATGCCGGAACAGGCCGCCATTGGCGTTAGCGACATAAAAAGCCCGGTCCAGAAAAGCCTTCATGGTTCCATTCAAGCCGGCATAATACACTGGCGAACCGAAGATAACCCCATCCGCATTTTTTATCTTTTGAATCCACTCATTAACATCATCCTTGGTAAAGGAACATTTCTCATTCAGGTTTTCCTTACACTTGCCGCAGTCTATACAGCCCCGAATAGCTTTATGGCCTACTTGAATGATCTCGGTGTCAATACCCGCTTTTTCCAGCTCATCAGTTACTATTTTTATAGCCTGATAAGTATTGCCTTCTTTTCTGGGGCTTCCGTTAAAAGCAACGACTTTCATAATTATTCCTCCTTCGGCAAAGATGGCAATTCTGAGAATACACTTCTATTTTAACTCAATTGCTGCCCTCCGTTCATATGTCCTCTTGATCTCCGCTGCTCCTACCCCTTCCAACCCATCACAGGGTCCATTAGATTCATTAAAATGCTGGTTTCCGAATATTTTGAAAATAAGTACGGCTGGCTCTTTTAAAAAAAGTAATGGGGAAGGAGGGGTACCTGGTGAAGGAGGGTGCATGCATTATCTATGATGATGTTAAAAAGTGTGTTGATGAAGTGATTCAATACATTGGCAAAGACATTTGCTTTGCTATGCCTCTGGCTCTGGGTAAACCAGTTCGCTTCGTTAACGAACTGTACAGGAGGGCTAAAGAGGATCCTTCGATCAGGCTGAAGATAGTTACCGCGCTTCCTTTGGAAAAACCTTCCGGCAAATCGGAATTGGAAAAAAGGGTCCTAAATACAGTAATCCCTAAACTCTTTGCCGGGGTTCCTGATCTGGAATACATGCTGGACTACCGGGCGGGCAAACTGCCTCCTAATGTAGAAACCTATGAGTTTTACAGCAAAGCCGGCGGTTATATTAATGACCCTCAGGCTCAGCAAAATCATATTGCCTCCAACTACACCCACATAGTACGGGACGCATTGGACTTCGGAGTCAATGTCTTTGCCAATTTGATAAGTTATCAGGAAATAGACGGTAAAACTTATTATTCCATGAGCTGCAATACCGATATAGTCATCGAGGGTATAAAAGAGATAAAAAAACGCCGGGCTAAAGGAGGCAAGTATTTAATAATCGGTGAAGCCAATAAAAAAGCACCCTTTATGTATGGAGATGCCGTTTTTGAGGCCGATGAATATGATTATATTCTGCAAGGACCAGATTTTGATTATGAACTCTTCGGTGCTCCCAAGAATCCAGTCTCTGTGGCGGATTACTGGATCGGTTTAAATACCAGTGTGTTAATCAAGGATGGGGGTACCCTGCAGGTAGGTATCGGTTCACTGGGTGATGCGATTGTAGCCAGCCTGGTTATGCGCAATGACCATAATGAGGTTTACCAGGAAATTCTGGACAAAGCCGGTATAAGAAAAAGATATGCCCGTCTAATCGAAGAATGGGGCGATACCGGTGTTTTCACCAAAGGTCTTTACGGATCCTCGGAAATGTTCGTGGATGCTTTCATACAGCTTTATAAAAACAGAATATTGAAACGCCAGGTCTTTGACAGTGTACCGCTGATGAAACTCATTAATCAGGGCTACCTGAATGCAGACCATATTCCTTCTGATATTATCGATAAACTGCTGGAGATGAAAGCCATTCACTCACCCCTGACCGAAGAAGATTTCAATTTCCTGACTCACTTCGGTATATTACGCCAGGGCCTGGTTTATGCCGGCGGTGACATAATAGACGGTGACAGCCGTTATTCCACTGACTTTAATGACGAACAAAACCGCCTGGCGATAAGAAACCTGCTGGGAGAAAAATTGCTTAACGGCCATATTATCCTGGGCGCCTTCTTTGTAGGTCCTCGTTCCTTCTATAAAGCCCTTAATGACATGCCGGAAGAAGAACGTAAATTGTTTGCCATGTCCGGGGTGGAAAAGGTCAACCAGCTGTATGGAGACGAGGAATTAAGAAGACTGCAGAGAAAAGATGCCCGCTTCGTAAATACCGGCATGATAGCTACATTACTGGGAGCCATTGCTTCCGATCAGCTGGAAGACGGGCAAGTAGTCAGCGGGGTTGGAGGTCAATACAACTTTGTGGCTATGGGCCATGCCCTGCCTGATGCCCGGGTGATCATGCTGATCAAGAGCACCAGAGGAACCGGCAAAAAGCTAAAATCAAATATTGTATTCAGCTACGGCAGCTGCACCATCCCCAAACACCTGCGGGACATTGTGGTGACTGAATACGGTATTGCCGATGTGCGGGGCAAACCCGACAAAGAAGTGATAGCGCAAATGATCAACATCGCCGACTCCAGATTCCAAAAGCAGTTGCTGGAGCAGGCCAAAAAAGCCGGCAAATTGCCGCTGGATTACGAGATTCCGCCGGAATACCGCAATAATACCCCGGAAAAACTGAAAGAACTGCTGGCTCCTTACCAGGCCAAAGGCTATTTCCCGCCCTTCCCCTTTGGCACTGACTTCAGCAATGAGGACCTGCAGCTGGTTGGCTCCCTGAAGGCTTTAAATACCCAGATGTCCACCTCTCCATTCCGGTTAATCGGAGGACTGCTGGCCGAACTGTTCCGTTCCATACCTCCTGCGGCCTATCCTCATCTGGAACGGATGGAATTGGCCCGGCCATCATCTCTTAAAGAACGCCTCTACCGAAAGCTGGTGGTTCTTGCTTTGAGAAACAATGGGTGTCTGAGCTAGTATAGAGAGAACAAAGCCAGAGGCTCCTATATTGTGGGAATGGCCCTCGCCGTGTCATCGCGAGGAGCGCAGCGACGTGGCGATCTAACAACTCAAACCTTGGATAGTCAAAGAGATTGCCACGCGCTTCGCGCTCGCAATTATCACCTGAAGCACAGGCCACGATAAACGAAAACTTAAGTCTGTCATCGCGAGGAGCGAAGCGACGTGGCGATCTGTTAACTCACACCGTTAGTTGCCATAGAGATTGCCACGCGCTACGCGCTCGCAATGACAC
>Ga0134103_1003389_pt1 | contig 10752 bp, 9 predicted proteins | sample 14_taG_2_FD_94445 | JGI IMG/M metagenome (GOLD analysis project Ga0134103, IMG submission 94445) | Switchgrass degrading microbial communities from high solid loading bioreactors in New Hampshire, USA - 14_58_20_212_A1 metaG | ecosystem: Engineered > Bioreactor > Semi-continuous > Anaerobic >...
CTTTCTCGGCTGCCCTGATCATGTTGAAAGCAATCCTGTCTTTGACGCTGCCTCCCGGATTAAAGGACTCCAGCTTGGCCACAATATCCGCTTTCAGCCCCGCAGTGATTCTGTTCAGCCTAACCAGCGGAGTGCCGCCGATCAAGTCCGTCAGCTGCTCATAAATCTTGGCCATTAGCAATTCCTCCCTTAAAAGTTAATTATCTTCAATGAGTTATTTTTTTCACTTTAAATTTTTGTTTTTATAAAACCTATAGGCTTTGTAGGGTTTAAACATATAATATTAATTTGTTTTCCATTTGTCAATATAAACTTTAATAATTATCCGTTAGCGTAATAACCATTATTTCCTGGTACTTAATATTTAGGCTTTTTATTTAGGTTTATGCCCAAATCCGGGCAGGCTCTTTTTTGTAACTTTATAAAGCTCTTTTTTTACTTTATAAAAATTTACCTATAAGGCGGCCCTTTCTAGTCGATAATAAGGTCGATTTTCTTATTAATGTTAATATCAAAATTGTTATTAATATGATCGATATTATTATTGATATCTTCTTTATTTTTATTACAGTTTTTTTCCTTAAACATTCTGACCAAGTCTTCCAAGCTATAGGAATCCAATACTTGATTCATAGCTTTTCGCAGCTCTTCCCAAATATTTCTGGTAACACAGATATCTATTCGGTTGCAGACTCCACTGCGCCCTTCTTCCACGCATTCTACCGGGGAAATGGGACCTTCCAGGGCCCGCACCACATCGCCCACCGATATATCCTTGGTTTCCCGGTTCAAAACATAACCGCCCTGAAAACCGCGAATACTCCTGATTATCCCGTTTTTTCTCAGGGTAATCAGCAACTGTTCCAGATACCTTTCCGAAATTCCCTGCCTCTCGGAAATGCTGTGTATTGTTACAGGCCCCTCGTCCTGGTTTAAAGCGATGTCCAAAACGGCCCTGAGACCATAGCGTCCCTTGGTTGATAATTTCATAGGCAAACCTTCTTTCCGTTCACTTTTGCTGACATTATTCCTACTGATTTATTCATAATATATCACAAAACCGATGGTCTTAGTAGTATATTATAAAATTATTTGCCCTTCTCCGCTTACTTAAAGCCAATATATCGCCAATCCCGACAATTAACCCGGGAATATGTTAAAATAAATAAAAAAATAAAAACAGAGGAATAACATATGCAGAAATTATCACATAACCGTTTTAACCGCATGGAATGGGCCGGTGCTTTCGGCGATCTGGGAACACTTATTCCGTTTATCATCGGCTACATAACCATTTTAAAGTTGGACCCCTTAGGCGTATTGTTCATGTTTGGCATTCTCATGATTTTCTCCGGCTTTTATTACAAAACGCCTATTCCCGTCCAGCCCATGAAAGCCATCGGCGGAGCGGCCATTACGCAGGCGGCCGTTACTCCCGGCATGGTCTGGGGAGCGGGAATATTTACGGGTTTATTCTGGTTGATTTTAAGTTTGACCGGCAAGCTGCACTATATCTCAAGAATTGCCTCCAAACCTGTTATACGGGGAATAGTTTTAGGGCTGGGCCTTCTTTTTATTATGGAAGGTACGAAAATGATGAAAACGGATTTCCTGGCAGCCGCCATTGCCCTTGTAATTACTTTCATCCTGCTGAACAATAAACGCATTCCGGCTATGTTTGTGTTAATCATCCTGGGAATTGCGGCCGGTCTTATCAGAAATCCCGCCATGCTTAACGAATTATCCAATATTCATGTGGATTTTAGAATTCCCCAGTTTTCCCTGGGGCGCATCACTTGGTCGGAATTCTTGATGGGTTCGTTGATTCTGGCGATTCCTCAAATACCTATGACTTTGGGCAATGCCATAATTGCTACAACATCCGAGAATAACAGGCTGTTTCCCGAACATCCGGTGACTGAAAATAAATTGGCCTTTTCCCAAGGGATTATGAATATAATCTCCCCCCTTTTTGGCGGCATTCCTATGTGCCATGGGGCTGGAGGTATGGCGGGGCATGTACGTTTTGGAGCGCGTACCGGCGGAGCCCTGGTTATCCTGGGAGGAATACTTCTCCTTGTCGCTTTGTTTTTTAGCAGCTCGGTTATCATTATTTTCAACGTTTTTTCCACAAGCATCTTGGGAGTTATTTTATTCTTTGCCGGGTTGGAACTGGCCGTTTCCGCCCGCGATGTGGACCGGAAAAAAGAAGATTTTTATATTCTCATAGTCACGGCCGGCTTCTCTCTCTGGAATATAGGAATAGGCTTTCTCGCCGGTTTGATCATGCAGGAAATGTTGAAGAGAAAGATATTTAAAGTTTAACGTCTTTTGGGCAGCATATGGATGGCGGTGCCAAAGTAATCCTCCGTGGCTTCCGTGATTCCCTCGACAAAGGTGGGGTGAGGGCGGATGACGGAGGCCATTTGTTCGGCGGTCATTTTCATGGCCACAGCCGTGGTCAACTCGCTAATAATATCCGTGGCCCGGGCGCACATGAGATGGGCTCCGATCAGCACATCGGTCTTGGCATCAAACACCAGCTTGATAAAGCCCCGATCCTCATTGGTGATCATGGATTTGCCGTTTCCGCCCATCAGATATTTGCTGACCTTAACCTCTATGCCCCTTTCTTTCGCCTGCTCGGCGGTAAGACCTACGGCGGCTATTTCCGGGCTGGTGTAAACACAATTGGGAATGGCATTGAGATTGACGGAACAAGAACCGCCCACAATATGGTCAATGGCGTTCAACCCTTGGGCCGAGGCGGCATGGGCCAGCTGGGTACTGTTGGCGGTGCAGTCCCCGATGGCATAGATATTGGGAATATTGGTCTGCATGTTTTCATTAATCAGGATAAAGCCGTTGTCGTCCAGGGCAATATCAACCCCCTCCAGGAAAAGTCCCTCCGTCACGGGAGCCCGGCCGATGCAAACCAGCACTCCGTCGCAGACCACTTCTTTAATCTCATCCTTGCGGGCTATCTTGCACACCAGTTCGCTGCCCGTCTTTTGGATATCCTGGATTTTGGCCGGGGTGATGATATTAATCCCCCGCTTTTTAAACAGGGCCATAATGTTTTTGGATATTTCCGTATCCATGCGGCGCAACAAGTTCTCCCTGGAGCCCACGATGGTAACTTCGCAGCCCAGGTTGTTATAAAGGGAGGCAAATTCCACCCCGATAACCCCGCCGCCGGAAATCAGGATGCGCTTGTAAAACTTGGCGTCGGCGGCCAGGGCGTCGTCCGTGGTGATGACGTTCTCCAGACTCTGCATCGCTTCCGGCAGCAGCTTGGGTTTGGAACCGGTAGCGATAATTATGTATCCGGTCTCCACTTCCCGCATACCTTCGGCGGTATCGATAACCACGGTATGAGGATTCTTGATCGCTCCTCTGCCGCGGATAATCTCCACTTTATTGGCTTTCAGCAGTTGTTCCACCCCGGAGCGCAATTTCAGCACCACATCGATTTTGCGCTTGTTGATGACATCGAAATCAAAGCCCACCTTTTCGGCAACCAGCCCGAAGATCCCGCCCTCCAGGGCTTCCTTGTAAAGATTGGCGCTATGGATCATGGATTTGGTGGGAATACAGCCTCGATTCAAGCAGGTGCCGCCAATATCCCAACTCTCGACGACAGCGGTTTTAAGTCCTTTTTGGGCTCCCCTGATGGCCGCCACATATCCTCCGGGGCCGGAACCGATCACAACCAAATCAAAGTTATTCATCTTTCCATCATTCTCCTACCAAATTTCTTTCTTCATCCAGTTACCGGATTTTCGCGTTTTTTCCTGCCGGACTTCCTACATTCTTCTTACCGGATTTCCCGGACTTTTCCTACCGGATTCCAGCGTTTTTTTCCAAAATTTCCTGCGCTTTCGCCTACCAGATTTCCTGGGTTTTTATTAAATCTATTATATCTGCCAGCGCTTCCTGTTCCAATTTTCCTTCCAGCCCTCTTAGGACATCCACTATTGACTCCAGCCGGAAACGGACACCGGTCAGGCAAGAGACCAGAAGCTCGGCAATGGTTTCATCCATGGCATCGGAAAATACCTGCACCTCGGCAATGCTGTCCCCTTGGATCTGAAGGTTTATGCTGATCTCTCCCCAGTCAAAGCGCCGGCTTAAGGACAGATCCGCCTTCATTCTTTTGCCGAAAAGCCATTTATGGGAGGCGTATTTTTCTTCAAGCTTCTTGATTTCCTCCCTGTCCAAATCCCTGTCCGGGATGCTTTCCGGCTCTGCCCCATAGATTTCGGCGAAAGCTTTTATTAATGCCCGCTTCAAATCGGGGATATTGATACTATTGTTAAGCTCCTTCAAATTTACTACCCGGCTTTTGACGGAGGACACGCCTTTGGAGCGCAGTTTGTCCCGGGAAACGTTCAGATACTTCGTCATATTCTCCAAATCCACGTCCACAATAATGGTGCCGTGATGGTAACAGCGTCCCAGATGCCTGTAAAAGGCGTTACCGGAAAACTTTCTCTGGTCAATGCAGAGATCGTTTCGCCCGGTCTTTTCCGCCTTTAGCCCAAAATCCTCCAGGGCACGGACAATCACGGACAATTGCCTGTCCACATCGTAATCCCGCTCCTTGACCAGAAAGGTAAAATTGAGATTGCCCAGGTCATGGTAGACGCTTCCCCCGCCGCTTAAACGCCGGGCCAGCTTTCCCCCGTCCGCTTCCAGTTTTTCCGTATTGCACTCTTTTAAGGCGTTTTGATTGCGGCCGATGACCACGGTATGCTTGTTTTGCCATAGATAAAGAATGCATTCCCCATCTTCCACCAGATGCAAGAGATGCTCTTCAATAGCCAGGTTATGGTAAGGGCAAGTTGAATCGGAAATATAGATCCTTGTCCTGGTAATCATATTCTCCCCCATGAATAATAAATAATGGGGCTGCTGCCAAACTGCCCGAGCTATCCCCGCAAGGAGATAACTCATTTAGCAACAGCCTCATTAATGGCAAAACCGTTAATCAAAGTTATAGCGCAAAATCGGATTTCTCGCTGCAGTCACTTCATCCAAACGGCGCACCGCCGTTTTGACCGGAGCCTGATGCAAAGCTTCCGGATCTGTGCAGGCCTTTTCATAGAGTTCCCGGTAGACCTTCACAGCCTCGTCAATGGACTGCTTGGATTCCGTATCGGTGGGCTCAACCATCAGGGCTTCATGCACAATAAGCGGGAAATAAACGGTGGGCGGATGCATGCCATTGTCCAGCAAGCCCTTGGCGATGTCCAGGGCGCTGACCCCCGTTTTCTTTTTCAGCGGCTCCGCCGTCAGCACAAACTCGTGCATGCACCTGCCGGGATAAGCCACCTGGTACAAATCTTCCAGCTTTTTCATCATGTAATTGGCATTGAGCACGGCACTCTTGGCCGCTTCCGGAATGCCCTCCCGGCCCAGGGTAAGGATATAGGCGAGAGCCTTGAGCACCACCAGGAAGTTGCCGTAAAAGGCTTTCATACTGCCAATAGTATTTTCATAATCGCCGGAGAAATAAAATTCTCCGTCCTTTTCTTCCACCCTCGGAACCGGCAAGAACTTCGCTAGGAAAGCTTTGCAGCCCACAGGGCCGGAACCCGGTCCGCCTCCCCCATGGGGAGTGGAAAAGGTCTTGTGCAGATTGAGGTGAACAATATCAAAGCCCGTATCGCCGGGACGAACAATGCCCATTACCGGGTTGAGATTGGCCCCGTCGTAATAGAGCAGTCCTCCCGCCTGATGAACTATTTCGGCGATTTCCACAATATTCTTTTCGAACAAACCCAAGGTATTGGGATTGGTAAGCATGAGACCGGCGGTATCCTCACCCACGGCCGCCTTCAGGGCCTCCAGATCCACCAGCCCGTCTTGGCCGGAGGAAATACTTACCGTGGTAAAGCCGGCCATGGTGGCGCTTGCCGGGTTGGTCCCGTGGGCGGTATCGGGAACGATAATCTTTGTTCTTTTCTTATCCCCGCGGGATTCATGATATTTCTTAATTAATACCAGCCCCGTAAACTCCCCGTGAGCTCCCGCCGCCGGCTGGAAAGTCATATAATCCATCCCGGTGATCTCGCAAAGGAGCTTCTCCGCCAGGCGCAAGGCTTCCAAGCAACCCTGGACGGTATGGGCGGGCTGCAAAGGATGAATATCCGCAAAGCCGGGCAGACCGGCTATCTCCTCATTGATTTTCGGGTTATACTTCATGGTGCAGGAGCCAAGTGGATAATAGCCGCTGTTCACGCCGAAAGTCTGCGATTCCAGCTCCGTATAGTGCCGGGAGATTTCCCCCTCGGTAACCTCCGGCAGTCTGAGTTCCTGCCCTCTTTGCTGTTCGGCTTTAAGCTCGTAAGCTTCCACGTCACAGGGAGGCAGGATCTCACAGGAAAGACCCGGGGTGCTTCTTTCAAAAATCAGCTTCATTCTTGGATCCCCTCTTTCAATATAGCCACAAGCCGGTCAATTTCTTCTTTGGTGTTCATCTCGGTAAAACACCAAAGAATACATCCTTCATACGGCCCCTCGAGAGGATATCCGCCAAGTATTCCTTCTTCCTCCAGCTTGGCCATCAATTTATTTACATCTACCGGACACCTGGTTACAAATTCATGGAAAAATTCAGCGTCAAACACCAGCTCATATCCGGGAAGCGAGGAAATATGCTTTGCCGCATAATGGGCCTTGGCAAGACACTGGTTGGCCACTTCTTTTAGTCCGGTAGGTCCCATGGTGCTCATATAGCAAGCTGCCGTAAGGGCGCAAAGCGCCTGATTGGAACAGATGTTGGAAGAGGCTTTTTCTCTTCTGATGTGCTGTTCTCTTGCCTGCAATGTTAAAACAAAAGCGCGCTTGCCCTCTATATCTTTAGTTTGGCCCACGATTCTTCCGGGAAGCCTCCTTGTGAGTTCCTGGACGCAGGCCATAAAGCCCAGATAGGGTCCGCCAAAACTAAGGCTGATGCCCAGGGGCTGCCCCTCTCCCACGGCAATATCCGCCCCGCACTCTCTCGGTGTTTTGCCGATAGCCGCAAAAATCGGATTGATACACATAACGGACTTGGCGCCCGCTTCCCGGGCTACCTTGAAACAGGCTTCGGCGTCTTCGATGATTCCGTAGAAATTGGGCTGCTGCATTAAAAAGACGGCACTTTTTTCATTAAGATTTTCCGTTAAAAAAGCCAGATCGGTAACGCCGTCTTTTTCCGGAACCACCACCAGCTTACGCCCTGCGGCATAGCAATAGGTTTTTACGGTCCGCAGGTAGTCGGGATGCAGGGTTGCCGAAACAAAGACCTCATCCCGTTTCCTGTCCACACACATGGTGATGGCTTCCGCGCAGGCCGTAGCCCCGTCGTAGACGGAAGCATTGGCCGTATCCATGCCCGTCAGCTCGCAAATCATGGTCTGGAATTCAAAGATAGACTGCAGCACACCCTGGCTGATTTCCGGCTGGTAAGGCGTATAAGCTGTGACAAATCTTTCCTTGGAGGCCACGGCCTTAACAATGGCGGGAATATAATGCCGGTAGGCGCCCGCACCCCTGAAAATGGTGCGAAACACCTTATTTTTGCCGGCAAGGGCCTCCATTTGGCGTCTAACCTCCAGCTCGCTTTTCCCTGCAGGGATATTAAGCCCGCCTTTGAGTTTCACCTTGTCCGGAATCTCGTTGTACAAATCGTCAAGAGAAGCAAGCCCGAGAAAGTCCAGCATTTTTTGCTGCTCGGCTTTGGAATTCGGGATATAGGACCCCATGTTATTCCTCCTCTTGACAGTATCTTTCGTAGGTCTCCGCATCCATCAAGTCGCTGACATCCGTGATGTTGCTTACTTTTATAATCCAGGAGCCGTAAGGATCTTCATTGATGCTTTGCGGGCTGTCGGCAACATCCTCGTTGACCTCGGCCACCACGCCCTCAACCGGGCTGTAAATATCGGAAACAGCTTTTACCGACTCGATGTCGCCAAAGGGGGTATCGCAGGCAACCTCATCCCCCACTGCGGGCATGTTGATAAAGACCAGATCTCCCAGATGTTCCTGGGCATAGTCGGTTATTCCTATCAAAGCGGTGGTGTCATCCAAAAACTTTACCCACTCATGAGTTTTTGAATACTTTAAATCCTTTTCTACTCTCATAACTATCTCCCATTCCGCCGCTGCCGCGGCTAAATTTATATAATTAAAATAATATATACATTTATTTATATAATTTTATATAACATACACCTTTAAAAATATATACATGTATAACATTTATTTTTTTGCTTTAAGTACTTATTTCCTGCTTCTTTTGTAAAAAGGAATTTCCGTGACTTCGGCTTCAACTTCCCTGCCGCGCACATTGAAAATAACCTTGGTCCCGATTGCACTGTACCGCTTGTCTATGTAGCCGAGAGCAATGGGGTATCCGAAATAGGGGGCATGGGTCCCCGAAGTGGAGAAACCGACCTTTTGGCCGTCGACGAACATCTCGTTCTGTTCCCGGACAATTCCCTTTCCGGTAACCTTAAATCCTGCCAGAACCCTTGGACTGTCCATTCTTTTTTCCAAAGCGGCCTTGCCGATGAAATCCTCTTTATGAAGTTTAACGCTGAAATTAAGCTTGGCTTCCAAAGGAGTAATATCATCCGTCAATTCATGCCCGTACAAAGGCATTGCCGCTTCCAAACGCAAGGTGTCCCGGGCACCCAACCCGCATGGGATCAGGCCGAAATCTTGGCCCGCCTCCATCAAGGCATCCCAGAGCTTGACAGCATTTTCAGGGACCGTATAAAGCTCGTATCCCATTTCCCCGGTGTAACCGGTTTGGCTGATAATACAATCCATTCCTGCTATTTTACCTTCCAAAAAGGTGTAGTACTTAGCAGGAATGTTGCTTTCGGCGGTTAGTTTTTTCAGGATTTCGGTAGAATTAGGTCCCTGCAGGGCCAGCTGGGCGTAATCCCTAGTCCGGTCGGTCAAAGTGCAGTTGCCGGACAGATGGGATTTGATCCAGTTATAATCCTTCTCATGGTTGGCCCCGTTTCCTACCACCATATATTTGGTATCGGAAAACTTATAAATAACCATATCGTCCACAATACCGCCATTCTCATTGAGCATGGTGGTGTATTTAACTTGACCGACTTTTGCTTCGGAAAAATCGTTGGGGAAAATCTTCTGGATGTTTTTCAACGCGTCTTCCCCTTCCAAAAAAAGCTCGGTCATATGCGAGACATCAAATAAGCCGCATTTTTGCCGCACGGCCAAATGCTCTTTGATGACGCCCTGCTCATACTGCACGGGCAGCAAATGTCCCGCAAACTCTACCATTTTTCCCTTATGTTTTAAATGGCACTCATAAAACGGAGTTTTAAGTTGCATAATCTTTCTCCTTAAATTAATGAATTAATGGCTTAAATTTTTACAATTTAGTTTTAGTAAAATTGAGTTTTAATAATTAAAAATAATAATTAATTATTAGCTAATTAACTTTAATAATCAGTTAATTAGCTGCCTCAATTTTGTCAAAATACTTTTTTATTCCACTAAAACAAACATTTTTATTATAAAATAACCGCTCGCTTGATGTCAATTTTGTTGATTCTCCAACCATATCCATGCCGGTACAGATTATATCCTTGTCGGTTCAAATCATATCCAGGATCGAAGCGGTCGGCAACACGGTAATTCCTTGCTCGGCTAGATTCCGATTCCATTTATCAATTACTTCTTGGGCCTTTTGCTCATAATTGCTGTGCCCGTCCTCCGCCAGTACAACCTCATACCCCAGTTTTTGGGCATCCTGGCAAGCGGCTTTCACGCAGCCCTGGGTTAAAAGCCCGGTTATGATCAGTTTCTTTACCCCCAGGTTTTCAATCTGTTCAACTATATTCTTCTCCTTAAACAGGCTGAAATATCTTTTGGTCCAACATAAGTCAGTGTCCTTGACTGCCACTCCCGGATGGATTCGCCAATCCGGCGATTCTTCCGGTAATAAGCCCCTGTTGCTGTGTTGAATAAAAATGACCGGTATGTTCTTTTCCCTACATTTATTAATTAGACGAGTAATATTCTCAATCAATTTATCTTCGTTATAAATCCTATGCTCCCTGAATAAGCCCCGTTGCAAATCAATAACCAGCAAGGCGGTGTCGGCCATACTTATCTTCTCCTTTTAAAACACGAAAAACGCCAGCTTCAAGCTGACTGACGATGCACTTAAATTTAATTATATTTCTTCATCCTCCAGCAAAGCGTCGAATAGGATTCGTGTATGAAACTTATACATCCTCAATCCCCAGTTCTGCTTCCACTTCTTCTATTGTCATCCATCATTTCCGTATCACAACGCAAACATTTTCTCATACCGGCTTCCTCCTGCTAAATTTAAGGCAATAAAACCATAAAAAACCGCTTCTGCCAGCATAATGCTGCAATACTTCCGGAAAGCGTTTTGCCCCAAATTGATTAATTCATAGCTCCTCGTCGCTAAAACTAATTGTTACTGCCTGAACCAAATCCATGCCCTGGAATTTTGAGGGCTCAAAGTAATCCTGCAAGGAATAGCTGCGCATGGTTGAACCGCTGTCATATACCATAAGGGCAACCGGGATTTCTTTGTTTATTTCTATTTTCTGAAACTCTGTCAAAAACACTTTGGCGGAGGCCATAAATTCACTGTTCAGATCTATTGGATTAGTTTTAAATGAAGACCTGCCATCGCAATTTACATGCAAATCAAGAGCATAATTATCCTTGAGCAACATAGTAATA
>Ga0134103_1003390_pt1 | contig 10749 bp, 7 predicted proteins | sample 14_taG_2_FD_94445 | JGI IMG/M metagenome (GOLD analysis project Ga0134103, IMG submission 94445) | Switchgrass degrading microbial communities from high solid loading bioreactors in New Hampshire, USA - 14_58_20_212_A1 metaG | ecosystem: Engineered > Bioreactor > Semi-continuous > Anaerobic >...
GGTTGGCCTTGAATCGGTGCAATAGCATACTTTTATTCCTTTTCTTTCAGGTCCGAGCACCATTTCGGGCTTTACAACCAAATCCCCGACTTGTACCTGCTGTCCGTTCTGCAGTTTTTTATAGTATTCAACCGGAATACTGAGCTTTCTTGCCCGCTCTGTATCAAACCTGCCCAGTCTTTTCAGAAGAATGCCGTAACCTAAGCATGCAATGGTATGATCCACGGGGATGCTTTTAACAACAAGGCCGTTTAATTGAGTTTCTGTCTCCTCTTTGTCCGAAAGTTCAATGAACTTAAGCCCGTAAGGCAATTCAGGAGCTATAACCAATAAACCTTCAACCACTTTCTTTAAACCGGGCGGTCCCATTAACGTTAATGGCTCAATACGCCCCGAATTTCCGATTGTAAGAAGTAAACCGGGCAGCCCTGCTATATGATCGCCATGATAATGGGTGAATAAAACGGCATCAATTGCCTTGAAACCCCATCCCGCCATTTTAACCGGAACCTGGGTTCCTTCACCGCAATCTACCAATATCATTCTCCCGTTATATCTGATTAATGCAGATGACAGCCATCTGCCCGGAAGCGGCATTACACCGCCCGTACCCAACAGGCATACATCAATCATAAAATTTCAACCCGGAATTCTATTATTAATTATTATCAGCATTCCCTGGATTCCAATTTGCCTATAAGCATTTTCTAAAACGGCAAATATCTTTCCATTACCTTTTCCGCCGTCCTGATTCCGTCAACCGCCGACGACATGATGCCTCCCGCATAGCCTGCGCCCTCTCCGGCGGGATATAATCCTTCTATGCTGGCTGTGAAATTCTCGTCCCTGGTTATTCGCACCGGGGATGAGCTCCTGGTCTCAACACCCGTTAAAACACCGTCGGGCTGTGCAAATCCTTTCAGCTTTGTATCAAAATAGATAATTGCTTCCTTCATTGTTTCAACAACATATCCGGGCAGGCAGCTTTTCAGCTCGGAAAGCACCACTCCCGGCCGGTATGTCGGGGTGACACCGCCAAAACCGGTACTTTGCGTATCATTCAGGAAGTCTTCGGTCAGCTGTGCAGGAGCCATGTAATTTTCCCCTGCAGCTTTAAACGCAAGCCTTTCCCATTTCCTTTGAAACTCAATTCCCGCAAGGGGATCATCACTCATAAAGTCCGATGGCGTAACACCTACAAGCAGCGCGGCATTTGCATTTTTACCGTCCCGCTTGTAATCGCTCATACCGTTCGTTACAACGCCGTTATGCTCTGATGCGGCCGCAACAACATACCCTCCAGGGCACATGCAGAAAGTATAAGCCGACCTCCCGTTCTTCGAGTGATAAGCAAGCTTGTAATCCGCCGCACCAAGCATCGGATGACAGGCAGCTTCCCCGTACTGGGAAAAATTAATCAGGTTCTGCGGATGTTCTATGCGAACACCGATGGAGAAAGCTTTCGGGATGATTGAAACTCCATGCCTTTTCAGCATCTCAAAAGTATCCCTTGCACTGTGCCCCGGGGCAAGCAATGCAACACCGCAGCGGAGGTTTTCTTCATCATTAAGCCTTAACGCATGAATTCTACCGTCCCTGACAATGATATCAGTCACTTTTGTCCTGAACCTGACCTCCCCGCCATTCGCGATGATCTCCCTCCTTATATTTTTGACGACAATCCTTAGAAGATCGGTTCCAATATGAGGCCTGTAATGGTAAAGAATTTCTTTCGGAGCACCTGCTTTAACAAGCTCTTCCAATACAACGGTGCATCTTCTGTCACTGATTAAAGTGGTAAGCTTGCCATCCGAAAAAGTGCCGGCACCTCCTTCGCCAAACTGAACATTGCTCTCTGTGTCAAGGATTCCTTTACTCCAGAACCGGTTGATTTTTTCCACTCTTGAGTCAACATCATCCCCGCGCTCAACCAGTATCGGCCTGTAACCATGCCTGGAAAGCATCAGCCCGGCAAAAAGCCCGGCAGGACCCATACCAACTATAACAGGGCGTTCTGTTAGTTTTTCGCTGCCTTGCGGAACCATTTTATATGTCATATCAGCTACAGGAGATATATTTTTTGTGTCGGCCCTGCGGAGAAGCCCCTCTTCGTTATTTGCTTCCGCATCCACAGAATATACAAGGCAGATATCGTCTTTTTTCCTTGCATCAACCGATTTTCTCGATATTTTGAAATATTTCAGATCTTTTTCCCGGATTTTTAGTTTTGACAGAAGCTTATGCTTCAAAATCCTTATTTCATCCTTCGGATCTTCAATCTCATCAAGTTTTATTTTTATATTTGAAACCCTTATCATGAGATTCTCCTCAATGCCGCATTTTTTCCTGCAATATATCCCGATGACCATGCCCACTGGAGGTTAAACCCTCCGCACCGGCCATCCACGTCCATTATTTCACCTGCAAAGAACAGACCTTTAACCAATTTGGATTCCATTGTGTTTTCGTCAATATCGGCTGTATCAACACCGCCCGCAGTTACCTGCGCGCTTGGCCAGCTTTTTGTGCCGCGTATTTTCATTCTCCAGTCTGTCAGAATTCTTATTATTCTTTCCTTTTCCCTTTCGGTTAAATCTGAAACCGGTTTTTTGATGTTGTCAATCCCTGCTTCAAGCAGTATTACGGGGATCAACCTTTTGTTAACAAGTCCTATGAAGCTTTCATCCAGGGGTTTGTCACGCAAGTCTTCAAAGCGCCTGTTCAAGATGTTTCTTACCCTCTCTTCGGGCATATCCAATACGGTAATTTTAACATATGCTTCTTTTCCCTGATTCAGCAGCTCTCCGGCTTTCCTGCTTATCTGCAGTATCGGCGGCCCCGATACGCCATAATTTGCAAAAAGTATATCTCCCCTGTCTTTTGCAATTGATTTGTTGTTATATATAATCTCCGCAGTGCCGTCAATTTTGACTCCTTCTATCCGTTTAAAGAATGATCCTTCCAGCATTATCTGCACCAACGCCGGAAAAATATCCGTTATCCTGTGCCCTAACTTTCTTGCCAGGTCATACCCGTTTCCGTCCGAACCGGTGGATGGCATTGCCTTGCCGCCGGTTGCCATAATGACGCTGTGGGCGGTGTAAGTTTCACCTTTTTCTGTGTTGATGACAAATCCATCCCCTTTTTTCTTTATACCCGTCACCATACAGTCGCAAACCACATTAATATTCTTGTCATCAAGCTCGTACAACAGCACATCAAGTATGCTGGAAGCCTGGTCTGACATCGGAAAAACCTTTCCGTTTTCCTCAACTTTATGTTCTATCCCCAACCGTTCAAAAAAACGTATGGTATCGTTAACGGTAAAAGCCGACAGGGCCCGGTGCACGAATCCGGGGTTAGTTCCATAATAACAATCAACGCCGGCATATATATTTGTAAAATTGCAGCGCCCGTTTCCGGTGGCAAGTATCTTCTTGCCCACGCGGGGGTTTCTTTCAAGTATTGTGACATCGGATCCGGCCCTTTTGGCTGATATTGCCGCCATCAGTCCCGCTGCACCGCCGCCGATAACCATAACCTTGTTATCCGCCATACCAATCCTCCAATATTATTTATCAGTGTTAAGTATATCATAAATTTACCGGGTAATATTAATTCACAAAAAGTTCTTGATTTTATCCTTATAATAAAAAACTTAGGTTGTTATTTATATAAATAACAACCTAAGCATGCCTGAATTCAGGTTTATTAAATTTATAATAGATAAACGAGGCTCTCAACTTTGTCCTGTTCGGACATGGGGGGGGAGAATATCAAGAACCTCGTTTTCTAACTACATTTGAGTCTGCGCGGCAACCAAATATGCTGCCCCGTATTTTTCCCTCAGCACCGGCTTTTCAATTTTACCGGTCGGGTTCCTTGGAACCTTGTCAAAAATAATCATCCTTGGACGCTTATAGCGCGGCAGCGGCCGGCAAAATTCTATTATATCCTTTTCGGTCAGGCTTACGCCGGGTTTTGTTTCTATTATGGCAGCTGCAATCTCACCCAGTCTTCTGTCGGGCAAGCCAATAACCGCAGCGTCCTTGATTCCGTCATGAGTGCGCAGGAAATCTTCAACCTGGACAGGGTAAATATTCTCTCCACCGCTGATAATAACATCTTTTTTCCTGTCAACCAGGTATATGAAACCGTCTTCATCCATGCGCGCCATGTCGCCGGTTAAAAGCCAGCCGTCTTTCAAAACTGCCTCTGTGGCTTTCGGATCCTTGTAGTAGCATTTCATAACACCGGGACCCTTAACCGCCAATTCGCCTATTTCACCCTGCGGTACGGGGTTGCCTGATTCATCAACTATTTTTACTTCCCAGCTATATCCGGCTTTCCCAATGGCTCCAACCTTATGTATATTTTCAACACCCAGGTGTACGCATCCGGGGCCTATTGACTCACTAAGCCCGTAATTTGTATCGTACTGGTGGTTCGGGAAATATTTTTTCCACCTGTGTATCAGGCTGGGCGGCACAGGCTGGGCGCCTATATGCATGAGCCTCCAGTGCGACAGATCGTAATCCTTTAAGTTTACGTCCCCTCTTTCAATGGCATCAAGCAGATCCTGCGCCCATGGAACCAAAAGCCAGACAATGGTGATTTTCTCTTCAGACACGGTTTTCAGGATCCATTCGGGTTTTACGCCGCGAAGCAAAACTGCCTTGCTCCCGGATATAAGGCTGCCAAACCAGTGCATTTTCGCGCCGGTATGGTAGAGGGGCGGTATGCAAAGGAAATTATCCTCCCGCGTCTGGCCATGGTGCTTTTGCTCGGTGTAACAGGCTGTCATCAGGCTCCTGTGCGTATGCAGTATTGCCTTCGGAAACCCTGTTGTACCCGAAGAATAGTAAATTACCGCATCGTCATCATCAGTTATTTCAATACCCGGTGCTTCGGACGAACAATTGGCCGTAAGCCTGTCGTAGCTTTCGGCAAATGAAGGCCGGTTTTCCCCGGCGTATAACAAAATCCTTACATTAGGTATATCGTTATAAATTGTTTCCATTCGTCCTATGAATTCCGGGCCGAAAATCAACGCAACAGTATCGGACAAATTGAGGCAATACTTTATTTCTTCGGCCGTATACCTGAAATTCAATGGTACTGCTATCGCACCGGTTTTGAGTATGCCGAAATAGATAGGCAGCCATTCAAGACAGTTCATCAACAAAATGGCTACCTTGTCTCCTTTTTTTATTCCTCTTTTTATCAGTAAATTGGCAAGTCGGTTTGCTTTCTCGTCAAACACGCGCCATGTCATGTCTCTGCGGTATTCGCCTGCGGGATTGTTCTCAATAAGTTCATAATCAAGCCAGGTGACATTATCCCTTTCCTGAAGATCCATGTTTATCTCGGTGAGGCATTTTTCATTGCCATATAACCTGGCATTGCGCTCCAAAAATTCTGTGATAGGCATTCTACCATCCTCCCGTTCTACCTGTTATGAAGTTCACCATCAACCGTGCTTCAAAACTACAAGTTACATTATAGGGCAATTGCATGGGTTAATCAATAGTGTGAAATACCCATTTTTCTTTATTTTACATGCCTTTTTGTCATATTTTTTTCATAGTTTTTCGCAGGAATGGCGGCTCCATGTTATAAATTTCACAAATTACATCAGATAATATCGCCGTCATAGGCAGCTTATTTTCCATGCATGCTATTCTGCAAATTTCCTTATATGTTCATTAATCAACTCCGAATCTTCAAAATAGTTGATTTTCATTGCCTTCTTTACATCGGCAAGCGTTGCGGCTGCCACTTCCCTCGCCGCCATGGTGCCTTTTCGCAGGACTTCATAAACATACGGTATGTCTTTTTCAAATTCCTTTCTTCTGTTCCGTATCGGCTCCAATTCTTCCTGCAATACCGAGTTCAGGAATCTCTTGACTTTTACGTCGCCGAGACCGCCCCTTGTATAATGTGCCTTCATTTCATCCAGGTTCTGATATTCGGGGAGGTACCTTTCAAACTGTTCATCCCTGCAGAAAGCATCAAGATAGGCAAATACCGGGTTCCCTTCAACTCTTCCGGGGTCCGATACCCTAAGGTGGTTGGGATCGGTAAACATGTTCATTACCTTTTGTCTTACTTCGTCAGCCATATCCGCCAAAAATATGCAGTTATTCAGCGACTTGCTCATCTTTGCCCTGCCGTCGGTGCCGGGCAGTCTGAAGCATGCCTTGTTGTCGGGAAGAAGAATTTCGGGCTCAATCAATGTTTCTCCGTAGACCGAATTAAACTTCCTTACAATTTCCCTTGTTTGCTCCAGCATTGGCTCCTGGTCTTCACCGGCAGGAACGGTGGTGGCTTTAAAAGCAGTTATGTCAGCAGCCTGGCTGATTGGATATACCAGGAAACCGACAGGAATACTTGTTTCAAAGTTCCTCATCTGGATTTCCGACTTAACCGTGGGATTACGCTGAAGCCTTGAAACCGTGACCAGGTTCATATAATACACCGTCAGTTCAAACAGCTCGGGTATCTGGGACTGGATAAGTATGGTGGACTTTTCGGGGTCCAGCCCGCATGATAAATAATCCAACGCCACTTCCACAATATTCTGGCGCACCTTTTCAGGATTTTCGGCATTGTCGGTAAGAGCCTGAGCATCGGCTATCATAATAAAGACCTTGTCATACTCCCCGGAATTTTGCAGTTCAACCCTTTGCCTCAATGAACCGACGTAATGACCGAGATGCAGCCTTCCGGTCGGCCTGTCGCCTGTTAGAATCACTTTTTTCATTATTGTCATGCCTCCATAATCATTCAATCAGCTTAATTATACCATAACCTATATAGCGGTTACCTATATAGCGGTTTATAACGCTTTGTATCTGCCTGGCCCGCCTAAAATTTTCAAATGTTTATGTAATTATATAATACCATTCCGGTATATTTCAAGACCACGATATTTTGCATGAATTCACAAGCCGCTTTTCAATGTCATACACTTTTCCCTGTTCCCCTGAAACTTTCACATTTTCCAGTAAACTAATCAGTTCCACCGATAATAATCTGCTATATTTTATTGTTAATTTTATTCATTTTCCACCTTTTTTGCCTTCAGAAATTATGCATCAGCCTGTTCATCGTTTATTGCCTGTTTGGCTTCTTGCATAGGTTTCATTGCGGATTTCGTTTTTACATTTGGTTTTATCTGCCTTCCGGGTTTATGCACCAGTTGCTTTACAGGTCACATGAGTATTTCAGGGTTTATTATTTTTATCTGCAAAACTGGAATAGAAATGCCCGTTTGCCATATAATAATATTTACAAGAACATATGTTCTGTTTTAAAATTAATCTGGGTGACCGATATGAATAAAATTATAATGCATATTGATGCCAACAGTGCGTATTTGAGCTGGGAAGCGGTATACCGCCTTCAAAAAGGCGATACCGTGGATTTGCGCAACATACCGTCCGTCGTCGGCGGAGACGAACAAAGCCGCCATGGAATTGTACTGGCCAGGAGCATTCCTGCGAAAAAATATTCAATCAAAACCGGAGAAGCACTGTACACTGCGCGCAAGAAATGCCCCAATCTTGTTGTGGTCCCTGTACGTTACGAGCTCTACATGATGTGCCATAACGCAATGATAAACATCATGCGTGATTTTTCGCCCAAAATACAGGTATACAGCATTGATGAGGCCTTCCTTGATTATACCGGCATGGAATCGGTTCACGGAGATCCCCTTGAGGCGGCATATAAGCTGAAAAACAGGATAAAGAATGAACTGGGGTTTACCGTCAATGTGGGCATATCCAGCAACAAACTGCTGGCCAAAATGGCCGGCGAACTGAAAAAGCCCGATATGGTCAATACTCTTTTTCCTGATGAAATAAGAGAGAAAATGTGGCCGCTGCCCGTTCGCGAGCTTTATATGGTGGGCCCTTCCACAGCACCAAAGCTGTACCGCCTTAATATCTTCACAATCGGGGATCTGGCACGGGCCAATCCCGATTTATTGAAATATCACCTTAAAAGCTGGGGCCTGCTAATCCGGGATTATGCCAACGGCATAGAAAGCAGCCCTGTCTCCGAGGATGCCCGTCCCCCAATCAAGGGCATCGGAAATTCAACCACAATTCCTTTTGACGTGGATTCCATGGATGAAGCCAGGAAAGTGCTTTTGTCATTATGCGAAATGGTTGGCATGAGAATCCGCCAGGCGGGCTACTGTGCGAAACTTGTCTCTGTGTATCTTCGGAACACAAATTTAAACGGAAGATCGCACCAGAGAAAATTTGCCGCAGCCACCGACGACACATATCAAATTTTCAACCGCGCTTCGCAATTAATGGAAGAAATGTGGGCGGGAGAAGCGCTGCGCGGGATGGGTGTTTATGTCTCGGATTTGGTTCCGAATGATTTGCTCCAGGTGTCAATGTTTGATGTTCCAAATGAGCGAAGAAGGCGTTTGGATCAGTCTATCGACGAAATACGGATGAAATACGGACCCAGGTCGGTAATCAGGTCGATTTTCCTTAATTCCGGCCTCGCCCCAATCACCGGCGGTGTCATTGAGGACTTCAAGATGATGTCTTCCATTCTGTGAATACAATAACCGGATAATGGAATCAGCTCGTAAAAGACTTCCAGGCTGTTCTGCTCAATGAATACCATGCAATAGCCGGATACCGGAGTACTACAAGGCAAAAAGCCCACCGTCAGGTGGGCTTTTTGCCTTTAGTAAAAGCAGAAATATATAAACATTATATAGTATAAAGGTTTCACCCTTTATACTATTTGTTTTTATACACAGGTATATCCGCCGTCAACCGGAATAATGACCCCGGTTACATAGCTTGATGCTTCGGACGCAAGATATATTGCGGTGGAATCCAGTTCCCCCTCTCTGCCGTAACGTCCCAGTGGAACCGTGGCTTTCATGTAATTGGTAAAAGACTCGGTATTAAGGGTATCAACGGTAAGCTCAGTTTCAAAATATCCCGGGCAGATGCAGTTGACATTAATCCCGTACTTTGCCCATTCTGAAGCCAGAGCCCTGGTAAAGTTGACAACCCCGCCCTTTGCAGCATGGTAACCTGCGCACGGAAGAGCCGAATTTCCAACCAGTCCATACATTGAAGCAATATTAATTACTCTGCCATAATTGTTCTTTATCATAAGTTTCCCGAATTCACGGGTAACCTTGAATACACCGTTCAAATCAAGATTTATAACACCATTCCATTGATCATCTGTGGTTTCCTCGGTGGGACCTACATGTCCGCTGCCGGCGTTGTTTACCAGTATATCTACTTTACCGAATTCTTTTTCCACGATTTCCGCAGCTTTTTTTACATCTTCGGTGTTTGTTACATCGCAGCGTATTGGCAGGCATTTAACGCCTAAACCCCTTATTTCGTCCGCAACCTTCTCCAATTTCTCCAAGCGTCTTGCCAAAATAACCACATCAGCCCCCTGCCTTGCAAAAGCTTTCGCCATCTGAACACCAAGACCTGATGATGCGCCTGTAACTACCGCTACTCTGCCTGTTAAGTCAAAAATATTATTATTTGTCATTAATTATGGCCTCCCTAAGTTTGTTAAATAATTAACACTCTATTTTATCTTTATATTATCACATTGTTAAATATTTATCAATATTATTTTTCATTTTTTATTCACAAGTTTTCAGGCAAAAAAGCATCTAATTTTGTGCAAAAGACCATACTTCATAATTATATTTTGAGGAAACCTGTTTTTCTATTCCTGAAGTTTCTGTTAGAACCCAAAACCGTCTTAAGACAAATATATTTGAAGGTAAACAGAAATAAATAAGAGCACCTGAAAAGTCCTTAAAGATGTTATTGCTACCGTGTTTTTCCTGCTGTTCTTGACAAAATGCATGTTAAGTTTTTCTATATTTTTGCTTATTCAGGGAAAAAATCAAAAACCATTAAACAAGAAGCCTTTTCAGGCTTCTTGCTTGTATATGATTAAAAAAGAAATGTTAATGTAATTTTTCATCATTTACTGATTATCTCTGCATAAACCAATGTTTGGTTCAGTAGCTGGTATGCTATTTCACCGAAAGTTACAGGTCCGGAAAAAGGTGGTGTGGCTTTTCCGTCAAGTTCTCCATAAAGATAATTCAGAATGCAGTTACAGGAAAAAATCGGCTTAATATTCTCAAAACCCTGTAAATGTTCTTTAAAACTTCCAGCGTAGTTGCTTACATGACGCGAGAAGTGATATTCCTTTCCTGTAAAAACAGGAGCATAGAAATTTACTGTCTTGTTCTCTTCAGAAACAGATTTGATGGATACATTCACCAATACACTGTTGTAATCCGCAATTAAAGGCAATTGTGTATCAATTTTATTTTTGATTATATAGTCCGATAGTATTGCTTCCTTTCCATTGATCAGGCATTTCATCACTGATAAAGAATCTTCGGTAAACTCAATTTTCGTATCATTCTCATCTACACTGAAAATGTTAACAATCCCTATGGAAGCTATTTTATCTTCCGGCAAACAAATATGTAACGCAACTGCCTTATCGCTATAAGATGTGCCGGAAACTCCATTATAAACCAATGCGGATGAATTGGTTGAGAGATCATAACCTGAAATCCATCCAATTATCGGATTGATGTAAGCGGTAAATAATACCCACATTTAAATGCAAACAGGCTTATGAGATAATCTCTCCAGATAATATACTGGAGGTATAACTTTATGACCAAAGCAGATCTTTATCAAAAATGGGCATCCA
>Ga0134103_1003397_pt1 | contig 10730 bp, 8 predicted proteins | sample 14_taG_2_FD_94445 | JGI IMG/M metagenome (GOLD analysis project Ga0134103, IMG submission 94445) | Switchgrass degrading microbial communities from high solid loading bioreactors in New Hampshire, USA - 14_58_20_212_A1 metaG | ecosystem: Engineered > Bioreactor > Semi-continuous > Anaerobic >...
AAATGGAAGGTTGTGCAACTCCATTTTACTTGAGATTTCAACTCCATGCTCTCTTTTTTGCAAAAAATGTTGGAGCACCGAAGTCGTCTCCCTTCAGCACCCCAACATTTATTATAGAACCAAAATAGAAAAGCATTCCGGCGATATGGCAAAGGCAGGCCGATGGCCTGCCTTTTTGTTGTCCTGCAATAAAAAAAGCGTTCGAAGCGCTAAGAATGCGTTTTCCCCACCTGATCATGGGGTTGACGGATTCTTCATATTAATATAATATCAAATTGATATCACTTTGATATTAAGATTCCGAAAGGGGGATCACTGTCTTGGCGAAAGCGAATAATACGGACCAGAAACAGATGATCTACGACGAGATACCGGCAAAGTACAAAAGCGGAATGGCCATGCTGCTGCTCAACATCTTCCTGATGCTTGCGTCCCTGGCGCTGATCATCTGCGGCCCCGTCGTCATCAAGGGTAAGGGACCGGATGCCCCCGGTATAGTGATGATGGCCGCGGGATTCCTGTACCTGTGCGTTGTGGGCCCCATCATGTTCGCCGGACTTAAGGTGCTAAAGCCCAACGAGGCGTATGTGCTTACCCTGTTCGGCAATTACTACGGCACGCTCAGGGGGCCTGGATTCTTCTTCGTAAACCCCTTTGCCACGGCCTTCAATCCGGGAACGCCCGTCACTTCCACCGGCAAGCTGGGAGCGGCCGAAACCGTCGCTCCAATCGCGAAAGCCTCATTTGGGGATACGGCAATCGCGCTGAGCAGCTTCTACAGGTCCGGGAGGAAAAAGATATCCCTCAAGGCCATGACGCTCAGCAACGACAAGCAGAAGATCAACGATCAGCTCGGAAACCCGATCATCATCAGCATTGTCGTGATCTGGAGGGTTGTGAATACCGCAAGGGCGGTGTTCAACGTGGACAATTATACCGAGTATCTGTCCATCCAGGCCGACGCGGCGCTGAGAAACATCGTAAGGCTTTACCCCTACGATATCTCCCTGGACGCCAATAACGAGAAATCCTTGCGCGGAAGCAGCCAGGAGGTCGCCGACAGGATAAAGGCCGAACTCCAGTCCAAGGTGGATATAGCCGGCCTGGAAATCCTGGAGACGCGTATAACATACCTGGCTTACGCCCCCGAGATCGCGGCAGCCATGCTCCAGCGCCAGCAGGCTACAGCCATCATCGACGCGAGGCAGATGATCGTTGAAGGTGCTGTCGGAATGGTGGAAATGGCCCTCGCCAAGCTGAGCGAGAACAATGTCGTCCAGTTGGACGAGGAGCGCAAGGCGGCCATGGTAAGCAACCTCCTTGTCGTGCTTTGCGGAAACCGCGATGCCCAGCCGGTCGTGAACAGCGGATCGCTGTACTGACGCCGTCAATTCTGTCTGAAAGGATTGGTGAGCATTGGAGGATAAGGATACCAGGAAGAAACAAGTGCTGCTCCGGCTGTCACCGTCCCTGTGGAAAGAGCTTGCGGCCTGGGCCGCGGACGAATTCAGGTCCATTAACGGGCAAATCGAATACCTTCTCAATGAATGCGTCAAACAGCGCAGAAGATCCAGGGAAAAGGCCAGGGAAGAGAATACTTCCGGCGATTCCGGCATCGATATACAATAAACGTCCCGGCATTAATCCCGAATACGCAAAACAGACTGCCTCCCGGCAGTCTGTTTTGCTCAGATATACCAGTTTGGGGTGATACAAGGGTACGAATGACGTTACTTTGCTTCTTTAAGGCTGAATTCCTTTTCAATCCCCTTCGCGGTGTTGCCTGAATAATCGGTCAACTGTGATACTTTCAGCGTATACCTGGTATCGTATTCCAGCAAATCAAACTTCAGCACCAGGGTGGTTGGGCCGGCGTAGATCACGCTGACCGGAGCTTTCCTGACGCTGATATAGTTGTTCGTGCTGTATTCAAGTACGAAGTTGGAGGGAAGCAGGTTATCTGCGCTGAAACCAATTTCCTGCGACAGCGTCAGTTTTACCGCGTCGGTGGATATGGCGACGGCCTCCACGATCTCGATTGCCGGACGGTTTTTATCGGTGCCGGAAAACTGCTTGCTTATGGTTTCAATGCTGTTTCCGAGGTAATCCTTTACCCTGCTGTCGACCCTTACGGTGTAATCGTATTGTTTCTGCAGCCTGTCGGAATAAGGCAGGTACAGCTTTACCCTGTATGGGTTGTCCGTGTTATAATGCACCTTAACGGGACGTATTCCTCCCGAGCTTCCATAGCGGGTTATGATATAATTGGCCGGATCTGTCGACGTTGCAGGATCCACGGGCCTGTTGAAGCCAAGCTCAATAGTCTGGTTATCCAGTGCAGAGGCCGAACTCAACTGGAACTTGGTCTGGGAACCGTAATCGGCCTTGAAGGAGTAGGTTTTCTCGGTTATGTATTCCTGCCTGGTAATATCGTTCATGTTGTTGATGGTCAAAAGATACGTGTTGTTCTTGACCATCTCCTTTCCAAGCTTGAGGAAAAGGGAGTGGCCATTGCGGTCCAAAACTGTGCTGCTGATGGGAATCGGGTTTTCCTTCTCGTCGGTCAGGTAGAAGTTGAATACCTGCCTTGCCAGGAACGGGTTGATCTCCTTGTTGAAGTTCAGTATCAGGGTGCTTGCGTCAACTGCTGCCACCTCGAACATATCGAACTTGGTTTTCATTCCATCCCTGGCGACAAACCTCATGCTGTCGCCCTCGCCGTCGTTCAATCTTACACCGTAGGCGCTCATCAGATTCCCGTCAATCGACAGGGTGTATACTTCGCCCTCTTTCAAGAGATCGCTGTCAAGGCTCAACAGTACCCCGGTGTTGTCCGAATTCAGGACACCGGCCCTGATCCTGCCCAGCTTGCCGTCGGCTATGACAGTGTTTTCCTGGATCAGAAGGTAATACAGGCTAACCTCCGCGTTCATTGAAAGGGGATGGGTAAAATATACCTTCAGGCTGCGCGGGTTAACAGCCTCGATCTTGCTGATGCGGAAGAAGTCGGACGTTACCTCGCTGACCTCAAAGCCTTTAAACATCTTCATGAGCTTGCTGGTTACGTTGCCCTGCCTGTCCTTGACATCATGCAGTTCGATGATATAGTCTTTCCCTTCCTCAAGGGGATCGGTCCTGACGACCACGATATTATCCTGGATATAATCTATGCTGCATGTTATGTCGGTCTTGGTATCAGAATAGATCAGGACATTCCTGACCGAAGAGACGGGCTCGTTGAGGGTTACCTGTACCTTGTTCAGGTCAAGGCTTTCAACGCTTGTTATTTCCGTGAAGAGAGTATCGACAACCAGGCCCAGCGCCATGGCCTGGAGCCGGGTCACAACCCCCTCGTCGATCATCTTCTGGAGAAGGATCTTATCCTTGCCCTTGCAGTCCATGGTAAGGGCCTTGTACATTATTTCCACGGCGCTGCCGCGTGTGACCTGGGGATTTGTGCTGGCGAGTTCTATGTATTCGGCAATGGATATCAGGCCTATCTCCCTTGCCAGATCGTAGACCGTATCGGCGGAGAAATCGATGCCCGGCACGTAATCCAGGGCTGTGAGGACATACCCGATGAATTCCTGGGCGGATATGAATTCAAGCGGTTTCAACTGTCCGGATGCTTGCTGAATAATTCCGTTCTGGTAGCAATACCCGATGAATGGCGCATACCATTCGGAGGATGGAACGTCGCTGTAAGGAGTGTTGCTGTACAAGGACTTGTTCTGGTTGACATGGTTCCCCTTGCCTATCAGGCGGACGATGAACGTCGCCGCTTCATTTCTTCTCAGGGGATTTTCCAGGTAGTATTCTCCGTTGACTCCGCTGATGATTCCCAGTGTACCCAGTACAACCGCTTTTTCCTGCGTGGTTTTTTCTGTCGTTTCCGCCGCTGCCGGTACGACTGAAGCAAGTAAAACGGTCAGGACAAGAATAAATAACGGTAGTTTCTTAAAAGTTCTCATCATTCGTACGCCCCTTTACCAGTATTCTATTATTTATTTTATCATAATAAGCATGATGTATATATATTATTTCGGCAAATTCCGCCAATAACTCCGCAATCCTGCCGAAAATACGGTACAGGTTTTATTTCGTCATCATTATCACGGGGTCCGGAAACATTTCTTCCTTTTTCTCTGCCTGCCATATTAGACTGGAGGAATTTTCATGCGGTTCATTCTTCCATTAATCTCTATGATCTTGCAAGAAGATCGGTAATTTTCCCTCTCAGGGTTTCCAGGTCTCCATGGTTCTCGATGACCACGTCGGCCAGCCTGATGTAATCCTCCTGGGAAAGCTGCGACCGGATCCGGCTTTCGGCATCCGCCCTGTCCATCCCGCTACGGGCCATGACCCGCCTTATCCTTTCCTCCTCGGGGCAGACCACGACCCATACGGTATCCACGATATCCAGGAACCCTTCTTTTACCGGGATGGGAACGTCCAGGACAACGATGCCGTCGTATCCCTCCGCCCTGAGGGCGTCAATCCTGTTCCTTATCTCGCGGATAACCCGGGCATGAATGATCTCCTCTAGCCTTGCGCGCTTTTCCGCGGAATTGAAGACTATGCCGGCCAGTTTTTTCCGGTCAAGGGTCTGATCGGGCAGGAGGATGTCATGTCCGAAACAGTCGGTGATCTCCTTCCAGGCCGGTTCGCCCGGCCGGGTCACCTCCCTTGCTACCTGGTCCGCGTCGATAACCACGGCCCCCAGTTCTCCCAGTATAGCCGAAACAGTTGATTTCCCGGCTCCAATACCGCCGGTCACCCCGATTATTTTCATGTCTACCTCCCGACCGAGGCACGCCACGGGGACAGTCCCAGTGGCTTTAATTTTGAGAAGCCGGAGGGACAAAAACCAGCGGAACCATCCGCATGATTTGGTTGTGGCTTTTTTTAACCAGTGGAACCGTCCCCCTGGTTTGCAAACCAGAGGAACCGTCCCCCTGGTTTGAACCAGAGGAACCGTCCCCTTGGTTTGACCCCTTGGTTTACTTTGCTTCGTACCAGTTGCGGCCGACCGAGATGTCCACGGTGAGCGGCACCGACAGCGCGACTGCTTCTTCCATACCCGCGCGCAGGATGCTCTTTACCTCTTCCAGTTCTTCCTCCCAGGTTTCCACGAGAAGCTCGTCATGGACCTGCAAGATCAGGCGTGATTTCAGCTTCCTTTTCTTGAGCTCCTTCCACACCCTGACCATGGCTATCTTGATGATATCGGCCGCGCTTCCCTGGATGGGCGTGTTCAGGGCAACCCGCCTGCCAAATGACCGAACGGCGAAGTTGGACGACTTTAGCTCGGGTATTTGCCTGATCCTGTGGAACATGGTCTCAACATAGCCCTTTTCCTGGCCTACCCTCACGGTTTCATCCATGTATTCCCTTACCTTGGGATATGTGTTGAGGTATCCCTCTATATAGCTTGCCGCTTCCTTCCTGGACACATTGATATCCTTTGCCAGGCTGAAATCGCTTATCCCGTATATAATGCCGAAGTTTACCGCCTTTGCGCTGCGACGCATTTCCGGGGTAACCTGGTCCATGGGCACCCTGAAAACCTGCGATGCCGTGAGCGTGTGTATGTCTGCGCCCTCCTTGAACGCCTTCCTCAGGGTTTCATCCCCGGTGATGTGGGCCAGGACGCGGAGCTCTATCTGGGAGTAGTCGGCATCAACCAGGGTATACCCCTCCTCGGGTATGAAGGCTTTCCTGATCTCCCTGCCAAGCTCTGTACGGACGGGAATGTTCTGGAGGTTTGGCTCCGTGCTGCTGATCCTGCCCGTCGCGGTAACTGTCTGGTTGAATCTCGAATGGATCCTGCCGGTCACCGGGTGTATGACCTTCGCCAGCCCTTCCGCGTAGGTGGACTTGAGCTTCGCAAGCTGCCTGTACTCAAGGATACAGGGGATGATCTCATGCTTGTCCGCAAGGGCTTCCAGGACCTCCGCATCGGTGGAGTATCCCGTCTTGGTCTTTTTGACCGCCTTAAGGCCAAGCTTCTCGAATAGGATCACGCCAAGCTGCTTGGTGGAGTTGATGTTGAATTCCTCGCCCGCCAGCATGTAGATGGTCTGCTCCAGGGACCTGATGCGCCTGTCCAGCATGTTTCCGTACTCCTCGAGGGCATCCCTGTCAACCTTGAAGCCGTAATACTCCATGCTGCCCAGCACCATGGTCAGGGGCAGTTCCACGTCATGGTACAGGAAATGCTGGCCGCTCTCGTCGATCCTCCGGCTCTGCTTCTCATAAATTGGCCGGAACAGCGATGCCGCTTTCCCGGCGGCGCATACCAGCTCGTCATTGGAAAGATCCGCAAAACGCTGCTTTCCCGTGCCCCTGAAGGCTTCGGGCAGGTCCGGCTCGCACCCCAGGTGTTTCAGGGCAAGCCTGTCTATGCTGTATGAATCGGCCTGGGCGTCCAACAGGTATTCCGCGATCATCAGGTCGAACAGCCCGCATTCCAGGTCCATCCCGTAACTGAGTATCCAGGTATAGAGCGACTTAACATCGTGGGATATAAGTTTTATATCCGGGTTCATGAAAACGGGATTCAGCAGCTTTGCCAGTTCCGGCTCCCCGATCCGCTCGCCGGTCCTGGCAAAATAGAACCGGTCCCCGCTTCCCATTATTACTGCGGTAATGCTGCCCCCGATCCTGCCGGTCTGCTCGGTCATGGCATAAAAAACGATTTCTTTTTCCCTGTTAAGCCGCGATACCATCTCCCTGACGTCCTCGGCCGATTCGGCCACGGTCACCTGGCACGGGGGCAGTTCATCCCCGGCTTGCGCTGCAGGAAGCTGGTCAAGCCCCATGCGCCTTATTAGGCTCCTGAACTCAAGCTCCCGGAACAGCCGGTATAGGGCCTCCCTGTCCATCTCGCCGCGTTTCAGGGATTCAAGGTCATCCAGGCCTTCTCCTTCTCTCAAAATGGTCACCAGTTTCTTCGAAAGGAAGGCCGATTCCCTCCCTTCCTCAAGCAAAGCCCGGATCCTTTCCCTGGGGATCTCGTCCAGGTGCAGGTACAGGTTTTCGATGGTCCCGTATTCCTTTATGAGCTCTATGGCGGTTTTCTCCCCTATTTTCGGAACTCCCTTAATATTGTCCGAATCGTCTCCCATGAGGGCCTTGACCTCTATGAGCCCCTCGGGATCAACCCCGTACTTTTCCCTTACAAGCTCCGGGGTGTACCGGTTCGTTTCGGTCTTTCCCTTGCTCGTGGAGGGTATTATGACCGTGGTCTTCTCGCTGACAAGCTGCAGGGCATCCCGGTCCCCCGTCAGGATGGCGACTTCCATTCCCCTTTCTTCGGCCATCCTCGAATAGATGCCGATGATATCGTCGGCTTCCAGGCCCTCCTTCTCCAGGATGGCGATTCTCATCGCCCTGAGTACGTCCTTCACGACGGGAAGCTGCCTGGCAAGGTCCCTGGGCATGGGCTTCCTGGTAGCCTTGTAGTCTTCGCTCAGGATATGCCGGAAGGTCTTGGCCTTCAAGTCGAAAGCGACCCCGATATGGTCCGGGTCCTCCTCATCGATGTACTTGTTCAGGATGTTGATGAATCCGAAAATCGCATTGGTCGGGAAGCCCTCGCTGGTGGACAGCACGCCCGGACCCTTGAAGGCATAGAATGCCCGGTTCAGAATACTGTTTCCGTCTACTATCAGCAGTTTACCTTTCATATTCCCCTCCGGCGTCCCCGTCCGCCTGCAGCCCTTCCCTGGGCGCCGGCGGCCCGGCATGATGGTCTTGCGCCCGCTTGTGCTCTACTTGTACGCCAACTATGATTATTGTATAATATTTAAGTGTTTTATTCCAATAAATTGGAAACAATAATATTATGCAGGCAAGAAGAGGCTAAGCCATGATCAACACGGTACTGGTAATCGACGACAACGCGCTTGATAACGCCCTATTCAGGAACTTGCTCTACAATGAAAGGCTCAATATGCTGTCGGCGTTAAACGGCAGGGAAGCCCTGGACATGCTCGAGGGAAGGAATGTGGACGTAATAGTCCTCGACCTGGTAATGCCCGTAATGGACGGTCTCGAGTTCCTGAAGGAGTTCAGGAAGACGGCCTACTACGACTTCATACCCGTGATAATAATCACCAGTCTGGACTCCGAGGAAACCATCAGGTCGATACTTTCGGAATACGAGATATTCGACTTCATCATCAAGCCGCTGGACCGGGCAAACAAGGCGATCCTGGTCAACAAGATACGGACGGCCATACGCTACCGGAACGCTCTGAAAGAGCTGCATTCGCAGAGAAAGCAGAAGGAAGGGGACGGAAATTGATCCGTCCTTATAATATAATAGACCATTTGCAGGGATTCCGCTTCCCGTCATGAAGCAGGGGATAAATTTATGAAAAAAGGTCTTGGAATGTTACGGTTCAGGGCGGCCATATTCGCCGCCAAGCTGGCCATCGTCATACTGCGCCTTTTCAAAAGCGGTGGGACAAGCCTTCCGGGCAAGCTGGCCCAAGTGCTGTACCCGCAGATCCTCGACCACCTTTCCGGGTTGTTCAGGATTACGATGATCACCGGGACAAACGGTAAGACAACCACCTCGAGGATCGTTTCCAGCATGATGGAACAGAAAGGCCTGAAAGCGGTTGCCAATAAATCCGGCGCGAACCTTGCCAGCGGCATCACCACGACCCTGGCAAGCGCCATTACCCTGGGCGGCAGGCCCAAGGTCAGCCACGCCATCCTGGAAACCGACGAGGCTGCCTTCCGGACGCTGGCGCCGCGGCTCAAGCCCGAGGCGGTCATAGTGACCAATTTCTTCCGCGACCAGTTGGACCGCTACGGAGAACTTCACACCACGGTCGGCAATGTCCGGGAAGGCATAAGCGGGATACCGGACGCGGTCCTTATCCTCAACGCCGACGATTCTCTCTGCGCGTCGCTGGGAAGGAACGTCCCCAACAGCGTCATATACTTCGGCATGGCCGAGGGAGTTTACCCGGAAAGCGACGCCGGCATCAATACCGATGCCGCTTTCTGCATCCAGTGCAAGTCCCGGTATGAATACACCTCGATAACCTTCGGCCACCTGGGGCACTTCAACTGCCCCTCTTGCGGTTACGGACGGCCGCATGCCCACGTGGAATGCAGCGGCATCCTGTCGTATGACAGCCTTGGTTCCACCATCGAGATCACCGGCCCGGGCATGAAGATCAATGCCAGGCTGGCCCTGCCCGGGCTTTACAATATCTATAACGCGCTGGCCGGAGCGTCCTTCGGTCTCGCCCTCGGCCTGGACGGGGAAGAGATATCGGCCGCTCTCTCCGGCTTTGAATGCGGGTTCGGGCGAATGGAAGCCATCAAGCTCCGTGACAGGGAACTTCGGATGATCCTGGTCAAGAACCCGACCGGCTTCAACCAGGTACTGCGTTATCTCCTGGCCCAGGATCAGCCCTGCGTGATCGCCTTCGCCATAAACGACAGGCTGGCCGACGGCACAGACATATCCTGGCTCTGGGACGTGGATTTCGAGATCCTCGCCTCCATGGAAGAACGGGTGCGGGCGTTCTATGTTTCGGGCATAAGGGCCGAGGACATGGCGGTAAGGCTTAAGTACGCAGGCATAAAACCGGAAAGGATAATTATTGAGAAGGATTATCACCGGCTGATCCGTGAGGCCCTGCAAAAAACCGGGGCCGGTGAAACCTGCTTCATCCTTCCCACCTACACCGCCATGCTGGACACCAGGAAGATCCTCAAGAAGCGCTTCGGCCTCAAGGAATTCTGGCAGTGAAGAGGGAATAAGCCATGTACGAGTTGACCATATGCCACTTGTATCCGGATCTCCTGAACCTGTACGGGGACAGGGGCAACATCATCTCCCTTACCAGGCGCTGTGAATGGCGCGGCATCCGGGTACGGGTCATGCAGACGTCCCTCAATGACCCGTTCCGCCCCGATGAATTCGATATCCTCTTCATCGGCGGCGGCCAGGATTATGAGCAGTCCATCATAAAGGACGACCTGGCAAAGGGCAAGCGGGAAGCCATAAAGGGAGCGGTTGAAGCCGGGAAGGTAATCCTGGCCGTTTGCGGCGGGCTTCAGCTTCTCGGCCGGTATTACCGGACCCACGACGGAAAGGACATCGAATGCATCGGCGCCGTGGATCTTTGGACCCACGGGGGCCGGGAAAGGCTTATCGGCAACCTGGTATACGAGTGCGAATTCCTGAAAAACGACCGTTTTGACGGCCTCGTGGTGGGATTTGAAAACCACTCGGGAAAAACCTGGCTGGGTCCCGGCGTAAAACCCATGGGAAAGGTGCTGAAGGGCTTCGGCCTTAACGGGGAAGACGGCTATGAAGGCGCCGTTTACAAGAACACCTACCTAACCTATACCCATGGCAGCCTCCTGCCGAAGAACCCGGCCCTGGCCGATCACCTGATCACACTGGCATTGAGGAACAGGTACCCGGGCTTCGAATCCCTGGAGCCCCTGGACGACGGCTTGGAGTACAAGGCAAGGGACGCCATGATAACTAGGCTGCTGGGAAAGCGGCACGAAAGGCAGGGCCGCTGAAAGAATCCGTGCCGTGACAAGGATGCGTTCGGTAAGAGCAATACAAAGGTTCTATAATAAATGTTGGGGTACTGAAGGGAGACGACTTCGGTGCTCCAACATTTTTTGCAAAAAAGAGAGCATGGAGTTGAAATCTCAAGTAAAATGGAGTTGCACAACCTTCCATTTGA
>Ga0134103_1003407_pt1 | contig 10706 bp, 8 predicted proteins | sample 14_taG_2_FD_94445 | JGI IMG/M metagenome (GOLD analysis project Ga0134103, IMG submission 94445) | Switchgrass degrading microbial communities from high solid loading bioreactors in New Hampshire, USA - 14_58_20_212_A1 metaG | ecosystem: Engineered > Bioreactor > Semi-continuous > Anaerobic >...
AAAAGGGCGAGGACTCGCACTCGCGCATGAGGTTGTCGGGATTACCCCGGATTGCGCCACCTCGGATTGCGCCACCTCGGCGCGTTGAAGCCAACCACGCCGCCGCCGGGAGCGCCGGGAGTGGCTGCCCCTGGGAGGCTCACCGGTTTCGCGCACCCTCACTCAAGCGGGCCGCGAGCCATGTCGGCTGCCGCGTGCCGCATGGCGCGAGCCTCACTCATTCGGTGGTCGGCACGGTGCGTCCTCTTCCTTGCCTATGGCGCGGGCGCGCGGGGCACGCTGTGCCTCTTTGGCATGAATTGCTAGAGATGCCTGAGGTGCCTGCCCAGACACCACCCAATGTCAGTCGCGAAGCCTTGCGCGAGCGAATGTAAACGTATAGTATTATATTTGTGACGGAGGCTGGAAGCAGGACCGGAGCCGAGGGGGAGGCCCATGCCGTTCGAAATCAGCCTGGCAAGGTTCGTCGAGGACCTTGCCAAGATAAACGCCAGGCAGGCTGTCAGTGCGGTAGCGGACATCCTCATCGTGGCGTACGTCATATACAAGATTCTCGTGATCATCCGGGGAACAAGGGCGGTGTCCCTGTTGAAGGGCATCGCCATTCTGTTTGTGGCCACGATGCTGAGTAACCTCCTCGGCCTGAGCACCGTATACTGGCTCTTGCAAAAGACCATCACCATGCTCTTTGTGGCTCTGCCGATCGTGTTCATGCCGGAGATGCGCCGGGCCCTCGAGCAGATCGGGCGTGGGAGTCTTTTCGCTGGACCCTTTGGTTTCCTGGGCAAGGAGGACGCTGCGAAGCTGATCTCGGACGTGGCGCGGGCCGCTGCCATGATGGCCCGGGAAAAGGTCGGGGCGCTCATTGTGATCGAGCGAGAGACGGGTGTCGCAGACCTCATGGAGACCGGCACGAAGATCGACGCAGTGGTCTCTTCCGAGCTTCTCGTGAACATATTCACGCCCAACACCCCCCTTCACGACGGTGCAGCTATCATCAAAGGCAACAGGATCGTGGCGGCAGGCTGTTATCTGCCACTTACCGAAAACCCAGCGGTGAGCAAGAGGCTCGGAACGAGGCACAGGGCTGCTCTCGGCCTCACGGAGCAGTCCGATGCGGCCGTCGTGGTGGTGTCGGAGGAAACGGGCGTGATTTCGCTGGCGTTCAACGGCAAGCTGACTCGCTACCTTGACGAAGGGGCGCTGAGGGATAAGCTCGAAGACCTGCTGGAACCCGGCCGCGCCAGGCAGGCGATTCCGAGTTGGCTGAGGGGGCGTGCGACGTGAGACTGGCGGTGACGCGCGACCTGCACCTCAGGATAGCTGCGCTCCTGCTTGCCATCGTCGTGTGGTTCGTGGCAGGGGCCGATATCAAACGCACACAGGGGGATACGGTGGAGAAGATCGTCACCGTGGGCCTTGAGGTTCGGGGGGTGGCCGCGAATCTCATAGTGACCGCAAAGCCGAAGGACGTCGAGCTTCGCGTTCGCGGCCCGAGGCAGCTCGTGGAGCCTTTGGACGGCTCCAAGGCCAAGGCCTTCGTATCAGTGGCCGGGCGTGGGGAGGGCGAGCACGGCGTAAGGGTGCAGACCTCCGTTCCAGAAGGCGTGAGCGTCATCGAGGTGATGCCCGCGAGCACCAGCGTGACGGTGGAGGCGGTCGTCGGCAGAGACATGCCTGTAACCGTGGCGCTCGTTGGTTTTCCCACCGAAGGCTATATTCCCCTCCCGCCCAGCTCCACGCCGCGATCCGTGACAGTAGCCGGGCCGAGGAGCAGGGTCGAGACGGTCAGGAGCGCTTTGGCGCAGATAGACGTGTCCGGGGTATCGGCGGCCGTCTCGAGGGACGTTGCAGTGGTGCCAGTCGATGGGAGCGGCGGGCCGGTGGAGGGAGTCAGCATATATCCCGCGACGGTCCGAGTGAGCGTGCCTGTGGAACTGAAGAGCGGGACGAGCCCCACGACGGATGAGAGGCAAGGGCAAGGAGCCGGCGCCGCCGGACTACCTGGTGAGGGCTCCGGCGAGCTCACCGCGAGCAGCGACGAAGGCGTGGGTTTGCAACCTAGGCCTGCGCCCGCACCTTGACGCCGACCGAGTGAGGCGACAGAACACCGCTCTTCTGTGCTCCTCGTGGAACTCCAGGATTTCCACCGGCCGAGGGATTCGATCCAAACATTATGAGACAGTGGGAGGATAGGACGGATGGGGAGACTTTTCGGCACTGATGGGGTGCGCGACGTGGCAAACGGCGCGCTTTCCCCGGAGCTGGCGTTCAAGCTGGGCCGCGCTGGCGCCGCCGTGGTCGCGGCGAAACGCGGAAAGGGGAATGGTGCCGCGGCCATCGTGGTAGGTCGCGACACCAGGCTGTCCGGAGACATGCTCGAGGCCGCTTTGACGGCAGGCATGATGTCCGTGGGGGCCCGCGTGCTACGCGTGGGAGTGGTGCCGACGCCAGGCGTGGCCTTTCTTGTGCGTAACCTTGGAGCTGACGCCGGGGCCGTTATCTCGGCTTCCCACAATCCCGTCGAATACAACGGGATCAAGTTCTTTTCACACGATGGTTTCAAGCTTTCCGACGATGAGGAAGACGAGATCGAGCGTTACACCCTGGATAGGGATGGAAACGTGCGGCTTGAGATAGAAGACTCCCTGCCCAGGCCCACTGGTTGCAGCGTCGGGAGCGCCGTGGACGTCATCGACGCGCAGGACAGATACGTGGATTTCGTGAAGAGAACGTGCGACGTCAGCCTTGAGGGGCTTCGGATAGTTGTGGATTGCGCGAACGGCGCGGCGTTCGCCATCACGCCGAGGTTGCTTCGGGAACTCGGTGCGGACGTCATCACGATAAACGATACCCCCGATGGCACAAACATCAACGTGGGATGCGGCTCGACTCATCCGGAGGCTGTATGCCGGGCCGTTCAGGAGGTCGGCGCCGACCTCGGGCTTGCCCACGACGGAGACGCTGACAGGCTCATCGCGGTAGATGAGACCGGCCGTGTGGTGGATGGGGACCACGTCATGGCTATCTGCGGACTGCATCTCCTGCGCCAGGGCAAACTGCCGTTCAAGTCGATAGTGGCCACAGTGTACAGCAACCTCGGTCTCGTGAAAGCGTTCGAGCGCGAGGGGGGTACCGTGATTCTCACCAAGGCGGGCGACCGCTACGTGCTCGAGGAGATGCGTAACAGAGGCATTGTGCTTGGAGGAGAGCAGTCCGGGCACATCATCTTCCTGGACCGCAGCACGACCGGGGACGGCGCGATCACGGCGCTCGCGCTTCTCTCGGTTCTCCGTAAGACCGGGCAACGCCTTTCGGAGCTCGCTGCGTGGATGCAGACTTTCCCGCAGATCCTTGTAAACGTGAAGGTGCGCGACAAGAGCGAGCTCACGGGCAATGCCGCGATCGAAGGCGCGATCGCCCGTGCCGCGGAGCGCCTTGGCAACGACGGCAGGATATTCGTACGACCGTCCGGCACGGAGCCGCTCATCAGGATCCTCGGGGAGGGCCCTGACCGCGAGGTTGTGCAAGAGGTCGTAGAGGACGTTGCCAGGGCGATTAGCGAGGCTCTTGGCTGAATTCCAGGGGCCGCTCGTCCGAACGTGGCGGCTGGTCTTTTCCCCTCCAGTGTCCAGGTGTATGAAAGGAGCAAGACCATGTGTGGGATAGTCGGCTACATCGGGCCGCGCCAAGCGACCCCTATTCTCATTGAGAGCTTGAAAAAACTGGAGTACCGCGGATACGACTCGGCGGGCATTGCGGTGATGGGAAGCACATCGATCGAGGTGAGGAAGACCGAGGGAAGGCTAGCGAAGCTGGAAGCCCAACTCGAAGGCGAGGTCCTCTCGGGCTCGGTGGGGATCGGGCACACGCGCTGGGCGACGCACGGCAGGCCGTCGGATGTGAACGCTCACCCTCATAGCGATTGCAAGGGTCAGCTTGCTGTGGTGCACAACGGGATCATCGAGAACCACCTTGTCCTGAGGGAGTGGCTCGAGGCGCGAGGTCACGTGTTCAGGTCGGAGACCGACACTGAGGTGCTTCCACACCTCATTGAGGAGTACTATGACGGAGGTCTGGCGAGCGCGGTGCGGCAGGCCTTGTGCAGGGCGCAGGGTTCTTTCGCCATAGCCGTGATATCCCGGCGCGACCCCCACTGCATCGTGGCGGCCCGCAAAGACAGCCCGCTCATCATAGGCCTCGGGAAGGGAGAGAATTTCCTTGCGTCCGACATCCCCGCGGTCATGGCGGCGACGAGAGAGGTCATCGTCATGGAGGACGGGGAGGTGGCGGTCCTCACGAAGGACAACGTGACCGTGCAAGACCTCGAAGGCCGCGAGGTCAAGAAGGAGGTCGTCCATGTCAAGTGGGACCCCGTGATGGCGGAGAAAGGCGGGTACGCCCATTTCATGCTCAAGGAGATCCACGAGCAACCTAGGGCCATTCAGGACACCCTGACCGGCAGGATCGACAAGGGCGCGAAGACCGTGAACCTACACGAGATACCTATCACCGCCGCCGACCTCGAGAGGACCGACAAGGTATTCATAGTCGCGTGCGGGACGGCGTACCATGCAGGTCTCGTGGGCAAGAAGCTCATCGAGCGGCTGGTGCGAATACCGGTGGAGGTTGATGTGGCGAGCGAGTTTCGCTACAGGGATCCGATGGTCACGCCGAGGACGCTCACGATCGTTGTGAGCCAGTCCGGGGAGACCGCCGACACCCTGGCTGCGCTCAGAGAGGCGAAAAGGCGGGGGGCGCGCGTCATCGCCGTCACAAACGTGGTTGGAAGCTCCGTGGCTCGCGAAGCCGACGACGTGTTGTATACCTGGGCAGGCCCAGAGATCGCTGTGGCATCCACCAAGGCGTACATGACCCAGCTGGTGGCGCTTGCCCTCATCGCGGTGGGGCTCGGGAGGCGCAGGGGCACCGTCACCCTTGAAGAAGAGCAGGAGATCGTGCGGGAGATGGAGAAGCTCCCCATGTACGCCGAGGAGATCCTGCTTGGCCAAGACAGCGTCGTGCGGGAGCTCGCCCAGGAGCTCCATGAGGCGGAGCAAATGTTCTTCATCGGCAGGGGCCTGGACTACGCGGTCTCCATGGAGGGGAGCCTCAAGCTCAAGGAGATCTCATACATCAACGCGCAGGCATACCCAGCGGGAGAGCTGAAGCACGGAACGCTGGCACTCGTGGTCAAGGGCGTGCCTGTCATCGCGCTGGCGACCCAGCGCGACGTGTATGAGAAGATGCTCAGCAACATCAGAGAAGTGAAGGCGCGCGACGCAACCGTGGTCGCCCTGGCTCTGGGTGGCGACGAGGAGATCTGCAAGTCCGTTGACCACGTCATCTATATCCCGCGGACCAGCCCGTACCTGGCCCCAGTTCTCGCAGTGATCCCGCTTCAGTTGTTCGCATACTACGCGGCGGTCGCCAGGGGCTGCGACGTGGACAAACCGAGGAACCTCGCAAAGAGCGTCACGGTCGAGTGAGGTGAGTTCGACGGACGTCGTGGGCTTGGGCGTGGACATCGTAGAGGTGGCTCGCATCCGGGAACTCATGGAGCGTAAAGGCGACAGACTGGTCGGCCGCGTGTTCACCCCAGAAGAGATCGGGTGCGCGGCGGGCGAGCGCGGCGGGCGTTACGATGGTCTCGCCGGCCGGTTCGCGGCCAAAGAGGCGGTGGCGAAGGCCTTGGGCACGGGGGTACGCGGCTTTGGTTGGAGCGAGGTGCAGATCGTCGAGGAACCCTCCGGCAAGCCGCGTGTTCGTCTGACCGGACGAGCGGCCGAGGTAGCCGCCCGGCTCGGGGTCGTTCACGTCGAGGTGAGCATAGCCCACACCCGGGACACGGCCGTGGCTGTCGCCGTCGCCCTCGGAGCTGGAGTCGGAGGTGGAAAGCTTGAAGGTCGTCACGTCTGACGAGATGCGCGAGATCGACAGGAAGGCCATAGAGGAGGCAGGCATCCCTGGCATAGTCCTCATGGAGAACGCGGGAAGGGCTGTGGCCGACGCGGTCAAACGACTTCTCGAGGGCATGGCCGGACGTCGGGTGTGCGTGTTCGCGGGCAAAGGCAACAACGGCGGTGACGGGTTCGTGGCCGCGCGCCACCTCGTGAACTCCCAGGTCAGGGTGAAGGTCTTCCTTCTTGGGAAACGTGACGAGGTTAGGGGCGATGCCCGAACCAACCTCGACGTCCTCGGACACATGGGAGTCGACGCGGAGGAGATCGGTCCGGAGGACGTCCACAGGGCACGGGTCGCCGTATCCGTGTCCGACGTGGTTGTGGACGCCATCTTCGGGACCGGGTTCCAGGGCGAGATCAACGGATACCTGGGCCAGGTGATCGACGCGATCAATGAATCCGGGCGGCCGGTGGTGGCGGTGGACGTGCCTTCCGGGCTCGACGCAAGCACTGGAAGGGTTTCGACAACGTGCGTCAGGGCCGGATACACCGTTACATTCGGTCTTCCCAAAGCCGGCCTCCTTTTGTACCCTGGCGCAGCTTACGCCGGCGAGCTTATAGTCGCAGACATTGGTATTCCTCGGGCCTATCTCACGGACGAGCGGCTCAAGCTCAACCTTTCCATAGCCGATGAGATCCGGCGCCATTTGCCCGTGCGGGACCCCGATTCCCACAAGGGGACCTTTGGCAGGGTGCTCGTGGTGGCGGGCTCCCAGGGGATGGCAGGGGCGGCGGCTCTTGCCAGCTTGGCCGCTTTGCGGTCCGGCGCGGGCCTGGTGACGTTGGCGGTGCCGAAGAGCCTGCAGGGTATCATGCACTCGCGGCTCACCGAGGTCATAACGCGCGGGCTGCCTGAGACCGAGTCCGGGAGCGTGTCGTTGCAAGCCCAGGCGCTCATCGATGGCATTCTGAGAGGTGCCGAGGCGCTCGCGATGGGCCCTGGGCTCTCGATGCACAGCGAGACGGCGCAGCTCGTCCGAAACATAGTGATGACGAGCTCCGTGCCGGCGGTCATCGATGCGGACGCTCTCAACGCGATAGCGCAGGACCCGGGGACTCTGAAGACCTCGAAAGCTCCCATTGTGCTCACGCCGCACCCAGGGGAGATGTCCAGGCTGACTGGGCTGTCTGTCCAGGAGATCAAGAGGGATCGGCTCGCGGTTGCTGTGAAGGCTGCCAGCCAGTGGGGCAAGGTCGTGGTCTTGAAAGGCGCGCGAACCGTGATAGCCGCACCTTCGGGAGAAGTGTTCATAAACCCGACAGGGAACCCGGGAATGGCCACCGCGGGAAGCGGGGACGTGCTCACAGGGTTGATCGCTGGCCTTCTCGCCCAAGGCGTCGGCGCTTTCGAGGCGGCCGTCCTCGGTACATACGTGCATGGGTTGGCTGGTGACATCGCCGCGGCAAGGCGCGGAGAGATGGGTATGATCGCCGGAGACATCCTGGAGTCTGTGCCCGAGGCGCTGGTCAGGCTCGCAGGCCTTAAGAGCCCGAGCTCGGCCGGCGAGAGAGGTGAGATGGATGTGGGAGGACCAGCAAGACAGGCCCACCGTGGCTGAGGTAAACCTCGCTGTCATCGGGCGGAACATAACGGCGATCCGGAAGAGGATCGGCCCTGGGCCGGAGATAATGGCTGTGGTGAAGGCCGACGCCTACGGCCACGGTGCCGTCCAGGTCGCGACGACTGCTCTCACGAGCGGTGCCACATGGCTCGGCGTGGCCTCTGTAGAAGAAGGTGTGGTGCTCCGAAAGAGCGGGATCATTGCCCCGATCCTCGTCCTGGGGCAGCTCTTTCCGAGCCAGGCGCGGCGGGCTCTGCGGTACAGCCTTTCCTGCACGGTGAGCACGTACGAGTTCGCCGAGGCGTTGTCCGTGGCTGCCACTCAGGAAGGGAAAAAGGGCAAATGCCACGTCAAGGTGGATACCGGCATGGGCCGGATCGGTGTCTTGCCTCGACAAGCCCCAAGCTTCGTGAGACGCGTGGCGATGCTGCCGAACATCGAGGTCGAAGGCATATACACCCATTTCGCCACGGCCGACTCGGATGACAAGTCGTTCGCGCGAGAACAGCTGTCGCGGTTTATGGATGTGATCGACGCGCTTCGAGCCGCCGGAGTGGATGTGCAGTTTCGGCACGCCGCGAACAGCGCAGCGTGTCTGGACATGCCTGAGGCTCGGCTAGACCTCGTGAGATTGGGGATTCTCATGTACGGCCTCTCGCCATTCAGCACCGAAAGATTTCAGAAGCTGAAGAGAGAGATGGAGATACGTCCCGCCCTTTCCCTCAAGACACGCGCCTGCTTCGTGAAGAGAGTGCCTGCCGGCACGCCGATAGGCTATGGCGCGACGTACGTCACGAGGGAAGACACGGTCGTCGTCACGCTCGCGGTGGGGTACGCGGACGGCCTTTCGCGCGGCCTCTCGAACCGAGGCGAGGTGTTGATAAGGGGGAGGAGGTTCCCTATAGTGGGGCGGGTGTGCATGGACCAGTGCATGGTGGACACAGGGGGCCTCGATGTCGAGGTAGGAGAAGAAGTGGTCCTCATAGGCACGCAGGGGGACCAGGAGATCACCGCCGAAGACGTGGCTGATAGACTGGGAACCATAAGCTACGAAGTGGTGTGCGCCATAAGCAAGCGTGTGCCGCGGGTTTATACATCGCAGCCTTGATGTGGGGCTTGGCGGGCGGGTAGGGGCGGTGCGCGCAGAAGACCGCTCATAGGGAAGAGGTGTTGGATGTTGGGCGAGTTCGACGTGGCGGTTGTTGGTGGGGGGCCCGGTGGGTACGTCGCGGCTATCAGGGCAGCGCAGCTCGGAAAGTCGGTGTGTCTCATTGAAAGAGACCAGCTCGGTGGGACCTGCCTAAACAGGGGATGCATTCCCACGAAGGCGCTTGTTGCGAGCACACAGGCTCTCGAGATGGCGAGGCGCCTTACCGAGTTCGGCGTTGAGCTTGGCGGCGACGGCGAGGTCCGGCCGCGCTTCGACAAGATGGTGGCGCGCAAGAACCAGGTGGTCGCGAGGCTGCGGGCTGGAATCGGTTTTCTTTTGAAGAAGAACAAGGTCGCGGTCATCGAGGGCACCGGCAGGATGAGGAGCCCTGGGCGGATCGAGGTCGACGCGAAGGATGGGCCGGCCGAGGTAAAGGCGCGCGACGTAATCATCGCGACCGGCTCCAAGCCTGTGATCTTTCCATCGTTCGGGTACGACGGTCGCGTTGTGATCACTAGCGACGAGGCTCTTGATTTCCAGGACGTGCCCGAAAGCCTTCTCATCGTGGGTGGCGGGGTCATTGGGTGCGAGTTTGCGTTTATTTTCTCGAGCCTGGGCACCCAGGTCACGGTGGTTGACATAATGCCGACGATACTGCCTATGGAGGACTCAGACTCCGCAGTGGCGGTGACGGCTTCTCTCAAGAAACGGGGGGTCGTCGTACGAACGGGCGTCAAGATCGAGCGCATCACGGTTGAGGGGGACGGAGCCGCGGCCGTTCTCGATAACGGGGAGCGCCTTTCGGCGGCGCGAGTGCTTCTGTCCGTCGGGCGAAAGGCCAATTCCGAGGGTATTGGCCTTGAAGACGCGGGGGTTGAGATCGGCAAGAAAGGCGAGGTCGTCGTGAACGACCAGATGGCGACGAATGTCCCGGGCATCTACGCCATCGGAGACGTGGTGGGCAAGGTGATGCTTGCACACGTGGCGTCGGCGCAGGGGATAGTTGCCGCCCAGAACATTGCGGGCGCCGACAGGCGCATGTCGTACGCTGCGGTGCCGAGCGCCATCTTCACCTCGCCCGAGGTGGCGAGCGTCGGGCTGAGCGAACGCCAGGCCAAGGAGGAGGGCTTCGACGTAAGGATTGGGAAGTTCCCGTTCACGGCGAGCGGCAAGGCTCTTGCCATGGGAGAGGCCGAGGGGTTTGTAAAGATCATCGCCGACGCGAGCACTGACAGGATCCTCGGGATCCACATCGTCGGCCCGCATGCCACCGAGCTCATCCCCGAACCCACGATGGCAGTGCGGATGAAGATGACCGTTGCGGAGTTTGCGAGGACCATACACGCGCATCCCACGCTTGCGGAGGCCATCGGCGAGGCCGCTGAGGCCGTCCACCGCATGGCGATCCATGTATGACCCGCGCAACCCCCCTATGTCCCATATCGATGTGACGGAGGTCAACGAGAGAGACTGCCATGAGGAACAGGTAAACCCTCCAGCCAACGGAATACGACTTACGTGCATGGTCAAAGCACGGCAAACGTCGGGGAGCCTGCGCGGCAGGTCTTTCTAGGTTGATCCGTCCTTCTACACGCATATACCATATACCTGTCTTCCAGCCTTATCATACTCTCTCGCGCTATGGCGTGCCGGGCATCTCATGCTGCACGGCCCGTCTATGGCCGCGCTCCCGCGCGGCGTCTTGCGGGCGTTGCGTGCGGCCAGCGCACCTGGCTCCTGCCTTCCGGCTCTCCCGGCGTTTGCTCCAAGGAGGGTTGGGCGTGCTTCTACTTACCAACGGGTCGACCGTCCACAAGCCGGCAGGTCAATCCGGCTTCAGCTGACCTCGGACGGGAAGTCAGGCCGGCACATGGTGACCGCCAGCGACATCAGGAAGTCCTACGGCGGGCGCTGTGTTTTTTCGGGAGCGTCCTTCGCTGTGGCGCGGGGCGACAAGGTGGGCCTCGTGGGGCCAAACGGTGCCGGTAAGACGACGATCCTGAGGATCATTGCCGGTTATGAACGCGTCTC
>Ga0134103_1003427_pt1 | contig 10648 bp, 11 predicted proteins | sample 14_taG_2_FD_94445 | JGI IMG/M metagenome (GOLD analysis project Ga0134103, IMG submission 94445) | Switchgrass degrading microbial communities from high solid loading bioreactors in New Hampshire, USA - 14_58_20_212_A1 metaG | ecosystem: Engineered > Bioreactor > Semi-continuous > Anaerobic >...
CGAGGCAGAAACAGGCTGATTGCAAAAGGCAGGCTGCTTTGTTACAACAATCGTATAGTTTTTGAAGGCGAAGATAATCATATATATACGTATAAATTTGATGATATGTCTGATTTGAATATTATTGGTCAAATGGATATTGCGTTTGCCACCAATAACAGGCAGGCATATGAAATTAAATCAAATCACCCCAGAAGCGCACTGAAATACAGGGATCTGTTCAACCTTTTAAAAGTTCGCAAACATTAGTATAAAAGGAGTGTTTTTTGTGGATTTTTCAGCGGCTAATACTGGTTTGTGGAATTTTATCATTCAGTTTGGTTTAATGGCCGGGCTTCTGCTTTTTGCCAATGTCCTTACCAGAAAGATAACTTTTATCAGAAAGGCTATGATTCCTACGGCGGTATTAGGCGGTTTTATAGCATTGTTTTTAAGAGAATTGAATTTAATTCCTTTGGAGTTGGACTTCCTGGAAAAAGTCACTTACCATACTATAGGTATTGGATTTATCGCACTTTCTTTAAGGATTCCCGCAAAATACGGCGAGAAAGAAAAAAGTGATCTGGCAGGGCTAAAAAGCGGTGCGTTAATTGTAAGTACATATTTGGTACAGGGTATTGTAGGCCTTATAATATCAATTGGGCTTGGGTATACGATAATGCCCGGCTTTTTTAAAGCAGCCGGAATACTATTGCCAATGGGATTCGGTCAGGGGCCAGGACAGGCCAATAATGTTGGTTCGTCATATGAGCAGTTGGGCTTTGTGGGAGGTCAGTCTTTTGGCCTGTCGATTGCGGCGTCAGGATTTATATGTGCCTGTGTTGTAGGTATTTATTATATAAATATAGTAAACAGACACAAAAAAGTATCAGTCCAGGAATCGGAATTTGTATCCGGATCAATGACTGTAGAAGATTTTCAAAGCAAAAATGAGATTCCCATATCCCAATCGGTAGACAGGTTTTCTATCCAGTGCGCACTGGTTCTGTTAATATACCTTGCCACTTATCTAGTATCTCTTGGAATTACAAGTTTATTGTCAAATGTTGCGCCAGGTTTGTCAAAAACGTTGTCACCTATTATTTGGGGATTTAATTTTATCACGGGATCAGTATTGGCAATAGGCTGCCGGCTGAGCTTTGACGCGTTAACAAAAGCAAAGGTAATGACACGGCAGTACCCAAATAATTATTTATTATCCAGGATATCCGGCCTTGCGTTTGATTTTATGACCGTCGCAGGTATTGCATCAATTGAATTCAAGGAATTGAAAGGGTTATGGGTCCCATTCCTTCTGATGTCTGTCCTGGGTGGAATTGTAACCTATTTTTATCTTTCGTGGATGTGCAAAAAAATATATACCGGATATGAACAAGAGGGCATTGTTTCTATGTACGGGATGCTTACAGGTACAATCAGCTCAGGAATAGTATTGCTAAGGGAAATAGATCCTGATTTTAAAACTCCCGCTGCCAATAATCTGTTGACAGGAAGCAGCATCGCTATTGCTTTGGGGGCTCCTATGCTGGTATTTATAGGCCTTGCGCCAGAATCTGATCAAATGTTGTTTGTGACACTGGGGCTGCTTGTTGTATATCTGATACCGCTTCTGTTTATTATGCTTAAGGTTCGCAGGAAAAAACAAGTTGAAGAATCTTAAGAAGGTCTTAAGTTATGGTATGATCTACCAGATGGATAAATAACATGTTATACTAAAATATCATCAAAACTTAATAAAACTTTGGAAGAGGTTGGATCCATGAAACTCAATTTGACAATTAAAGATTTGGAATCATTGACATACAGCCAGAAACAATCCTTAAATGCCCTGTGGCTTCCTGCTGTATACGATCGTGCTGTCGCATCTGTTTGCAAGGATGCTGAAAATGATATTTATGAATATCTTGAATTTGTGGTGGGTGAGGTTCTTGTTTCCGAAAAAGGCAGCATCACTTTAAAAAGACTTAGGAAACCTGAGGAACTGGCAGTAGACGAAGAAATTCCTGTCAACGAGGATGGATCCCCGGAAGAGGTATTCTATGATTATGAATTTGATCCGGGAGATTATTTCTTAAAAGAAAACTGCTTGCCGTTATTTAATATAGGGCAGTTGATTGAATGTTTAAGAAAAACAAAAGCCGGGCAAGGAGGGTTTTCCCTGGATATTCCGCCGATCAGCGGTACCGGGGCTGAAAATGGCTTCAGAATCAGCGATCGGTATGGTGAAGTAGACAAGGACGATGAACTGATCGATCTTCTGTTTAAAATTTTGAAGGAACAATTGTAGTTGAAGTTCCGATTTACATAAATGACAAAAATAGAAAAATATTATCGGATAATCATGCTGGTGAATTGATTATGTTCTGATGAATGATTAAGTTTGACGGATTACATGATAACAAAAGGAATAAAGAATAGAATACAGGGAAAAAGCGTCAGATAAAGCTGTTTTTCGTTTGTTTATAATTATAATAACCTTCTTGACAAAGCGTTAAGTCATTTGTATAATAAAAAAGTCGCTCAGATATGTGCCAGTAGCTCAGCAGGATAGAGCAACGGACTTCTAATCCGTCGGTCGGGTGTTCGAATCATCTCTGGCACGCCAAATAAAATCCTGAAAGCATGTAGCTTTCAGGATTTTATTTTATTATTATCATTATTTGCCAAATTGCGTTTTTACGCATTTCGGGGCTTATTAATCAATTGGGGTAATTTTTCAACCTCTGATATGACCAAATTTATACTACCACATATACTGCGGATATTTACCCGAATACCAGCACAATTATTTATGATAGCAACAGTCGGTTCCATAACCGACTGTTTTTAATATTAATCAAGAAAGAAAGTTATTTGAAACCGGTATATTAAACGGACTGATTATGCAAACAATAACAAATAAGTAACGTAAGCGGAAACATTGTTGTTTTTCCATAATTATCTTAATATAATCAAAGGTAACAGAAATAAAAAGGAGAGAAGTATATGAAATTTTCAGAAATGCTGTATAAAAGACCTGATATAAACGCTTATATAAATGAAGTAAATAAGCTTACAGAGAGGGTAAAAAACGCAAAATCATATGAAGAGCAGCTTTCAGCACACAAGGAATTTACAGTTTTAATGGATAAATTGGATACCATGAGTACCATAGCGCATATTCGCAATACCATGAACACAGAGGATGATTTCTATGACAGGGAAAAGGATTTTTTTGATGAGAACGGTCCGTTGATAGAAAATGCCACTGCAGAATTCTACAGAGCTTTTGTATCATCCGGTTACAGGAAAGAGTTGGAGAAGAAACTTGGCAAACTTCTCTTTGAAAATGCCGAACTGATGCTGAAAGCTATTGATCCGGCAATAATACCTGATTTGCAGGAAGAGAACAAACTGGTCAGCGAATATATAAAATTAATAGCATCGGCTCAGCTTGATTTTGACGGGAAAAAGCTGAATTTATCACAACTTCGTTTGTATATGGAATCGCCGGACAGGAATATCCGAAAGGAAGCATATAAAAAGCGAACAGAATTCTTTGAAGAGAATAAAGCCAAGCTTGATGAGATATATGACAAATTGGTTAAAGTTCGCACTAAAATGGCTAAAAAGCTAGGGTTTGAGAACTTTGTGGAACTGGGTTATATAAGAATGGGCAGAAACTGTTATGGTCCAAAAGAAGTGGCTGCCTTCAGGGAACTGGTGAAAAAATACATTGTTCCGCTTTCACAGAAACTAAATGAAAAACAGAGAGAACGGCTAGGACTTAAAAAGCTTACTTTTATCGATAATCTTCTGTATTTTAAAGACGGAAACCCGAAACCGGAAGGGACCCCCGAAGAAATATTCAAAGCCGGCAAGAAAATGTATGACGAACTTTCAGCAGAGACTAGTGAGTTTTTCCGTTATATGCTGGAAAATGAGCTTTTTGATTGCCTCAGCCGCAAAGGAAAAGCTGCAGGAGGCTATATGACTTATATTCCTGATTATAAGGCTCCGTTTATTTTTGCCAACTTTAACGGAACCAGCGGCGACATTGACGTTCTAACTCATGAAGCCGGTCATGCTTTTAACGGCTATTTGGCCAAAGATATTGAAATACGTGAATACAGAACTGCTACCATGGAAACCTGTGAGGTTCATTCTATGAGTATGGAGTTTTTTACAATACCCTGGATGAATCTGTTTTTCAAAAACAGAGCAGAAGAATATAAATATATGCATTTGGCGTCAGCTATTAATTTTATTCCATATGGATGTGCTGTTGACGAATTTCAGCATGAAGTATACATGAATCCCGAAATGACGCCCGATGAGAGAAAGGCCTTGTGGAAAAGGATAGAAAGCATATATCAGCCGGATTTGGATTATGAGGATGATCCTTTCTTTGGAAACGGGGGGCGTTGGCAGGCACAGACTCATATTTACAGTTCTCCTTTCTATTATATAGACTATTGCCTGGCGCAGACCTGCGCTCTTCAGTTCAGAAACATGATGGTTGACGACTATAAAACTGCCTGGGAGAAATATCTCAGCTTTAGCCGAAAGGCTGGTACCATGACATTCACGGAACTTTTAAAAACCTCGGGACTTAGTTCACCGATGGATGAAAGCTGTATCAGAGATGTATGCAAAGGCTGTGAAGAAGCAATTGAGCAGATAAAAATAATGGGATAGAACAAAGTAAAATAGATAACGATATATTCCTGGCAGATGATCATTATGATTGTCTGCCATTTTAGTTTTGTAGAATGATTATGACGTGCGAAGGATCGCTTTTTGTAGATGAATAGTATTTTTTGTCTATAAAAAATGTTATAATATTGAAAATCAGATATCACCCAAAAACGGAGTGAAAGTTTGTGAAGAAAAGAAAATTCAATGCGATGGAACTTTCATTGCTTTGCCATCAGATGGAGCAGTTCGTTAAATCCGGTGTCAGCCCTTTAGAGGGGATACCTGTAATATCAGAGGAAATAAATGATAATCAAATAAAAGAAACAATGGATTCAGTTTCAAAAAAAGTTGTCGAAGGTGCATCTCTGTATCAGGCTTTTTCTGAATCAGGGAGATTTCCTGATTATATGTTGCAGATGATCAGAATCGGTGAGCTTACTGGAAAACTTGACACTGTTTTGGAAAACCTCTCAAATTTTTATGAAAACGAATCAGATTTGATTAAAGAAATGAAAAATGCCATTACATATCCAATCATATTATTATCGCTTATTACCGGTATTATAGGGCTAATGATCTTGAAGGTCATACCTGTTTTCGGGGAGGTTTTCCAAAGTCTTGGCGGTCAGATGCCGCAAGAGGCCCAGAACATTCTGTTATTTACCATATCTCTTAAAAGGATCATTATATGGATTTTCGGGATATTGGTTTTGGTTATCATCGCAATAGTATTTTTCGTTAAAACCGAAAAAGGAAGATATCTTTTTGACAGTTATAAAGTAAACAATCCATTAACGGGGATGTTAAATCGTAAAATAATATCCTACAGACTTGGAATGGGGCTTGCATTGACAACCGAAAGCGGTATGAATCTGATAGACGGATTTAATCTGGCTAAGAGTTTAATTGAAAACAGTTATGTTGCAAAAAGACTAGATGAAGTATCAGAAAAAATTACCGGCAGTGAACCGTTATCAGATGCCATCAAAAGCGCCAATATTTTTCCCGAACTTTTTTCAAGAATGATAAGGACCGCCGAACAATACGGAAAAGTAAGTGATACCATGGATAAATTAACAAAGATTTATGGAAAGGAAGCAGAGTTTTCCTTAAAAAAGTTCAGTAAGACCCTGGAACCTACTTTGGTTGCAATATTATCAGTTATTTTGGGGATAGTACTTCTCTCGATTCTCCTGCCGCTTATTGGAATAATGTCTTCTATAGGATAGGAGGACTCATATGTTTAAAAGCTGCAGCTTAAAATGGGCTAAATTTTTTCTGCTGATTATTTTTTCATTTATAGCAGTTGATTCTATGTATTCCATGGACATATTCTGGGCAAAGAGAAGTGAAGCACAACCAGAGAAAATAAAGGAGGCTATTGAGCGTGCATGCATCCAATGTTATGCTCTTGAGGGAAGTTATCCTCCGGATCTGGATTATTTAAGCAAGAATTATGGCCTTATTCTGAATGATGACAAATATTTCTACTATTATGAGGTATTCGCATCAAATGTAATGCCTTATGTGGAGGTCTATGAAAGAGGTTCTTAAAAACATTATTAGACAGAAAAAAGGCAGTATCATGGTCGAAACTGTTTCGGTAGTGCTGCTCCTGATCTTGCTTGGAGTATGTTGCTTTAGTTTGGTTTTGTCTTCATTTGAGGCATACCAAAGACTGAATGATTCCAGGATTAAAAGCGGTGAACTTAGGATAGCCAGTTCTTTCATAATAAATAAGATTCGTCAGAATGATGTAGCCGGCAATATTGACGTAAGGCCTGATCCAATTTCAGGCAATAATGCTTTGGTAATATATGAAAGCATTAACGGTGAAAACTATGCAACATGGATCTATCATGATTCAGGATGCCTTATGGAAGCATTAGTTTTAAGTAATGAGATCCCTTCACCGGATGTTAGCCAGAAAATTGGTAATGTCGACAGTTTCAGGCTGGATTTTGACCGTGAAAATAAACAGATTTTTTTCAGCGTGGGTATTGAAGGTGTAAAACCGTATAATGGCATTATAAAAATAAGAACAGGTCAACGGGAGTAATATCGTGAAGTCAGGAGAAAAAGGATTCACATTGGTAGAATTAATTATTTCGGCTGGCATACTGGCAGTATTGTCCATTGGTATAGTCGGTCTGTTTGTCAAAGCCCATATCAATAATCAAAAAGCTATGGAGCTTGATAATGCTGTCCTGGAAATTAATAATCTTATCGAAAGATTCCATGACACAGAGAACTCAATAGTAAAAGCCAGCCAATTTGTAATTTATTATAATGATAAATGGGAACTCTCAGATAATGATTCAGAAATTGAATACGTTATTTATGGTGATATTGAACAATTGTCAGATGAACAGGAAGGCCTGTATAGTCTGCAACTGAAAGCTGTTAGATTAAAGCCGTATCCGTTTGAAGCTGAAGAGAATCATGAGATATACAGTATTGACGTAATTTTTGAAGATACATCCTTATGGAGTGAATAATAATTATGGTTAATTTAAGATCACAAAAGGGAAGTTCAATGGTATTAATATCTCTTCTTTTAGTTACGCTGGTCGTGTTTGCACTTTTAAGCGTTACAATAACTGCCTCTGAACTGAGATTGGCCCAAAGAAACGCAGCTAACCAAAAGACTTATTATTTGCTTGATTCGGAAGGCAAATGCTTCTTATATGATATAAAGAGCAAGATAAAGAAAATACTTGATTTTTCGGATAACACCGCGATTTTTTTCAAGAATCTTGATTCGCTCATGAACGAGAGTACCTACAGAACAATAAATTACACAAACGGCGTTCCTGAAATGATTGTAGAACGCACTTTTGTTTTGGAAGAAAACTCGAGGAACAGGTATCTGAAGGTGAAATTGTTAATCCGTCAGCCAGATTCCATTGAAGATAACGTAAATGACATATGTTCGGTTTTGGAATGGAGACTTTGGAATGAGCCTTTTGAGTTCAATAACACATATAATTTATGGGAAAGAAAACCATAATGGATAATACAACATACAGCATAACAGAACTGCTGAAACTTGCAGTAAACAATAATGCATCGGATTTACAAATTACAGTGGGAGTTCCGCCTGTATTGAAGGTCAAAGGCGAATGGGTATACGCAGGAGAAAAAAAGCTTGAACCGGAAGATACAAAAAGGCTTGTTCGAGAACTTTTTCCCAGTGATGAGGCTTTTAATTCTTTTCTGGATGTCGGTGATAAAGACTTTTCTCTTTCGATAGGAAAACTCGGTAGATTCCGTGTAAACACATTCATACAGAGGGGATCATTGGCAGCCGCAATCCGTCTTGTTTATACAGAACTGCCGGATCCAAAGGATTTATTGATTCCGGAAAGCGTATTGGAGTTACATAAACTTAACAAAGGACTTGTACTGGTAACGGGACCTTCAGGAAGCGGTAAATCTACAACTCTTTCATGTATAATAGATTTGATCAACAGAACCAGAAAGTGTCATATACTCACGCTGGAAGAGCCTATTGAGTATCTGCATCAGCATAAAATGAGTATAGTCAACCAAAGAGAGATTGGACAGGACACTCAAAGTTATGCCAGGGGACTGAAGGCTGCTTTGAGGGAGTCGCCTGATGTAATTCTGGTAGGGGAAATGAGAGATTTTGAAACAATTTCAACAGCCATTACGGCAGCTGAGACAGGACATTTGGTTTTTTCCACACTTCATACTCTGGGAGCCTCAAAGACCATTGACAGGATAATTGATGCTTTTCCTCCGAATCAACAGCATCAAATTCGTATACAGCTTTCAAATGTTTTAAAGGCTGTTGTGTCCCAACAACTGATACCATCGGAAAAACGTGGGAGAGTGGCTGCTTTTGAGGTTATGTACACACAAGATGCCATTCGGAATCTTATCAGGGAAAATAAAACCTATCAGATTGATTCTGTGCTTCATAGCGGAAAGAATTTTGGAATGCAGAGCATGGATTATGATATAAGCCAATTGTACAAAAAAGGTTATATTACCCGGGAAGATGCTTTGCTTTATAGTCTGAACAGGGATGTTCTGCTAAAATATTTAGTAACGTTATAAAATTAGGAGTAATAAAATTATGCCATATATTTGTGAAAACGAGCTTATTTCCATATATAATTCATTGGAATCCAAATTCATAAATGCCGGTTTGGTACCGGAGATAGCACTTATAAGAGATTATATGCTGAAAATAAAAGTAAGTGAGAATGATAAAGCTTTGGGTAAATTAATCATAGATTACAGTCCCAAAAAGCAAAGCTATAATTTCAGAAGGGATTCGGATCTGCCTGAAGAACAGTTTACCCGAATCATAGAGTTGTTGGGACAAGCGGATAAACTTAAAGAAAAAAGCGGCTCCTCAGGGAAAACTGCTAAAAAACAGAAAACAATTTTGCCTGAGATTACAGTTTCAACTTCTTATTATGCTTATGTGGATGGTTCATTCATAGAGGGATCCACAGGCTATGGCGCAGTAATATTGAAAGAAGGAGAAATCGTAGCCGAACTTTCCGGGAAAGTTGATTCTGAGGATGCCTTCGCCTCAAGGCAGGTAGCAGGTGAAATCCGGGCTGTCATCGAAGTTCTGGAATGGTGTAAAAAGGAGAATGTAAAAGAAATAACGATTATTTATGACTTTCAGAATATTGAAAAATGGGCGACAGGTGAATTTCGAACAAATACTCCCATGACGCAGGCCTATAAAAAATATATAGATAACTGCGGTATATCCATAACATGGCAAAAGGTTGACAGCCATACCGGAATCGAGTTGAATGACAGAGCGGACGAACTGGCTAAAAACGGAGCCAGAAGCAGTCTTTAAGTCGTCCACGGGGCATTTTCCAGAAGTGGCGCGTACAGGTCATCCTTAATCCTGATTCTTAAGAATCTAAGTTCCTCTTCAGTGGGGACATGATCCTGAAAATTTACAAAAGGCACATCTTCTATTATTGCAACAGGAGTTTGCTCCACTGATTCGCCCATGCATAGAACCGCCGAGGCAGCAAGCCCGTCGGCAATATTTATCCTTGTTTGTCTGAGAGTTTTATTAAAAAGATCGTTTTCGCCTATTTTTGAGTTTACAGCGGTAAATCCGCAATGTGCTATTGCTTTTCCAGTAACGCCCCATTTTAGGGGAGAAGTAGTACTGTCGGTTAATATGACGCCAATCTTTTTAAGACCGAACTTTTTTCTTAAAAACTCCCAACAGGAATTTGCTGATTTTTGCGGATCTTTCGGCCACATAACGTAATATCCGTTTGTATTGGATTCGTCTACACCAGCAGAAGGTATCAGCAATCCGTTTTTTATGGTCAAATAAACGCCGTATTTGCTGTATTCCTTTGGGATGAAACAGTCTGCTTCTTTTTTAATAATATCGTCCTTGGATATTTCATTTATAGAAATTACATTTCCTTCACATAATGAAACAACCTTGGAACTGATTGCAACAACACTGCCTTCGGTAAGAGTGTCTATGGATTCTGCCAGAACTTCTGTCAAAGTATTTTTATTAGCCTCCAATAGTTTGGTTTTTACAACGGTTACCTTCATGTAATCCTCCGAATCAGTTAAATAAGCTTCATTTATAATACCACATAAATGCTATCAAGGCTAACAGACTGGTGAAAATATCATTAAAATGTTTAAAAATATAAAATTAAAATGAAACATGGAATGTATGCAGTTTAACCGGCTCGTCACCAGCAGAAAAATAAACGCAATACAACAATAATATTAAATTTTGATTGTTTTATGTACATAATATGCTTTTACGGGTATAATCAGAATAGAAAAAATATGTCTTTTCATTGCGTTATTGAAATTACAAAAGAAAAAAACAGTGAGGTATGTTTATGGCAAAAAGAATATGGCGCAGTATTACTGTGGTATTTGTCATTTGTTTAGTTATTATGACATTTCACAATGCCAGTGTCTTTGCACA
>Ga0134103_1003428_pt1 | contig 10648 bp, 6 predicted proteins | sample 14_taG_2_FD_94445 | JGI IMG/M metagenome (GOLD analysis project Ga0134103, IMG submission 94445) | Switchgrass degrading microbial communities from high solid loading bioreactors in New Hampshire, USA - 14_58_20_212_A1 metaG | ecosystem: Engineered > Bioreactor > Semi-continuous > Anaerobic >...
ATCGGCGATCTGTATGATCTCATCCGCGTCTATGAATTCGTGCACAAAAGCATTCTGCCAGCTGGTTCTGACAAAGTCCGCCTCCATCCTTGCATTGTCACCGGGGCTGTCCGTGTAATGGATAACGACGCCTTCATATTTGCCTATGCCCTTAAGGTACGGTGCTTTCGGGAGATCAGGGATCCATTCTGTTTTGACCCTGTACAGGGGCTTTATTTTCACGGGGATATCGGTTCCTGTCCCACTGCCCCTGGAAGAATGTTCGATTTGCCCGACGAGCCTGTCTATCAGGGATAAAGTTTCTTTATCGGCTACTCCGTGAGGCTCCATACCGTAGTACTTCTGCAGCTGTGCCAGCGCTGATTCGGTAATAGGCCCAAAGTTGCCCGTGGGCGAGACTTTCATATATCCAAGCAAATTCAGCTTTTCCTGGAGTTTCTTAACTTCGCTGCCGGATGCACCCTGGGTCAGACCATCGGGCAGCGGCTTTTTCTTGCCTTTGAGCAGTTCATCCAGCTTTGAGTGTGTCAGGGAGGCGACGACACCGGTAGTGGGTATATTGTATTTCTTCTGGAACTTCTTTACCGCCGCAAATGTTATATCGCCGAAATACCCGGTGGGTTCAGCGTTGAAGAAACCCAGCTTTTTCAGGTTGATCTGGAGTGTTCTGACGGCTTCGCCGCTCATGCCTTTTCTCAAAACGGGTTTTGACGCCGCAAATACGTACGTTGAGGAGGCCAGGACAGAAAACAGCAGTACCATACTTATTAAGGCAAATAATCTTTTGTAACGATTCATTTGATGCAACCCCCAAAGACAACTGAAACCAATGCAACTCATCGACGATTTCTCCGACTATATTTCAATATTACCATATTTTTGACACATTTAAAACACGGAATTTGAGAGGAGTTGCGGAATTGATGGCGGGATACGGTCACAGAATATCGAATAACGTTTAAAAAGTTAACGAATTGTTCATAATTTTTAATGTCCGGTTATGATATAAATTTAAGAGGTCCTTTTTTCGGACCGACTTGTATGATAACATATGCTGAAACGGACATCGTAAAAAAATGGACGGGGCTGATATGAAAAAGTTTGATAAAAAGATACTGATGATCCTGATGGTAATCATTACAACGGCGGTCGTCGTTGCGATGCTTGTCCGGTCGACGAAGGCTTTCGAGGTCTTCCTCGACGACAGGTCCGTCGGTGTCGTGGACAATCAGTCCACTTTCACGGAACTTGTGGAGAACATAAAGAAAAATGCCGAGAGCCGCTATGGCACGGAAATGCTTGTCGCAAGCAGGATCGAGTATAAGGAAGTGTACCTGCCTGACCACGACAGGGTCATAGACGCATCTTCGGAAGAGTCGGTATCGCAGGTGGAGAAAAGCGTACTGCTGGATGCCAAAGTATTTGCAATCAATGTCAACGGCGAGGATATCGCATATTTCCGTGACAGGGCTTCAGCCGAACAGGTGCTGGAAATGGTCAGGGCCCCCTATGTGCAAAATGCGGGAGAGGGCGTCTCTACCTGCTTTGTAGAAAACGTCAGTATAAAGGAGAGGGTCTTCCCGATCCAGCAACTGCCGGAACTGCAGGATCCTGAGGAAGTTTACAGCAGTATTATGCAGGAGAATGAGACCATAAAGAAATACGTGGTGCAGAAAGGCGATACGGTCAGTGAGATCGCAGAAAAGCTCGGCGTCAGCATCAAAGATATAGTAAAGGCAAATCCCGACCTCGACATAGACAGGATCTCCATCGGTCAGGAACTGAACCTTGCCGTGCCGAGATACCTGATCAACGTGAGGCAGGCCAGGACCACTGTTTACGAGGATGTCGCTCCCTGTCCCGTTGAATACGAGGAGACTGATGAGCTCTACAAGGGGGAGTACAAGGTCAAGGTCGAGGGAGTGGAAGGCACGAAACTGGTAAAGGCGTGCTACATAAGCATAAATGGTTTCCCTGAAGAAACAAGGGTCCTGGATGAGACCATAATAAAAGAGCCGACAACGGAAATCGTGCTGAAGGGGACCAAGCAAAGGCCGCGTACTATGGCTTACGGCGTTTTCTACTGGCCGAGCAGGGGCAGGATAACTTCGCGATACGGACCGAGATGGGGCGAGAAACATTCGGGGATAGACATCGCTACATCGCTCGGAAATCCTATCAAGGCGGCTGACGGCGGAGTTGTCAAATTCGCAGGCTGGAGCGGGAATTACGGCAAGCTTGTGATAATAAATCATGAAAACGGATACACCACGTATTACGGCCATTGCAGTACGATAAAGGTGAAAGTCGGCCAGAGGGTCGCCCGGGGCGATGTTATAGCCACTGTTGGCCAGACCGGCAGGGCGACAGGACCTCATGTGCATTTTGAAGTCCGGAAGAATGGCGTTCCTGTTAACCCGCTGAATTACATAAACTGAGTGCTCCTGCTGAGTATGCAGACAGAAATTATCGGCCTTCCAGCCACACGCTGAGTTCCGCGTCCGGTTGGAAGGCTTTTTGATTGGTGTTATGCAGCGGTATATAATTACGATGTTTAATTGATATGTTTCACCAAAACGATGAATGGGTATGTTAAACTAAAAGACACAATAACCGTCCCTGCATATGAATGAACTGTCGCCATTAGCTGAGAGGTGAACTTCGATGGACATAAAGGAAACGCTAAAAATATCAGGCATGTCATGTGCCGCCTGTGCTGCGAGGATCGAAAAGAAGCTTAAATCGATGGAAGGCGTACAGAGCGCGGCGGTGAACCTTGCTTCCGAGAAAGCCGCCGTGGAATATGACAGTTCAAAGATAAAGGTATCCGACATCATAAAGGTTGTTGAATCCCTGGGGTATGAGGCTGAGCGCGCGGATGAGCTCAGCGCCGACAGGGAGAAGGAGCAGAGAGAGAAAGAAATCAGGCGTCTCAGGATCGAACTCATTATTTCTGCTGTGCTTACCGCTCCGCTGCTGCTTTCAATGCTGTTGATGTTAGCAGGCGCCGACGTTCCGTTCTTACACAACGGGTATTTCCAGCTTATTGCTGCAACACCGGTCCAGTTCGTTATAGGTTTCAGATTCTATAAGAACGCATACCATGCGCTGAGGTCGAAGAGTGCAAATATGGATGTGCTGATAGCATTGGGCACTACCGCCTCGTATTTCTTCAGCATTTACAACGCTTTCTTTGCCGGGCACGGGCATGGGATGAAGGAACTGTATTTTGAGACCAGCGCAGTGATCATCACGCTGATACTGCTCGGGAAATACCTCGAGGCAGCGGCAAAGGGGAGAACTTCCGAAGCGATCAGGAAACTGATGGGCCTCCAGGCGAAAACCGCAAGGGTCATCAGGGACGGGAAGGAAGAAGACATACCTATTGAGGAAGTCGTGCCGGGGGACGTCATTGTCGTAAGGCCCGGGGAGAAAATCCCCGTTGACGGCAGGATCCTGGAGGGCAGCTCGGCTGTAGACGAATCCATGCTTACGGGCGAGAGCATCCCTGTTGAGAAAAAGGCCGGTGACAATGTTGTCGGCGCGACGATCAACAAGTTCGGTACTTTCAGGTTTGAAGCGACCAGGGTCGGCAAGGACACGGTGCTTTCGCAGATCATCAGGATGGTGGAGGACGCCCAGGGCTCCAAGGCGCCGATACAGAAGATCGCCGACAAGGTATCGGGTATTTTTGTCCCGGCAGTGCTCGGGACCGCACTGGTGACATTCCTGGCATGGTACCTGGTATCCGGCGATTTTGCCGATGGCATCATAAGCGCAGTATCGGTACTGGTCATTGCCTGCCCTTGCGCGCTCGGGCTTGCGACGCCGACGGCGATAATGGTGGGCACCGGCAAGGGGGCTGAGCACGGTATACTTATCAAAGGCGGAGAATACCTGGAAATGGCATACAGGCTGGATGCCATAGTGCTTGATAAAACAGGGACGATCACCAAGGGGCAGCCCGAGGTGACCGATGTGATCTCCCTTGGTGGCATGGGCCGCGACGAAGTGCTCCGCATTGCTGCCGCAGCCGAGAAAAATTCTGAGCACCCGCTTGGCGCGGCCATAGCGGCCATATATGAACAGGGTAAAAACGGACCTGGCGGCATCCCGGATGCGGAACAGTTCGGCGCCATCCCGGGAAAGGGCGTAAGGGCTGTCGTCGAGGGCAGGGAGATATACATCGGTACCCGTAAACTGATGCATGAGATCAGCGTTGATACGAAACCGGCGGAGGCGGTGATCGCCGGGCTGGAAGACGAGGGGAAGACAGTGATGCTGATGGCGGCGGACGGCAGGCTGGAAGCCGTTATTGCAGTGGCGGACACGCTGAAGGAGAATTCGAAAGAAGCTATCGGCGCACTAAAGGAAATGGGGATTGAAGTCTATATGATAACAGGCGACAATATGCGGACTGCCGATGCCATAGCCAGGCAGGCCGGCATTGCCAATGTGCTGGCGGAAGTACTGCCTGAACATAAGGCGGAAGAAGTCAGGAAGCTTAAAAAACAGGGGAAAAAGGTGGCCATGGTCGGCGACGGCATAAATGACGCTCCTGCCCTGGCTACAGCCGACATAGGTATCGCGATGGGAACAGGCACCGATGTCGCGATCGAAGCGGCAGACATCACCCTGCTGCGCGGCGATCTCATGCTGATACCCGCTGCGATTCGCCTGTCGAGGAGGACGATGCGCAAGATCAGGCAAAACCTGTTCTGGGCATTCTTCTATAATACCATCGGGATACCATTTGCGGCATTCGGCCTGCTCAACCCTATGATAGCGGGCGGCGCGATGGCGTTCAGTTCGGTATCGGTGGTTTCAAACTCGCTGAGCCTGAAAAGGTTCGATCCAGGCAAAGTGAAACAGGATCAGGTTCGGTAATGCCGGGCATGGACCGGATTCTGAAGAAAGTTATATTGGAAAATGGCTATATTTTGAAAAAGGATAATGCAGTAAATCAGATCGGATGTTTAAATGTTCGGTAAGGAGGGATCGCTTATGTCAAAAGAGTACGTATGTCTTACAGTCAACGGCATGTCCTGCAGCCATTGTGAAAACAGCGTGAAGAAAGCTGTATCGGCACTGGACGGAGTAGACGGCGTCAGCGTGGACCTGGCCGGCAAAAAGGTGTGCGTGGAGTACGACCCGGAAAAGGTCAGCATTGACGCTATTGCCGCAGCCATAGAGGACCAGGGCTACGACGTGGCGAGGTAAACCGGAGCCATAGCATTGTGAAGCAAGACCAGGATATGACATGGCAAAGTGCTATATGCTGTTAAATGTAATAAAGTGAGGGGACGGTTTTACGGATCTGCTTGCGTAAAACCCATCCCCTTAATGTTATGACAGCGAATTCTCCATTTGCATTTTTACAAATCGTACTTTTCCGGATCGAATTTATCCGATTCGCATCTTCCGAGCATCTCGGAAATGAACTGTTCCTCGTCATCAGGCACGCTGTCAAGCTGGGCTTCCATCGTGTCCAGCCATGTTGATTCCCTGCTGTCGATGTAAACTCTGCCCGCTCCGACTGCCCGGCGAAGCTCGCTCACCGCGGCCAGAGCTGCTGCCTTGGAGCGCCTGAACGGCGTATCCTCCTTTATGATCTCTTTTGAAACGGCAAACACTACATCCGGGCGGAGGACATATGCCTGGGGATCGTACCTGCTGTCCGATTCACAGAGCCAGTCGCGAAGCAGCAGAGCGTTCTGCCTGCCCGACTGCGACGCGGTGTTCATCAGCCGGCAGTCGTATGCAAGCTGTTCCATTGATACTGTAGGCGCCATGCCTGCGAGCAGCTTTATGTTCTGTATAGATTCATTGCTCCACAGGTCTGCCGCGCAGGCCGCTATATTGCCGACCGGGCTCAGGTGCGCGCATGCGCTGGATTTGCCCTCAAGTGAAACCGGGATGCCCGTGATTGCCTTTACGTACACGCCTTCATAGCCGCAATCCTTATGGGGACCGACGGCGCCTTCCTCGACTGCCACGAGGCTCCTCACCGCGGATATGACCCTTACCACGGCGGAGAACACCTTTGGTATCATGCCCCTGTCGGCAAGCACCATTGCAGTGTTCGCAAACCCGCAAGCCGTGTCTCCCGCCGCTATCGTGCCCGTATCTGCAGCGACCCTGCATATTTCGCACCAGAGCTTCGACATGTCTCTTGCACCGAGGATCCCGAGCGCAAACAGGGACTTGTCGATCTCGCAGTATATGTTGGCCTCGTCATGTACATCCTTGCCTCCTATGGATTCGATGGCAAGCATATCGGCCCCTGCCTTTGCGCAGTCTGTGAATGTTTTCATTACTGCTTCCCAGTGGCTGCCCTTCCACATGTGGGGAGACCGGCTGTCCTCCCTGATATCGACAGGTGTGATGCGCAGGGCGCTTTTTAGTCCGTGCTTTATTTCGTATTCATGCATCACGTCCCTTACCGCCTTTGTTATCTCCGCGCCCCATCCGGGATTGTAGGTGGCCGGAGGCAGCAGTTCTATCTCGGCGACAAACCCCGGAACGTGCAGTTCGTACGCCCGTTTGCATACGTCTTCAATGACCTGCCTGTATTGGCCGATCACTTCCGGCATTGTTTCGCCCGTTATGGGCATGGGAGGCAATGTGAAGTTGATTTCGGGATAAACGGTCCCTCCTCCGATAACCATTCCGTTTTTGCACGTCACCGGTTTTTTTGATATACCGAAGATAAAATCATCGATATTGTCATAGGCCAATCTTTCGAAGCATTTTGAGCTCATGGATCATCACCCCATACGTATAACAGAATGTTTGCTGTTGCGTCCGTTCCGACTCGCCGGACGGACCTGTGAAAATTATCGCCCATTCTGATTTTATCCCGGCTGCTGCCTTATTTCTTTCAATAGCTTTGGAATTATTGCACTATTTTGCACACACAGCTGGTAACTTTATATAAAAATTAACATAAAATAGATGATAAAGCAAAATTGTGTCGAAATTATTTGTAAATATCGATTATTGGAGTTATGGAAATGGGAAAGAAAAAAAACGAGAAGTACGTAAGAACGGGGATTCTATTGTTCCTGCTGATACTGGTCACCCAGGCGGTCGTTCCGCCATCCGCGGCTGCAGAGATTCTGCCTTCTGAAGCCCAAATGGAGGATGACTGGAGAAGAAGCGCTATCATGCTTGAATGGTATGTGCCGGCAGTGCTGGAGAAAGGATTGGTCCATATTTATGATGAACTGAACGATTATTTGTACAGGAAGACCGGAGCTGCTGTCGAATTCAAATTCACGGGCTGGATTGAATATGGCGGCGTGATGGAAAGTCTTTATGCTTCCGGCGACAGTGCCGATCTGATCTTTACCGCGTACTGGCTTTCATATTCCGAGTATGCCCGAAGAGGCTGTTTCTACCCGATAAGCGGCCTGATCGACGAGTATGCTCCCAAAACAAAGGCTGAACTCGGCAGTGCCGTCCTCGAAGCGGCCGAAGTGGACGGCGAACTGTTTGCGCTGCCCGTTCCCGGTCGGTTGTACTCATGCGCCAGCGGCATCGTATTCAGGAAGGACATCGTGGACAAGTATAACATCGATCTCAGCAGGATCAGACGCCTTGAAGATCTCGAACCGGTACTGAAACTTGTCAAAAGTAAGCAGCCGGACCTTGTCCCTATGGTATTGGACTCGGGAAACAGTCTTATTTACGATCTCATCGGGTTTGAACAAGCCGGTTCCGACAGCCGTATACCCGGTGTTCTTTCGAATGATCCGAAGGACAGCAGGATTTACAATGAATATGAGTCCGACAGCATGATGGCATATCTTAAAACACTAAACAAGTTCTATAGGGCAGGATACATGGTAAGTGCTACGGACCTTGATACTGACCGGATATTCAGCAGTCTCCGGCCCAATGTCGATACGTCTTCCGGGAGCTACAGCACCGGTGGGAATGCCTGGATAGGAATCAGTCTTGGCAAGCCTGTGATAACCGGGGAATCCGCCACTTATTCCATGTATTCCGTATGGTATAACTCAAAAAATCCGATAAATGCGCTCAGGATCATGGAGTGTGTGAACACCGATCCTTATGTCAGCAACCTGATCCATTTCGGTATTGAAGGTGAAGACTATATCAGGTTGTCAGGAAACATTATAGATATACCGATGGGAAAACAGGTTTCCGACACGGTATCTTCCACGGGGAGGGATTGGTTGCTGGGGAACAGTTACCTGAATTATATATGGAAAGGCGAAGACCCTGATATCTACAATAATATGAGAAATCATAACCTAAAAGCGCAGCCGGCCCGGGCACTCGGGTTCAATTTCGATATTTTGCCAGTCACGATGGAAGTGCTCAATTGCAGGGAACTGATCTCCGCATATGGAGATAAACTGTTTTCCGGACAGCACGACCCTGAAATACACCTGCGGAAACTCAATGAAGAACTGAAAAAGGCAGGGGCGGACAAGATCATAGAGGAGAAGCAGAGGCAGTTCGACGCATGGCTTGAAGACCGGGAGGCGGAAAAAATAAAAAACACATCAGGGATAAAGCTGATGCTTGGAGGCAAGCCGCTGACTCTGAAATATCCTCCCGCTTTCAGCGGCGAAGTCCCGATGGCGCCCATGAAACAGTTTTTTGACAGCCTGGACGCAATATCCGGTTACGATCCGGCATCAGGGAAAATAACTGCGAGAAAGTATGATAAGCATCTGGAGATTACACTTGGGAAAACCTCAGGTTTCCTCAACGGAAAAGGAGTGCAGCTTGATGCTTCTCCTGCCATTATCAACGGACAGGTATATGTGCCTGCGGAATCGGTATGCACGCTGCTTGGATATGACTGCGAATGGGTTGCGGACACAAAGACGTTGCAGATGACCGGAATAACAGATTTTGCCGTATCGAGCCTGTATGCCGCCGACGGATGGCTGTACTTTCTGAAAAGCTCGGATAAGGAACTGTACAGGATGCGCACGTCAGGAACTGACATGCAAAAGCTTACAGATACGCCTGGAAAAGCTGAAGTAATCATACAAAAGAGGGGAGACTGGATCTATTATTACAGGAAATCTGGCCGCCAGCCGGGATTGTACAGAATGAAAACTGACGGCAGCGGAACGAAATTCATTTCTGATTTCTTTATCAGCCATATCGGTTCTGATGGAAAAAACCTCTACATTACCGACAATGACAGCCTGTATGTGATTGATGTCGACGCAAGGGTGAGAGACAAGGTGGGGAGTTATGTTTTTACTCCGATAAATGTTTGCGGGGACTGGATCTACTATCGAGGGGTATATACAAGCACTAAAACCGAAGGATACCGGGTAAAAACGAACGGCACGGTAAAGCAAAAGATCGGCAGCGACGGCAGGATCAGCGACGTTTACAGGACGGACGAAAAGGATATGTTTGATTCTGTACCGGTAAAAGTACAGAGTTTTACCTCGCGCGACGCGGCTGCGAAAACGGCGAAAGAAATCGAGGCGTACAGCAATGCAGTAGTGCAGGTCAGGACGTTTGACGAGGACGGAGACCAGTTAGCTTCGGTAAGCGGCTTCAACATCGACAGTAACGGAACGATAGTGACAAATTTTGATGTGATAGAAGGAGCGGCGTCGATCCAGTGTATTTTTGACAATGGAAATGCGTACGATGTGGATTATGTACTCAACTACAACAAAATAAAGGATGTGGCGATTTTGCGGCTGAAGTCGGCAAAGGGGCTCCCCGTTGTCAGGCTTGGCGATTCATCGGAGGTGTGCCTTTCTTCCGCCGGAAGAGCAGCTTTCACTCTGCTGCCGGAGACTTACTCTGCCGGATACCTTTACGGAGATGAAAACGGCTCGGTTCGGATCGAACTGCTCAATAAGGACGGAAAAGTCCTTAAAACGGGCAGCCCAAGCGAAGAAATGCTGCTGAATGAGGCTGGGTTCGTTCAGATAAAGGCAGACCTGGATGCCGGAACGTATTATATTTCCGTGTCGGCAGACGATGGGCTGACGCTTGCCGAGCCTTACGAGTACTGTATTGTCTGTGCGGTTGACTAAAAAAATAAAAATGTATTGTATTTGTTAAGAATTACGGGTATAATAGTAAAAAATTATTTCATAACTTATAAAGTGAACGCGATGACGAAGAGAGTAAATGCAATGCTGATCCACAGCGAGCGGAGGAAGGTGGGAGCTCCGTATGAGGCGTGCATCGAAGAACACTTCCGAGCACCCGTCCGAAATCTGTATGAAAGTAGGCGCGGGCGGATTTCCCCCGATAAAGGGAATAGGTATCGCCAGGGCCTGTATCGTTTACGATGGGGTAACCGAGAGGCCGTACCGAAATGAGGTGAGCCTGCTTTTTCCAGGCTAATCAGGGTGGCACCGCGGAATATATATCCCGTCCCTGTACGATTGTCGTACAGGGACGGGTTTTTTGATTAATTCGGAGTTCGCAGGCTCTGTGAAGGACTGAGCAAAAAGACGGCGCGAGCCTGAGACATAAGGCTGATGTATATGACTGAGGTATAAGACCGGGACATTGGGCCGGGCAAAAATCGAAAAAGGAGGCGATGGTTGTGAAAAGATCGTGTGTGGCCGATGTGCTTGCGAACGATGCACAAAAAGTATTGGTAAGGGGTTGGGTGCACAATATAAAC
>Ga0134103_1003435_pt1 | contig 10634 bp, 6 predicted proteins | sample 14_taG_2_FD_94445 | JGI IMG/M metagenome (GOLD analysis project Ga0134103, IMG submission 94445) | Switchgrass degrading microbial communities from high solid loading bioreactors in New Hampshire, USA - 14_58_20_212_A1 metaG | ecosystem: Engineered > Bioreactor > Semi-continuous > Anaerobic >...
CAACAGACCGCTACCTGGGACGAAGCTACAGCTAAGCAGATTGTAGAATCGGTTATCAACTCTGGAGAAAAATTCAACGTAGTATATGCTGAGAATGACGGTATGGCTAAGGGTGCAGTTGCAGCATTGGATGAAGCCGGAATTACTCATGGTATTAATCCAGACGGTTCACCAAAGGAAGTAATTATCATAGGTTTTGACTGCAATACCTGGGCTCTCGAAGAACTCAAAAAAGGTAACTGGAACCTGGATGTTCAGTGCAGCCCATTCCAGGCAGCTGTAATTGATTCAATGATTAAGGATCTTGAAGCTGGTAAGACACTGCCTCAAAAGATTGTTATTAACGAAGAAACATTCTTCGATGCAAGAACGATTACACAGGAAGATATCGACAAGTATGGCATCTAATAAATAACAGATTCCTGTTTTAAGTATTATTTCACCTTTTTAATAAAGAAAAACTTTTTGTATTATGCGATGTGGAGTATGCGGATATTTCCGCATACTTACATCGTTATTATAAAGAGATTTGCCTGCTCATTTTACCATATCGAGTTTAAACTACTCGGAACACGTCCGTAAACTTTAATTTCGGTAACGGGTGGAGTCCTTCAAAAGAGAGTGATTATGCTTTAAGGATGGTAGCTATGCAAAACGACAATGTTTTATCAATGAGAAATATAAATAAATCGTTTCCGGGTGTTCAAGCACTAAAAAATGTAGATTTTAATTTGAGAAAAGGCGAGATACATGCCCTTATGGGCGAAAACGGAGCCGGAAAGTCAACTCTGATTAAAATTTTGACAGGTGTATATCCGAAAGATTCAGGTCAAATTTTCATAAATTTTGATGGTACAGTTAAGGAAATAAATATAAAGTCTCCATATGATGCTCAGAATTTGGGAATAAGCACAGTCTATCAGGAGATAATGTTATGTCCGAATCTTACTGTCGCCGAAAATATGTTTATCGGTCGCGGCAATTACCATTGGGTAAATTGGCGCACTATGAAAAAGAAAACCACGGAAATACTGACTAAACTAAATATACCTGCAAGAGCCACTCAACAGCTGGGTACCTGTTCAATAGCCGTACAGCAAATGGTGGCTATTGCCCGTTCGGTTGATATGGACTGTAAAGTACTTATCCTGGACGAGCCCACTTCCTCACTTGATGAACAGGAAGTTGAAAAGCTTTTCTCCCTGATGCGTGATCTTAAGTCCCGTGGGGTCAGCATTATTTATATTACTCACTTCCTTGATGAAGTGTATGAGATATGCGACAGAATAACAGTTCTGAGAAACGGCGAACTGGTCGGTGAGTATGAAATAAAAGATTTACCGCGTGTACAGCTTATTTCCAAAATGATGGGCAAAGATCTCGACGATATTTCTTCCCTGCAGAATAAAAAACAAATAGATGAAAAACCAGATACCGTACCTGTTTATGAGGCAACTGGATTATCCAGCCTGGAATGTCCAAATCCGTTTGATTTCAAAATTCATAAGGGCGAAGTAAACGGTTTTACCGGACTACTCGGTTCAGGCCGTAGTGAAAGCGTTCGGGCTATTTTTGCCGCTGATAAGATTACCGGTGGAAAAATCAAGGTAAATGGAAAAACCATAAAAATAAAGAAGCCAAGAGACGCTATGATGCATGGTATCGGATATTTGCCCGAAGACAGGAAACGTGATGGTATTGTTGAGGATTTGTCAGTACGTGAAAACATCATACTTGCTCTGCAGGTAATGAAAGGGTTTTTCAAACCGTTTTCCAGAGCTGAGGCCGAAGCTTTTGCAGATAAGTATATAAAATTATTAGGAATAAAAACCGCTTCGATGGATACTCCTATAAAATCGCTGTCAGGCGGTAACCAGCAAAAGGCAATATTAGCGCGCTGGTTGCTTACAAATCCTCAATATCTCATTCTGGACGAACCAACGCGTGGTATCGATGTCGGGACAAAGGTAGAAATACAGAAGCTCGTGCTTAAATTGGCTGAAGAAGGCGTCAGCGTTACCTTTATTTCATCCGAAATAGAGGAGATGCTTCGTACCTGTTCACGGCTCATAGTAATGCGGGATCGCAAGATAGTCGGAGAGTTAAAAGGTGAAGAAATGACGCAAAGTAACATTATGCGTACGATAGCGGGGGAGGCAGTATAGAATGGGTAACGGTTTGAAAAAATTAGCGAGATCACAATTGATTATTCCTTTGATTGCGCTTTTATTACTGATTGTTTTTAACCTGATCAGAGATATTGAGTTCTTCTCAATAACCGTAAAAACGGACAACTCAGGGAATTCAGTCCTTTCAGGAAATCTGATAAGTATATTAAACGGCGCATCAGCAGTTGCCATTATGTCGATAGGAATGACATTGATAACATCATCCTGTAAAGGACAGGATATCAGCGTAGCGGCCATGGCAGCAATAGCAGGCAGCGTATTTGTCAGTGTGCTTCGCTCAAATGAGATTACCATGCCGGTAGTAATTCTGGGATTTTTGCTTTCCTGTGTTGTAGCTGTTCTTTTCAGTTTATTTAACGGTGTTCTTGTCGCCGTGTTTAAAATACAACCTATGATTGCCACGTTGATATTGTTTTCTGCCGGCAGATCCATTGCCTACTGGATAAACGGAGGCGCAACACCCACTGTTTCAAGTCCGATTTTATCCAGTATTGGTGGCTTTATTCCGGGTATTCCCATACCAACTCCCATTATTATTATGGTTATATTCCTGATATTGATTTCACTTGTTTTAAGGTTTACCAATCTTGGATTATATACACAGGTGGTGGGAATTAACGAAGGAACCGCCCACTTGAACGGAATCAATCCAGTATGGATTAAACTTATTGCATTTATAATATCGGGAATATGTGTTGCTACTGCGGGTTGTATCACCGTATGCAGAATAGGACTTATCAACCATGAAACGCTTCTGTTGGACGCGGAAATGGATGTAATTTTGGCAGTTGCCATTGGCGGAACTGCACTGAGCGGCGGAAAATTCAACTTGTATGGTTCGGTCCTGGGAGCGTATGTAATACAGGCTTTAACGGTTACGCTTTATGCTATGAAAGTTCCTTCAGCGGCTGTAAAAGCATATAAAGCTATTGTTATCATACTTATTGTTTTAATAAGTTCACCAATTGTAAGATCATTTGCCGTTAATGCATACAAAAAGCTGTTTAAAAAGCAGGAAGAAACGAAAATTCCCGTTAAAGCTTCCTGATCTGAAGGATAAAAGCCTTAAAAATTAGCCGGTATATACTTCAATATGAGTCATTCGCCAGTTGATTAAAATTCTATTGCGCGAAAAACCGACGGAGTAATGGAGAATCAGATATGAAAAATGAGAAGGATTTATTAACTATAAAACCTGAAAAAAAACGCAGAGAGCCTATTTCAAATACAAATTTGCTTATGTCGATAACCGTTTGTACCTTCATAGGTATGTACGTGCTTGCAATGATCGTATGGAAGGGTGGTTTCTTAAATCCCCAACAATTCCTCGATCTTTTCAATAATAACGCTTTCTTGCTTATAATCGCCTGTGGGCTGACTATGGTCATGATATCGGGGGGTATTGATATTTCCGGAGGAGGAATAACAGCTCTGGTGACTATGGCCTGCGTTGTTTATCTGGAAGATCGCGGTGGCACCGTAATTGGTTCAATGTTATTAGCATTGGGTATAGGTATAGGTTTCGGGCTGATTCAAGGTCTAATAATAGCATACATGGATATACAGCCATTTATAGTTACATTGGCAGGTATGTTCTTTGCCAGAGGTATGGTAACCATAGTGAGTATTGCTCCGCGTACAGCATCACATGCGGGCTTTATGAAAATTAAGCAAATGCGCATCACGTTACCTGGGATAGGCTATTACGGAAAGACCGGAAATTTTATACCTGCCCAAATTGAACCGGGTGTCATTGTAGCCGTTGTCATACTAATAACAATAGCTGTGGTTTTAAAATGGACGCGATTCGGACGCAATCTGTATGCCATAGGCGGACACAGCAACAGCGCATTAATGCTCGGAATCAATGTAAAGCGCACCAGATTTTTTGCTTACCTTATAGCAGGAATACTATCAGGGATAGCCGGATATGTTTATTTAATGCATACGGGAGCAGGAGACGCCGCCAATGCTACACAGGCGGAAATGCAAGCTATCGCTTCCAATATTATAGGTGGGACATTATTGACCGGCGGTGTTGGTAATGTTATTGGTACACTTTTTGGAATGCTTTCTTTAAAAACGATTACCAATATCGTAATTGCATCGGGGCTTACCAAACCGTATTATCAGAGTATTACCACCGGTCTGATGTTATGCTTCTTCATTTTGTTGCAGAGTGTCATTCTTGCAATTCGTGAAAGAGGATCAATTAAGCTGTTACTACCTGAGTGGCTGAGATCGAGGAAGACAAAGAAAGAATGATACAATTTACAGCTTTGCCTGCTTTGGGGGCTTTACTTTTATTTTAATCTCGTATAAAATTTTATTTAATTACATAAATCAAAAGCGATGAAGAGAAGAAGTAGGTCTGAGCGTTATCATTTAGAGAGCATCCGGTTGGTGAAAGGATGTTGATAGCCTGATTCGAATACATCTCGGAGCTGCTGCCTGAAAATTACAGTAGGGTAAGATGGGTGCGCCCAGTACAGCGCATGAGTGTGTTTGCACTTATTGAGGGAAATTCTGCGAAGAATTTCCGAACCAGAGGTGGTACCGCAATCTTTTGCCCTCTGTTCCGGTTTGGAACAGGGGTTTTTTGATATAAACCAGTTTTGAGAGGAGTTGTTGTGATGACAATTTATGATGAACTGATTGCCAGAGGCCTTATTGCGCAGGTAACCGATGAAGAGAGAATCAAAGATCTTGTAAATAACGGTAAGGCAATATTTTATATTGGGTTTGATCCTACAGCCGATTCTTTGCATGTTGGCCATTTCATGGCATTATGTCTCATGAAACGTCTGCAAATGGCAGGAAACAAACCAATTGTACTTATAGGCGGAGGCACCGCGTATATAGGAGATCCGTCAGGCAGAACGGATATGCGTTCCATGATGACACCTGAAACCATCAGGTATAACAGTGAATGCTTCAAAAAGCAGATGGAGAGGTTCATCGAGTTCGGAGATGACAAGGCCATTATGGTAAATAATGCGGACTGGCTTTTGAAGCTGAATTATGTTGATGTACTCAGAGAGGTCGGAACTCATTTTTCGGTAAATAATATGCTTCGGGCTGAGTGCTATAAGCAGAGAATGGAAAGAGGCCTTTCCTTCCTGGAACTTAATTATATGATTATGCAGGCTTATGATTTTTATTATCTGTTCCAGAATTATGGCTGCAATATGCAGTTCGGCGGAGATGATCAGTGGTCGAACATGCTGGCAGGACGAGAACTGATACGCCGTATATTAGGCAAGGATTCATATGCCATGACAATAACATTATTATTGAATTCGGAAGGCAATAAGATGGGGAAAACAGCCAAGGGAGCCGTATGGCTTGATCCCAACAAAACTCCTCCTTTTGAATTTTATCAATATTGGAGGAACGTAGACGACGCGGATGTTATAAAATGTCTTAAAATGCTTACTTTCCTGCCTCTTGAAGAAATAAATGAGATGGAAAAATGGGAAGGCAGCCAGCTCAATAAAGCCAAAGAAATACTAGCTTACGAACTTACCAAGTTGGTTCATGGCGAAGAAGAGGCTGTAAAGGCAAGGAATGCAGCTCACGCGCTCTTTGGAGGCGGCTCGGATGATGCTGAAATGCCATCTACCGAAATCAAGGCAGAATTATTGACTGACAATGTAATCAGCGCTATTGACTTAATCGTCGCATGCGGACTGGTGCCTTCAAAGAGTGAAGCCAGACGCCTGATACAACAGGGGGGTCTGTTTATAAACGATGAAAAGGTTGAGTCCATAGATCATACCGTTTCTGCGGAACAACTGACAAAAGGCGTTAAGATACGAAAAGGAAAGAAAACATTCCACAAGGCATATATGAGCAATTAGAGAAAAGGCGAAACGCGCGGGATCAAAAATAAGACCCCGCGCTTTTTTGTTTTATGCCTGTAAGGGAGCTTCGGGAATACTGGCTGTCAATCTGAGCATCAGCGAAGAACCTGTCCGATTTGTCATTCTGAGCGAAGAGAAGAATCTTTTGCGTTAACTTTTTATAGATCCTTCGACTCCGCTAACGCTCCACTCAGGATGACAATGCCGGTGGGTGCAAGGTTTCTCATGTAGATAAGCCGATTTACTTCGGAGGAAAGACCACCAAGCGGTAACCTGATTGAGAATGTATGAGCGACCCGTAATGGAAGACCTCTCGGCCGGAACATGACAGCGTGTGCGCAGTGATATCTTAAAGACGACGAAAGACCTATGTCTCATTAGGTCCATATGTGCAGCGTGATAGTTATATTGGTTGATACAAGATAAGTATGCATTGATGCTAAAATTCTAATGGGTGATAATATGCATATTTTATCTGAGAAATTAAAAGATAAAAACGGTTCGGTTATCGTTTTCTTCGCATTATGTATTACTGTGCTGACTGGAGTTTGCGTTCTTGTAATAGATTACGGGATACTTGTCCACAAGCGAATCAGTTTAAGCAATGCAGTGGACGCAGCGGCTCTTGCCGGCGCGCAGGAACTTATATTTGACATTAGCAATGCCGAGTTGGTTGCTAAAAGCTACCTGGAAGCCAATGGCGTGGTTCCGTCAGATGCCGAAGTGGTAGTATATGATTCGGATACAAAAATCCGTGTAACGGCAAAAATTGATGTAAACTATTATTTCGCACGAGTCCTGGGATTGGATAAAGGAAAAGTTGAAGCTACCGCTACCGCGATGTGTGGGCCGGTAATCGGTGTGTATGAAGGTATAAGACCATTCGCGATAGAAAAACAGCCTTTGGAATTTGGTGAGCAATATGTATTGAAAGAAGGCGGAGGAGAAGGCTCCAATGGCAATTACGGCGCCCTGGCCTTAAGCGGCAGAGGGGGAAGCACCTATGTAAACAATATAATAAACGGATATAACGGGCACCTTCGTGTGGGGGACTATGTGGAAACCGAACCCGGAAATATGAGCGGCCCTACCTTGCAGGGGATCAATACGCTTATAAGCCGTTGTGATCATATCCCTCAATGTACTTTTGATAACTATAATTCAAAATGTCCGCGTATTATAACGGTAATTATGGTGGATTCTCTGGATGTCAACGGCAGAAACAATGTAAGGATCGCGGGATTCGCCAGGTTTTTCCTGGAAGGGGTCGCAGGTCTTGGGAATCAATCCATCGTAACCGGAAGATTCTTAAAAACTGTTATGTCAGGCGAACTTGGCGATATTGAGGAAGATTTCGGACTGAAGGGTGTGAAACTGATTCGATAGTTTTACGCCTTATAGTTTTATGCCTTAAAGTCATATAATAATAATAAATTAAGTATGTTATATAATTCGGTAAGAAGACGGTTCGCATGTCAAAAACTTCATCCGCTTCAGTAACGGATCAGTAGTTTCTGACTTTTTTTATATATTCATTATCCTTAATATTCTTATTGATGAACTGTTTTTTTAGGGTTCACATAAGCAAATCTGATTACCCGTATATTTGGCAACATATATATGGTATTCTTATAATAGTCGAAGAATTAACAAGATTTCAGGTTTAGGAAAAGGTGTATTATGAAGAAAAGTTTGATTATAATTTTATTATTTGTATTGTCGGCCATGTTCTTTTTGCCGATTTATCCTGTGAACGCTTCAGAAATCGCTCATCTGGGATTTGTGGAAACTGACGTTATCCTGCAGCCTTCGGGAAACGCGATAATAACATATACGGTACGTTATAATTTAGTACCGGGGAAAACCATGCTGGCATTTACACTGGAAGGATTCGATAATCTCCGTCCTGTTTTTGATAATGATTTTTCCTGTGTGGTTAAAGATGATAATACTGTTCATGATATAGACATTATCGATCTGGGTGATGGCAGATATGATATCATTAATTCCGGAGAAACACGACTGGGAGGAGAATATCTGACTTATAAAATCCGATTCGAAGCAGATATGGCAGAAGCCGGGTATCTGGCAAAGACAACATCGGATGACGGAAAATCACTGGTAGTGTTCCATTGGGCGCCTGTTCAGTGGGATGAATCCATGGACCATTATACTGTCGCGATAAATTATCCTTTAAAATATCCTGAAGGTTCGGGAACCAGAGAGGAAGTAGAAGCATTACTGCTTCAAAATGATTTTGCCACCGAGCCCTGGATGAACGAAGAATACCTTATTGATTACAGGGTGAACGTACTCAACTCGGTTCCCCGGGTACAGGTTTTGCTTCACAAAAATAATCCTCCGCAAAGATATAACTTCGAGATCCAGCAATATATTTCAGAAAGTCTTTTCAATGAGATGCCGGATCACAACGGTAAAACACCTGCCTACGAAAAACCGGCTGATGACTATCCACTGGAACCTTATAACCCCGATATTGGAAGAGACAGGTATGATTACGATAAAACCTTTAACAACAAATCCACAGACAGGTTGGCCATGAGTTTTTTATTCTTGATCCTGGCTTTAGGAGCAATAGCTTTTGTTGGTCTCAAGCATCGTTCCACAGTAAAAGCAAAGGCGACCTATGACGAGATCAAGTGGGCAAGGGAAGACTGGGCTCCTCCCAAACTGGAATTGGCTTCATTCAGAAAAGACGGCTTTGTGGCTGAAGACCTTGACGAGGTAGAAGCAGCTGTTCTTATAGGAATACCGTACAACCACATACTGTCAGTTATTCTATATAAACTGATAGATAAAGGTTATCTGGAAGAGATATCGACAGATCCTTTAAGAGTAAGGCAGATAAAAGGAAAAGACTTAACCGGACTGCCACAATATGAAAAGCTTATGTATGCTGCCGCAGCTAATGAAGAGTTCAGCGAGCAGGAACTGGAAACTATCTTAAAGTGGCTTGTGGATGCTGTCAGAGCCAAGACCTGGAACTGTGATATTGAAGCTACGAAAGAATACTATATGAAAAAATTTGAACATGTGTATGATGAACAAAGCCGCAAAGGATACGAAGACTACAAAGAGTACCGGCAATACTATAATGAGCCGTATCAATATTATTGGTTTTACTACTATATGTACCATAATCACATAAATAACCGCAGAAGATATCGTGAATATCATGACAGGATAAGGTTCAATACAAACAAAACAGTATTTATGCCAGTACCTCATACAGATAATGGTGTATTTGCCTGTCATGATGCCTGCCACTCGGCATGTCATTCTGCTTGCCATGACGCCTGCCACTCAGCATGCCATTCAGCCTGTCACTCGGCCTGTCACTCAGCATGCCACTCTGCATGTGTCAGCGGAGGTGCAAGGTGAAAAAGCATAAATTAACTTGGGTCGATGACTTTATAAAGAGAATCAAGCCATATATATATCTAAGACTTAAAGATAATGTACTGATCCGTATGCCAAATGAAGCTTTTAAGCTTAATTCCACTGGATCAAGAGTTATTGCTCACATTTTGGCGGGAGGTTCGGTCGAAGATATTATCAGGGCCAGACAAGACCACCCTGAAACCGAAGAACAACTGGAACGTTTTTTTACAGACTTTTCACTTATGTGGAACGGGAAGGTTTGCGAGTATTATGATACACCTGCTATCCAAAGAACTGAATTTGACCTGGGCTATATCAGCCTTCCCATATTGTCCGAAGTAGCTTTGACATACACCTGCAATATAAGATGCAGATTCTGCTACGCAGATTGTACCCACAAAGAAGTTGAAAGGCAGCTTGATACTGAAGGTTTTAAAAGGATTCTCGATATCATCCGCTATGATGCCGAAGTGCCGAGTGTTTCATTTACCGGAGGGGAACCAACAACTTACAGGGACATTACCGAGCTTATACGTTATGCGTCAAAAAATAATAAAATGAGAGTAAATCTTATTACCAACGGGACCCTGATCACGCCTCAAAAAGCAAAGGAATTTGCCAAAGCCGGCCTTTCATCCGCGCAGGTTAGCATTGAATCCGCCATAGCCGGGGAGCATGACGCAATTACAGGAGTCAAAGGTTCCCATGAGGCTTCGGTAAACGGACTGAAAGCATTACTGGATGCAGGTATCACAGCTCATCCCCATTTGACTGTATGTACCATGAATAAAGATAATTTGGAAAAATACCCGGAATTTTGTAAGAGTTTAGGAGTAGAACGCTTTTCGGCAAATCTGGTGATTCCTTCAGGGAGGGGTGAAGCACAGGATCTGACGGTTGAATATCAGGAGATTGGAAAGATCGTTAAAAACCTTCAGATGGTATCAGAAAAACTGGGGATCCAATTCATGTGGTATTCGCCTACGCCCATATGCCTGTTTAATCCTATAGTCGCGGGGTTCGGCAATAAAGGCTGCAGTGCCTGTGAGGGGTTATTGTCGGTCGATCCGAGAGGAAATGTCTTACCCTGCTCCAGTTGGTCCGAACCTGTGGGCAATTTACTTACTGAAGGCTTTGAAGCAATATGGTTTAATAAAAGAAGCCGGTTCATAAGAGATAA
>Ga0134103_1003436_pt1 | contig 10633 bp, 9 predicted proteins | sample 14_taG_2_FD_94445 | JGI IMG/M metagenome (GOLD analysis project Ga0134103, IMG submission 94445) | Switchgrass degrading microbial communities from high solid loading bioreactors in New Hampshire, USA - 14_58_20_212_A1 metaG | ecosystem: Engineered > Bioreactor > Semi-continuous > Anaerobic >...
ATAAGTGTAAGTATTACCAGGGCCGTCTTCCATTCTACCACCTCCATTTGATGCGGATTGATCAATCAACAAACCTAATTATACTCTTGTATGGATGTGTTTTCAACAAAAAAATATCAGTCGGACGCCCATTTCATAAACGGCATTTCATATTTATTGAACAGGCCTGCGTGCCTCGGCGTAATCCGGAATGAATAGCCGTATTCACCGCCGTCCGTGATTGAAACAGTCGCCGAATAAAGAAAAGCGGAAGAGTCGTGCTGCCCGGCAACGGTCATTTCCACGCTTTCACCCTGGCTTATTTTACTGCCGTCTACGGGTCCATAGTATAATTCAACGAGGACATCGTCAGGAGTGAGGTTCCCCAGTTGAACCACTGCGTAAAAAGTAACGGGTTCGTCGGATTTCACGTTTTTATCCTTATGCCCGTTTCCTTCCTTGTACGTGAGTATCCGTACCTGGGGCCATGAGCTGCGGATTTTTTCCTTCCACGAAGACAAAACTTTTACGAAATTATAGTCGGAGTCTTTTATCTGTTTAACCCTGTCAATGCAAGGAATGTAAAAACCGCGCGTATATTCCTGTACCATCCGGTGCGTATTGAATACGGGGGTTAATGATTTTATAGATTCCTTCATCATTTTTACCCATTTTACCGGAATGCCGTGTTCGTTTCTTTGGTAGTAAAGCGGAATTATTTCGTTTTCAAGGATATCGTACAGCGATTCACTGTCGGCATCATCCTGCTGGGATTCGCTGTCGTAAAGCGTATCATCTCCGATTACCCAGCCGTTTTTCCCGTTATATCCTTCACACCACCAGCCATCCAAAACGCTGAAATTCAATACGCCGTTTATAGCTGCTTTCTGCCCGCTTGTGCCGCTCGCTTCAAGGGGCCGCCTCGGATTGTTGAGCCAGACATCGACGCCCTGGACAAGGTTTCTTGCCAATGTCATGTTGTAGTTTTCAATAAGAAAAACCTTCCCTTTGAACTGCTCCATCCTCGATATATCGTGTATATGCTTGATGATCTCATGGGCAGGCCTGTCGGCAGGATGCGCCTTGCCGGCGAAAATTATCTGGACGGGCATTTTTACGTTGTTAAGCAGCCGTTCGATTCTCGACATATCCCTGAATATCAGGTTTGCGCGCTTGTACGTGGCAAAGCGCCTTGCAAATCCTATTGTAAGTATATTTTCATCGGGCTGCCTGTCAAGGCTGTTAAGATCGTAAAGCGGGAGTCCGTTCATCCGGTACTGCGATTTAAGCTTTTCACGGACGAATTTCACCATCTTCGATTTGAGCCCGCAGTGTATCTTCCACAGCTCTTCATCGGGTATCCTGTCGACAGCGTCCCATATTCCGGGTTCATATAATTTATCCTGCCAGTTGCCCGGAAGATATCTGTCAAACAGGTATTTGTAACTCGGCGACAGCCATGTAAGCGTGTGTATGCCGTTTGTTATGTGCGATATCGGCACATCATCCTCCGGTGTGCCCGGCCAGATGCTGTTGTATATATTTCTTGAAACGGCGCCGTGCAGTTCGCTGACTCCGTTCCTTTTGCCGGACATGTTAAGAGCGAGAACCGTCATATTGAAATTATGCGGATCGCTCGGCTTTAAGCCGAGGCTCATGAATTCATGACGGCGCAGCCGTAATTGTTCCCAGTAATTGCTGAAATACCGGTCTATCATATCAAGCGGGAATACGTCATTGCCGGCAGGCACGGGCGTATGAGTCGTAAATACCGAACATGAGGCAACTGCTTCGCGCGCTTCGTCGAATGACAGGTTCTTTTCATTAATCAGCTTTCTGCACAATTCAAGCACCATGAAGGCGGAATGTCCCTCATTCATGTGATATACAGTTCCATTGATCCCTAAAGCATCCAGTGCTTTTACTCCGCCTATTCCGAGCAGTATTTCCTGCTGGATTCGCGTTTCGCGGTCACCTCCGTACAATCTTGCGGTTAAACCCCTGTCATACTGGTTGTTTTCAGGAATGTCCGTATCCAAAAGGTAAAGGTTGATGCGTCCGATGTGAACCTGCCATATTTTCGCGTATACCCTGCGTCCTGGCAAATCAATGTTTATTAAGAGCGGTTTCTGCTCACTGTCAAGAACCGTCCGGACGGGCAGATGCGATACATCAAGGGTTGTGAATGCTGTTTCCTGCCAGCCGTCCCTGTTTATTCTCTGGCTGAAATAACCCTGTTTATAAAACAGGCCTATCGCCGTAAACGGTAGCCCGAGATCGCTTGCGGTTTTGCAGTGATCCCCGGACAGTACGCCGAGCCCGCCCGAATAGACCGGAAGTACCTCATGAAGCCCGTATTCAGCCGAAAAATATATAATGTTATCGGACATTTTATCCGGATAATTGCTCGCGAACCATGTACCGCCGGTATTGTTCATATATTGCTCAAACCGTTCGGCAACATACCGGTATTTGGCCATAAAAGACTGATCGGACAGCATCCTGCGGAGTTTCATATTGTTTATTTCCTGCAGAAAGCGCACAGGGTTTTTATTGAGTTTTTCCCATAAAGGCAAGTCTATGGCCCGGTATAGATCAATAGCTTCATTATTCCAGGACCACCACAGGTTAAATGCGATGTCTTTAAGCCTGGCCAGTTCGGGGGGCAGTTCTGCCGTAACCTTGATTTTTCCAAGAATATGCATAATCAAAGTACATCCTTTCATGTAAAGATTGAACGGTGTTTGCATCAGGTTTTATTTATTATTATTTACAAAAAGGATGTATTAAAACATTTTCAAACAGCTTTTAGCTGTTGTAAGATTGGCATATTGTAAAAAGGGTATTTTTGCTATATACTACTGTATAATATAAATCTTGCTCCTGCCGATATTAAATTAGAAGGCTTTGCATAAGATGGTTAATAAAACAAATTCCGTATTTTAACGTCTTTGCCGTATAGCCTTTTGAGATATACTATATAATCGCACGCCGGAATTTCGAAAAACAAATACCGGCAAGAGGGGGTATTATTGTGGCAGGCGAAAAAAAATTCGGAACCGCGATGTTCGGGTTTAAACGTTCTGATGTGAATGCGTATATCGAGAGGATTATACGCGAGTTTGATCAAAGACTCAAGGAAAAAGATGATGAAAACGCAATGCTGAAATTTCAAATAAAAGAGTTAACCGCAAAGTATGAACAGATTTCGAAGGAAGCGGAGCATTTGATAAGGGATAAGGAAAAGATCGCAGGAGTATTAATGCAGGCCCAGGAAAAGGCCGAAGCAATGATGGAAGAAGCAAGAAACCGAGCGGTCGAGGAAAAAGCAAGGCTCGATCAGCTGCTTGAATCGGAAAAGGAAAAGATCGTGGATATAAAGCGGGAACTGAAAAGTTTAAAGAGCCAGATTACCGGTATTCTGTCAAGGTACGAGCAGGAGATTAACGAAACGATAACGAATATTGAGCAGAAGGAGCAGTACTACACCGTGGAAGAAACGGGCGGCGGAAACGAAAACGCAGATGACGCGGAAGACGAATACGGGGCAGTATCGGAAGATGAAAGTGCAGAAATTATTAGTGACGAAAATCAGATGGAATGATATACTGTTAAAATAATATAATTAATATGTTAATAACAAAATCCCGCAGTAAAATTGCGGGATTTTTAGGAGGATTGTTATGAAAAACGAGCTGCTGGAAATACTCGCGAAAAACTGTCGGCTGACCAATTCGCAGATTGCGGTTATGCTTGGTGTCGAAGAAAAAGAAGTAGCCGAAATGATAAAAGAATTGGAAGAAAACAATATTATACTGGGATATCCCGCGCTTATAGACTGGGAAAAAACCGATAATGATACTGTTACTGCATATATTGAAGTAAGAGTGACTCCGCAGAGAGGCCGCGGCTTTGATAAGGTAGCCGAAAGAATTTACCAGTATCCTCAGGTTACACATTTAAGCTTAATGTCGGGCGACTATGATTTGTTTGTTACGGTCGAAGGCAAATCAATGAAGGAAGTGGCATTGTTTGTGGCTGAAAAGCTCGCCCCGATAGAATCTGTTTTAAGTACGTCGACGCACTTTGTCCTTAAAAAATATAAAGAAAAAGGCGTAATTTTCGAACAGAAATACAAAGACAACAGAGAGGCCGTGGTATTATGAACATAAAAAAGATGCTCTGCCGGCATATCACGGCTGTTCCTCCTTCAGGCATAAGAAAGTACTTTGACCTGATAAATGAGATGGAAGACGTTATTTCACTCGGGATAGGGGAGCCTGATTTTGTCACGCCGTGGAATATTCGTGAGGAAGGCATATATTCTCTTGAAAAAGGATATACGAATTATTCGTCGAATGCCGGAGCAATTGAGCTTAGACGCGAAATATGCCGCTATATGGAAAGACGTTTCAATCTGAAATATTCGCCGGAGGAAGAAGTCCTTGTTACGGTGGGCGGGAGCGAAGCGATTGATTTGGCTATCAGGGCCCTTGCCACGATCGGCGATGAGGTTATTATTCCGGAACCTTCATTTGTCGCATATAAAGGTTGCACGTTGTTTGCCGGGGCGACTCCCGTGTCGCTAAGATTAAAGTCTGAAAATGAATTCCGCCTCAAGCGCGAAGATTTGGAAAAAGTTATAACCGGAAAAACGAAAGTTTTGATTTTGGCTTATCCGAATAACCCGACAGGCGCGATAATGCAGTATGATGATTACGCCGATATAGTCGACTTTTTGGAAGACAAGGAAATAATGATTATTTCCGATGAGCTCTATGCGGAATTGACTTATGAGGGGCAGCATGTTTCGATAGCAAACTTTGATCAAATGAAAGACAGAACGATAGTGATAAACGGTTTTTCCAAGGCATTCGCGATGACCGGGTGGAGAATCGGATTCGTATGCGCGCACAGGGATATTATGGAGCAGATGAAAAAAATCCACCAGTATGCTGTCATGTGTGCGCCGACCACAGCCCAGTATGCCGCTATAGAAGCGCTAAAAAACTCCGATGACGAAGTTGCGGATATGGTTAAGGAATATAACCGCAGGAGAAGGCTTGTGCTGAACGGTTTCCGCGGAATCGGCCTTGATTGCTTTGAACCGAAGGGAGCGTTTTATGTATTTCCCGATATACGCAAAACGGGAATGACATCGGATGAGTTCTGCGAACGTTTGCTTATGGAAGAAAAAGTGCTTATGGTGCCCGGGAATGCATTCGGCGAATGCGGTGAAGGTTTTGTGCGCGCTACATACGCTACGTCAACAGAGAACCTTACGGAAGCGATAAAGCGTACCGGAAGGTTTTTGAGCAGGATATAACGGGGCCGGAAGCCCCGTTTCATTTCTCGTTTAATTGTTATTTACGTTTTTCTGACATTTTGACCGGATGACCTCTTTGAGTATCAGTTCGTCAAGGTAACGGCTTGCTTCGATAATCTCTTCCGTAGTTCCTGTCTCAATTAACGCATAGAGATACCTTCGTGCTTTTTCCAGTTCTTTCTTCATATGTACTCCTTACTAAGTATCGAAATCTGTAAGAGTTTGGCATTCATTGTATAAATCTGGTTACATTCTATAGTATTGGACGAAATATGTCAATGTTTTGTTTTATTTCCGCAACCGGTTCGATAATTTATTTCATTGTTTTTATATATTCGGTGTGATAGAATAAAATTAAGCAGGTTCACCGCGCAGGCTGATACAAAACCCCGATGAAAGCTGCTCTTGCCGGAAACGGCATATATTGCTTCCTGACGGTATGTCTTCTGGAGTAAATCAACACCAGGCACTGAACAGTAAAAGATTATATGTTTTTTCGTTATAATTAAGCATATAATTGGTATTGGCTGCTGTTTAATCAACAATTTTATTTTCCGGGACGGAACAGAGGGAAATTATTCTTGTTATATTAACCGGAGGGAGGGATGGCCTATATTCGGAGTTGAATCAATGCCTTATGTATGGCTTGGGCTTATGGTGCTGATGATAATAATTGAAGCGGCTACTTTGGGGCTGACAACCATCTGGTTTGCCATAGGCTCGCTGTTTGCTTTTCTTGTCTCTCTGACGAGTGTTCATCCGTTGTTTCAGTTTGCAGTTTTTCTGCTGTCATCAATAATAATGCTTTTTTATACGAGACCAATTGCGAAGAAGTTTTTTAAAATAGGTACTCATGCAACAAACGCTGAAAGTTTTATCGGGCGCGAGGGTATTGTCATCAAACCGATAGAGAAGTTTGACCCCGGCCAGGTAAAGGTTTGGGGACAAATCTGGACGGCCGTATCGGAAAATGGGGAAGCTATACCGCTGGACTCAAAGGTGCGCGTAAAAGCAATAGAAGGGGTCAAACTGGTGGTGGAAGCTATTGACGATGCAAATGCGAAAACCGGTGAATAACGGAAAGGGAAGGTGAATTAAATGATTTGGGCATTAATTGCACTTGTTTTCATTATTATCATTCTGATTATTCAGAATATAAGGGTTGTGCCGCAGGCACACGCTTATGTTATCGAAAGGCTTGGGGCATATAAGGAAACCTGGCAGGTAGGCCTGCATATCAAGGTTCCGTTAATAGACAAAATAGCGAACCGCGTTTCGCTTAAGGAACGCGTGCTTGATTTCGCGCCGCAGCCCGTTATTACCAAGGATAATGTCACTATGCAGATAGATACGGTAGTGTATTTTCAAATAACGGATCCGAAACTGTATACGTACGGTGTGGAACGGCCGATGTCGGCTATTGAAAACCTTACGGCGACAACGTTAAGAAACATTATAGGCGATCTTGAACTTGATGAAACGCTTACATCGCGTGACATAATCAACGCGAAAATGCGCTCAATCCTTGATGAGGCAACCGACGCGTGGGGTATCAAAGTTAACCGTGTGGAATTGAAAAATATCATACCGCCGGCCGACATACAAAACGCGATGGAAAAACAAATGCGAGCTGAACGTGAGCGCCGTGAAGCAATACTAAAAGCGGAAGGCGAAAAAAAGGCTGCGATTCTTGTCGCTGAAGGAAGAAAACAATCGGCCATTCTGGAGGCCGAGGCCGAAAAAGAGGCGGCGATACTGAGAGCGGAAGCAATAAAGGAAGCGAAGATTCGTGAAGCCGAAGGTGAAGCAGAGGCAATTCTCAAAGTCCAGAAAGCCACCGCCGAAGGTATAAAGCTGATTAACGAAGCGGCGCCTTCGAAGGAAGTTATTGCGCTCAGGAGTCTTGAATCCCTTGTCCAGGTGGGCAACGGCCAATCGACGAAAATAATCATTCCGTCGGAAATACAGAATATAGCGTCATTGGTTACATCGATAACCGAACTTGCGAAAGAAAAATAAACTGTTCATTTGATATTTTTCGCCCACGATATTATCAGCATCGGGATTTGCTGCAGTGAAGTTTCTTTTTCAACCGCCCCGATGTTGTATGCCACTTTCGGCATACCGTAAACAACGCAGGAGCTTTCATCCTGACCGATGGTGTGTGCTCCTGCTTTTCTCATGTTAAGCAACCCTTTCGCGCCGTCATAGCCCATTCCTGACAGGATAACCCCGAGAGCCTTCGGACCCGCGCTTGCTGCAACAGAGTCAAACAATACGTCTACGGAAGGGCGGTGACCGTTAACCTTATCCCCTTTGAAACACTCAATTTTATATCTGCTGCCGATTTTCTTTACCGCCATATGCATATCTCCCGGAGCTATATACACGCACCCGCTTTCCACGTAGTCACCGCTTTTTGCTTCTTTTACAGTCAATTGTATTGAAGCGTTCATCCTTTCCGCAAACATGCGGGAAAAAACGGGAGGGATATGCTGAACTATTACGACTCCGGGTATGTTGACAGGCAGGCATTGCAAAATATGCGAGATAGCTTCAATTCCTCCTGTTGAAGCTCCTATTGCGATTATTCCGTCCGTTCCGGTTATGTCATTCCCGCTGATTATATGGGCAGTATCCGATTTTGAAGGCAGTACCTTCGCGGAAGCGGCGACTTTAATCTTGTGGATCATTTCGAGAATAAAGTTCTCAACATCCTTGGACGATCTTGCATCGGGCTTTACGACGAAGTCCACGGCTCCGGCATTCATCGCGTCAAATACGGTATCGCTTAGTGTGGTTACCATAATTACCGGTACCGGATATTGCGGTATAAGTCTGCGGACAAATTCTATTCCGTTCATTCTTGGCATTTCCACATCACAGGTTATGACATCGGGTCTGAACCGGATGATTTTGTCCCTTGCGTCAAAAGGATCATGGGCAGTCGCAACAACTTCTATCCCTTCATCAGCCGATATTTTCTTTTTCAAAATTTCCCTGAATACAATACTGTCGTCAACTATAAGCAGTTTTATCTTTTTGTTTCCGGGCATATCATTACACCTCTACTCTTTTCTGTATACCGCAGGCATAACATACTTATACTTTGTTTCTTCCTTGCCCAGCGACTCTGAATGCCCAATGAACAGAAAGCCCCCGTTTTCCGTACAGTCGTAAAATTTTTGCACAAGTTCTTTTTTAGTCTGAGAATCAAAATATATCATAACGTTTCTGCAGAATATAGCATGAAATTTCCGCATGAACGGGAATACTTTCTCCATAAGGTTGAACTTCCTGAATATTACCTCGTTCCTTATTTTCTCCGAGATAACGGATTTTTCGCTGTCAATTGTTTTTATGTAGTTCAGCCTCCACTGCGGAGGCAGTACTGCCGTCCTTTCACTGGGATAGATTCCTCTGGCCGCTTCTTCAAGCACTTTTCCCGAAATATCGGTGGCCAGTATTTTTGTATCCCACAGGCATTTTTCTTTTCCGAAAAACTCATCTATTATCATTGCGAGCGTATATGGTTCCTCTCCGGAAGAACAGCCCGCACTCCAGATGCGGAGGTCCCTGTCCTTCGCCATCGCTGTTATCGCGGGCAGTGCTTTATTTCTGAAATAATAAAAGTGATCCGGTTCTCTCATAAAAAAGGTATGATTCGTGGTAATTTTATTCACAAGCGTTTCGACCGCTTCACCCGTTTTGTCCGAGATAATGTAATCGTAATATTCGGAGAATGATTTGAAGTTATTTTGTTCCAATACGTGATGCAGCCTTCCCACAACTAAAGACCGCTTTTCTTCCTTCAGATTTATTCCATAATTTGTTTTTATATAATCGGCAAGTTTCCTGAATTCCCTGTCCGTGATTGTTAGCATGTTTTCACCGGCCTATGCAAAAATAAATGCGGATCATTTATTGCAAACACAATGTTTTATCAAGCGGAGCGGCCGTAAAGCACGCTCCGCCTTTGTTATCAATATTTGCCGAATTCAAGGTCGCTGAGCGCAATCTTGGGTTTTGAACGTGTCTGCTTCTTTGTTTGCGCCTTCGTGCTTTTGCTGCCCGTATTTCCTTCCGGCATATCCCCGGGCATGCTGATTAAGGTTTCGGATTTTAACTGTTCGTCGGAATGAGTTTTGATGTTGCCCTTCAGCTTGAACCGGGCTACCATATCCTGAAGCAGAGCCGCCTGGCTTGAAAGTTCTTCGCTTGCCGCCGCGCCTTCCTCAGAAATGGCCGAATTCGTTTGAACAACCTGCGATACCTGCATGATTCCCTGGTTAACCTGTTCAATTCCTGCGGCCTGTTCATTGGAAGCTACTGCGATATTGTTAACAAGGTTCGCGACATTGTCGATGTCGTTAACGATCTTTTTCAATGCATCGGCGGTTTCCTTCGAGATTCTTGTACCATCCTCGGATTTTTTAATTGAATTCTCTATCATTTCGGTTGTTTCTTTTGCTGCGTTTGCGGATCTTGCCGCAAGATTTCTCACTTCCTCAGCGACAACGGCAAAACCTTTACCGTGCTGGCCGGCCCTTGCCGCTTCAACAGCGGCATTCAGTGCGAGAATATTCGTCTGGAAAGCGATATCATCTATTACCTTAATAATTTTGGAAATGTTCGCAGAAGATAAATTAATTTCTTCCATCGCATTCAGCATTTCCTGCATCCGCTCATTCCCGAGCACAGCGTTCCTTTTCGCTTCTTCGGCCAGTTTATTGGCATTTGTTGCGTTTTCCGCGTTAAGCTTCGTCTGCGACGATATTTCTTCGAGAGAAGCGGATAATTCCTCTATCGAGCTCGCCTGTTCCGTGGCGCCCTGGGAGATAGACATGCTTGATTCCGATACCTGGCTTGAACCCGATGCTACCTGTTCTGCAGCCGAAGAAATATTCAACATCAGGCTGTTCAGGTTTTGCGCCATTTCGGAAAGCTTCTTTCCAAGCAGGTCTTTCTCTGAACGTACAGCGACATCAACCGTAAGGTCACCATCCGCAATACGTTCGACGGCCAGAACCTGTGTCCGGGTACTGTCGATTAATTTTCTGAACGACTCTGCGAGCTTACCGGTTTCATCTTTTGAATGAATATCCACATTAACATCCACATCACCCGCTGCAAGCCTGTCGGCCGCCGCGACGACTTGCGTTATCGGTCTGCTTATAACGCGGGAGATAAAAAGCCCCAATGCAACAGCAAGAACTATACCAATCAGAATAATGATAATCATCAGTGTTTCAGCAGATTGAGCCAGTTCAGTGTTCGTTTCGGCTCTGATTTCTGCCAGTTCTTCGTTATACTCCACCAGTTTGATCA
>Ga0134103_1003444_pt1 | contig 10621 bp, 23 predicted proteins | sample 14_taG_2_FD_94445 | JGI IMG/M metagenome (GOLD analysis project Ga0134103, IMG submission 94445) | Switchgrass degrading microbial communities from high solid loading bioreactors in New Hampshire, USA - 14_58_20_212_A1 metaG | ecosystem: Engineered > Bioreactor > Semi-continuous > Anaerobic >...
ACGTTCGATAAGTGTTGAATATAAAACCTATAAAAGCATTGATATTACTAGGTTTGAAGAATTATGGCATAGATATATAAGTATAAAATTGAAATATTTGTGATGTTGTGAAATATGCATGAATAGTGGACTTGTTCGATAGAGATACGATTGATTTTTTAGTGGATTTGTAAGAAAATGGTTTAAATCGGTAAAAATTTTGTGAGTAGAAGGATGAAAGTGCTAGGGTAGGAATTGGAAAATATTTCCAGTAAAAATTTGTAAACATAGGGGGATGTGATATGTATTGCTTATATAATAGTAATTATGTAGTGAATGATATAATAGCTTGTAATGCAGGAATAAACCAGGGGCAGACCAGGGGCAAGGATACTAGACCAGGGGCGATAATATGGGAAGAATTGGCAATTATCGGATTAACAAGGCAGGGACGGGTGAACAGATCCTTTGACCTTCTTTGACTTTGACCTTCTTTGACTTTGTTTACCTGTAAAGTAAAAATACTTTACACTTAAAAATATTAATATAAAATTAAAAATTAATATTGACGATATAAAAATATATGATATAATATAAGTATAAATCGAACTTTGATAATTTAATACAAGGGAGGATTTAAAAATGTTGATCAATTCCAAAAACTTCAATTTTAGCTTTTTTTTGAGTGACCGGAAAAAAGTTGCATCACTTGAGGAGGGTGCAATACTTTATGGTGGAGCTACTCAATTTGATAACGGTATATATAGTAACATACCAGGCAACGACTATATAAACATAAACGAGAATAAAAACAGTATTAGTTTATTCGTTCCGTCAACTGTTGACATTGACAAACATGTAAACAATAAATATTATGTAAATTATTGCTACAATAAGTTACAAAGTCTATATACCAATAATAATATAAGATACTATGACACGAAAGGCAGCTGGTATAGTGACGATTTACAGAAAATAGTTATAGAGAATATAACTATTATTACATTAGAATTAAATACAATAACGGAAGCCGATATTTACAATTTTATACAGTTGGCCAATTGGATAAAAATGGAAATGTCACAGGAGGGAGTGAGTATAGCCATAAATTCAGCACTTGCAATTGTTTAAGGAGGCATTATGCCTCCTTTTTTTATGTTTTTATACCGGACTGATTAATTACCATTATTTTACATAATAGTAAATAATATGAATAACAGCATTGTAAAATAATTCCAGTTATAAATAAAAATAAAAAAATAATATTGACAGTATAACAGAGTTCATGTTACAATGTAAATATAAATTGAACGTTGATAATTTAATAAAGGAGGAGTTAAAAATGGTAAATATTAGCTTTTTAAATCTTAAGGTTGTAAAGGAGAGTTCGGGGCGATATGATGTAGATAAAAAAATCCGATGTTCGGATGATGTCTTTAACGTTGCACAACATGTTATAAGGGCTGGCGAATATGCAGAAGAAAATCTGTGGCTTATAACGCTTGACACAAAAAATAATATAACAGGTATATTTACAGTGAGTACAGGTAGTCTAAATTCTTCGATTGTACACCCAAGGGAAGTATTTAAGAGAGCAATACTACAAAATTCAGCATCAATTATAATATGCCATAATCACCCGTCAGGAGACCCTGCACCAAGTCCAGAAGATATTAATATAACAAAAAGGATATATGATGCAGGAAAGATTTTGGGAATAGAATTACTTGACCATATCATAATTGGAGATAATAAATATACAAGTTTAAGAGAAAGAGGAGTATTTTAATTTATTAATTAAATTAATTTAGTATAACCTGGTTTAACAGCCAGGTTATTTTTTTACGTTTTTATACTTTAACTCACTAAAGTATTAAAGAATAACAGCCCTAATTAATTATAACATTAGTATTGACAGTATAACAGAGATTGTGATATAATGTAAATATAAAATGAACAAGGAGGTTTTAACAATGAAAGTTAGGCAAATTATTACCCTGAAAGGGTGGATCAACGGCAGCGGGTGGACGTACGAACAGATCTATGACGATCAGGCAATAGAGGTGGTAGACGTACACGATATTGACTGGGACTGGTGGGAGACTGATGCAGACAACCCGCCGAATGAGGGGGGGGACACGCAAATAATTGTAAAATATTATGACATAGACGCCGATGTCGAGGTCAGCGAGCCGCTAGCAACACATAAAGCCTGGGCGAGTGAAATATGGGCAAATAGGTATAAATAATTAGAGGCTTAATAGCCTCTTTTTTTTTTTATGTTTTTATACTTTAGTTTAGTAAAGCATTAAAGCAATAAAGAATAACAGCCTTAATTAATTATAACAGCCGATGAATAATTTATTTAAAGATTTTTTAAATTTATATTGACAGTATAACAAAGCTATGGTAAAATTATAATATAAAATAAATATTGAGGAGGCCGCAAAAATGCGCAAAAGTTATTTTAAAAGTTTACTTCAGGTTTGTAAAAACGATAAAATGGTTGGTACGGGAATTATACTAGGACTTGACAAGGGAATTATTTTAGGCACAAAATGCATCAGTATATTTTGGAGGTTTGGCTTTGACTCACTTTATCTATATAAAGTAAAAAAAGGAGGATTAAACAATGTATAAATCGATAAACAGTTGGATCGAATATTTACACCCAAAACTTGGACATCCAGTAATTGCCAGAATAGAAGATGAAGAAAAGATAAAACTACAAGGATATAAAATAATTAAAAAAGTAGTAAACATGGAGTGTATTTATAGAGAGGCTTAACAGCCTCTTTTTTTTATGTTTTTATGCTTTAGTTCAGTAAAGTATTAAAGCAATAAAGAATAACAGCTTTAATAGGTTATAACAGCCAATAAATACCTGAATTTATTGTAGTTTTTTAAAAATTAATATTGACAGTGTCAATATATTATGATAATATATATGATGTAAATATAATATATAGGAGGTAATACAATGACTAAAGTTGAACAAAAAAGAATTAAAAGACAAGGCTACAAGTATTTTACAGATAGTATAATGCATAATTTAACTAATTTAATTTATAAAAATGACTTAATTACAAATGATAAAGTATTTAGTTATTATATACACAAAGAATTTGAAATAAACAAATTAGTTAAAAACTGGTAAAAGGAGGCTAAAAAAAAGCCTCTTTTTTATGTTTTTATACTTTAACTCAGTAAAGTAATAAAGCAATAAAGCACATATTAAAATAAATACTTGATTTATTTAAAGATTTTTTTGAAATTTATATTGACAGTATCAAAATATGTAGTATAATATAAGTATAAAATAAATTATATGGAGGTTTTAAGAATGATTACAAAAAATGTAAAAGAAAAAATTGCTGAAAGAGGTCTATTTGATTTTATAGCAAGCGATTATTGGAAATTATCAAAGGATGAAATTGTAACGCTCTTTAAAGAGTTTTACTATGCAGTCTATGCAATTGATGAGGGCATATGCCGACAAGCAGAAAATGATATGTGGGATGAAATAGAAATTGATGAAGAATTTGAAGACTGATTATTGGATTTAAGGAATTAATAGAGGCTTGACAGCCTCTTTTTTTATGTTTTTATACTTTTTTAATAAGCTATAACAGCTTATATTAAAAAATCCATAAATTAACAAATTAGAATAAATATAACATTCGATTAAAACTTAAATTTATCGCAAAATTAGTATTGACAGTATAAAAAATATATGATATAATAACAATATAAAATCAAAGGAGGTTATAAAATGTATTTCGATAACAGTTTTACAATTAAAAGACATTCTGGTTATTATAACAATTTTCAGGAGTTTTTTGCAGTAGTTAAATATTATCTAAAGAAATATAAAAATAGATCAGATATTGAAATAACAATTGACAAGAATAATTTTAGTATAATATTCACAGGTAAAGGAAATTTAAGATTTTATTAAAATATAACTTTTATCTTAACCTGGTTTAACAACTAGGTTATTTTTTTGCTTATATATAGTGAAAAAACAAGAGATAATAAAAGATATTTTAAGATAACATGATATAATTAAGCATAATGAGTTATAATTGACGTTGATAATATCAATGCAACACGCTATAATTTAAAATGTAAAATATAAAAATAATTCAAGGAGGGAAAATAAATGGGAATTGAATCAAGGAGTGCATATCATATATTTGGCGAACAAGGTGTAAAACCTTATGGCTGGTGTGTAAAATTGATGATCGATGGGTGTGATAGAGGGATAGTTGGATTTGGGCAAAAAAAAGATGCTCAAAACTGGCTTAAATGGGCTTTAAATCATTATAAAAATATCACAGAATATGACGTATATTTTGCAAGCAAAAAAAATGCAGATGTGAGCCTGGTTTAACAGCCAGGTTATTTTTTTGCTTATATCTTATATATAGAACACAGGAGAATTACCTATTAATATATAATTGCAGAAGGATGCAGGATTGATCCTGCATTTTAGAAAATAACAGGCTAGTTGAAATATACTAGCTTTTATCTTAAAAAAAATTTTAAAATTGATATTGACAACATGAATTTTAAATGGTAAAATATAAGTATAAAATGAACGTTGAAAATTTTATTTAGTGCTATACTAATAACAGGAGGTGGATATATGAAAAACAGAATTACAAAAAAAGTAAAAAAAGAATTGAAACAGATTATTGACAGCGAACCTGAAGGATATTGGAGCAAAAAAGCAAGAAATTATATAAGTCAATTTGCTTGGGTTACAGCACAAAAACTGCACAAAATGGCTAAAATGTATAACAAATATGGATATGGACTATAAGGGGATAACAAATCCCCTTATAAGAATATAAAATAAATAGGAGGGGTTACAATGGAATTAGTAAAAGATTTTTGTTATGTAGTGAGAGAGGGAATTGTTTGTGTTGAAGTATTCTCAATAACAGAAAACAGATGGAAATATGTTACAACGGATTATTTTGAGAAACATTGTAAATTAATGAAATAGTCTTTTTATCTTAACTACCTGAAAAGGTAGTTTTTGTTTTTGCAAAAAAAATTAATAAAATAATAATATGATTTTTTAAAATTACTATTGACAACACTAATAAAGTATGATAATATATATGTAGAAAATAAATTGATAGATAGGAGGGATAACAGAATGAAGATGGAGGGTTTAGAAATGAATAATGAATTAATTAATGCATTGCAAGAATTTAAAAATGCTTATAACAATTTGCTGGATCAATGGCTTAAAAATGATGTGTTAAATGAAACTGAAAGTATAAAACTATATCCATTCAACGATAGCTTTGATGAGTTGGAAATTAATGAGTGGATAGATAGCACTATAACAGAATTAACAGGATTATATAGCAAATAAATATAAAAATTAGAATAAAATTTTGCTTTTATCTTAACAGAAATTTTTTAATTTAGTATTGACAATATTAATTTTTAGTGCTAAAATAAAAATATAAAAATAAGGAGGTTAACAACATGAAAATATTGAATTATAAACCAGCAGGGTCAAAAACAAAAATTAATATTTTAGGACAGGAAATAGAAATACAAAATTATTGTGATGTTTTGACGGTAATATTTGAAAGTGAACAAGAAAGAGACAAAAACAAAATTATAAACTATAATAATAAACCTTTCTATTATTCACATGGTACAAAACAAAAAGATAATACATATATAACAGAATATCACGATGTTAGACCAGTATATTAATATAAAATAGGGCTAGGGAGATGCCGGAGAATCCCCGGCGGGCTGTATAACAACAGCCTTCCGCTCAACCTAACACAAGAGTACTAAAATAGGATGGTATTTTATGGGAAGGATGATGTTATGAAAAAAGTATATGATTATGAGACATTGTGCCGAGACATTAAAAATCTTAAAGAGCAATTTTCTGATAAAGAGAGCAGTTTTATTATTCGTCAATTAAAGGGGAAGGGATGGACATTAAGAAGATATAAAAACATATTTCCTGAATTACAAGACTTGTTAAATTTTTTTCAAGAAAATGGAATAAAATGTTAGTTTTATCCAATGAAAAACTTAAAAATTTTTGAAAATTAGTATTGACAGTATTAATTATCTGTAGTAAAATATAAATATAAAATTAAAGTACATTGAAAAATGAATAGGAGGTTGCAAAAAATGTCTTATGTAAGATTAAAGCTTACTATTGAAACATTGGTAAAAACTGGATTGGAGAAGGTAAACGTTTTAGGGGTGGAAGAATCCCAGGCTGATTTATGGCAGATTTACGATATGTGCCAGGAATTAATGGCTTTTTGGGATAGCGAATTGACGGAAGATAGGATTGATGATTTAGAAGAAATAATAGCCGAATTACCATTACTTAAAAGAGCATAAGTTATTCATTGCTCCAGTACACTATAAATATAATATAGTGTACTGCATGGAGTGAATAACACTTCAATAAATACATATTAGGAGGTTTAAAAAATGAATCAAAGAATAAAAGTGGTACATTGTAGCGGAGATGTATATTATTTACAAAAAGAAAAAAGTGGGTTGTACAAAAAGTATAAAAATCCGACAGGAGGGAGGTCAACCGGCATTGTTAATTTAAACGAATGTTTGAAATATGGTATATATCGAATAGCCGAATAACAGCCGTCCAGGCGGCTATAAATAGGCATTAAGCCTGGAGCGTTTACGGGGGTAATACCCCGTAAGGTTGCAAAAAAATTAATATAAATTAATTAGGAGGTTTTAAAATGTTAAAATGCAGGTTTAAAAATCAGTTTGATTTTACTATTAACACAGACGCAAAAACTATTCAATGGGGAAATATAGAGGGAGACTTAAAGCAATTTATTGACGGTATAACAGGTAAAATATCATCAATTGCAGGTGTAAAAGGTTATAGCGAATACCTAAAAGCATATAGTTATATTACTCCAAATATTTACAAAAAAGACATAACAGAATGTAACGACTGGGACAAGCTAAACCAATTATTTACAGTATTAATATAAAAAAGGAGGTTTTATAATGGTAAGTTTAGTATTTAACAAAGAATTAAACGGTATTGAGTTATATTTTGACAAAAAACCATTGCAGACTATTATTGATAGTCTAAAAAACACTGGTTTTAGGTGGCACAAGTTTAAAAAGTGCTGGTATGCAAAACAGAACGAAAAAACGCTTAAAATTGCTCAATCTATAATAGGGGAACAGGTAAAAGCAACAGTAGAAGAAAAAACCGACAAAGCATATTTTCCGCTTTATGACAGCGTAGATGGAAGCAAAATATTGCAAGATAGCAACATAGAACTTGACACATACAACAGCTATTACTTTGCAGATATAAACGCATATATACACTTTTACAGGGATTCGGCAATTGTAATTGACTTAACAGACGCATTAAAGGCAGGAAAAACTTGTAAGCGGTATTATATAGAGCATAAAGAATGGAAAAATGAGGGAATATGGTGCGATTTAGTAAATAATGGCATAACAACATTTAAAGAACTATATAACAGGGTAACAACAGGATTAAATATTGATACTTTAAGAGTATCAATAACAGAAGAAAAAGCAATAAACACCTTTTCCCCATTTGTTGAGATTAAGCCTATCAAAAAACCTAAAAAGTGGACTATTGCTCATGTATGGAAAGCTATACTTGCAGGACAAATATATAAAGGTGTAAAAGATGGACATTATACGGATGATTATGCCTACGATACAGCAGTTAACTTTCAAAGCGGATCAAGAATACATTTACCAAGCTTAGCAAAACAAATTATTGAACATCCTTCCGGCTGGCGTGTGTATGTTGACAAAGAAGAAAACGGCATAACGCAATTAAGTTTTAATTGCTATAGTTTTGATTATAATACTTTATATTTTGACGAGTTTTGCAACATGCAGGAAGCACAGAGAAGGAAAGAACAGGAGGATAAAGAAAGGGAAGTTTATAATAATAGGCTATTAGCAGAAGTTAAGACTATAAACGAAAATGACATTGAGAAAGACAGCCTTTACACAGTAACTTATTTAGAAATGGACAGTAACACGAATAAATATTGCAAGGTAACAGAATTGCTGAAGGGGTCAAGGCTATTTTATGAAGGCGAGGCACAATATCGAATAACAGATATACAAAAGTATAATATAATAGACGATAAACTTTACAGGGTATCAGATTTTTACAACAGACCGCATTTTAAAGATGATAACAGGCTTATTTCAATGGGCAATTGTGAAACCATATGCACAGGTAAAGCATTAAAGGAATTATTGCAAGGAGGTTATAACTTCCCTATAGTTAAGGAATCAACAGAATATAAAACTTTTGAAGATGCAATTAACAGAATACAAGGACATTTAAACGGGACAATGTTTTGGGGTGTAGCTTCTTGTGATACAGATTATAGAGAATCGTTTAATAGGTTAATGAGGGAAATCAACCGAGCGGTTAGGGCATCCGCTTAAAATGCCCAAAATAATAATATAATTGTGGGAGGTATCAAAATGGATAAAGTTATAAATATAACAGATCTGTATTCAGACGCAATAAGAGCAGAGCGAAAAGGGAACAACATTCTCATATTAAGAAAGCTTGAAAAGCCTTTTAGGACGTGGAGCAAAGCAAAGTTAAGTCATTATGAATTAGAATACAGATGGCTCAATCCCACAACAGGCGGCGTATTAGGAAATGAATTTACATATTGGAACAAAAAAGAAATTGATACAAACAAAAGCCTATTTGAACAAGTGGTTTTGTTATAAGGAGGTAAAACAATGATAAAGACCAATAACGTTATAACAGTAAGGGGAGTTAATAATTATCAACTAGAAGGAACAATAGCCGGAACATGGACATTTAAAGTAATAGACAATCATAATTTACTCAATGACAATATAATTAATCAGCTTGAACAGTTTAAAGAGCCTATATATTTTAATGATATAACAGCTAAACATTGGATATTTGATTTTCAAATTGATGGTGTATGGTTTGAAGCGTTAAATATTGATTGTTGCAACATGGAAATAACTTTAAATGCTTATAATTAAGTACAACAGGTTTTCGCAGGATTTTCCAGCCTTAAAAATCCTATCCCTGCCATAACAGGCAAAAAATAATATTATAGGGGGTTATATATTATGAAATTTAAAACAGTAGAAGAATTCAAGAATTATATTTATGGACTTATAGGCAAAAATGGCGATGAATTAACAAAGAGTTATATTATTAACGGTTTTGAGTTTAGACATTTAAAAGGTAAGATAATAGAGCAAAAGTCAGGTAATATATATAAATGGGTACATACTTTTTACAATGACTTAATCAAGCAAAGCATCAGAATCGAATGTATTACAAGGTATATTAAAACAAAAGACGTTTTAAAAATTAAGGAAATAACAGCGGTAGAAGTATATTAAGGAGGTTTTATATTTGCGTATAGCTTTATGGTTACTGTTTGGTATATGTTGGATATTAACAGGGATTATTATTAAAAATGCAAAACATAAATATAAAATATCAAGGAGGTTTAGTAATGAGTAAATATAAAATAGGTGATGTTGTAACAGTTAAAACATGGGAAGAAATGGAAAAAGAATATGGATTGATTTACTATCCAGAAATAGGAGAATGTATTTCTATGCCAAATTATGATTTTGTAGATGATATGAAAAAATTTTGTAATAAAAATGTTACTATAACAGAGGTATTAAGTGATTGTTATAGAATTAAAGAAGATAACAGAACATATGGCTGGACTGATTTAATGTTTAAATAATAAAATAATAGGAGGTTAACACAATGAAAACTTTGATTTTTGAGGGTGCAGGATGGGCAGATGCAGACACAAGCAAAGCAACAGATGTTGGCAATTGTAGAATTAGAACACGTTTGAGAAATAACAGCGGAAGGGTAATATATCTAGAAATGGGATGTTGTCATTTTGAAAATCCAAAATTTACTCATGAGTATGCGAAAGGCTTAAATTATGCTACACATATTGACCATTTATTCTATTGCGATTCAAAATGGGATAATAACAGAAACTTTTCAAGAGAATTACAGCCATTGACCAATATACATTTTGAGTATAACAAAGAGAACATTTTAAAATTTGTTAACGAAAAGTTAAATTGCTCATTTGATAATATGGTGGTTTATAATAATAATGAAGTACGAGTGCATAACAGCGAAGAGCCATTATGTGATTCCAGTGATGGAAATTATATACCATACAAAGATATTGAAGTAAATATAAGCGAACTGGACGGAGTAAAGCCTATTCATGCTAAAGATTGGTATGCTGTATATAAAATCAGCTATAACAGTTTATTAAAATTACCTTACATGAAAAAATATTTTGAAAACCAATCAAAATGGGGACAAATTCCAAAAGAGGAAGATTGTAAAGCATATTTTAGATGGGATAAAAACGGCATTATAACAGATTTGGAGTTACATGCAGGTGTTTGCATGGGAGTGAGTGCTGAAGATATAAAAACAATTATTGATTTAATAAAAAAAGATAATGCATAGTTTAATATTGATAGTGTAAATTATTTAAAGTAAAATATTACTATAACAGAATAACAGAGGTGATATAATGGAATATACACA
>Ga0134103_1003445_pt1 | contig 10620 bp, 8 predicted proteins | sample 14_taG_2_FD_94445 | JGI IMG/M metagenome (GOLD analysis project Ga0134103, IMG submission 94445) | Switchgrass degrading microbial communities from high solid loading bioreactors in New Hampshire, USA - 14_58_20_212_A1 metaG | ecosystem: Engineered > Bioreactor > Semi-continuous > Anaerobic >...
CATGTTATAAACAGGCAGAATGAAAATGGGAAGCCCGCATCCGTCAATACCGACAGGGATGCTGTCAGCTTCCATGCCAGAAAAGAAGCTTATGGCTTTTAAAACTTCCTGCTGAACCGGATGAGAAAGCTTGTTGTAGTCTGATATATCACATCCCATATATTTCGAAAAGGCCAGCATGGCCGCGTGTTTTCCCGAGCATCCCGAATGAAGGGGCGACGGTTTTTCTCCGCGGGAAATAAGCCTTTTGTTTTCTTCTGCACTATAGGGACTCCTTGCACCGCACCGAAGGTCTTCCACATCCAAATTAAGTTTTTTCAGCACGTTCAAAACGGTTTTTTGATGCTCAGGTTCTCCGGAATGAGAGGCACAGCCTATAGCAATTTCTTTCGATGTGAAATTCATGGCTTTTGCTCCGCCTGAATGGATAAAAGGTATGATCTGAATGGGTTTCGCAGCGGATCTGAAAAAGAACCTGGTATTTATATCGCCTTTTTTGTACACAACATTGCCATCTGGGTCTACAACACATATACAGCCGTGATGAATACTCTCCACATATCGGTTTCTTGTTACTATCGCCAATTGTTCCATGTTTCTTTCTCCTTAATAATTACTTGCGAATCCGCCGCTCGTCAGCCTTTCCTCCGAAGCAATGTCATTACTAACAAGTGAAGCGAGTGAAGAATCTTTATGCCAACAAAAGATTTACTTATGGGTATATGTCTCCCGGTTTATAACTGCTGCACTTGTTTTCAGTCAAGCTGAATGTGGGATGAATATACCCTACCGTATTGCCTTTGTCATCTTTAACAGCCGGAAGAGCCCATTTTTCAAGTTTCCTTACAGTGGCGGCATCTAATACTTCCAATTCCTCCAGTACTTTCACCGCTACCGGATAACTCGACCAGGGATGTCCGTCAGATATCTTTATACAAACTCCCAGCCGTTTTTCAGGGATTGCCATGCAATATATTCCTTCCGCCCCTATTTTGCCTATAACTCGGCCGTTGGAATAATTAATAAGATCAGTACAAAAAGTATTGCTGCCCCTTATAACCTTTGGGTATTCTGTCATGGCTTTTTGAATGAGCCCAAAACAGTCCCTGTATTTTCCCCTTCCTTCATAACCAAGAGCAAGCCGCGCATATAACCATGCAGCCTGCTGGATAGTAACGAAATATGAGGGCAGTGAACAGCCGTCTTTCCCCGTGATTACTTCTTTTTCATCGCATTCCAGTAATTCTGCCATGGTTTTTCTTATCAGATTGTGTACTGGATGGTTCGGATCCGTATAATTTTTTACGGGATAGTTATAAAACCTGCAGAGAGCCAAAAACGCCGCATGTTTTCCCGAACAGTTGCTAAAAATCGGGTCAGGTCTTTTGCATAGCATAACAAGTGCATCATGAACCTTCTGGCTTTCCGGATACTTGTGCCCGCAATCCAGGTCTTTTTCACTCAGATCTATCTTTTTCAGTATTGATAAGATAATCCTTCGATGAAATGCTTGTCCCTCATGGGAGGAACACATTATAGCCAGTTCTTTTAAAGTTATATTATATTTCTCTATTAACCCTGAATTAACATAAGCAACGGCATAAATAGGTTTTCCTGAAGATCTCAGGAAAATTCCGGCATCCGGATCTCCTATCGAATATATGATATTGTTATCCGAATCAACTACGCAAATATACCCGTCATGTAAACTCTCTACTCTGCCGGATCTTGTTCTGACAGCTAATTGAGGCATAATTTTACTCATTAAGTCGTTATTGTCATTGTTAATTTACCATTAAGAATATTTTGAGTTTATGCTATAATTACTATACCTATACAAAAGTAGAATGAGGTATTTTATGCAATTTGAGTTTATTAAGGACATCCTTCTGTCGGATACACTGGTTCCGGATATATTTTTAAGCGATATAATGCCCCGGCTTCCATCCGATGCCGTCAAGGTATATCTTTACTGTGTGTTTTTAAGTAAGTACAATAAGGAAGCCCGTCCTGAAGATCTGGCAGCAAAGCTGGATCTTTCTCTTGACACTGTCAATGCCGCATTTATTATTCTTGAACAGGAAGGGCTTATTGTGCGAACCCCGAATGTTATCTCCCTGGTAAACATAAAAGAGCAGGAAATCTTAAAACTGTATAAGAAAAAAACAACTTCGGACGCCGAGGTTGTAAACAATAAAACTGAGGCAAATATCAAAAGGAATCAATGCATTGATTCCATTAATAAAATGTTCTTTCAGGGCATTATGGCTCCCAGTTGGTACACAGCTATCGACAACTGGTTTTCGACCTATCGCTTTGATGAGGACGTAATGGTCAGCCTTTTCAAATATTGCTATGATAATAACGCGTTAAACGTAAAATACGTAGAAAGAGTCGCTGCCACATGGGCTTCAAAAAACATAACCAACCATTGGGAACTTGAAAAATACATGGAGGCTTGTGAAAAGACAAGAGAAATCGGCAAAACCATAGCACAGTCTCTCAGTTTGGGCAGGAAGCTCACTTCTTACGAAGAGAAATATCTGGAAACCTGGCTTAATGAATACGGTTATGACATGGCTATAATCGATGAAGCGCTTAAACTTACAGTAGGCAAAACTACTCCGTTCAAGTCGGCTCATAATATCCTCACCAATTGGTATAAAGAGGGTATCAAGAACCTGGAGCAGCTAAAAGCTTATTTAGAGGCTTCTTCCACTGAAAGAAGAAAAAAAGCAGCGCCTTCCGGCGAGAAAACTTCCCGCATAGGCAATTTTCAGCAGCGTAACTATGATGATGATTTTTATGATAAACTTGAAAAAATATAAACCTGTTATGGTCATATTGAAAGGACAATGTTTAAATGGCTGATATAAGACGCTTTTTAGACAGTGAATTTGCGCTGAAGCGAGACAGAGCTATTTACGAAGCGGAACGCCGGAAACTGGAAGTTTATGAAAAGATTCCCGAGTTATCGCGGTTAGATACTGAAATTACATTGACAGGCGTGCGCTATGCCCGTTCACTGATAAGTGAAGAGGCTTCTTCTGATACTGTTAATGCGTACCTTGAAAAAATGAACCGTTTAGTAATGCAAAAGGAAGCTCTCCTTGCAGAACATAATATTCCCGCCGATTATCTGGAACCTCATTTCAGTTGTGCAATATGTCAGGACAGGGGCTACGTAACCAGGGACGGGGCTTCTGTACCTTGTACCTGTTATCAAAAACTGTATCTGGAGCAGTTATTCAAGGTCTCCAATCTTATAGATGACGGGGAAACAGGTTTTGAGTTCTTCAATGAAAACTATTATCCGGCCCAACCTGATAAGAAAAAGTATTTTACTGATATTTCTCCGAGGCAGCAAATTCTCGAAGTAAAAAAGCAATGCCTGAATTTCATTAATAATTTCGCCGATAAATCAACACAGAATTTATATTTTTATGGCCCAACCGGTACAGGAAAAACCTTTATGGCAAAAAGCACGGGAATTGAAATCCTGAAGGCAGGGTATACCGTATTATATCTTTCTGCCACATCCCTGTTCCCGATAATCCAACAATACCGCCTAAATATAGACAGAGACGGAGTTTCAAGCGAACAAGCCTATAAGAATCTTATAACCGTAAATCTTCTTATTTTGGACGATTTGGGCACGGAACCGGTAAGCGACTCCAAATACGCGGAACTTCTGTCCCTTCTTGAGCTGAGAAAGGCACAGGGGAAAAATAGTGTTGCTAAAACCATAATCGTTTCAAATCTCAATTATAAGAGGCTTTTTAAGGAATATGACGAGCGGATCGCTTCCCGTATTGTAGGAGAATTCCAGGCTCTGCAGTTTACAGGAGAAGATATTCGTATTCTGAAGAAGATTAAAAAATAAACATTAATTAAAGATTCTTCTTCCGCTTCGCTTTATTCAGAATAACATTATGGGGTAAGATTCTTCCAGAATGATATGGTGGAGGGTCAGCTTCTTCACTAACGCCCAGAATGACATACTTAAGTATCATACTGAGCGGAGCACAGTTCCCCCCTTGATGTCATCCTGAGCGGAGCGCATCTCCCCCTTGATGTCATCCTGAGCGGAGCACATCTCCCCCTTGATGTCATCCTGAGCGGAGCGCATCTCCCCCTTGATGTCATCCTGAACGGAGCGCATCTCCCCCTTGATGTCATCCTGAGCGGAGCGAAGCGGAGTCGAAGGATCTTATATTTTCGCTGGCGCTCAGAACAGCATGAGGGGCTCAGAGTAACAGGGAGAATACCATTCTGAGCGCAGCGTTAGCGGGGTCTAAGGAATTTGTGTTTACAATGTGCCGTAAGTGTCATCAATCCTCTTACATTGTTAAAATGCCTTCCTCGGAATTGATTATTATCAATACATCTTCTTCCGCTCCTGTATTGGCGTTGATATATACCAGGAAGTCTTTGTCATCTATCTTGCCTGTAAATTCGTAGCATAGGATCTCAGTGCCGTAGTTTGTGGGTATAACAGCCAGCCCTGATGATTTAATACTTTCTCCTCTTATGACTTTCTTTCTTGCTTCAGTTTCAGTCAGCTTGGGAGGACCATAATTTCTCTCCGTATGATTCATCAGGTATCCGTTCGCCTCAAACCCGACGATTTCACCATTATCCAAAGCTACTTTTACTTTTATTAGGTCAGGATAGTAGGTAATGCCATCCTCGGTATACGCGTAATTTATGGTGGCAATGCCGTCATTCTGCATATAATATGATTCTTTCATATTGGGATATCCATGGTCCGCCAAAAATTTTCTGCCCAGTTCCATTGCTTTCTTAACATCAATAGTCTTTTCTCCCACTTCTCTGTTATAGAGATACCATACTACATGTCCGCCTTTTACCGACACATCGGCTTCGGCAACGCCGTGTTTATCTTTGTTTGCCAGTTCTATTTTAAAATTGTACGTGTCTATTATTCCGTTATTGTTGTCTGAAAGTTTTGTAACACCCTTTACTTTACCGTCTCCCAAAAACTTTTGTAATTTTTCTATAGCTTGATTTTCGGTAACCTTGTCGCCGGTCAAGCCCAAAGCTTTTCGATTTTGCATGTGTTCGGAATACGGACCGTCATAAATCAAAGTGGGCATTTCTTCAAACTGTTCATTGATATTACCGAATGTTTTGGGCATATCTTCCGATACTTCTTTCATCTCTTTCTGGCCTTCCTTGGCCACATTCTCCCACTTGAGATTTCCGTTATTAAGATCCTGCTGCATCTCCAAAAGTCCTTTTTCAAGGTTCACTGATAATTTGTGAAGCTCCTCCAGCGTTTTGATTTGCTCTTCATTTATGTTTTTTCCATAGGTGACCTGCTTTACCAACGACTTTGACAAATCAGCCACCTGGGTCAGGAACTTTTCAGTATTGGACAGAACTCCCATAGAAATAGGCAATTGTGTCAAATTGCTGGCTGCACAGAAAGACTCTCTCCAAACATCACTCAACACTACTGCCGTCATTTCCGGCGTTGAAGTCATTCTTGCTTTCAACAACATGACCTCAACATTTTTGATATAATCCACAAGTTCGTAAAAGGCTTTATTATACGCATTATTCAGTTGTTGTCTCAGCTTCATGGCGGTATTGTACTGATAAGCTCCGAAAATAGTTGTTGCAAGGAGAATTGCTATTACTACATTCTTACCCCTGCATTTGGCCCTGAACCGTTCCAGTTCTTCACGATTCTTTTCATATTTTTTTCTTTCTGCGATAATTAACCCTTCAGTTATTTTATTATCTTCCATAACTCACCTTACCTTTTTATAAGATTTTTTGTATTCATTTATTTTGCAAAATTATGCTTTCCTATTTTAACAACCACTTTTCTGGACCAGATCCATTTACTGGTGGCCGTTGCTGGATTCCAATAATAGAGGCATCCGTAAGTAGGGTCCCAACCGTTTAATGCGTCCTGAGCCGCTTTCACTACCGTTGATTTAGGGTCGATCGGAACATTGATCTGTCCGTCGCTTACCGCAGTGAAAGCTCCGGGCTGATAAATCACTCCCGCAATTGTGTTAGGGAAATTAGGAGATTTAACGCGATTCAGGATTACTGCGCCAACTGCCACCTGCCCCTCATAAGGCTCGCCTCTGGCTTCTCCGTTTATCGCTCTGGCTAAAAGCTGCACATCGCTGATTTGACCTGCGCCGAAACTGATTTGACTGAAAAAGGCGCTTAAAGATAGGGCAATAACTGTCATTATCACGATAAGTAATCTTTTAAAATTATTACTCACCATTACTCACCGCTTTCAAAATATATTTACTCGTTGTTTATTCTTTCAGATTTTTGCAGAATTATGCTGCAAAAAAAGTACGGCATCGAATTTGCCGTACTTTTTTATACACACAGACTTATATTCAAATGATTTGATTTTTATTTAAGCCGGATTCTGTTCATGTTATCCCCGAAAACAGAAGCGGCAATTTCATATTCTCTTTCTCTGCAGGTAAAGAAGAATATCTGCCGTTTCTCCGATATCTCCCTTAATAGCTCAAATGCGTTTTTAACACGCTCTTCATCATATTGAGAAAAAGGTTCGTCCAGGAACAACGGCAGCCGCTCCCTGCCTTTCTCAATCAACGTAACCGCAGCCAGACGCATACAAAAATATACCTGATCTATGGTTCCGGTACTTAACCGGTTTACCGGAATAAGCTCATCGGTTTCAGGGGATTCAAGATGAATGCTTAATTCGTCGTTGGTGCTTATCTTGTTGTATCGTCCCCCGCTTAATATATTCATCATTCTGCTCATTTCCTGGTTGAGATACGGGATATAGTCCCTTTGCATCTTTAATGCGGCTTCCTTAAGCACCTGGCTTGCCAGAGCAAGACCTGCTCCTTTTATTTCAAGCTCTTCTTTTTTCTCTGTATAATAGCTGATTTCCTCAATGACTTTTGCCAGTTCGCTTTCTTTCGGAGCTTGTTCCAACCGTGCTTTTATTGCAGCGATTTTAATTTCCGCTTCCTTTTTACGGCCTTCGGTTTCCCTTATTATATCGTCGATCCGGGCAAGGGTAATTTCGTTTTCCGCCGACTGCGTTTCGGGATCGAGACCCTTCACATAATCTATAAAGTCATCGGCAGACATAAAATCTTTCCCCGTCAGCATACCGGCTTCTCTCAGCACAATACCGCACTTTTCGTTCAGGTTCTTTATTTCAGACAAGAACTTCTTCTTATCTTCACTTGCCTTTATATAATCTGTAACTCCTTCTTTGATCGTTTCAAGTGCTGCTTCCTTATTGTCATTATCACATTCTATTTTACAATCGGCTATGAATGAATCCCAATTTGAAGCAAATCTTTCTTTTTTCACAACCAGGCTTTCTATCCGTTCTTTTGTATCCGAATACTGCTTTTTATAGTTATTGTAAAGTTCCCTTTTCTTTATCTGGTCTTCTCTGTACCTGACATAATCAGTCATATCGGCAAAACCGGCTTTTTGCAGAACTTTGTTAAGCTCTTCGGCTGCGCTGTACACTATTGTTTGAGTATTATTCTTTCTTAACTGTCTTATATTATTTATAAACAGTATGATTACCGTAACTACAGCTATTGCAATGCCTGCACCTAATAACAGCAGATTTTGGGTGCGATAGTATTTTAAAAACAGCAGCAACGAGGAAAGCAACCCTGCAGGGATTATAACAGGCATCCAACTGCGCTTTTGTTTGACTGGCAAATTGTGTTTCAGCGCCTTTTCCCGTTCTTCCCTGGTCTTTTCTTTAAATTCATTGTAAGCCTTAATGGCTTCCTGGACTTCTCCTACCTTTTTTTCAAACAGTTCCTCAGGCTCCAGTGAATCCGATAATTCATCGCATTTTTCCTGAAATTCGGCCAGCCTGGTTTGCTCCAGCTGGAGCATTTCCTCTATCTGCTTTTCTTCCCGGAGCATCATTGAAATTTCAGAAACTGTCTCAATCGAGATATTCTCATAGTTTTTCAGCTTGACAATATTTCTGTCGGCTTCCTCCAGGCTTTTTTCCAATACGCTTCTTTGCGAAATAAGATGTTCAAGCTCTGTTCGCAGCGATAATAGTCTGGAGGCTTTCATAGACTCTTTTTTTATGTACAAACGGTCAAGCTGAGAATCAAGCTCATCCAATATGGTGTTTTGCCTTCGAAGTTCCAGAACGGTTTCCATAAAACTGTTATTCTTCTGTTCTATCACTGCCTTTTTTTGTTCCAGCTCAGAAAGGATATTGTTTATCTTATTTAACGGACGGGTTGTGGATGTCTTTGTTCCCACCTTTTCAAGCAGAGTCGCATCCAATGCTTTTAAGGCTTCTGTTAAAGAAATCTCTTCACTGCCGGTGGAATTAAGGTTAGAAAGCTTATTGATCAGATTCTTCTTTCCTTCATTGTCAATAACGCTTTGAAGCTGACCTATAAAAGCAGTCCGTACAAATGCATCTTCATCGATCCCCAAATGCTCTTCGGCGAACATAGGGCCTTTTTCCTTGTCAATTGGGAAATTGCCGGTCAAATTATTGGCTCCGTCATCATAGATATTTGTGGTTCCTTTGTCAAAATTTCTGCCCACTCTGTAGGATTTTCCGTTATCCAGAGTATATTCCAGGATCCCGGCATATTGATCACTGTTCCATGGTTTATTATGCTTAAGGGGAGGAAGACTGCCGTCCTTTAATCTCCTGCCTCCCTTCTGTCCGTAAAGCATGGCGCGGATAAATGTCTGCAGAGTTGATTTGCCCGACTCGTTGGTCTCGAATATGATATTAAATCCCTCTTTGGGCTCTATCCTAAGTTTATTGAATTTTCCGAACCCCTTAATGTCTAATAGTTTTATCTTCATTTCTCCACTCCTGCTATTCGCTTACCCACTCGATTTTACCGGTTTGAAGAGCCTCCAGCCCATAATTTAAGGCCAGAGTCAATATTTTTTCTTCTCTTTTAAGATCCGGGTCATCCGGATTTTGCTTCAATTGGTCGGTAACTTTTTGAATGCGGGCTTTCATTTCTCTCACAAAAGCCCCCTTTAGTGTCAGATCCTTCTCTAAACCCTCAATATCATAAGCTTTACTGGTACTGTTGCGTATTTTCAAATACAAAAAGTTCCCCCCAAAAAGGGAAGTTAGCATATCCTCCTCCAGAGACAGGTCGGTGCGGCCTTTAAGGTTAATACGAACGATATCTCTTTCAGGGTCAAAGCCTTCCAAACACGCAAGGATCTTCATTTTGATCTCTTCAAGAGTTTTAAGTCCGGTTACATTTAAATCCTCATCATGGTAACATCTAATGGCCGTATTGAATCTTTCAACTTTAAGACTTGTTCTGCCCTGAATTTTTTCGGCAGTCACCAAAAAGGCTCCGTGCTCGCCAGTCTCGTCAAATCCCAGAGGTTCGGGGCTTCCAGGATTATATGCGTTTCTTAACGGGTAATCGTCCCGAATATTATGAAAATGCCCCAGGGCGTAATAATCGTAGCCCAACATATCAAGCTCCCCTGATGTAACCGGCTTGTAATCATTGCCCGAAATATCCATATCCAGGGTGCCGTGGAACATAAGAATATTAAATAAATCTTCTTTGGGCTTTATTACCTCCAATAAGTCAGGTTTACCTTCCCTAAAATTTGAAAAGCCTATTCCGTAAATATGTACATTCAGATTCTCAAGTACCAGATCCGGATTTTCCGGCGTCAGAATTGTTACATTGGAAGGCCATTGCCAGTTCCTGTACCAGGAGTTTAAGAGATATGGGTCATGATTCCCGGGAATAATTACGATGGGAACTGCCGTTTCCGAAAGCACCATATGAAGCCATTCCATAGTACCTTTTGTAACTGAGCCATGCTCGTAAAGATCTCCTGATATTAAAAGAAAATCCGCCTTTTCTTCTTTCACTTTCTTTAAAATATTTAAAAAAGCATCTCTGATATCTTTTCTCCTGATGTCGCCGTATGATCCCCGGCCATGCTCCCTAAAAGGCGCGTCAAGGTGAATATCGGCGCAATGAACAAATTTTATGATTCCCAATCCCTTCACTCCCCAGTAAGTATCACTGCCTGAGCCGCCGCATAATCACGGCTGTGGGTCAGGCTTATATCTATCGCCTGTGAACCCAGCTCCTTAAAAACACGCTTGGCTTCTCCATGTAAAACCACTTTTGGTTTTCCATTCTCTTCATTTAATATCTCTATATCCTGAAAGGAAATGCCTCTTGAAATACCGACTCCAAGAGCCTTTGCCACCGCTTCCTTTGCACAGAACCGGGCGGCATAGCTTTGTACTGAGCCCTTTCCCCTGCTTTCGCAATAATCCCTTTCTCTCTGTGTAAAGACCTTGTTTTTAAAGCTTTCCCCATCACTGAGGGCCTTTGATATTCGGTCAAGCTCAATTATATCTATTCCGCAACGTATACTCATAGAAACTCCCAGATAAATAGTAAAAGAGCACAGACTATATTTAGTCTGTACTCAAAGCTGGCGTCCCGTATAGGAATCGAACCCATATCAATGGAACCGGAATCCATCGTCTTATCCATTAGACTAACGGGACGTATAATATGCATTTATCCTAAAATGCATATATTATTATACATTCTTTGAACGTTGTTTTCAAGC
>Ga0134103_1003449_pt1 | contig 10611 bp, 8 predicted proteins | sample 14_taG_2_FD_94445 | JGI IMG/M metagenome (GOLD analysis project Ga0134103, IMG submission 94445) | Switchgrass degrading microbial communities from high solid loading bioreactors in New Hampshire, USA - 14_58_20_212_A1 metaG | ecosystem: Engineered > Bioreactor > Semi-continuous > Anaerobic >...
AAGCCATAGGTACAGGAACCGTTGGATTCCTTTCCGTGTCCTTCATCATGTTTCTTGTTTGCCTCCTGTTGCTGTATATATTTCAAAACAAGACATATATGGGACGGGCTATTTATTTGACCGGCGGTAATAAAACGGCGGCGGAACTGGCTGGAATACCTATTAAGCGCAGCATCGCTTTTATTTACACGATTTCCGGGTTGATGACCGCTTTGGGTGCCATCGTGCTGTTCTCCCGCGTGACTACGGCATCGCCGGTTATAGGTAAAGGTTATGAGACAAACGCTATTCTTTCGGTAGTTGTCGGCGGCACAACACTGGTAGGCGGAAATGGAAGCGTACTGCGCACCGTGTTAGGTACCACCTTGGTCATACTTTTGTCCAATTGCATGAATTTGCTGGGCGTTTCGGTATATATGCAGTACATGATGAGAGGTGCTATCTTGATCCTTGCTATCTGGCTTGATAATCGCAAGCAACTTTAGGAGGAAACTCGGATGAATAATTTTAGTATCGGCAAAAAGCTTATTAATATTGCAACCAAGCAAAAGGCCTTTTTGGCCATTGTAGTGATGTTGGTAATCATGCTTTTTTCTAAAACTAACTTTTACACGGCATACAATCTGTTCGATCTGATGAAATCGGTATCCGTGCTTATGATTCTCGCCTTCGGGGTTACGCTGGTCCTCGTGGCCGGCGGCTGTGACCTGTCCATCGGAGGCATTATGGTTTTGTCGGGCATCGTAGCGATCAAGTTGATGAATGCTGATGTTCCAATGCTGATTTCCATATTGGCTGCGCTGCTCATGGGTGCCGTTGTAGGCGCTATAAACGGTTATTTGGTCGTATATCAGAGGACAGAGCCTTTCATTATTACATTGGGAATGGGCATGCTGCTCACGGGGATAGCCCAGCAGCTAACCGATGCGCACCCTGTTCCTTGTAAGCACCCGACTTTTGTGACCCTTGCCAACGGCAAATTATTTGATACAATACCTAATCTTGTCATAGTCATGCTTGTTGTGTTCTTTATCATCCATTATATCTTGCGCTATACTTCCTTTGGCAGGAATTGCTATGCTATAGGCGGTGACTACGAGGTGGCGAAGTATTCCGGTATCAACGTCCTTCCCATAAAAGCGGCGACTTTTGTAGTATGCGGCATCACTGCCGCCCTGGGTGGGGTCATGCTCTCATCCATGCTGAATTCGGGTTCTTCAACATACGGCGACACCACTGCCCTCGTGGTCAACTGCGGTGTGGTGGTGGGAGGTACTTCCTTTGCAGGCGGTATTGGCAGCGCGCCGCAGTCAGCCATCGGTCTCCTGGTGTTCGGAGTGCTTCAGAACTCCATGAACATGCTGGGCATCGATGCTTATGTTCAGCAGATATTACAGGGTATCGTGATTGTTGCCATCATCTGTCTTGACTGCTATGGAAGAAAGCGCAAGCGTGAGGCCGTATGATGCTCCCAGGGATTAATAAGACCATCGGACTCTGATTTCAATTGGGGTTAGGAGGGTGGAAAGGCATGGCAAACCATATTGAAGAGATTTCAAAATTGCAAAAAAGCCATAGGATGTCCTTGCTAAAGGAAAGGATGCTGAGTGAGCCAAGGTTTCTGTCCTTAGAACAGGCACTGCTTATAACCCAGTGCTATAAGGAAAATGAGAGCCTTCCCCGCATTCTCCAAAGAGCTAAGAGCCTTGCGTTGGCACTTAACAGGATAGAGATAAGGATTGATCCCCTGGAGGTAATAGTAGGAAACCGCACACCCGGCGTAAGAGCGGGTGTGGTTTCGCCCGAAGCGGGCATTTCATGGGTAGACCGTGAGATTGAAACCCTTCCCACAAGGCCCCAGGATAGGTTTAATGTCAAAGAAGGAGACATTAAAGTATTCAGGGAGATTATTCTTCCGTATTGGAAGGGCAAATCCCTTGAAGATGCGGTAAAAGAGAGGGTAGGGGCGGAAATATCCGCTATTGGAAAAGTAGTAAAAATCAATCAGACAGACCATGCTCAAGGCCATATTTGCCCCAATACGCCGAAATGGCTGGCAATGGGGCCTGCAGGGTTGAAAAGGGAAGCTGAAGAGAAGCTTAAGACTGCCTCAGACGATAAAAAGGTTTTCTATGAAAGCGTGATTATTGTGCTTTCCGCTGCGCAGGATTTTATGAGAAGGTACAGCGAGCTCGCAAAAAAGATGGGTGAGGAAGTATCTGACAGCAGCCTGAAAGAGAACCTTGCGGAAATTGAAAGGATATGCGCAAAGCTTGCCGACAGTCCGCCTGAGACATTCCGGGAGGCGGTTCAGTCATTGTGGTTCCTATTTGTCATTTTGCAAATGGAATCAAATGCTTCCTCCTTCTCCCCCGGAAGAGCCGATCAGTACCTCTACCCATATTTCAAAAAAGATATCGACAGCGGAAGGTTGGATCTTGCCGGTGCTTTGGAGATAATTGAAGCTTTATGGCTCAAGTTTAACCAGATAGTGTATTTAAGAAATTCCAACAGCGCAAAATACTTTGCCGGTTTCCCCATAGGATTTAATGTTGCCTGCGGCGGACAAACCCAAGACGGCAAGGATGCCTCCAATGAGCTGTCCTTCCTGTTCCTTAAAGCACAGGAACACTTGCTGCTTCCTCAGCCTAACCTGTCAGCCAGATTGTTTAAGGGCTCATCCAGTGAGTTTGTGGACCAGTGCAGCAGGGTTATAGGAATGGGAAGCGGGATGCCTCAGATCTTTAATGATGAGAGCATAATTCCGGCTCTAATAAATCAAGGCATAAGCAAAGAGGATGCTACCAATTATGCCATAGTTGGCTGCGTCGAGCTTACCACCCACGGAAACAACCTTGGCTGGAGCGACGCTGCCATGTTCAATCTTGTAAAAGTGCTGGAGCTGACTCTTAACAATGGCATCTGCCTCCAGACGGGCGTCCAGATGGGCCTGCAGACAGGTTACCTGACCGACTATAAGACTTATGAGGAGCTGGAGGAAGCATATAGAAAACAGCTTGACCACTTTATAGACAGGATGATTGCAGTTTGTGACGCGGTTGACAGGATGCATGCTGAATTCCTGCCGTCGCCTTTCCTCTCCAGCGTCGTTGACGACTGTTTAGAAAAAGGCATTGACGTTACTGCCGGCGGCGCTCACTACAACTTTTCGGGAATACAGGCCATTCAGGTGGCAAACATAGCAGACAGCCTGGCCGTCATCAGAAAGCTGGTCTATGACGAGGGTACCCTTAAGGCTGAGGAACTTTTAAAGGCGCTTCAGACAAACTATGAAGGCCGTGAAGAATTGAGGCAGTACCTTATCAATAAAGTTCCAAAGTACGGCAATGACGTCGCATGGGTCGATAATATAGGCGCCAAATGGATCGAATACTTTGCTAAGAAGCTGGAAGGCTACAGGAACGCCAGGGGCGGCCGCTACCATACAGGGCTTTATACCGTTTCTGCCCACATACCCATGGGACACAACGTCGGGGCTTCTCCCGACGGACGGCTGTCAAAGGACCCTCTTGCTGACGGTGGCATGTCAGCGATGTATGGCAGAGATCGGAACGGGCCGACGGCACTTTTGAAATCGGTCTCAAGGATTAATTCCATGTACGGCAGCAACGGCACTCTGCTCAACATGAAGTTCCTTCCTGACTTGTTCAAGACCGAGGAAGGGATAAAAAAGTTTTCATCGCTGCTTATGACATTTGTGGATCTTAAGACAAATCATGTCCAATTCAACGTAGTGAGTAAGGAAGACCTTATCAAAGCGAAACAAAACCCTGAAAAATACAGAGGGCTTACTGTCAGGGTAGCAGGCTATACGGCATACTTCACAGAGCTTGCCAGCGACCTCCAGGATGAGATTATTGAAAGAACAAACTATGGAGATATCTGATGTACGGCAATATTATAGACATTAAAAAATTCACAGTTCATGACGGACCAGGGCTCAGGAGCACGGTTTTCCTGAAGGGATGTCCCTTGAGTTGTGTCTGGTGCCATAACCCTGAAGGGATTGACGGCAGAATCAGGCTGTGGTATTTCGAAAGAAAATGCATAGGTTGTCATAAATGCGTTGCAGCTTGTAAAAATGGCGCATTGTTTATAGGAGACGCAAGTCCTCACATTGTGATTGACAGAGAAAAATGCATTAATGCAGGCAGCTGTGTAGAGGCTTGTCCCACTGGGGCCCTGAGTTTCGACGGTAAAAGGGTTTCTCAAAAAGAAGTGGTAGATGTGCTTTTAGAAGACAAGCCATTTTATGATAAGTCCGGCGGGGGGATAACCATTTCCGGCGGAGAACCCCTCTTCCAGCCTGAATTTTCATTGGGAATTTTAAAGGACTGTAAGAAGCACAAAATGCACACAGCTATTGAAACCTGCTTGTATGCCAAAAAAGAAATCCTTGAAAAATTTTTTGACCATGTGGACTTGTTCATCGTTGATTTAAAAATTTTCGACCCGGTGGCTCATAAGAAATACACTGGTGAGGGAAACGGGCTTATAAAATCAAATTTTGAATTTTTGGCCTCGGAAAAAGAAAATATTCTGGTTAGGATTCCCCTGATACCCGGCATCACTGCAACAAAAGAGAATATTGGTGGAATTGCAGCCTTTGTCTGCAAAGTAAGCAATAAAATACCTATAGAGCTCATGAATTTTAATCCTCTCGGCGAAAACAAATACAAGCTTATGGGAAGGACCAATGAGTTATTAAAGGGTATAAAACCGCTGCCGGAGGAGGAATTGGATGAGCTGTACCAGGCGATTGAAGATAAAGGCGTAAAAATAGTGAGAGAAAAAAAGGTGAAACGATGGTAAAGGAATTTTTAAAAGCTGCCAATGCGGGAGAACCGGTATTCATAACCACTGTCTGCGAAGCTTTCGGAAACCTGAAAGAAACTGAAAAGCAGGTGATGAATTGCGTACTTGCACTTTTGGAAAAGGATGAAAAGCGGCTTTTTAAAATAGACCTGCCCCTTTTAGATGATTTTAGCCCCGAAGAAATCAATTTTGTTAAAAGCTACGTGCGGGCCAAAATATATAATATCCTTTCGAGCCTTGGCGGAAAGGCAATGGATATCTATGTAGACAAGAGGAATTCTTTACTTACTGAACTGGCGGCAGAACTGAACCAGGTGTTTTATGTAGACAGCAAGCGTTCCGACAGGCGAGGCTACGGAAGGGCTGTCAATGTGATAGACCGGATGCTGGGCGCCCTATGCCCTGATGCGCCGGGTTTCAGATTCAATGTCATGGACATCTCGGAAATACCTGAAATGAATAAAATCAATACCGAAGGAAGGAAAAAGGCCGGAGATTCAAGCATATTCAAAAGGGTAACGGAAAACCTTGACGGAAAGGTCATCTGCGGTATAGACGTGGGAGGAACCGTCATTAAAGCTGTTCTGGTGAAAGACGGCAAAATAGACAGCTGCAAGGAATATAACTGGTTTCCCGCCGGATTCAGGGAAACGAGGCAGCTAATAGAGCCGATCTGCCTTATAGTCAGACTTATGAGGGCCAAAATATCGCTTGAATGCCTCAATGACGCCTCCGGTGCGAAAGCTGAGTTAACAGGGGACATAAATAAGGCGCTGGACAGGAAGGCAAGGGATGATTTTATGCTTGCCGCAGTAGAAAAAGCGGAAGCTTTCCTTAATGGCAGATATGCGGAAATAGATGCGATAGGATTGTCCTTTCCTGATGTGGTTGTCAGGAATAAGATTGTCGGAGGCGAGGTATATAAGACCAGGGGCATACGGAATAACCCCGGTATCGATTACGAAAAGGACTTTTTGAAGCTTACAAACCTAAATGACAGGCTTCGTGAGTTTATCAAGAGAGACGGGTCGGTGAACATTATAAACGACGGTTCGATGGCTGCTTTTACTGCGGCAGTGGAAAATGCGGCGGCGGGTTGTCAAGAGTTAGTTGCTGAGGGCGTATTCGCCCATACCCTAGGGACTGAATTGGGAACCGGCTGGATTGACGGGGACGGAATAATTCCTGATATTCCCCTTGAAGTGTACAATTTCATCATTGACCTTGGAAACTTTGTTGAAAAGCAATATCCTTCCGATGATTTGAGAAGCATAAACAATTTTAATACCGGACTCCCCGGAACGCTGCAGAAATACTGCAGCCAGAGCGGCGTTTTCCGGCTTGCCATGAAATATTTTCCAAAGGAGAGGCCGGACCTTTGGCAGGAGCTGTTCGATAAGGGCTTTGTGGTTGAAAGAGAACTGGACGGGCATACCGGCTACTATGTGCCTACCGAACCTAAGGATATGAGGAAGCCCTTCCTTGAACATATGGTGGCTTTGGTTGAGAGAGAAAATGACGAAGTGAATAAAAGAATTTGGAAAGACATAGGCACATTTTTAGCCGTGACCTGGCTGGAAACTGAAAAGATTCTCAGTCCCGGGACGGCAAGGCGTGTACTCTTCGGCGGCCTTGTGGCAAACAGGCGCTGCTTTGAATTGATAAAAGAAGGCGCAAAGGCGATAAATGAGGATATTGTGCTTGACGTCGCAGATTCGGAGATGGCAAACACCCCGCTTATGAAGCAGCTGAAGGCTAATCCCCAATATTCGGTGGCGCAGTTTGCTCAGGCTGTCGGCGCGGTGTATTTCGGAAACCTGAGTTAAAAGGGGCAGGAAAGCTGCTTGCTGAGTATAAAAGGTAAAAAAAGCCTAGCATTGGAAAAGTGTTGGGCTTTTTAAATTCATATTGATAAATTGTTGTTTTTGTGTCAAAATAGATATGGGTTCCGAAATAAAGGAATGTTCCTTTACTTTGGACAGCAACAAAAAAGACCTGATTGCGAGGAGACTTCCGAGCGAAAGGGGAGACTTTGTCATAGGGTATATTGTAGCAGGAAGCGCAAGTTTAAGGGCTTATCGGTTTTGTGCGGTTTCCTGTACAATGTGGTCGGTAAAAGTTCCCCTCCTGTTTGCTCAGGAAGGGGTTTTTTGTTTCCGCATGCCGTGAAAATCAGGAGGTGATGCTGTGGAAAAACGAGTGGGTGTGGTCGGAATTATTGTAGAGAACCGTGAAAGGGCAAAAGAGGTAAATGAGATCCTGCACAAATACGCCGAAATAATAGTGGGGCGTATGGGGGTTCCCTACAAGGAAAGGGGAATATCCGTGATCTCTTTGATTGTAGACGGCACCACAGATGAAATCAGCGCAATGACCGGAAAAATCGGGAAGATAGCGGATGTCCAGGTAAAAACGGCGCTGGCTTCTAAAAATAAACAAGGATAAAACCTATTATCTACACGAAGGATACAGGGGCCAAAGACATTGCAAATGGAAGGCTGCCCTGTGAAAATCAAGATGAAGGGGGATTTAGAATGAGTCAAGCTCAAATTGTAGATTTTATCAAGGACGATGAAATTAGACAAGTTGCAGATTTTATCAATGACGATGAAATCAGACAAGTGCTTAGAATAGGAGAAGAGAAGGCGAAGGATGCAGGCTGCGTGAGGGATATCATAGAAAAGGCAAGGGAGGCGAAAGGGCTTGCTATCGAGGAGGTTGCCGCCTTGCTTCATACAGAGGATGACGATCTGCTGGAAGAAGTATACAGTGCCGCAAGGGAAGTTAAACAGAAAATTTACGGAAACAGAATTGTCATGTTCGCACCTCTGTACGTGAGCGACTACTGCGTAAATAATTGCGTGTATTGCGGCTATAAATGCTCAAATAAAGGAAATCGGAAGAAACTGAGCAAAGAGGAATTGATCCGGGAGGTTGAGATCCTTGAGGATTTAGGACATAAGAGGATTCTGATAGAAGCAGGTGAAGATCCTGTAAATTGCCCTATAGATTATATAGTTGATACCATGAAAACAATTTACAGCGTGAAAAAGGGCAACGGTTCCATAAGGAGGATTAATGTCGATATTGCCGCTACTACCGTAGAAAACTACGCAAAGCTGAAAGAGGCCGGCATCGGGACATATACGCTGTTCCAGGAGACCTACCACAGGGAGACATATGAAAAAATGCACCCGTCAGGACCAAAGCATGATTACGACTACCATACTACCGCAATGGACCGCGCCATGCAGGCCGGCATCGATGATGTAGGCATTGGAGTGCTGTACGGGCTTTATGATTATAAATATGAAGTTATCGCCATGTTCCAGCATATAAGGCATTTGGAGGATACTTTCGGAGTAGGTCCCCACACTATTTCTGTCCCGAGGTTGAGGCCGGCGGCAGGAGTAGACAGAAGAAATTTCCCGTATTTAGTAAGTGATCATGACTTTAAGAAATTAGTTGCTGTAATAAGGCTGGCTGTGCCTTATACCGGGATGATCATTTCTACCAGGGAAGAGCCCGGATTCAGGGATGAAGTCATTTCAGTCGGCATCTCCCAGATGAGCGCCGGTTCCAGCGTAGATGTGGGAGGTTACGTGAATGAATACGGAGAACAGCCTAAGAGGGAGTCTGCCCAGTTTGATGTCGGCGATACCCGCAGCCCCATTGAAATACTGAAGTGCCTTTGCAAAGACGGGTATATTCCGAGCTACTGTACCGCCTGCTACCGCCAGGGGAGGACCGGCGAGAGGTTCATGAGCCTTGCGAAAACAGGAAATATTCATAACGTATGTCTTCCCAACGCAATCATGACTTTCGAGGAGTTCCTGATGGACTACGCAGATGATGAATTGAGGGAGATAGGAGAAAAAACGATAGAGAAAAATCTCAAAGACATAGAGTCCGAGAAGGCAAGGGAGGAGACTTTGAGAAGGCTGGAAAGGATCAAAAACGGGGAAAGGGATTTGTATTTTTAGACAACATCCTTCAATTGCAATATCGGATAAAATCCTATATAATATTGCATTATTATATAGGTTAAAGGAGTTGTTACCTTGAATAACGAATTAGTCCTTGTCCTTGATTTCGGGGGACAGTATAACCAACTGATTGCCCGCAGAGTAAGGGAAGCCAATGTGTACTGTGAAGTTATTCCGTATAATGCTTCAATAGACAGGATCAAAGCCATGAAGCCAAAAGGAATTATATTTACCGGCGGACCGGCTTCGGTGCTGGACCCTAACGCCCCTTACTGCGACAAGGAGGTGTTCAACCTCGGCGTGCCCGTCCTGGGCATATGCTATGGGATGCAGCTCATGAGCGTCATGCTTGGGGGAGGGGTTGAGAAGGCCCGGCAGAGGGAATACGGCAAGGTGGACATAAAGCTCAGTCCGTCAAGCGGGCTGTTTCACGGGATCGAGTGCGATACCACCTGCTGGATGAGCCATACCTACTATGTAAATAAACTGCCGGAAGGCTTTGAATGTGTCGCAAACTCTGCCAACTGTCCGGTTGCCGCCATGGAAAACCCGGAGAGAAAACTCTATGCGGTGCAGTTCCATCCTGAAGTGCTTCACACCCCCAGGGGAAGGGAAATCCTGAACAACTTCCTTTACAAGATATGCGGCTGCTCGGGTGACTGGAAAATGTCCTCCTTTGTTGAGCAGTCCGTAAAGAGCATCAGGGACAAGGTGGGAGGTAAAAAGGTCCTCTGCGCCCTGTCCGGCGGCGTGGATTCGTCGGTTGCCGCCGTCCTTGTCCATAAAGCTGTGGGAAAGCAGCTGACGTGTATTTTTGTTGACCACGGTTTGCTGAGAAAATATGAAGGAGACCAGGTGGAACAGGTGTTCAGAAACCAGTTTAACATAAATTTGATAAGGGTTAATGCGGAAGAAAGGTTCCTGAACAGGCTGGCCGGAGTTGAAGACCCCGAAAAGAAAAGAAAGATTATCGGCGAAGAGTTCATAAGGGTCTTTGAGGAAGAGGCCAAAAAAATCGGTACAGTGGACTTCCTGGTGCAGGGGACGATATATCCCGACGTCATAGAGAGCGGCACCGGTGATGCCGCGGTTATCAAGAGCCATCACAACGTCGGGGGTTTGCCCGATTACGTAGATTTTAAAGAAATAATAGAACCCCTGCGCAACCTTTTTAAGGACGAGGTGCGCAAGGTCGGGGAGGAGCTTGGGATACCCGAGGAAATAGTATGGCGCCAGCCCTTCCCGGGCCCGGGTCTGGCTATAAGGATAATAGGAGAAGTGACAAAGGAGAAGCTTGAGATATTGAGAGACTCAGACCATATTTTCAGGGAGGAAATCGCGAAAGCCGGGCTCAAGAGGCAGATTAACCAGTACTTCACAGTCCTCACCGGGATGAGGAGTGTAGGAGTGATGGGGGATGAGCGGACTTATGATTACACTCTGGCCCTGCGTGCCGTAACCACCACCGATTTTATGACGGCAGACTGGGCGAAGATCCCCTATGACGTGCTGGAGAGGGTCTCAAACAGGATAGTTAACGAGGTCAAGCACATAAACAGAGTCGTTTACGATATAACCAGCAAGCCTCCAGCGACTATCGAGTGGGAATAGAGTCAAAATGCCTCTGAACCCAGTAAAATAAAGGGTTTCAGAGGCTTAATTTTTGTCCGTGGTAGCAATTTGGAAGCATTATTCTGAAATACCCGGATTTTCGCCTGTTTTTTGGAAAATTTTAGGGGTAAATAGTTCGTTCAGTTTACTGGAAACTTCCCCGTGCTTATTGGGGTAT
>Ga0134103_1003455_pt1 | contig 10587 bp, 8 predicted proteins | sample 14_taG_2_FD_94445 | JGI IMG/M metagenome (GOLD analysis project Ga0134103, IMG submission 94445) | Switchgrass degrading microbial communities from high solid loading bioreactors in New Hampshire, USA - 14_58_20_212_A1 metaG | ecosystem: Engineered > Bioreactor > Semi-continuous > Anaerobic >...
CATGCTGAGCCTCAGTTCCCCTGAGCCCATGATTAACATGAACAGCAATGAGGTTTAAGTTAAATTCATCTTTTAATTCAAGAAGAATTTTCAGCAGACAGACGGAATCCGCCCCTCCGGATATGCCGACAATGATTCTATCTCCATATTCCAGCAGACTTTTACTGAGAATATTGTTTTTTACCTGTTCCACCAAACTCTTATCATCCATTGTCATTACCTGGTAGCGTTATAAGATTTATCATCATATAAACGATTCCCAAATTTGGTATATTCGGGTATCCAAGCTAATTCAACCGTTCCGGTAGAGCCGTTTCTGTGTTTTGCAATAATTACTTCAACTATGTTCCGCTTTTCGGAGTCCTCATTGTAATAATCATCCCTATACAGGAAAATTACCATATCAGCATCCTGCTCAATAGCTCCCGACTCTCTCATATCACTCAATATGGGGCGGTGATCGGCTCGCTGTTCAGGCGCCCTGCTTAACTGGGATAAAGCTATAACAGGCACATTAAGCTCCTTAGCCATGATTTTTAAAGATCGCGAAATCTCAGAAATTTCCTGCTGACGATTATCGCTCTTTTTCCTGCTTTCCATAAGCTGTAAATAGTCTATAATCACCAGTCCCAGACCTTTTTCCAGTTTCAGCTTCCTCAGTTTGGACATCATCTCCATCGTGGATGCACTGGCGTTATCATCTATGTATATTGGGGCTCTTCCCAAAGGGCCAAGAGAATAACCGATCTTTTTCCAGTCCTCAGTATCAAGCTTTCCGGTCCTCATTTTTTCTAATTCAACCATGGATTCCAAAGACAGAATTCTGTTAACCAACTGAGTCCTGGACATTTCAAGGCTGAAAATTGCGACGGGGTAATTACGCAAAGCGGCATTCACGGCGATATTCAAAACAAAAGATGTCTTGCCCATTGCCGGACGGGCAGCAACCAGTATAAGGTCTGAATTTTGAAAACCTGACGTTTTTCTGTCCAAATCGATAAAACCGCTGGGGACACCAGTTATTTCACCTTTTTTCAGGCACAGTTCCTCAAGTTGGGTAAAAGTTTTGTCCAATATTGTATTAATTGGTTCAAGTCCTGTTCTGTTTAAGCCCTGCGCCAAATCAAAAATCTGTTTTTCGGCTTCATTAAGAACATCTACGCCTTCCATGGTACCTTTGTATCCCATGTCAATTATTCTTCCCGAGGCTTCGATAAGCTGCCTTAACAATGCCTTGTCTTCAACAATTGAAACATAATGGGATACGTTGGCGGTTGTCACCACTGAATTTGCCAGATGTGCAATATAATCGACATCTCCTACTTTCTCAAGGCTGCCACGCCGGGCCAGAACATCCGATACCGTAACTATATCGACCGGCATGCCTTCTTCATAAAGAGAAATGATTGCCTCATATATTTCCTTGTGTTTTTCCAGATAAAAGAAATCGGCTCTCAGCCTGCCGCTTACTTCGAACAATGCATTTCTGTCAATCAGCAGCGCTCCTAATATCGCTTGTTCCGCTTCCACATTATGAGGCGGAATCCTCGATAATTCCTCCATTTCGTTCCCCCCGGTCAATCAAGCGCCTTGATAATCCTCAACCATTACCTTGATTTTAGTTGAAACTCCAGCATACAGTTTGATCTCAACTTCAGTCTCTCCCAGGGATTTTATAGCTTCCGGAAGATTGATCATTTTTTTATCTATATCTATTTTGTGCTGAGCTTTTATTTGATCTGCAATATCTTTGCTTGTTACGGAGCCGAACAGTTTACCGTTAGCTCCCGCTTTTGATTTTATATTAACAGTCATTCCAGACATTCTGGCAGCCAGTTTTTGAGCATTGGCAAGCTCGTTTTCTTTTCTGTGTTTTTCGGCAGCGTTTTTTGCCTTCGCTTCATTGAGAGCGGCGGGTGTTGCCTCGACTGCAAGACCCTTCGGGATAAGGAAGTTCCTAGCATATCCGTCGTTAACCTCAATAATTTGATCTTTTTTTCCCAAGGCCTTTACGTCCTGTTTTAAAATAACCTTCATGGTGCAACCTCCATTATACATTGATAATAGTGAAATGTCGGCTGCCCCATATTGTTTTATGACGCATCACCCGCTTGCGGGATATGGTTGCGAATACGGGACAAAGCTGACAAATCACCAAAATATTTTTCCGTTTCATGCTCCTGCAAGAGACCGAGACGTATTTTTGCGGATATTTGTCTTTCCAGTGTAGGATAATCAATTCCCAGTCGTCTCGAAAGCAGGTAACTTATAATTATAGTGTCTGACAATGTGTCAAGAGCCACTTCTCTGATATTTTCCCCGGTTTCTGACGCCATCTCGTTATACAGATGAGAAACCGAAAGGAGCAAATCGCTTTTCAGGCTTTCAATGATCCTTAAATTTTTGGTGATATCAATTCCTCTGTTTTTCATTTTATCACTTCCACCCCTACATTTTCGAAACAATTATAGCATTACAAGGGGCAGAAGTTCTAATTTCCCAGGCCGGACTTTTTATAATGGATCTTGGAACTCATATCATTCTGAGCCCCATCGAAGGATCTTTGCCGCTTCGCTCCATTCGAATGACAGTGCAGTATATCACTCGACTCCACTTCGCTACGCCCAGGACGATATAAAAATGAGAGCTACTCGACCCTCAGGATGACTCAACAATAATTGAAATACAGCCTATAGATTAATATCTATAGGCTGTTAATTTTTAATTAGTCAGTTGTATAAGGCAGCAAAGCAATGTGTCTGGCTCTCTTGATTGCCACTGTCAGCTGACGCTGGTGCTTTGCACAGCAACCGGAAATTCTTCTAGGAAGAATCTTTCCTTTCTCTGACAGGTACTTCCTGGTCTTTGTCAAATCCTTATAATCAATTTCAGCAACTTTATCGACACAGAACTGGCATATTTTACGCTTAGCTCTTCTTACGCTGGTGCGGTTAACCGTCTTTGTTTCCCCGCTGCTACTCTTTTTTGAGCTTTTATCCTTTTTTGCATCAGACATTTCGAAGAATGCCTCCTTCCAAGACTTCATTTTTGGGGCTTACACGCAGTTTTATATCTTTCTCTATCTCTAAATATTCGTCATACTATATTAATAGCTCAATAACTATATCATAAATAAACCGGCAATGTCAATGATTTGCAATTAAATCCATCACTTTATCTTCAGGCAGCGGCTTACTGAAATAGTAACCCTGTATGCGTTCACATTTACGATCAAGAAGATACACGTATTGTTCTTCAGTTTCCACCCCTTCTGCCACAATGCTTAATCCAAAACCGTGGGCTATATTTACAATAGTTTCCACCAGTAAGTTTTTTTCTCTTTTCAATCCGACATCTTCAATAAAGGATTTATCAATCTTTAATGTATTGATTGGAATTTTGGTAAGGTAGTTCAATGACGAATACCCTGTCCCGAAATCATCCAATGCTATCCGGATACCTGTTTCCCTTAATCTGTTCATATTATTTATTACATTATCCATTGACCCCATCATTACCGATTCGGTAATCTCAATTTCGAGATTTTTCGGGGGCAAATCATATTTCTTTAAAAGATTTATAACAAATTCAGAAAAATCCTTCTGATTGAACTGGATATTTGATATATTTACAGACATCATCAAATCAGTATGCCCAAGCTTATGAAGCTTTTTAATAAATTTAATCGCTTCTTCCAGTATCCATTCCCCCAGCGGTATTATAAGATGCGTCTCCTCGGCTATAGGAATAAATTTAGCAGGAGAAACCATCCCCATGCTTTCACTGTTCCAGCGCACTAAAGCTTCGAATCCCATTATTCTCTTATCTGTCGCACGAAATTGCGGTTGATAATAAAGAACGAATTCATTCTTATCCAGTGCGGCCCTTAAGTTGTTTTGCAGGTTGAGCCTTTCCAAAATGGCATCATTCATATCCTGATTAAAAAACGCATATTTCATTCGTTTCTCATCAGCCTGTAATTTTGCAGTGTCAGCATTCTTATAAATAATATCAAAACTATTGCCGTCTTTCGGATAGATAGCCACCCCGATATTGGATTCTACAACGATACTGTAATTATCGATATATGCCATGCCGTTAACACGGTTTAACATTTCTGAAACTATTTCGAGTATCCTGCTTTCATCCTCAAAGTCCCAGACCATTACGGCAAAATCGTCTCCGCCCATTCTGGCTATATAGGAATTATCTATGTTCAGGCTTTGAAGTCTTTCAGTAACTTCAACCAACAGCTTGTCTCCCACTTCATGTCCATATGAATCATTTATAAGTTTAAAACTGTCAATATCAATGATTATAATGGCAATCTTTCGGTCAGGCACCTTGGCTATTTCATAGAATTCCTCAGTCAGCCTGCTGCGATTTGGCAATCCGGTAAGAATATCATAATACGCAAGCCTGTGTATTCGTTCTTCGGATTCTTTTTTCATGGTAATATCGGAATGGGCACCGGCCATTCTTATAAGATTGCCTGAATTATCGAACAATGCCTTTCCCACTTCATTAATCCATTTGATTTTACCGTTAGGTGTCAGTATTCGATATTCACATTCAAAGTATGGAGTAACCCTGTTAATACAATCATTATAGGCTTTTTTGGCTATTGCTCTGTCTTCTTTTAAAATTGCATTTAATCTGTATGTTTTTTCATTACCCAATATTTTTTCTTTTTCTACTTCCAAAATATCATACCATTTCTGAGAGTAGAAATACGTATCTCTTTTTACATCCCAGTCCCATATACCTATATTTGAAGCTTCAACTATCAGATTGTGTCTGTCGTCTTTCTCCTGAAGCAGCATCTTTTGCCGAATAAGTTCATCCAGTTGATCTTTTAATTCCTCTTCCGAAGCTGCCAGTTGTTCATATACGGCCGTAAGTTCTTCATGTTTTTCTATCAGCTGTTTTTCCGCCATTACACGGTCAGTTATACAGATGCCCATTAATTCGTAGAGCGGCATGGCACTGTCTCTGTCTAAAATATTAAGATTAAACAATACGTATTCGGTTTTGCCTTCTGCTGTTATCATGCTCAGTTCAAAGTTCTTTTTTGTAAGACCTTTTCTATGTTCTTCCAAAGCATCTTTCAGCTTTTGCTTATCATTTGGAGAAATCAGATCATAAATACTGAATGTCTTAATTATTTCTTTTGGATCATAACCCAATATATTAGCCGCATTAACATTGAATTCCAGAATAATTCCGTCTTCCAGGAAGGATATGATTATAATACTTGCTGTTTCAACAGCATTCCTTAGGATTTTTTCCTCTCTCTTAGATTTTTTTCTAAGAGTCATAAAATAGAAATTTATTAATATTAAGCATAGGCAGAAGACTCCAACCACCAACGCGACTATTACAACAATGGTGCTTGCCTCATCAAAAGCATCTCTCTTTGGGGAAGTAACCGCAAAACTCCAGGACGCATTTTCGATCCTTGAAAATCCCATTATTTTTTTCTGACCCTTATATAAATATGAACTGGATCCTGTGGCTTCCTGAAGCATTCTTTCTTCAAGTTCTGCCAGTTTTTTCAGGCTGGGGTCATGATTTGCGCTATCAATGAAACTCACTTTATTATTTACAAGGTCTCTGTCAACGTGTGCAATAATAATTCCGTCAGAGTCAATAAGATATCCATAACTCTGAGCGCCAAATTTAATATTTTCAACTATTTGACATAGATCTTCTGTTGAATAAATCAAAGCTACGAAACCTTTTATGCTGTTATTTGGGGAAACCGGAGAAATGAAAACTATTGCAGGGTAATCCGGAAAGAACATAAGTTCCATTCTCTCAACAACCCTGTTGCCTTCTTTGGCCTTTAAAAAAAATTTCTCCCTGCTTACATCAAATTTCATTCCTGAAGTTGCATACATCATCCCGTCTGTTGTGACATATGCAAGTTCAACATACTCGTTTGATTTATTGGATTTATTTAAATACTTTATTTTATCCTCAATCGAGTACTCGCCACTGTAAATGATCTCAGAATCCGAAAGAAGTTCCAGTTTTTCAAAATGCCATTCTATATTTTTTTCAATGTTTTTAGCCCCAGTCTTCGCTATCTCTAACAATGATTTGCTAACCATGTTGTTAAGATAAACATTTGTATTTACAATAACCAGGGTGCCAAAAATAAGCAATATTATTATCGCAATAAAATAGTATTTTGTGTCTCTGTCAGAGTCGCCAAATATTTTCATGATATCCCCCAACTATCATATCTCCTGGTTGAGTAAAATACAAGTGATTATTATACCCAACTTGACAGTTTTAAAACATATTCCTCAATATTTTGCGTCAAGATTAAGTGAAATATGTCGTTAGGGGATTATTTCAGGTTTATTTATCTCCGGTTTTATCTTCTACGTTTAGGGTTCCTGCGTTTGACTGGGAAGCGTTTTTTGTAAATCTTATCTTTTTTTTCTTAATTATGATTATCACAATCCACACTACGATTAAGAAGAATATAATATTTATCCATGAGTAGAGTAACCAAACAATAAAATTCTCAAAACCTGTCTTGAAATTTTCAATGGATTGGGCAAAAGATCTGGATGCTCTTTCTCCCAATGTAACCGGTTCAGGTTTGGTCTCGGTTTTGTTGGTTACTTCAGCTTCCAATAAGTTCATATTATTTAAAATATTTTGAGGGCAATGCGAACCCTCCTTACGTTTTTGATTTATTTAATTTTATTCATGTATAATAAATTTGATGGCATACAGGTTAATTCTGTGGAATTATATATCAACAGGAGGGACTTTTAATGCGGTTATATTTAATTCGGCACGGAGATCCCGACTATGAAAAGGATTCACTTACCCCTGCCGGAATTCTTGAAGCAAAATCCCTTGCAAAGAGGCTTAAAAAAGAAGGTATAGACGAGATTTATTATTCACCGCTGGGAAGAGCCCGGGAAACAATGAGTTATACAGCCGAACTCACAGGTATAAAACCTGAACTGTTGGAATGGACAGAGGAAATATATTATTATTTGGAAGTAGAAAATTGGGGTAAAACTCATGTTTTTCATGTTCCAGGCGAAGTAGTGCGCTCTGCCAAAAAAGGAGAGTACCATGATACCTGGTTCCAACGGCCTCCATATAACGACCCCGGACTATTAGAACTGCTGAAAAAAATAAACGAGAGATCTGATGTTTTCTTTGCTCGTCACGGGTATAAAAAAGAAGGGGACCTTTACCGGATTGTGAAGCAGAACAGTAAAAAAATCGCTGTATTTTCACATGTGGCATTTGGTTTAGCATGGCTTTCCTACCTTCTTGCCATTCCCACCAATATCATGTGGTCGAGTTTCTGGCTGCCCACCAGTTCGGTAACAACAATACTGTTTGAAGAAAGGTCCTCCATCTGGGCTGTTCCACGATGCATTGGCTTCGGAGACGTATCCCACCTTTATGCAGAAAACCTTCCTGTAAAGCCTGTAGGTTTGCGCGGGAATTTTTATTGAAATAATCTCCATATTTTTACAACAGCAAACTAACTTTTCATCCGGTCCATAAAATATATTACGGGTATATTTACTTCAAACTCCGTGATCTGGGCCGTCTTTTTAATTTCGAGATTGTTTGGGATGCTGCAGCAAACTCAATCCTTATCAATACAAATGCAGATTATAGGGAATAGCATGAGTTTTTATCTGGGCCAGAAGAATTAAAAACCCTGATCGCGTTCAGCGATCAGGGTTTTCTTTGGCGCGCCCAGCAGAGATCGAATCCACAACCTTCTGGTCCGTAGCCAGACGCTCTATCCAGTTGAGCTATGGGCGCATAAATCACACTTTTCATTACTTTGAAAGTGCATTAAATATAATAATACAAACATCAGTAAAAATCAATACCAATTTCATCAAACATTATAACTGTTATCACTGAAAAATACATATGTATTAAAACATATCCCGCTTCCACAGTATAAATGCAATAACCAGAGATAATACAATGGAACCTGCCAGTACATACAACCACATAAACGGGTTATTCTGCAGAGGTAATCCAACGTTTTGCCCAAAAAAGCTGTAAATCATATTCGGAATAGCCATTACGATCGTCATGGCCGCCAAGAATTTCATGACCTCGTTCTGGTTATTGGAAATTATGGAGGCAAAAGCATCCATAGTGCCGCTTAGGATCGAGCTATATATACTGGCCATTTCAATAGCCTGTTTGTTTTCTATTATCGTATCATCAAGAATATCAGCGTCTTCCTCATACATTTTTATGAATTTTCCGGTTAACAGTCTTTCCAAAACTGTCTCATTGGACTTTAAAGAAGTATTAAAGTATACAAGGCTTTTACTTAAGTCCAGCAGCTTATACAACTCTTTATTCCGCATGGATTTATGCAGCGCTTTTTCAATCAATTCGCTTTTTCTGTCGATATGTTTCAGATATTTCAGATAATCCGTTGAAACATAATAGAGTATTTGCAGAATAAACCGTGTTTTCTTGTAGGTATAGAAATCTCTGATTTGTCCGTTTCTGAAACGTTCCAAAACCGTAGACTGCTTACTGCTGATCGTTATAATATAATCATCTCTCACCAAAAGAAGTCCCATTGGCACTGTTTCGAACTTAATGGACTGATCATCCTCATAAACATAGGGTATGTCAATGATAATAAGGGTCTGATCTTCATCAACGTCAATATGCGGTTTTTCCTCATCGTCAAGAGCATCTCTCAAAAAATTCTGCTCTACATCAACATTTTTTACAACAAATTCTATTTCTTCTTCAGTGGGAGCTACAAGATTAATCCAACAGCCCTTTTCCACTGTATCCAGTTTTAATAGCTCCTGTCCCTCTGCCTGTGTCTTATAAATCTCCAGCATTGGAATCACCTTCTTTCTATAATAATCACCCCTGAAAAACTTTCACTTAATGTATTAATTTACTAATCTAATACTCTAAATTGCCAAAATGTCCGAATATTATTCCGTAATAGCAAAAAAGCCGCCGGAGCGGACAAAATCATCATTTTTCATAATGATCACCCTCCAGTCATTGAGCTTTGGCACTATACGGCTTAGGTATATCAACCAGCTACATTAAACAAAACCTTAATTCGGCAATGTCTGTTTACCCATTGGAGTCTCTCGACTTTTCCGGGCAGTAGCGTTTTTCCGTATAGGAGCCTCACCTAATAGAGAACTATTTACTTGTGATCATATAAATTATAGTCATTATTTTATGGAACGTCAACTAAAATATTGTTTCCTTTTTGTGATACTTTGCCAAAGAACTGATCACTTACATATTTTTTGATTTCGTCTTTATTGTTTTGGTTAAAGATGGTATTATAAAAATAAATAGGTATATCCTAGTATGTTTAAAATCAGGTGTTTCATATGAGAATTGGACTTGTTACAGCCAAAGTCAATGAAGAATTCTGTGCAAGGATCAATGGATTATTAACACAAGAGTATTCCTCGTTAAGTACCTGTCTGATAGTTTATGAGTGCAGCGATTTTGATTATGATACTCCTAGCGGTTATATATATAACAAGCTTTATATGATTGCCCAATGTGATTATTTGGATGGAATAATAGTAGCTACTGATACTTTTATGTGCCATGATATAAAAGAAATAATACATGAGGTTTTTGAAAAATTTCAAAAACCAATTGTATCGGTTGGTGAACCTATAGAAGGCATTCAGTCGGAACCTTCTTTAAAAAAAGCCATAGATGCTTTACTTGAACAAATTTTCAGTGATAAATGCATGTTTACATATGATTCAGAACCGGAATTAATGACAGAAAAAATTTTTAGCTTTGAAAACTACACTTTGTCTGATAATCTTTTCAGGCCTGAAAAGATTAACTCAGGAACCATATCGCAGTCGGCTGAAATCGGCGGCCTAATTCTAAAGCTTACGGAAAACCTTGCAAAAAACAATGTTTCTCAGTGTTATGTCGTTAAATTTCATAAACCTGTTAAATTTGAGAACTCAGTAAATGAATTTGAAAAACATAAATCATTTTTATATTACGGTTTTACTGAAGGTAATGTCGTTGAGTTCGATAAGTCTTTTTCAGCTACAGATATTATTCCGAATCATTTGTTGAACGAAATAAACGAGTCTATGCTTATTAAGCCTATATTTACTGACGGCATTAATTTCGGTTTTTTAATTGTCTCATTAATAAAAGATATTATCCCTCTGATTGATAATTTATGTAATGAATTATGTTGTTATTTTTCCGGCTATTATTTTCGTCAGGAGTATAAAAGATTAAAAATGGAGATGGCTGCTACTCGTGAAACTCTCATGCTATCCAATAAGCGTCTTAATGAATTAACGGTAAGAGATGATCTGGATAAACTTGTTCAACTGCGCCATCTTGCTTCGAATATGTTACAGAAACGTATAGCAAACACCGGAGAATATATTTTGATCATAGTGGACATTGACAACTATTATGAAATTAATGAACGCTTCGGTTTTTCTGAGGGAGAGTATGTTATTCAATGCGTATCTGATATCCTTGCCGGATCAATCAGAGATGATGATTACCTGACGTATCAATGTTTTGAAAGATTTA
>Ga0134103_1003461_pt1 | contig 10575 bp, 4 predicted proteins | sample 14_taG_2_FD_94445 | JGI IMG/M metagenome (GOLD analysis project Ga0134103, IMG submission 94445) | Switchgrass degrading microbial communities from high solid loading bioreactors in New Hampshire, USA - 14_58_20_212_A1 metaG | ecosystem: Engineered > Bioreactor > Semi-continuous > Anaerobic >...
CATGCCAGATAGTGTTTGCCATTGCATTCAAAATAGGTCATATCCAGTGAGAAGTGTGTAAAAGCGTAGGTATCTCCCGGTGCGGCTTTTACCTGTCCTTTCAAAACCCAGTTTTCAGGTTTAAATGGGTCTCCGTCTCCTTCACATGACAGTATATGAGGTCTGATATCCCATACATTGCTGGATCTGCTGGCGGTAAATAGTACATACCATTTTCCATTGATATTATGAAGTTCCGGTGCCCAGATATATCGGTTCGCAGTCGGAGAGTCTTTTTCATGCCAGATCGTAATCTCTTCTGCGTCTTTCAAGCCCTCAATCGTTCTGGCTCTTCTCAGGATGATCCTGTCATATCCTTCCGGATCGTTGTTTCCACGAACCGGATAGGACGCGGTGAAGTAATACCATCCATCATCTCCCAATACTACCCATGGATCGGCCCTTTCTTCAATAAGGGGGTTGGGATATTTGGGCTGCATGACCGTGCCTGTTACCGTGTATGTTCCTTCTATGCCGGTATTGATGGCCTCCAGTTGTTCCTGGTTCCATACGACTCCCATTTGCTTGACAGAACCATCGCTGTATTTCAGAGTTACTTTGTCAGGGAGTTTAAAGGTTTCTCCGGGTTTAACCCTTATTTCAGGTACTGGTTCAATGCCTGTATTGATTATCCTGGAATATTTATTGATGATCCTGTCCAATTCAGCCTTTGTCAGTTCAAATATACCTGCTTCTATTGCGCCGGCAGGAAGTTTCTCGGCATCAACAGCCGCCTTTCGATAAGTTGTCTCTTCAATGGCCGTAAAGTTTACAAAATCTTTGGTAACCGTTGTATATGACTTTCCGTTTGACCCTTCAACGATAAGCTTGTACTGAGGTATCATAGAAGCAGATAGGATTTTTTACGTTTATACCATTACCGCCTATTTGGATCAAACGCTCATTGGTATAGGTAAGCAAATCTTCAGAATCATAAAGCAGAATGTAACTTGTGCTGTTGTTATCGGCCGCAATCAATCCATAGGTACCGTCGGCCTTTCTGAATAATGCAGGGGACCCCATTTTGTTGGTACCTTTACCTGCATAACGGATTGGCTGATTATTGTATAATGCGGTATAGTTTTTACCATCCAGACTGTACGCGATATGCAGGCTATCGGTTTCATCAGTGTCACCGCTTACTACATATGTCAGCAAGTATCCATAAGTTTGCTCGAGCACTTTAACTATAAAAGGCTTTTCAATTACTGCCTGCCCTAATTGTAAGACGGCCGTTAAAGTAACTGTTTTGTTTCCTTCTCCCGTTTTTGGTCTGTTTACCTTACCTGTGCTGCTTATCAAAGAGGCATCGCTTGTTTTCCAGCTTATGGTTACAATGCCTTTTATGGTTTCCGGTAGTGTTATATCCTCGGTTACATAGCCGGTACCCAAATCGAAAGTTTCCGCGACTTCGGCAAGGTAAGCTGAATTCTTCTCATGACTGTCTTCAAGGACAATAATATTGAATTGTTTCGTCTCTGCTATCCCATTCAATATCAGGGTGGCAGTCAAGGTTACACTGACATCCCCCTGCCCCGCCGCAGGACGGGTCACTTTTCCGTCGTCTGTAATAAACGCAGTATTTGATGATTTCCATGTAACAGCACTATTATTTATTCTGGCAGGTAACGATATGTCGCTCAATACCGTTGTTTCTGTCAATTCAAGGGCAGCTTTGTCCTCGGCCAGAAGAGCTTTAGTAATCTCATTCCTGACCTGATCTTCTGTAAGAGCTGCCGTATAAACTTTTACATCTTTAAATGATCCTTTTAAGAGAATATCAGGATAAGAGGACTTTCCCAGATAAGCTACCAAATTCTCTCCAAAATCGCTTACTTTTCTGCTGACAGCAACAGTTCCAATCTTAACTCCATTGTAGTAGGCTGTAATTTGGTTCGGTTCAATGACTGTCGTATAGAAAGCCCAGCTATCGTCTGTTATAGGCCCTGCAATTCCATATGCGCTGTTTGTAGGAGATATCCCATACTCGGTGCTCCATGGGGAAGAAGTATTATAGCCGTTTGTTATAACAGACTTAAACCTTCCATCCGGATTGCACGGATTAAATAACCAATATTGTACAGGGTAATTCTGTGTTGTCCCAAAGAACATGGCAGAATAGTTCCCTTTTCCGGTTTCATTTTTCAGCCATAAAGTAATGGTCAATGTATCCTTTTTGTCAAACATGCCCCTGGGAAGTTCAACATACGCGTTTCCTGTCAATGTCAGTATCCCATCCTTCATTGAGGCGCCGGTACCTTTGATTATTCCGTCATTACCCTTGCCGGATGAATCGCGTACTATTCCTTCAGTAATATCATCATTGAATTCATAGTGTAGAATCAAGTGTTCACGGTTTTCATCCGGTATATTTACTCTGATTAATCTTGAAACTGCATCTTCCAGAGCGGCAATGGCCTCACTTACTTCGCTATCGGTTGCATCTGCTTTATTGGCCACAATCTTCGCCAAATCATAAGCCATTCTGAAAGCACTGAAGCTGTCGGGTGTATATTTCTCTTCATTGATGATGGCATAAGTCGCTATAAGCTGGGATAGTTTTATCCTGTTGCTTTCTGCAATGATTTCCTGCTGCGTAAGTTCCCTGTTATAAACCTTTACATTGTCAAAATAACCTTTAAAATAGGCATCTGCTGAATAGAATGACTTACCAAGGTATGCTAAAAGTTCCGTCCCGAGGTCTGAAATTTTAATAGTTACATTTTTATTCTCAGCTAATAATACACCGTCTTTATATATGGTCATGCTTGTTGGGGTAATTATAAGTTTAAGGTTCATCCACTTGCCCTTAATGGAAGAAGGTAAATTGCCCTTTACTTCCTGCTCGTTCTGATAAGAATTAACTGTAATGGCGTTTCTTATCTGTGTCTCACTGGTTTTTAGGAACATATACTTAATGTTGTTTTTGCCTACAGTGAATGTAAAGAAATTACCCGTGACGGTTTCAGGTTTAATATCCATGGAAATGGAAAAAGTATTCCTTCCGTCGAAGAAGCCTTGAGGGAAAGCTGCGAAAGTACCGTTTGTACCATCAAGATATAATACCTGGGAATTCTTTTCACTATCTGTTACATAAGTTGCGTTACCATGAAGAGTACCTGAATTATTATTGCCAGAAACATCCTGAATCGTATTGCCTGTCTTTACTTCATCGAAGTTATACTCTAAAATCGGGGCTTCTTGTGGTTCTTCGTCCGGCGGTATGACAGGTTTATACCATTTTTCCATTAAAGCATCATATTCGTCCTGAGTAACCGATATTACCGTCCCATGGCGGGGACCAGTAGGCATCCTGTATTCCGATGCGCTAAGAACAGTAAAATTACCTGAGTCAAGGTCTGTGGTTACCAACGGGTAATAGCCTCTGCCTCCGTAATTATCTAATAACAACACCCATTTATTCTCACCGTTAAGCTTATAAATTGCAGGACCTTCAACTCCCCTTTGTTGTTCAACAACAGGTGCTGAAACAGGTGTAAATGCCTTACCCAGGAGTTGATCACACTTTTCCATCAAAACATTTTTATTGGTTTCGTCCTTTGAGAAACGATAGTACACACCGCCATGTTTGATAATAGTAGCGTCAATAACATCGACCACTCTTTCTATATAAACTTCCGGTTCTGTAAAGGTATAGAAATCCCTGGTCTTTGCAATGTATATCCTTTGCTTTGCATAATTGTCTGCTCCAATGCGGGATGCCCAGAATACCAAATATTCTCCTGTTTTATCATCATAGATAATTTCAGGTGCCCATGTACAGCCTGCGTCATCCCTGGCGACTTTAACCAGCCTTTCTTTAGACCAATTGATAAGGTCATTGGATTCCCATACGACTATCGACTTGCTTCCCTGTCTTTGAGCTCTGTTCCAGTCTCCGTTCCCATAAATCTTAAGGTCGGTTGCTACCATATAGAACTTATCGCCTTCCGGAGATCTTATTATAAATGGGTCACGGACTCCTTTTTCGCCAACGTCGGAGGTTAATATCGGTTCATTATCTTTAAGGTCATCCCAAAACAGACCGTCTTTACTGGTCGCAAAGTAAATCTGTTCACCGTCCGACCTGCCTTCACCGGTAAAGTATGCAAACAGATAGGCTTTAAAATCATTTTCAGATATTGGTTCCGGTTTTTTCTTCACGGTCACTTCTATAGTTCTGGATAACGTCGCTTCATTTAAAGTTATTGTGGCAGTCAATTCTACCTTGGTATCGGCTTCAGGACGATCCACCACTCCTGCCGGTATTGGAGCATAATTGTCATTTTCTTCGGCCGGAATGGTACGGGTGCTGATTATTCCTTCCGGAGAAGCGGTCCATATAACCGGCAATCCGTCGATCGTTTCCGGAAGGGTTATATTTCCTCTTATATCATCTTTATTTGGAATATTAATTTTACTTAAGGCTTCCTGCACTTTCTGTTCATCGGATATATCTTCCAATACGGTTACCTGGAACTCCTTCGTCTTCTCATAAGTACCTTTCTTGATCAATGCTGTTAATGTTACGGTTACATTCCCATGCCCATATGGCGGCCTGGTTACTTTACCGTCATGGGTAATGAATCCGGTATCGGAAGATGTCCATGTTATGCTGGAACCGTATTCACCTGTCACAGGAAGATTCAAGTCAGATGTGATGCCGCTTATGTCACCGAGGGTCAATTGCTGATAGTCCTGCTCAACTGCGTCTTCATCACCCTTATAAGAATCCAGTCGTATTTCCTGTGCACTCAGCGCTCTGTTATAGATTCTGAATTCCTTTATCTTACCCTTAAAGTAATTATCCTGGAGATAAGCCGGTTTTCCTAAATAGTTCGCTATGGTATTCTCTACATCTTTCGGAGCCAGTGTAATATTTGTATTGCGGGCGATTTCCACTCCGTCTTCATACAATATTGCGGTTCTTCCGTTGAGAGTATACGCCATTCTCTTCCATATGCCTCTGGTCAATCCGCCACTCTTAATTACATTTTGTTCTCCACTCCATCGATTATTGGAGATACTGCCTCTTAATCCACCATCCGCATGATGGAATAATGCAAGATATGCAGAACCCTGCGTATTATATGGATCTGTTGAATTACCAAATGTATACATCCATGAGGGATTAACATTGTTTTGGTGTACCAGTACGTCAACTATTATTGTAATACTCTGCAAGTTCTTAAGAATCCCGTTTGGCATTTTTACATAGCCATCAGTGCCATTAAATTCGATCCCTACACCGCTCAGCCATGTTACTCCGCCATACAAAGTACCATGATAACCATTGCCTGAGTAATCTGTGACTATCGTGCCCTGACCTTCATCAAATTTGTACCATAGTATCAATCCTTCATCTTCAGCAAACACGTTCAATGATGTAATGGTCGAAAGCGAGCTAATAACCAGAGTAAATACCAGCAGTAAAGAGATAATCCTCTTTCTCATCTTTCTCCTCCCTTCATTCGTTTGTGTTTGAAAAAATACTTAGGAAAGACTCGATCTGTTTTCAATATGCATAATACTCTTAACTTAAATTACAATCAATTCAATAATTTACTTTTTTTGTGATATTCTTTGCGGAAATTATCTATTATTCAATCATTCCTGCGCTGATCCCTTATGAAAACTATATACGAATTTCCCAACGAAACTATTAACTGAAGTTATCACCCGGGTAACAGGCATAAAAAATGCTCTGTTCCGGTTTCCTGGCAAAGGATATTGGAGCCGGAGAAGAGCAAATCGTGGCAAAGTCAATTTTTATATGTAAAAAAGCTCACCTTCTTTGGTGAGCTTTGTCTCAAGTTTGTGGTCGCTCCTTTTCCTGGGAGCGGTTTTGGATGATTTACGCTTTGCCTGCACAACCCAGGACATTGATCAGTTTGTGCTTAACCAGCTTCTTAATCTCTTCACGAGCCGGTCCAAGGTACTTTCTCGGGTCAAATTCGCTGGGATTTTCGGCAAAGACTTTACGAACAGTTGCTGTCATGGCAAGGCGGAGGTCTGAGTCAATATTGATCTTACATACTGCCATTGACGCAGCCTTTCTCAGCATATCTTCAGGAACTCCTTTTGCACCGGGCATATTCCCGCCATATTTATTTATCGTGTCAACATACTCCGGAATAACCGAGGATGCGCCATGAAGAACAATCGGGAATCCGGGCAATCTTCTTTCTACCTCTTCGAGAATATCAAAACGAAGTTTGGGTTCACCGGTGAACTTGTATGCGCCGTGGCTGGTTCCGATAGCAATAGCCAGGGAATCAACTCCGGTACGGCTTACAAACTCTTCAACTTCTTCAGGTCTGGTGTAAGAAGAATCCTCAGCAGAGACATTAATGTCATCCTCAACGCCGGCAAGACGGCCCAGCTCGCCTTCAACGGTTACACCATGCGCATGAGCATATTCAACAACCTTCTTGGTAAGCGCGATATTCTCTTCGAAAGGAAGATGTGAACCATCTATCATAACAGAGGTGAAACCGCCGTCAATACATGACTTACAGAGCTCAAAGCTATCACCATGGTCCAGGTGAACAGCTATCGGAAGATTTGTCTCAATAATGGCTGCCTCGATCAATTTCATAAGATAAGTATGATTTGCATACTTTCTTGCACCGGAAGAAACCTGCAGGATAAGAGGAGCATTAACCTCCTTGGCTGCTTCAGTTATTCCCTGTACGATTTCCATGTTGTTTACGTTAAATGCTCCGATTGCGTATCCGCCTTCATATGCCTTCTTGAACATTTCAGTAGTATTTACAAGTGGCATAAAACTCAACTCCTTTTGTGTATTATATAATGATTTGTGAAAAAAATCACAGCAATCAGTTTTATTGTAACAGAATAATACTATAAAGCAAGATAAACAAATAAATAATTTTCTCCGTTATTCAAAAATATCGGCTCTATTGACTTCTTCTATATTATAATTCCCATCTTCAGTGAATTTAACTCTTACCGCCGACTCATTTTCATCGTATGGGAGAAAAAAAATAATACCTCTGGTTTTAATGTCCAGTTTTATTCTGCCGAAGATTTCCACCTGCAGTATATCGATAATTTCAGACACATAATCCAAAAGGTTATGAGCCGTTTTTGCTTTGACAACTATGGGAAGTTCACCGGTATTCTCTGGAGGATAAACCGCCACATTCACACTACCGGGCTCTGCAGGGTTACGTGTCGGAAATAAAATATCCCTTTCAAACATCGCTTTCTTCATAAATACACCTCTTATCAAAGGTAAACTTACCTAACCTTCCCATATAGTTTACAATAACAAAAAACAAGTGACAAGTTTTTTTAATCTGTATAATAAAAGTTTATATCAGCATCGGCTGCCTGATATTTCATATTCTGCTAACAATTTTTCATACAGATTTGTTACCTTTCGCTCCAGTTCTTCCCTGCTGCCGTTATTCTCAATTACTTCATGAGCCAGGGCCATATATTCGTCCTGGGTCAGCTGAGACGACATACGCGCTTTTGCTTCCTGCCGGGTCATATTACTTCTTTTCATTAAACGGTTTATTCTGATTTCATCGTCGCTGACAACAACCCATACCCGGTCGACCGTATCCAAAAATCCCTCCCTGACGGGGATAGGCACATCCAATACCACTGTTCCTGTATAACCATTTTCTCTTAAAGCAGCCAGTTCTTCTTTTATTTCGGCTATAACCTCTCGATGAATAATTTTTTCAAGAAGCAACCTCTTTTCTTTCGAAGAGAATATTTCATCGGCAAGCTTTTTTCTGTCCAGAGTGTTGTCATTGCGGATGAAATCATCGCCGAAGGTTTTTTTAATCTCCAGCCATGCTGATTTATATGGTTCTACCACCTGCCTGGAAATCAAGTCCGCATCCAATACTATTGCTCCCAATTCTTTTAAAATAGCCGAAACAGAAGATTTACCCGCTCCTATTCCACCAGTTACACCTAATATCAACATTTATAATTCACCGTTTCCAATTCGTTATTTTGCTTCAAACCAGGTTGAACCCACAGATACATCGGCCACAAGCGGGGCTGCCAGGTCGACCGCCGACTCCATATTGTTTTTTACAATTTCTTTAACTTGTTCGACCTCGTCGATTGCTGTTTCTACAATCAACTCGTCATGCACCTGAAGAATCAACCTGGATTTAAGATTTCTTTTCTTTAATTCACGCCATACTTTTACCATGGCAATTTTTATTATATCTGCGGCACTACCCTGAATAGGAGTATTCATGGCAACCCTTTTACCGAATTCTCTGACCTGATAATTAGACGATTTCAGCTCAGGTATGTGCCTTACCCTGTGAAACATGGTTTCAACATACCCCTTCTCCTTACCGAACTTTACGATATTCTCCATGTATTCCTTTATTCTTGGGTAAGTTGCCAGATAATTCTCAATATATCTTGCGGCTTCCTTACGGGTTACACCTATATCCTTAGCAAGAGAAAAATCGCCGATACCGTATATAATACCAAAATTAACGGCTTTTGCGCTTCTTCTCATTTCAGGCGTCACATCCTTCATGGGAACATTGAAAACCTGTGAAGCCGTAAGAGTATGAATATCCATACCATCCTTAAAAGCATTCTGTAGCACTTCGTCCCCTGTTATATGCGCCAGTACCCTGAGTTCTATCTGGGAATAATCGGCATCTACAAACACATAACCATCTTCGGGTATAAACGCCTGTCTTATTTCCCTCCCCACCTCGGTGCGCACGGGAATGTTCTGGAGATTGGGTTCGGTACTGGAAATCCTTCCAGTGGCGGTTACAGTCTGATTGAAACTCGAATGTATCCTACCGGTTTCCGGATTTATTTCCTTTACCAATCCTTCCGCATAAGTCGATTTTAGCTTTGTAAGCTGCCTGTACTCTAAGATACAGGGTATTATTTCATGGCTGTCAATAATCTCATTCAGTGAATCGGCATCTGTGGAATAGCCGGTCTTAGTCTTTTTTACGGCCTTTAGGCCCATCTTTTCGAATAATACTACTCCCAGTTGTTTTGGAGAATTTATATTAAACTCTTCACAAGCCAGCATATAAATCGTCTGTTCAAGGGATTTTATACGATTGTCAAGACGCTTGCCGTATTCTTCAAGATACTGCCTGTCAACCTTGAAACCATAATACTCCATGCTGCCCAGAACTAGTGAAAGGGGCAGCTCCACATCATAAAAAAGGCTGTTTTGGTTGCTTTCGTCAATAATTGCTTTTTGTTTTTCATAGATGGTCCTGAAAGTTGAGATGGCTTTTCCCAACAGTTCAACTGAATTATCTCCAACCTGTTCCAATTCGATTTGCTTACTCTTCTCTTTCTTCTCTATCGGCATTTCTATATCCATTCCAAGATATTTTTTCGCCAGATTGGGAATGGAGTAGCTACTTGCCAGCGCATCTATGAGGTATTCTGCCACCATCAAATCAAAAAACTTACACTTGATTTCTGTATTGTGGCATAAACACCATGTATAGAGTTCCTTCACATTATACGTGATTATGGTGATATCCTCAGATTCCAATATAACTTTTACGGCATTTAACAAGCTGTTTTCATCAATGTTTTTAGTTGAAGCAAAATAATACTTTTCTTTTGTTCCTATGCCGATTATATCCAACATACCTCCGACCCGGCCTGTTTTTTTGAATATGGGCAGAAGGGACAGCAGTTTTTCATTGGATAATTGAACAGTAATACTGTTTAAAGACTCAGGACTGTCAATGACTTCGCAGCATATAGTTACATCGGGAACCTGCTCCTTTTCCTGGTTTTCCAGTCCCAACCTTTTTATGAGTGAATTAAACTCCAAATCTTTAAATATTGTCAGCAGTTCATTTTTGTCATACTCTTTTCGCTTAAATCCGGAAATATCGTCAAGCCCCTCTTTTTCCCTTACGATAGTTGCCAATTCCCTGCTCAGGAACGCTAAGTCCCTGCAACTTTCCAGATTTTCCTTTAGCTTCGCTTTCGTTATTGACGAAATATTCTCATAAAGCCTGTCAATTGTACCGAATTGTTTAATAAGTTCAATGGCAGTCTTTTCTCCCACTCCTTTTACCCCGGGAATATTGTCGGAAGGGTCTCCCATAAGAGCCTTAACTTCGATCAATGCCTCAGGTTTGACACCATATTTCTCGGCTATTTCTGCCGGTGTATATCTGTTTGTTATAGTCTGACCTTTTGATGTAGTGGGAATTATAACGGTTATTTTATCGCTTACCAGTTGAAGAGCGTCCCTGTCGCCGGTTACTATTGAAACGTCCAGTCCTTCTCTCTCTGCGACTCTTGAGTATATCCCTATGATATCGTCGGCCTCCAGCCCTTCATACTCGGTCACTGCTATGTTCATGGCCGCCAGGACCTTTTTGACTATGGGCAATTGAGCTGCCAGTTCATCAGGCATTCCTTTTCTGTTTGCCTTATATTCTTCATATTTAATATGCCGAAAGGTTTTAGCCTTAAGGTCAAAGGCTACCGCCAGATACTCGGGATCTTCTTCTTCTAAATATTTATTTA
>Ga0134103_1003463_pt1 | contig 10572 bp, 9 predicted proteins | sample 14_taG_2_FD_94445 | JGI IMG/M metagenome (GOLD analysis project Ga0134103, IMG submission 94445) | Switchgrass degrading microbial communities from high solid loading bioreactors in New Hampshire, USA - 14_58_20_212_A1 metaG | ecosystem: Engineered > Bioreactor > Semi-continuous > Anaerobic >...
AAAATTCCCATTCTCATATTCAACCAAAAGAACCAACTGGTATCTGTGTGTAACCTTGGATTTACTTGTGCATACCAAGGTATTTCTCGGGTAATCAGGGTCAATAACACGTTTGCAAAGCTTGACACAGCTAACCGGAGAACCGAGAACAGGGTCTGTTGCCGGGGTGCTTCCATCATTTATGATATAGATTCTGAAAGTTCTTTTATTGCCTGTTGCAACACCGTTAGTATATTCTTCCTGCCATAAAGTATCGGTATCAGCAAGGACAGTTTTGCCCAGAACCTGCTTGGCGAATATGTCTACTTTATGCATATCTTTATGCATATCTTTATGCGCATCTTTATGTGCATCTTTATGCACATCTTTTTGCGCATCTTTTTGTACGTCTTTCTGTACGTCTGTATGCATATCTGTATTATTAGCTATTTCTGCCATAAGAACAACTCCCGTTTTTTGATTGTTTTCTCCTTTATATTATGTAATTCAGAATATGACTGCTACTTAAAAAACCTTGATAATTTATTTCCTGTTGTGTTTTTGTTAAGTGGACCTTTAACCATTTCTGTATTGTTCTGGATAGTGCTCAATAATTCTTTCATAGCAGACATTTCCAACTGAAGCTGATTTATTTTATCTATGATTTCCTTCTGATTTTCCATGAAAGTCAGCATAGGGCCGGTGCTTCCAACGTTTTTCACATCAATTGGGGGTTGGTTGTCGAGTATCTGTTTATTTGCAGAAGTTAACTGAGGGCCATGTTGAAGTATTTCAAAAGCTTTTGGTTGCTCTTTTTCGGCGTCTTCCCTCTTTATGCGTTTCCAGCCCGAACTGTAATTGGAATTGATATAGAATTGATCCATTGCATAAACCACCTGTTATTAGATTTCTCATACCATTATATGAAAATAAGAAAAAAGTATATTCAGCTCCAACGCCTTAAATACCTTTAATTTTATATGAACACTTTTCTTTAAATTTTTTGCATCCGGCAAGATCTGATTCGCGATAAATATGATAGGCCGGGAATGTAGTATCCACATACATTTCGAAACCATACGCCGCGGCTCTCACACAGAAATGTCTGTCTTCACCTTTAAAACTCAGATTATAAATTTTTGAAAATGTTATATTACTCAAAAGTACTTTCTTATTTATTAAGGTGCATCCTCCCAGGCCGCCTACCTTATATACTCCAGGCTTTTTCAACATCGAGTGGAAGGCTTCGGTTTTTTTTCTGATCTGTTCCAGACCCAGAAGACCTACATATTCAGGCTCGTACTGAGTATAGTTATCGCAAAGCCATACCTGAGGGTAAAAAGGCCCGGAGGAAGTCCAGCGGGTCCAGTAAATTTCAGAGATAATATCTTTATCTTGTTGAATAAGATGTACTAAAGTTTTCGGATGTAATATGAGGTCCGAATCCACAAAAAACAGGCCGTCATAATCACCTTCTCTTGCAAACTCAAGGATTTTGTTCCGATATTCGCTTACTCTTAAAATCGTATCTACATTCCACTGATGTTTTGTATGAGAATTGACGTCCTGAGGGTTCATGTCTCCATCCATCAGGACTGCAGGCAGTATTTGAGCCAGTTTATGCAGTATTCTGACTGATTCCATGTCGACATTGTCATCAATGAATAAAAATTCTGCTTTTAAACCTTCCCTGTCCAGATTTAAAAGTGAATCAGCGTATTCTTTCAATATATCCGGTTTTTCCCTGATGGGACTGGCGAGAAGAATACGCTTTTCACTCATCATTCCACCGTCCCGGCTACAGTTATTTCCTCTTCAACACCTATTCGCACAAAAATGTCATAGAATATTGACAAATCGACTCTGGTTGACAGAACCGGCGGCGATCCTGTTCCATGAAAGCCTGTTTCACCAATCTCCGCATTCCAGGTCATATTCCGGAAGTCGGCAATGACAGTAAAAATGTTATCCTGAGGAAGAGTACCTACAAATTCACTGAAAGGTATAATCATGGAATATATAAATCTGTCGCCAACTAATTGCATTGTCTGGTATATGCTTCTTGATACCTGAACTTCAGAAAGATCATATAAGGTGGTACATTTGACTCCGATATCGTCAGGCAGGGTGATGAGCTCATAAGTATCACTGCCGGAAAACTTAACCAGTAGCATTACTTTGAAACCTACGCTTACCTTTATTCTATTGGGGCAGATATAAGACCATTGGGGTGGATCGGTAAAACGCACCATAACGCACTGGACGCACTCAAGAGGATAATCATTGAAGATTCCGGCGTTATCTATGAATAGAGTTACGGGTTCCTTAACTGCCAGACGTTCTCCGGTAACGGGATCTCTTTTTTCCTGGAAAAAGATCTGTGTACCTATCGATTCAAATCTGGACAGTGTTCTCAAGGCTAGAATATTAACGGTGTTTTTTGGTATTACCGAATTCATATTACCCTCCTAAAACAAATACAGGTCAGTACTTTATTCTATGCTTTCTCATCCATTACTGTTAATCGCCTGTATGAAATGTTAAAAATATCGTTGTATCACAATAAAGAGCTTATCCACATATATTTAAATATGGAACAATAAATGTAGAAGTGTGGGGAAAAATGAAGAAGATACTTTTTACTAATCCGTCTCCTATGATTAAATACGGTATGCAGAAAGGATTTCAAAAACTGGGTTGGGAAACTGACAGATTAGAAGTTCCTCAGCAGACAGTTGAGGGATTTAAATTGAAAATTGAAGAATTCAAACCAGACTATATCTTCACTGAGGGAGGAGTTGAAACAAAAAAATTCATATTCCCTGTACTTGAAAAATACCCAATACCTCATATTTATTGGGCTGTAGAAGATCCGATAGCGCACAGCACCAATTCGATGCAATGGGCTCAGAAGTCAGTACTGGTATTGACACCTGACATAGAAATGCTGGGAAGCTACAGGCAAAGAGACCATAAAGCGATTTGTATACCTTTTGCCGCTGACCCGGATTATTATTATAAATATCCTGTAGATAAACATTTTGCTTCCCTGGATGCCGTTCATATAGGGAACAATTACAATATCTTTCCGGAGCGGCGAAAGGCTTATGAATATATCATCAAACCATTTATAGACAAAAACAAAAAAATAGAGGTTTATGGATTTGATTGGGATAATCCCAGGCATGCTTTTAATTTGCCACCCCATATTAATAAAGGATATATATCTCACGAAAAAAGCGTAATTGCTTATTCTTCGGCCAAAATCTCACTGGGGGTTCATTCTATAACCAATTCCAGAACTATGCAGTCAATGAGAACATTTGAAATACTCGGCTGCGGTGGTTTTTTTTTAACACAGCATACCAGAGCAATTGAGTACATGTTCAAAAACCATATCCATCTTGTGTGGTCGACCTGCTATGAAGAAACAGTGGAACTGATGGAATATTATCTCAGTAATGATTCTGCAAGAGAACGGATAGCTTTGAACGGGCAGAAATATGTATATGAAAACCACAGCTACCTGGAAAGAGCAAGGGAGATCGTGGAAGCATTGAAGGCGGTGTAGATATGAAAATAGCTATTATAGGTTACTATGGACATAACAATCTGGGAGACGAGTTAAACCTCCTTGAGATGATAAAACTTATACAAAAACAACGTCCCGGGGCTGATATTACCGTATTCAGCGGCGGACTCGGCACGTTGTACTATGATGTGGATTACAACCTGGTCCTGTCTGACAGATTGGGTATACACAAATACAGGGATACTTTAAATAAATATGATCTTGTCATAATAGGAGGCGGAGGGCTTGTTTTTTTGGGAGCCAATTATTTTGACTTTCTTCAGGAAGGAATAAAGGTCCCCTACATATACAGCCGTGTAGGCATCGACAATCGTGTCGTCTCACAGCCTGTCCTGGAACAATTAAAAAAAATACTTGGCAAGGCATATGATGTGACGGTACGGACATCCTCAGACAGAGAACTGGCACAAAAATATCTTGGGCTCGATTGCAAAGTGGTGCCGGAAGCTATTTGGAATTATGAATCCCAGCCTTTTCCGCTGGCCGCTCGTGGGAAAAGGGTTATGGTCAGCATGAATGCTTATGGTTCCAAATATGTTGCTCAAATCAAGGAAGCCCTGACAAAGACAAAAACGACGAATACCGTGTTTACAGTCTCTATGCAGGATACTTCAAAAGACTTTTATTACAATATCATGAGTACCCCTGATAATAATCGGGTCATACTGCCTGAATCTGTGTCTCTGCATAAGAAGGCATCTTTTATTGCCTCAATGGATCTGGTGATAACTTCGAGACTGCATGCGGGACTTGTGGCAATAAGTCATGGTATACCCGCTATTATGCTGAAAAGTACGCCCAAGGTTCAATTCCTGATGAAAGAACTGAATCTGAACGAATTATTTGTTGACGGTGTCATAAATGAATCTATGATTGATGATATTCTGTCCCAAAATATGACACCCCGCTTATTAAATATATCCAAACATATGAAGGAGCTTTCCAAAGCGCCAATAATACCCGAATAATGAGGTTAATAGAATGAATAATAAAATGGATGAATACAGAGATATAAAACCTTTTTTTGAAATAAAAGATTTGCATTTGGAAGGTACCCCAATCGGCGATCTTGAATGGGTAGTCATTTTTCCGCCTACCATTGACTGGGATTATATGCGGCAGCGCCCGCAGCAAATAATGGAACAATTTTCCATGAATGGGTATGAAGTTTACTACTGTAACAAGGCACAGTCGAAAGTAAAGCTGTATACAGAGATTAACCCAAATTTAAAAATAATACATAACAATAGCTGCTTTATAAGAGACATTGTGCCTGAGCTTAAAAGAATGGGAAAAAAAATCATACTTTGGGTGTCATGGGCGAAACTCCATATTTACCTGGATTGGTACCAACCAGATTTTATCGTTTTTGACTATGTGGATGATTTCAAAGCATGGAGGCCATATTTAAGGCCAATGATCGAAAAATCAAATGTGGTCATAACAACAGCAAAGATACTCATGGAGGAGATAATTCGGGAATACCCTGACAAACCCAGCATTATGGTTCCCAATGGTTGCGATATTGAGAGGTTCAGACTCCAGAAACCTGTGGAAAAACCACCGGAGTTAAAAGGTCATGACGGTCCTGTCATTACCTATTCCGGCGCCTGGGCCAACTGGGTGGACACAGGACTGGTTGAGAAAATAGCCAATACTTTCAAACAAGCACTGGTATGCGTTATCGGAACCGAATATGGTTTAAAAGTTCCCGTACATATTCCAAATCTAAAATATCTGGGATTGAAGACATATTACCAGTTACCTCAGTATTTAAATAACAGTACAATATGTTTAATACCATTCCTTATAAATAACATAACTTTAGCGACAAATCCGATAAAGATGTATGAGTATCTGGCTTCGGGGAAACCCGTGGTATCGACAGATTTGCCGGAGGTACGGAACGTACCGTCCGTTTACACAGCTTCGGATCATAGAAACTTTATGGAAAAAATACGTCTTATTCTGGAAGGAAAAATCGGTTTTAATGAAAAAGAAACATATGCCTGGCTGGAAGAGCATACCTGGGAAAAAAGGTTTGATAAAATAGATAAGTTCATAAAAGAGTACATCAATATCAAATAATAAATAAGCTCCTATTTTAGAATAATAAATCTGTAATGCTCTGATTCTATGATTTTAAACGATATTTTGAATTTCAGAGCATTATTTATTAAACCAGAGCCTGGGAGGAGCTTATGAAAAGTCGCATAAAACTTAGACTGTTACTTTCTATTTCTATTGTCGTATCAGTACTTTCATCCCCAATCAATGCATATGCCAAAAGAATCAATCTGGCATACCTTTATGCAGGTACAACATCAATGTATATAAATTATGTGGATCGATCAAACGAAAGCATTGATGTTGTATGCCCGGATTATTTTGAGATATATGATAACGGAGACTTGAAATTACTGCCGAAAATTGATGAAAAGTTCGTTAAAGCCATGCATGAACGGGATGTTAAAGTTGTTCCTTTTTTAAGCAATCATTGGGATAGAGAATTAGGACGGAAAGCCATTTATAATATTTACAAGGAAGATTCAATAATAGAACAGATTGTAAGCGCCGTGAATCAATATGGCTTTGACGGTGTGAATATTGATATCGAAAACCTGACACATGACGACAGAAACCAATACACCGCTTTTATAAGGGCCTTGAGGGAGAGCATGCCGCCTGAAAAAACCGTTTCAATTGCAGTTGCGGCAAATCCTTACGGAACCTATTATGGCTGGGCCGGTTCATATGACTACAAAACGTTGGGAGAACTTTGTGACTGGGTTATGGTGATGGCCTATGACGAGCATTATTATGGGAGCGAGCCAGGGCCTGTCGCAAGCAGTTCCTTTACCGAGAATTCCTTAAAATATGCACTGAAGCTTATTCCTCCTGAAAAATTGTTGCTGGGAGTACCTTTTTACGGAAGGTACTGGAAACAGGGCGCGGCAAAGGGAGGAAGCGGACTCACCTGTTATGACATTGAGTCCTTAATCAATAAGTATAAAAGTACGGTTTCATATGACACCTCCACTCAGACAGCCAGGGCTATTGTAACCATTGGAGCCAACGATCCCAAACCGACAATCTGGGGCGGCGTTGTATTGGGAGCTGGCACATATACTATCTATTACGACAGTGACAGAACTCTGAAATATAAATTAAACCTGGTGCAAAAATACAATATATTAGGTACCGGAAGCTGGTGCCTTGGACAGGAAAGCCTTAAAACATGGAGCTTTTATAAAACATGGCTAAATGGAAGATATTTTTCGGATATATTAAATCATTATGCTCAGGACGATATTCTCGAAATGGCAGATAAAGGATGGATGGTAGGAGTTTCGTCAAATACTTTCGCACCGGATCGCGTTCTTACCAGAGCTGAAGCTGCTGCCATTCTGGTTCGGGTTTTAGGTCTGGAATTCGAGACCCCTGCCGAATACTTTAAAGATACTAAAAACCATGGATTCAGGGATATGATTGGAATTGCACGAAAATATCAAATAATGTTAGGGGACGGGAATGACCGCTTTTGGCCTGACAAGCCTTTAACACGCGAACAGTTGGCAATGATACTGGACAGGATACTGGTATTACCTAAGAATGCCACAAATAATCCGTTTACAGATGTAAGCAAAACGAAAAATCCTTTATCTTATGATTCCATTCTGAGACTAGCCAATAACGGAATTGTTGTGGGAAATGGCAAAGGCATTTTTAATCCGGCTGGTTTTGTGCACAGAGGCGAGATGGCAGTATTTATAAATCGCTCTGCTCTTTTTGAAATGACATACCCTGCCCAAAGAGATCCCAGCATATCATCGCCGGATAATATCATATCGCCAAGATGAGTAGAATCGCAGAATCTATATTAAGCATATTAATAATGAATCAGTATTTTGTAAATATATAATCTTTAATTAAGTCTGGAAATAAATTAAGAATAGTCAAGATTTGACATTTCCCTATAAATTTAAATAAGAAATTACATTATATATGTAAAAAACGATGTTATATATAACGAATAATGTAAAATTAAGTAAATTGCTATAACATTTTTTAAGTCAATATAAAAGGATTTTACAAATTTCGTCAAATACATCCAATCTGAAGATGAAAGCCGCATCATTGCTGGCTTTTATTTTGACGATTTAAAAAAAATCTCAGGAAATAAAAGAATAATGATAGGATAAGATTATGAATAAACTTACTAAATTTTACATTTGGTGTATCAACATTTGCCTACTTACTTATCTCCACATCCGGATACTGAAGATTAATAAATATAAAGTTTTATTAATCGACAATGTAATGATTAACATGCTGTCAAATAATGTAACAGAAAAGCATAACAGAACGAATACAATATCCTGGTTATAAACATTTCACGGAAGAGGGGTCCTATGTATAAATTGCTTATTGCTGACGATGAACAGTTTTTTCGGGATTCAGTCAAGTCTGTAATAGAGAAAAATTTAAATCATGTGGTTGTGGTAGGAACCGCAAAGACGGGACGTGAAACCATAGAAAAAGCAGAAACTTTAAAACCTGATGTCATTATTATGGACATAATGATGCCAGGTATAAATGGAATTGAAGCAATAAGGGAAATAAAATCAAGATTGAGGGATGTTGTTTTTATCATATTGACGGCATACGATAAGTTTGATTTTGTCAGGGAAGCGCTCAAACTGGAAGTAATGGATTATCTGCTGAAACCCTCGGATCAGGACACGATAATACAAGCTGTTAAAAAATCCATTGAAATTATTAACAGTAACAGAGAAAAAAGAAAGAAGGAACTGGAATTAAAAGAAAAGCTGGAAAGAGTAACGCCTATGCTCGAGAACAGTTTCTTTTATTCTCTGTTGTTTTTTTATGATTATAACAGAGAGATCGAAAATTACAGAGATCTTCTTGAACTGAATGAAGAGGGCGGGTATGTTATTACCATAAAAATCGGAGAAACATTAAATGAGTACAAATCGGCTCAGGTATTATATCAGTACTCAAAAGATATCATAAAAGGCAAATATAAGTGTCTTATGGGGCCTTTCATGCATAACAGGGTTATTGTTTTTGTCCCGGGGAACGTGAAAAAAAATATAGCCGTCACAAGGCAGGAAGCCATCAATATTGCTGAATATATTTATAACACGCTTTCAGAAAAAACAAATGTGAAAATCTTTATAGGAATCGGAAGAACATATCCACTGAAAGACGTGATCAAGTCTTATGATGAATCCCTCAAGGCAGTCAATGCACTGTCAAAAAGCGGAATAATGCATATCATGGATGTGCCCGTAGAGTCATCATCAAAATCGGAACATACTTACGAGAAAGAAAAACTGTTGTTGGACAGGGTGGCTTCAGGGGATACGGAAGTATGCATGCAAACTTTTGAACAGATTTGGGACAGTCTGTGTAAGGAATACGGAGCTTATTTCCAGATAGTAAAGAAAAAACTGCTGGAACTGATGGTGCTTATACGCCACCTGGGATGTACATACAAGATCGAAGATGAGGAGTATTTTAAAAAAGGAGATTATATTGAAGATTTCTTAAAAATAGAAGACCCGGTGGAACTGAAAGCATGCTGTAAGAAAAGAATCGAATATGTTTCCCAGTGCATAAAAAGCATCCGGGAAAAAAGAATCAACAACCGACTTATTCTTAAAGCAATTGAGTATATTAAGCAAAACTACAAGAATAAGATCACACTTGAAGATGTTGCCAATGAATTAAACATAAGTCCCCATTATTTCAGTAAGCTATTTAAAGATGAAGTGGGTGAGACATTTATTGATTACCTTACTTCACTTAGAATTCAGAAATCAAAGGAACTTTTGGCAGAAAATCAGTTAAGCGGCAAGGAAATTTGTTTTGAAATAGGTTATGGTGATCCCAATTATTTCAGCAGGAATTTTAAAAGAATTGTTGGTATTACACCTACTGAGTATAAGGAAGTAATTCAAAAAGTAATAAAAACAAGGATTTAGTTCATTACTTAAATCCACATTAAAAAAATGCTATCACTCCCTTATAGAAGATAAGTTGTATGGATTTAAATAAGATTATGACAAAAAAAGCTAGAGACAACTTATCCAGAATAATACATAATTTATACATAGATGTTATTTTAAAGAAATTTATGAATAATAAACCAATAATGTGTATTGATAATTTTCTATCTGATCTTATTTCTAATAATATCCCTTTCTTCACAGGGCTGCGGAATCATAGGTATTAGAAGGGAGTTGGACTGTATGATTTTTAGGAGTATTTCGCTGAAGAAACTTGGATGCCTGATTCTTACAGTACTTTTAATTTGCATCACTGCAAGCTGCGGTTCTCAACTCCTAATGGAAAATGCAGCCAAAGTGGAACTGAGAAATTTTTCTGAATCAAACGGTTTATACAATTCGGTGTGTTATAACGGCAATGATTACATAGCAGTCGGAACAAACGGCCGAATTGACCGAATCAAGCCTGATAAATCAGTAACAACATTACCTGCTGTCACATCCGCATCTTTGAATGATGTGATTTCCATGAACGGAATAGATGTTGCCGTAGGAGATTCGGGCGTTGTACTTGTTGCAAAAGACGGCGGAAATTTTAGTGCTGTAAAAAGCAAAACATCGAAATCTCTCTACGGTATCACTGTATATAAGGGAAAATTCTGGGCAGCCGGAGCCGAAGGCACGATCATATGTTCTTCCGACGGTAAACACTGGAAATCAATAAATTCCGGAATAAAAAGCGATATTCATTCAATTGCAGCAAATGAAGAGAATATTATGGCTGTTGCCGGTGAGAGCCAGGTATTAATGTCCGTTGACGGGGAAAAATGGGATTTACTAGACTATAACGAATATTATAAAGGGCTGGCTGAACCATGTCGGTTCCGGAGTGTCCAAGCCGTAGCAGATTCGTTTTTTGTATTGGGTGAACATTTGAATATTCCAGGTTCTCCTGCAATTATGTCAACT
>Ga0134103_1003464_pt1 | contig 10566 bp, 8 predicted proteins | sample 14_taG_2_FD_94445 | JGI IMG/M metagenome (GOLD analysis project Ga0134103, IMG submission 94445) | Switchgrass degrading microbial communities from high solid loading bioreactors in New Hampshire, USA - 14_58_20_212_A1 metaG | ecosystem: Engineered > Bioreactor > Semi-continuous > Anaerobic >...
AATTTCATCTGGTAATTTTGCATAATCAAAATCCTTATTACCTGCTTCCCATTCATATTTATTAATATAATTAGTAATGTTTTCTGATATATATCGATAAAATAACATTCCTAAAACATATTGCTTAAAATCCCAACCATCCACACTACCCCTTAAATCATTCGCAATATTCCAAATAGTACGATATAATTCAGCCCGTTCTTGCTCTCTAATATTATCAGACACTAATAACCACCCTTTCACATATTTTAAAATGCTATTTCTAAATTAAAAAGTAAATCGTTTATTATTAATTATATCAATTAAAATTGTTATAAACAATTTACACTTGTCAAACTACGAAGAAATATCGATATAATAATTCAATATAATTAATTACTCGTTTTATTTTGTAAAATTTCTTTACTATTAACAAAACCGTATCCTTCTAATAGTTTCCTATCTTCTTCTATTAATTTTGGAACTCCCCATACTAATAAGCTTCTTGCTCTTGTATTTGCTACATATCCGATACGTATCAGTTCGCCTTCACCATTAATCCAATGATTCTTCCAATGACCACCTTTACTTCGAGTATTAGAACTTGATAAAACTAATGTAGTATCATAGGTACATCCTTTACTAGCATGAATAGTGTGTATAGGAATGTTAATAGTAATAGCTTCATTTACATTTATTATATTTTTAGTTTTATAATTCTTTGGTGTTTTAAAATCATTCTTCTTAATAATATTGTCAATATCTCTATTCTCAAGGTCGCAATGTTGAATTACAAAATAATTATTTTTGATTATTTTGTTTAATATATCTTTCGCGTTATTGTACCATTGTCCGTATGTTTGTTTAAAATTTATTAATTTATCTTCAAGCACCATATCATTTAGTATATTATTGAGAAAGATCTTCCAATTAATTACCGAGTTAATCATTAATGGCTTATAATAATATGTTTTTGATGTTCCTCCTCCAAAAAATTTTGATATTTGAATACCAGCATATTCTAATGCTACTTTCATCTTTTCAGGAGTTTTTGTCATCCATAACTGTAAAGCTGTTATAAGTGGATTCTTTTTTATTGAGTCCTCATTAAAATCTCCTTTTAAACTTTTTAACAATTTATTTTGCTTAACTAATATTGCATTTTTTTTATTATCTAAACCATACAGTTTTAATATCTTCACATAATCATTCACTATTTCTTTTTGATTATCAGATTCTATGTAAATTAATGGCGTTGTTATTGATCCATTAATATTAGATTTTACAATAGCGTTTCTATTAATAAGTTTTTCAGAAAATTCAACAATCGTTCTACAACTTCTAAAATTCTCAGTTAATGTATATTTATGACTAATATTTTTATATATATGTTCTTCTATATACTTTGGGTCAACTAATTTAAATTCATATATTGATTGATTTAAATCACCTATGTAATGAACGTTACTACCTTTTTGTATAAGCAGTTTTAAGATTTCTAATTCATTTGGAGACAAGTCTTGGCATTCATCAACTATTATAATAGGGAATCTTTTAGATATAATAGATCCAATACTACTATTCAATACCTTTGCAGCTATAATATTCATATCTTCAAAAGTTATAAATCCACTTTGATTAAATTTATGCTTGCAATTGTAAATCTTGTTTTTAGCATTTTCATAATCAATTTTACCCAAATTCCAATATCTTTTTAAATAATCCCTAAAACACTGTTTTTTATAATAATTATATAGCCAATCTCTCTCCTCGAACATTAACTTAATATAATAATCTTTCCTTGATATATCAAAACCTATTTGATGTGCATAAATATCTTGATATCTAAAACTATCATTTTTTTGACTATAAACATATGGTATTTCACATTTGTAGTTGTTTAGCCATGGATTATTTCTCACTTCTATGTCTTCATCTACTATAGTTAGACTATAATCACCATCTTTTCCTTCATAAGCAACATATTTATACCCAAAAGGCTGAACTATATAATTATGGACAAAACTACTGAAAGTACCAATATAATGCGGATAAATAGATGATAGACCTAAAAACTCATTTACTCGATTTTTAATAACGTCTGTCGCATTATTTGTAAACGTTAATACTGCTATACCTCTGTTCTTATATTTCCATTTGTTAATTTCATAAGCTGTTTTCAAAGCGACAACTTCGGTTTTACCACTACCAGCACATGCTTCTAAATAAACATTTTTATCGATGGGAGATAATATATATTCTAGCTGTTCTTCGGTTTTTTCTGTAATTCTACATTTATTTTGATTCTTACATGCTTTCATTGATGACAATGAGTAACACATATCAAAAGCAATATTTTCATCTTTATTGCATACCACTTTTGCTATTATGTTTTCATAATCATTCTTGTTCATTTACTTTTCCCCCACAAGCCCAAATAATTGCTTTCTTAATATAATTTGGAATATTAATATTAGCTCCTTGTTTTAGTTTTATATACAACTCTTGTGCGAATAAGCCTTTCCCAACCTTTGTACTATTTATATGATTAAAAATATACATTGCATCAGATCTTCTATCTTCATCATTTTCATAATCATTATTTTTATTTATAATACTATCAAGTTCATTTTTTACTTTGCTATTGTTTGTTTTTGTATCCCATTTATCTTTGATTATTTCTGCCATTAATTTTAAATTACCATTCATAGCTAAGTCATACTCAAATGTCTTGATTTCAGACACAAATAACTTTGAGTTTTTTGATTTTTTTAGTTTTTCTAATAGTTTTACGGCATAATTCCCACTTTCATATTCTTCATTATCACTAGTAGTAGAAAATGCTTCATCCTTTTCTGACTCCTTACTATTGTCATTCTTAACTGGTTTAGGATCTTTATCTGTAATTCCACTACATCGAATAGGTAACCTTTCTTCATTATTATCTAAATTTGTAAATAGTTGATGAAAATGTTCGAAGAATCTACCACCAATATTTACAACCGTAATTCCTGCCTCTTCTAAATTATTTGGTAATTTATCTTCATTAAGAGAATTATATTCTTCAAGAACTTTTTCGGCAAAAGAAGGAATTAAAATAGCTTCACTAATACCTTCTACTAAAATTACTCCTCTAGAAAATAATAATGTAGATTTTGTTACATCCATCCATCTATTAAGAAACATTTTGGTATCATTAGGTAATTTAAAGTCATATATTTTTTTAGCAACTATTTTATCATTATCCGCTTTTATATGAATAATATTGTCAATATCAACTGAAGAAGCAATTACAGGTGAATGTGTAGTCACAATTATTTGAATATTATCTATACTTTGTAATATATCTTCCAAATATTTAATCAATTTTATTTGTAACTGTGGATGTAAATGAGCTTCTGGTTCTTCTATAAGTAAAACAGTAAACATATTACTATTATCTTTAATAAATTCTAATTCTGCAAACACAGTTGCAATAAATAGCAAGTTATTATACCCTAGACTATTAATAGCAATATCACGAAATTTTTCATCAGGAACGTTATCAAAACGGTGTGGAAAAAACACCATTTTTATGTTACGAATGATAGAGTTAAAATTCAATTCTGAAAATTGTAAGTTAATAGTTTGTCCAAACACAGAGCCTAGTGATTTTTCAATAGTCTTATTGATATTATTTTTTACTTGGTTAATTTCGCTAAATTTATTATCTTTATCATTAATAATGGACTTATGTAATTCTTTATATACATCTTCTAGTTGCTTCTTCCGTTCATCTTGTATGTAATAACTATTTATTAGTTGTGCTAACTTAGATTTTCGACCATTACGTAATTTTTCTTCGGCATCTCTCAAAGGAGGTAAATAAACTATATTAATGTAATCAAACACTTCTTCCTCAAAGGCACTAGTTTTAGATTTTCCTCCCCAAATACTTTTCTTATAATATCCTTTTTGATTTGGTTTTTTATCGATTTCTAAATGTAATTCTGCATTAAAATTATCATCACACCAAGTTAAAAATGTTATTTTTTGTTCTTCACTTAAACCTTCAAATTTTAAATCTATTTTTATGTTATTAGCTGTAATATTGTCCTCATAAAATGAATTATAGAAATCATCTTCTGTCACATAGCTTTGGTCTGGATCTTTTAATATTAAACGAATCGCATCTATTATTGTACTTTTCCCTGATGCATTTTCGCCCACGAGAATATTTAACTTATCTTTAAATCTTATAACAGATTCGTGCTTACTATTTCTATATCCCTCGATAGTTAATTCAGATATATACATTACATATTCACCCACCATAATAATTTGATAGTTATTTTCTTTTAGGATTTATAAGAATTATTGATGAATTTAAATATATAATTTTTTCATAAGTTGTAGACTTAAATTTTTTATTATGAGTTTAAATGAGTATTAATGGAGATTAGATTATCTTATGAAGTTTATTAGATATAAAATACAACTATAAACTATTGAAAAACTCATGTGTCAACTAAACACTCTTCTAAAAGTCTTGCTTTTTTACTTCGTATAATGTTCATATGTTTTTGTATATCTAATAATTCTTTATTTAAACTCTCGTATTCCTGTGCAATATAATCTTGCTTATCTCTAGGAATATTTGGGATTTTGATAGCTTTCAAATCTTGAATACTAATACTGCTTATAACAGTCCCTTTTGCAAACTTCATTAATTGAGATTGTCCTTCTTCACTTTGCAAAAAGAGTTCCACGTAAACAGGATTTATTTTCTCTGAATCTATCTCTAGAAAATACAAATTTCCATTAGCGAGTATTTTCTTATTTTTTGCAAGTTTAACTAATGCTACTTTAAATGGAGCATTTTTTGAAATTATCAGATCACCATTTTTAACACAATATTTCTGATATTTCTCATCTATATGTGTTAAATAAGGTAAATCTTGATCAATTAATCCATCGTTAATATTTTGAAGCATTAAATATTGATACTCTGTTTCTTCTAAACAAACCAATTTATCTAATTCAGCAGAAGAAATCATCGCACCTCTATTAATTGATTTACATACTTCGCCTAAAGTAATAGTATTGTAGACAGAATTTTCGACACCTATATACCTTTTAGGATTAAGTATATAATCATGTTTTTGTATTTCATCAATTGTTACTAATCTACTATTTTCGCTATTATTGTAATAAGCATCTAGAATCTTTTCAACATCATCTTTCTCTAAATAATTTTGTCGACGTCCCGTAGTGTACATATTACTTGCGTCAACCATTCTAATAAATTTATTATCCTGACTGAAAACTAGCATAATAAGTTGTATGCTTGTAAAAGACAATAGCCGTTCGGGTAATAAAATAATACCTTCAATTATGCCCATTTCAACTACTTTCTTTCTTATCTCTTCATCCGAATTATTCCAAGTACCACCATTAGCCATTATAATAACTGTTCTTCCTGGTTTCGCTGTATTTAAAAATGCACTGAGTGCAAAAATCCAATCACCCGAAACTGTCTTTTTAGCATTGCTAAAAAAATTAGATAACTTTGGATTTTTTACTACATCATTCTGCAATGAGGAATACCTAGCATTGAATGGAAAGTTTGAAAAAACTTTATTTGCGGATATATATGAAAAATCATCTGATAACATGTTACCTGGAATTATATATATTGGTAACTCAGCAATAAATTTTCGTATAGTTGACATTATAACATTATTCACATTTATCTCTACACCATAAAAGCACTTACTTTCCGATGATATTGCTGCTTGAAATAAAAATGTTCCAACGCCTGATCCTAAATCTAAAACTGTATCATTTTCATTTATTTGTAAAAGTGAAATAGCCAATTTGGTTAAACCAATAGGGGTCGTGTTATAATCTCTTTCTGATCCAATTTTTGAATCAAGCAAAACAACTGCTTTTAAAGTATCTACATCATTATTGAGAGCTAACCATTCTATACTTTTTTCATATTGAATAGCTACCTTTGTTAAAAAATCTAATGTTATTTCATTATCAATATGTTTTTTAATATAATCAAGCATATGATAACAATTAGAGGTTTTTTTATAGACAATAGCTAAAGCAGCTAATGATGTTATGTATTCATCTAAATTGTCAAATAATCCTTTTTCTTTAAGTATATTAATAATTTGAATCCTTACCTCTTCGTGTTTTTTATTAGATGAAAAATCATAATTTATTTTTTTCATTCAATCACCTCCTTCCATGGTTATTATAAACCATATATATTATGCTGTCAATGGTTTTAAATAACCATTGTTTTATCTCCACTATTTAATATATTAAGTTGAGTCATTTTTTTTAATAAAATTTTTTACTCTAAAAAACTTATGTAAAAATATTTAATTATATTAAAATGCCCCTCAAAGCGTTATACACCTTGGGGGGCATTTCTATCCTTGATAAATCTTAATCGAATCATTATAGATATCCACAATATCTTTAATCATGTCAGTATGAGGGAAATCATGATGATATATGATATTGATTTCTCTAAGCATACTGACATTTTCTATTTGAATAATTTTAAATTTCTTACTACTTACATCTTCTAAGCAAGCACTCTTAGCTAGTATAGAAACTCCGACATTTTTTGAAACTAAATCCTTGATTGTTGAGATATTATCGGCTTCAAATACTACATTGTAATCTTCGATGGAGAGATTGTTAGTTTGAAGATGAGCTTCAAATAGGGATCGTGTTCCTGAACCAGGTAAACGCAAGATGAACTTTTCCTTTCTTAAATCTAGTAAGTTAACAATTGATTTTTTACTTAATGGGTTATCATTCGCAACTGCTAAAACTAAATAATCAGTATCTAACAATAAAGAAACAAAGTCTTGATCGCGCATTTTACCATCAACAATCGCAAAATCAATCTCATATGTCTTCAATTTACTATAAAGATTTTTAATACTATCTGAAATAATTCTTATATGGACATTATCTTTAGAGTTTAAATATTTTGAAAAAACATATGACATAATAAAGTTATTTTCAACTGTCGGTGTTACTCCAACAACAACTCTTTTAACTTGTTTTTTCGCATCTTCAATCGCAACTTGTAAATTTTTATACAAAGTCGTCATTCTCCGCGCATATTTTATGATAATTTCCCCTTCTGGAGTTAATTTTAAGTCATTTTGCGTACGATTAAAGATTTTTATTCCCAATTCATCCTCAATACTCTTAATGTGTTGACTTACTGCTGGTTGAGTAAGATTTAACAATTGCGCTGCTTTAGTAAAGCTCTTTGTCTCATACACCTTTAATAAAGTATATAGTTTTGGTTCAATCATTTCTATTTCACCCTCATTATAAGAAAAATTTATAGAAGTATAAAAAAATAGCGATTAGCATTTATTTTATTTATGATATATAATAATAGCATCATTAAGAGGGTGTGTCAAATTATAAACATATCTGGTGATGAAAATGCTTACTTTTTTCTATAACATTTTTATTTATAGTGTCATGAAATATTCACACCAAGCAGATAAGTACTATGAACAGATTTTTGCTGATGAGAACATAGTTTATGATAAAATGTCTCGCTTTGCGAACATCATTAACTATGCCAGAAGCAAATATGGGGTAATCGGTGTAATACTAGCCAATTTACTTCTTTCGCTAATTAGTATCACAGTTATTACTATATTACAGTTAACTTTACACAACTTAATCAGTTCAATTTGTTCATCCTGATTTGTTTTTATACATTTGACACATATAAAATTCAACATACTGATAACTTTATTAAGTTTATATATCGAATATTTGCTTTCCTTGGTTCCTTTAATTGGATCATTGTATTTATATTTATGTTGTTTTATGAAAATCTCTTATTATTCTTTTAAACATCGGTTTTTAATAGTAAGGAGGTAATAGACGATGTTTAATAACACAAACGAAATCACTACTATTCTCTGTTCACTCGCAATTATGTTGTTCGCGGGTTTCCTATTAACCCGTTTATCTAAATTATTAAAACTACCATATGTCAGTGGTTATATCATTAGTGGTATTCTTATTGGCCCTTATGTACTAAAACTCATTCCAACAAATATCATCACAAACATGGGTTTTGTCAGTGACATTGCCTTAGCGTTTACGCTTTTAATGTTGGTAAATTCTTTAAATTAGAAATAATTAAGAAAACAGGCATAAAGGTTATTATCATTACCTTATTCGAATCATTACTCGCCGGAATTATTGTAACATTAGCGATGCACTGGTTGTTCAAACTGTCATGGGACTTTTCATTAGTCTTAGGCGCAATCGCCACCGCAACTGCTCCTGCAAGCACCACTATGACGATTAGACAATACAAGGCACGCGGTCATTTCGTCGATATCTTACTTCAAATCGTCGCTCTAGACGATGTTGTATGTCTCTTAGTATTTAGTGTTGTTACCGCAATATGTACTGGTAATGTTGGTGGAACAACAACTGCTTTAGATATAATCCTTCCAATTGTATATAATATAGCGGTAATATTATTAGGAGCTCTATGTGGTTGGATTTTAAGCAAACTATTAACAACACCAAAACGTAGTCAGGATAACCGTTTAATACTCGCTGTCGCGATGTTACTAGCCCTTTCTGGTATCTGTGGTATGTTAAATATTTCTCCACTACTATCATGTATGGTATGTGGTGCTACATATATTAATCTAACTAGAGACTCTAATCTATATAAACAATTGGATAATTTTACTCCCCCAATTCTCTCACTATTCTTTATCTTATCAGGTATGAAGTTGGATGTATCCATCCTCAAGTCAGTTGGAATCATCGGTGTTGTTTACTTCATTATTAGAATTGTCGGTAAATACTTAGGTAGCTTCCTTGGTGCTCTCGTAACTAAAGAAGATAAGAAAACCCAAGCTTATTTAGGACTAGCGATGATTCCGCAAGCAGGAGTCGCAATCGGTCTTGCTTATCTAGGTCAACGCTTATTACCAGCTGATTTAGGCAACTTACTCTTAACGATTATTCTTTCTTCTTCTGTTCTCTATGAATTAGTTGGTCCCATCTCAGCTAAATTAGCGTTAGTATACTCAGGTGCGATTCCTAAACAAGAACAATCAAAAGATGAAGAAGACAAGACCTTAATTAACAATTTAGAACTTAAACCAAGTCATAAATAATTAAAAAGCGGTTAACAGGAAGTATCTTCTAAAACAAAAAGAGGACCCTGTAAAACAGAGACAAAAAGTCATCCTTTTGACTCTGTTTCATAGGGTCCATTTTCTTTAATTAAGTTTTTTAGTATATTATTTTATCATATCCATTATATAACAAATTATCTTCACACTCTTTCTTTTCAACTACCATAAACAAACCCAATACTTTTATAAGAACTATAAATTGCCCTATTTTCGATAAACAGAAATTAATTTACATCAAACTTATTATATAATTATTATAATGGAATTAAACCTTTCTCCTTTTACAGTATGATAGTTTCGGTTTGATATAATTGATAATGTAACTTCACTTCATTACTTAATCAAATCTTATAATAATCAGATAATCCATTATATTATAATGAAAAAGATACTTATTTCTAAAGGACTAGTTAGATTAAGTATCTTTTTATATTCGGAGTATTTATATCCTATTAAGATAACCACCATTCAAGGCTACTTTCCCACCACTCATCTCTTCTTTTAATCGTATCGATGTGATTAGAATTATCACCTGTAATGTAAATTAAATCAATATTATTGGAAGCTTCTACCGATAATATGGATAATTCCCTTTTAAATCCTTCAAAGTTTTCTGGTGGGATATGATTATCTTTCTCTCCTAAAATCGCTCTGATTTTAGGACCATTAAGATAGCGTTCTAAATGGGTCATTGGATTAAACTCATCATAAAGGGATTGTGAAATTTCATTTGGATTTCCTGGATCCATCAATACATCAGGACGGACAATTTCATGCATACCTGGGCGTAACCAGTCCGGGGTTGACACAATGGTTAAAACTTTAGTAATCCTTTTGTCAAGTCCTGATAAGGCAATCGATATATCGCCGCCCATAGAAATTCCACCCATTCTAATATCTGGCAAAGCTTTAAAGTAATCAATCGCCCAGTCAATCACTTTGGCAGCATCTTTAACAGTTTCACCAAGAATGCGCCAACCATGTTTTCGCATGTTGCCAAAGACCCGTGTAAAGATTTCATTACGTGTTTCTGTTCCTCTTTCCCCATGTCCATAATTATCAAAAGCGATTGCGATATAACCCTTTTTCGCTATATCATTTAAGTAACTTACCAATGTTTCTTTGGTACTTCCTAATCCCCCTAGAAAGATAACTATACGCTATACTTTAATTATCTTTGGTTCAATATAGATAACTGGTATATCGAGAACACTTACTTTATTAACTTTAATACCTTCAATTATTACTTCCATATTGATTTTCCGTTATAAGAAACTTATAAAAAGTTATAAATTTTATAACTTTTATGTTCTTTTCCTTATTCATAGAGTCCGCTTTCGAAATCCTACTTGCGTTTGGTATGACTCTCCAAAGGCTTAAATTC
>Ga0134103_1003469_pt1 | contig 10556 bp, 8 predicted proteins | sample 14_taG_2_FD_94445 | JGI IMG/M metagenome (GOLD analysis project Ga0134103, IMG submission 94445) | Switchgrass degrading microbial communities from high solid loading bioreactors in New Hampshire, USA - 14_58_20_212_A1 metaG | ecosystem: Engineered > Bioreactor > Semi-continuous > Anaerobic >...
AGACTGTTGCCGGATTTAAAAGTGAAGTTTTAGTTCTTGGAGTGCCAAACAAAGACGGAGATGTTGTGTTATTATCGGTAGACGATGATCCCCCTTTGGGGGGTAGGGTATTCTAAGTTTTTTTGGAGCCCGTTTCCCAACTTAAACTTTTTTGTATCGAACTCATCTTCAGGGAAGTTGTAAATTGCAATTTTTTAACCTGTGAAAAGATGAAGTAATTTTTTAGCCCTTGTAAGGAGTTACGTATGATATCATCTGTAAAATTTAGGATGACACCTTTCTAAAGTAATTTGAAGGGGTTATCGCCCTCTGATAGAATAAAGTTGTCACAAACCTAAACTATCGAAAGGGTCAGCGATGACCCAATATTATATTACCTTGAATGAGGAGGATTGACGTCTCTATTTTCCGGCAACGACGAAAGCTTGAAGAAAGTCGTAGAACAATTTACAAATCAACTTCTGGAACAACAGAGAACCGAACAGATCAATGCGAAAGCCTACGAACGCACGGATGAAAGAAAGGGAATGCGAAACGGATATAAGGAAAGGCATCTAACCACTGAAGTTAAGACCTTGACATTAAGAGTACCTCAGATAAGGGACGGCATTTTCACTATAGATTATTTGAGTGCTACCAAAGAAGCGAAAAAGCATTGATTGCCACCTTGATGGAGATGGTCGTAAATGGAGTTTCGACCAGAAAGGTCGCCAGGATAACGGAGGAGCTTTGCGGGACACATGCTCGGCATCGACCATATCGCAGCTTTGTAAAGATCTTGATGTTTCACTTAAATCCTGGAGGGATAGGGATTTATCCAAGACCACTTACCCCTTTTTGATCTTGGATGGCATTGTCATCAAGGTAAGGGAAGACAGCAAGGTAAGGCCCTTTAGCTTGCTTGTAGCTACGGGCATTAATCAGGAAGGATATAGGGAGATCTTGGGGATGGAGTTAGGAAATAGCGAGACTGAGGAAAGCTGGTCCAACTTTTTCAAGGACTTAAAGGCAAGAGGGCTTAAAGGGGTCGATATGGTGATATCGGATAATCACGGAGGATTGGTCAACGCCGTAGAGAGGCATTTTCAAGGATCTACCTGGCAGAGGTGTCAGACTCACTTCACCAAAAATATTTTAGACTCATGTCCCAAGAACATGCAGAAAGACCTAAAGTCATACCTCAGGGCGATCTTTGAAGCACCTGACATATCTGCGGCACGACATATTCTGAATTTGACGCTTGAAGTGTTTTCAACGAAAGCCTCTAGGGCTATGGACATCCTGGAGGACGGCTTTGACGATTCCGTAGCAGTCTTAAGCCTTCCGGTACGCTACAGGAAGAGGCTTCGGACCACAAACGGACAAGAAAGGCTGAATCAGGAGATAAGGCGGAGGGAACGCGTGATCCGGATATTTCCTAACTGCGAATCGGCGTTGAGATTGATGGGAGCGTTGTTGATGGAACAGGACGAGGCATGGTCTACCGGCAAGAAGTACTTCGAGATGGATGAATATTGGGAATGGAAAGAACAGGAACAGGAACAGGGACAGAAACATGAACAACAGTGCAAGATGGGCAGAGTAGCTCCAATTATAGCGGGAGTTTAACCCTAAATTTAATCAGAGGGCAATTTTACAGAAGATTAAGGACTTGACCTTGTAAGGCGATTGCTTCAATGTTTTGTCCTGTTTCAATGGAGATTGTTTTAGCTTCATCGGCGGCTTTGAGAACCCTGTCAAATCCTTTCCGCCAGAGTTTCAGGATGTTATATACTGCGCATATCAACTTCCATTCGATGTAGATGCGTTGTCCTTTAAGATACATCGGGGAGTGGTTCCTAAAAATCCTATAAAAACTTGACGCGGTCTAGAGCCAGAAAATAGTTGACAGGTACTGATGGTTCATGTAATATGTATTGCAGATTTCAAAAGTACTGTAATATACATTTTATATTTCAGAAAAAGAAAGATGATAAAAAATGGGAGCGAAAAATATTTTTGAAAAAGTACGGGAGGTGTATGATAGCCTTCCTAAACAACAAAAGCTAATTGCAGATACCATTCTAAACGCCTATGAAGAAATAGTTCTACTCAGTGCAAAAGAGCTTTCAGAGAAGATAAACGTTTCGAGCGCCACCATAGTGAGGTTCGCTCAGCTTCTTGGCTATGATGGATATCCTGATTTAGCTCGGGAGCTTCGTAAGACTTTTTTAGAAACCAATAGTCCCATGATGAAACTCAAAGAATCTTTCGATGGTTCCTCTGACCCCATTGATATTTATAAGCAAGTTTTACAGTTAGATCGAGAGAATATTCGTCTTTTGGAAAAAGAGGATATAGGGCATGTCGTAAAAAAGGGGCTTGAGTTGCTACTAAACGCAAAAAAAGTCGTAATTTTTGGTGGACGAACATCTTATTCATTAGTTCATTACGCTGGTTTTCTCCTTAGGCAACTTGACAGAAAGTTTGAGTTCTTTAATTCCGCTTGTGATGACTCTATAGAGAGATTAAGAATACTTGAGAAAAGTGATTGCTGCGTTGCTATTTCTTTTCATCGATATTTTAGGCGTACCATTGAGTTGGCGTCATATTGCAGCAAAAAAGGTGTACCAATGATTGCCTTAACGGACAGTGCCAAATCACCCCTTTTATCATACTCTTCTTTAGCATTGTTAGCTCCAAATAAGGCGCCTTTTTATTCGTATGTTTCTCCAATGGCAATTATCAATGTTCTAATCGTATGTTATGCAAGAATAGTAAATAGATATAATAAAGATATTTTTGAAAAGGATATGAAAGAGCTGTTAGACAATGACGTATATTTATAGTTTTCATAATGTAATAAAGTTTTTAAAAAACAATTAATAAAATAGTATCTTTTTGGCTATGGAGGTGATATTATTTAATCGTATTGGCTAAATAACAAGTTGATTTGTCAAATTAAGTAATAGAAATGGGAGGGAGAAAATAATGATTTTGGGTTTACCTGCAATCATTGGTTTTTTACCGTTACTTCTTTATATTATCCTTTCATTTAAAGGAAAAGACATTACAATGGTTGTATTGATTTGTGTCGTATTAGGAGCAATATTAACAGGACAAACACCCGTGTCATTGGGCGTTGCTATGTCAAAAGCCTTGGGTTCTTTTATGGGCCTTATTGGGTTTATCATACTAATGGGAGCCGGGGTTGGCGAAGTGCTGAGTCAAACAGGCGTAGCTCAAAATATCGTAAGGCTGGTCATCACGAAAATGGGTGTCAAAAGCAAAAATCAGGCCATGATAGCTACGATGATATCTTCTGTTTTGCTTGTAGGATTGTTAGGTTCTATGGCTGGTTCTAACGCAATTTTGGCGCCGATTATTATCCCGATTGTAGCTAGTTTTGGTATTACACCAAATACTCTTGGTGTCCTTTTGCATGGCGCAGGTGCGAGTGGTTTATATTTGGGCCCCTTCGTTCCGCCTGTTGTTACTACAATGGAGCTTGCTGGAATAAGTTATGGGGAGTATTTGTTACATGCTGGAATTCCCGTTTCCGTTATAGTGTGGATAATCACCTATTTTGTAGCAAAACGTACTCAGAAACTCACAGAGGGCAAATATTCTTATAGCGAAGAAGATAAGGTGAATTCAATTAATTTTAAACCTGATCGTAAGGTTACCAAAGCAACTAGCGTTTTTCTGTTATCTATGTTAGCGTTAATTATATATGGCATGATAGCTAAAGCTGGGGCTTCCTATGTAATAGTGGTTATGGCTTTGGTTGCTTTTATAACAGGTAAGGTTGCGGGATTATCCGGGGAGGATACTCTCAAGGCGTTGATCAAGGGAAGTTCCAGAATGTATTGGTTATTTTTCATGTTCGTTCTGTACGATCCATTCTTAAATTTTGTGACTGAATCTGGCGCTTTTGATGCTCTTGCAAATTATTTGAAGCCTCTTATCAATTATGGCGGGCCAAAATTATTTATGATAGTGAGCACATTGGTAGGAGTGTTTGGCGTAAGCGGTGCTGCGGTTGCCCAGGAAAAAGTTATCCATGACATGTTCCTCCCTCTCGTGAATCAACTTAACTTTCCCATGCATTTATGGGCGATTGTGCTTTTGGTGGGCTCACAAATAACGTTCTTTGCCTATCCTACGGGGGATATGGTTGGGCAAATGGGACTTGCACGTTCTACAGACCTTAAAAGCATGATAAAAAACGGGTTACTCATAACGCTGTTCACGTGTCTCTACGTAGTAGTCAGGGCAATCTTATACAAATTTTAATCTATTCTTTATTCCACGATATAATTATTTTATAATTTTAAAATGATGTATTGGGATAAAGAAAATTGGAGGTACGTATAAATATTTATTTAATTATTTTTGAAGGAGGATTACGTGATGTTTAATTTGGGCATTCTTCAATTTGCCATAGAATATAAAAATCCCGAAATTAACAGAAAGAAAGTAGCGCAGCTTGTGTCGAATGCCAGTTCTAAAGGTTTTAATATGGTGGTTTTGCCAGAAACTTGGACCACAGGTTACTCTGAAGATGTATTTTATAACGTAAAGTCTTATGCTGAAGGGGAAAACGGACCGTCCGTTAGTTTGTTGCGCGAATTGGCTCGCGAGAATGACATATATATCGTCGGCGGCTCGATTCCTGAATGTGATGGGCAAGACATTTACAACACTATCTTTTTTATTGACAATCAGGGTGATATCATCGGCAAGTATCGTAAAATCCATTTGTATAGCGCTATGAATGAGGACAAGGGTTTTAAACATGGTAGCGAGATGCCAGTGTTTGAAACAAAGTTCGGTAAAATTGCGCTAATGACATGTTATGACATAAGATTTCCGGAACAATCCAGAACATATGCTTTAAGAGGGGCTCAAATCATAGTAGCAGTCGCAAATTTCCCCAAGCCAAAAGTACACCATTGGAGGATCCTATTACAGGCCCGGGCGATTGAAAATCAATTCTTCGTTGCAGCTTGCAACAGGGTCGGCTCAGCGGGCAAAAACAGCTATTTCGGGCATTCCATGGTGATTGACCCGTGGGGAGAGATATTAGCTGAAGCTGAGGAAGAAGAAACGATCCTTTCCGCTCAAATTGATGTTACGGCCATTGAAACGGTAAGAAAACTCATTCCTGTTTATTATGACAGACAACCCCGTACGTATCCGAACGATATTTTGAGAGTTAATTGATGATAATGTGAAGAAGAGGAAAACTATGTTGGAAGCAGAAATTAAAGAACTAATTAAAAATCTAGATGGTCAATGTAGCATCATAGTTAACAATGTGACCTATGGTGAAAAGTTTGCCTTTAATGAAGATGCAGTTTTTCCTGCTGCCAGCTTAATTAAGCTATGGATATTATGGGCTCTTTATAAAAATGCCTCGTTGGGAAAAGTTGACCTTGATGATGAGATTATTTTGAGTGAAGAAGATAAAGCTGGTGGTTTTGGAGTGCTGCAATACATGCATGCCGGGTTAAATATTACCCTTCGAGATTGTGCGACCCTCATGATAATCTTAAGCGATAACACTGCCACAAACCTACTCATCGATTATTTAGGGATTGAAGAAATAAATAATGAGATAAGACGACTAGGCATGCAAAAGACCTCACTTCAAAGGAAGATGATGGATGTTGAGGCAAAGATCAGGGGGCTAGATAATTTCACGTCAGCTCTGGATGTTTATAACATATTAGCAGCGATTTTGAACAGTCCGGAAATGCCTAACCAATTTAGACAGGAAATGCTTGACATTCTTCTTAAGCAACAATGCAATAATAAACTTCCCTTACTTTTGCCAGAGGGAGTTTTATTTGCCCATAAAACCGGAGATCTTCCAAATACAGAACATGATGCTGGAATATTATTTATAAACGATGCAAAGATAATAATAGTAGTTGCTGTATATGGAGTTAAAAATAATATGGACGGTATTAAATTCCATAATCAATTTGGATATCTAATATATAATTATTACAAGCAAAAGTGAGGGATAAATAGCCGTGCAAGAACGAAAGAGCCAAAAAAGTTGTATAACCGCTATCAATAGCAAGGTCATAGAAATACCCTTAAAAGGAACATGGAAAATTTCTTATTACGCAGCGAATACTAGACCACATGCGATCATTGAAATAATCACCGATGATGGGATTAGAGGTTACGGGGAAGCGTCACCTGCTCCTGCTTTTATGGGAGAAACGGCTTATACCATAGATATGGTCATTCAAAAGTACATAAAACCATGTCTTATCGGTAAAAACATATTTGATATAGAAAAAATCCATGAATTAATGGACGAGTCGGTATATGGCAGCTATGCGGCAAAGGCTTGCATAGATATGGCCTTGTATGATGCTATGGGCAAAACATTGCAGTTACCTGTCTATAAGCTGTTGGGTGGGAAGTATAGAGACGAGGTCGATTTGAGCTGGGTAGTGGGGATTAAGGAGGACCCTTCCAAAGCTATCGAAGAAGCTGAATACTATGTAAATTTAGGCTATAAAACGATAAAACTGAAAGTAGGCAATTCACCCGAGCAAGATTATCAACTGGTAAAAGCTATTAGAACATATTTTGGTGATAAGATAAAAATAAGGCTTGATGCCAACCAGGGGTACGATTACGTTACCGCAATTAAATTGTTTAGGAGATTAGAGGAATTTTGCTTGGAAAGCATAGAGCAACCTGTGAAACGATGGGATATAGAAGGAATGAAAAAAGTCAGAGAAAGCCTAAATGTCCCTATTATGGTCGATGAGTCTGTTTCTAATTTTAACGAGGCATTAAACGTTATTGCCCGCGATGCTGCTGATCTCTTCAATATTAAAGTAGGGAAGGTAGGCGGTTTGTGGCCGGCTAAGAAGATAGCAACCGTCGTTGAAGCTGCAGGGATGCGCGCTACAGCTGGCAGCAACTTGGAACTCGGTATAGGTTCTGCTGCAAGCATACATTTTGTTGCGAGTTCAAGGGTATTGTCTTACCCTAACGATCTTTTACTGGGAATCGATTTACACCAAAAAGATATTGTAAGGACGAAGTTCAAGGTAAAGGACGGAAAGGTGTCATGCCCTGATCTTCCGGGATTAGGTGTGGAAGTTGATGTGGATATCTTCAGAGGTTGAGGCGGTATGAAACAATTGAGATTCAAAGATGAAATACAAGAAGTATCAGCAAAAATTCTCCCTGATGTATTAAGTTTTAGAGAAAAATTGCATCGTTATCCCGAGCTTGGATATGAAGAGCATATAACAACAGGCTTGATTGTAAACAAGCTCGTAGAAATTGGCATATACAAAATCGAAACGAAATATTCAAAGACTGGCGTTGTAGGGATTATCGAAGCTGATAAAGCACAGGGAACGATTGCCATAAGGGCAGACATAGATGCTTTGCCCTTAAGGGAAAACACCGGCGCTCCTTTTGTTTCTGAAAATGAAGGCATAATGCATGCTTGCGGGCATGATGTACATGCATCTATCGTAATTGGTGTGGCAGAATTGTTGCAACATTTTCGAGATAAATTAAATGTGAATGTGAAGTTGATATTTCAGCCCGCGGAAGAGTGCAGCCCCGAAGGTGGTGCTAAAAATTTGATAACCAACGGAGTCTTGGACGATGTTGATGCAATAATTGGTTTTCACGTATGGCCCAGTCTTCCGGTTGGTACTGTTGGAGTGGCGATGGGTAGTGCTATGGCAGCTTCTGATAAGTTAAAAATAACCGTATTTGGACAAGGTGCTCATGCAGCAGAGCCACAAAATGGCATAGATGCCATAACAATAGCTACACAGGTAGTAAATACAATAAATTCATTTAAGGCAAGAAACATTGATCCTTTTGAGCCAGTTGTTCTATCTTTAGGTACAATTTATTCAAAAGGTAGGTATAATATCATATGTCCGCAAGTTGATATTGAAGGAACAATTCGAACCCTTAATGAAGATACTCGTTATTGTATTAGCAAAAAACTGGTTGAAATTGTCATGAATGTTGCAAAAGCGATGGGTGGAAATTGTAATATTAATATATTACGCGGATATGATGTTCTAAAAAATGATGAGAAGCTCACTAACAGATTCGTGGAGCTAACCAAACCCCTGCTTGGCGATGACAAGGTGTTGTTTAATAAGCCTAGTATGATATCCGAGGATTTTGCATTTTACTCAAAGCGGGTACCGGCAACATACTTTTTTTTGGGATGTGAGTCGTCCCATCCACTGCATTCAAGTCAGTTTCTTCCAAATGAAGAATGTATAAAGATAGGAATTAAAGTTCTGACAAACCTTGTATTGAACGACTTTTTAGGTGTAGATGAAAAGCAATCACATGTTTGTTGATAGCGTAAAATATTTGTAGGAGATTTTCAGAGGTAAAAAATAAAGGGACCGCTCCTTTTGATAGAATCTTTGTAGCACACAAAAACTCATAAAGGAGGGTCCCAACTTGAACAAGGTTATTTTACTACAGAAGCACCAAACTTCATCAAGGAGTTGCTTGAATTCTTCGGTAATTCCGAGGTCAGGACATTAGCTGAAATTGAAGACAAACTCTCTCGTATCATGAAGGCTTTTATCCGAGAGCTGATAAAGGCTTACCTTGAGCTTGCAGACGAAGCCATATTAAAGGACAAAACGTCTCGAAAGCAAAGAGCGTGAGGACAGAAGGAGCTTATATACCATCTTTGGTGATATATCTTTCAAGAGGACCTACTACTTCGACTGTAGTGGAGGAAGGATAAGGTCAGAACACATAAAGGATACAAACCGAGAAAGCGAAAGAGCAGACAAAAAGGGATATAACTTCACACTAAACCTGAAAGGTATGTTTAGTTCTGTTGTAAGCGAGATAGGCTCCATAACGGTACTCGGCACCGGAAAGGTAACGCCCTATACACGACCTTAAAGGGCATATGCCATAGCGGGTTTGATTTTAGCTGAACTAAAAGACGTTGCCCTTTAAGATACATGGGAGTGGTTCAAAGGAATCCTACAAAAACTTGATGCGGTCATGTTTGTTGTTGAAATATACCTTTTATGTCGTAGATGATTACAATATGCATAGTATGGTCAACTAGCTAAACACAGCATCATGACCAACCAAATTCTTCCTTTTGCTGGAGATGGGGGTCAAGTCTATATTTGTGTGTGAAATCCCTCTGACATCTTTTGAAGCCTAATAAAACTCTATTAGGCTGCATTCTTCTTTGGGTTTGTTTCCTCCAAATGATCCTGCTTTTTCATGCTCATCTTTCCATTGGACTTCTCACGCTTTAGCGAATACCAACTTAAGTCGTTTTTACTGGATTTTTATATATTTTTATATGTTTTTTCCCAACTTCCACACTTATCCCAATGATCATGGCTATGTATAGCTAAAGAACCTTAGCCATATTGAGGTTGCTTGCAGTCAGGGTGGATATAGTCATATAGTGTCTAATGAAATAATCTAGGTTCAAATAGTGTGGAAACATTTCTGTGGTAAGAACCTCAGCATCATCTTTTTTGTATAGATCTCTACGTTTCTAAGACCGAAGGAGATTCGTTTTAGCATCTTTACCTTCGTATTACATCCTTCGGTATAGGCGTTGGTAGTCTTGTTATCGAAGTAGTTTAAGATTGGCTCACGCCATCTTTTCAAGGTATTTTCCCATCTTCGGGCCTCAAGTATCGTCAGAGGCCTTTAAGTTCATGATGACCAGCTTCAACTGTCTTAAAGCTTCTTTTTATCCTTTGCATCGTAAAGCTTCCTTAAAGCTTCCTTTGCCCAGTAGAAGTCCTTTAGGTTTGGGTATTTACTTAAAAGCTCATCTAGCTTTTTTACCCCTTCCTCGCTTAGACGTTCAAAGTCCACTTTTAAGTCGTCTGCGACTAACTCCGGTAGCTTTATTATCGCTAAGGCTTTCATCAATACCTTTTTAACCCTGCCGTAGGAGATGCCAAGCATCCTCGATACCTCTTTGAAGCTAGTATGTTTTAGCAACCACAGTACCCACATCTCGGCCGTATTGGTGAGCCTGCTTTTTGGCCTTAGGATCTCAAGCTGTTGGGTGAAGGTACGACCGCATCTCCTGCACTTCCACCTCTGTAATCTCTGTATCTTTAGGTATATCCTCTTGCTGCAAACGTAAGCGTGTAGCACCCTCCTTGGTCTTGCATGGCTGTGCCTATAAAGGCGATTTGAGCCGAAGTGAGGACAGAAGATCTCCTTCTCCTTTTTGGCTGAACTTTAATTACAATGATCTCCTTTTCTTCAACTACCCCTAATACCCTTAGACCTTCCAACGCAAGCAGATTGGCGATACCATTTCTATGGCCATTGGCAATGGTGCTAAGAGCCTCCTTTCTTAATGGGTTTGGCTGGTTCTTACCACCATTATATTTTTTGTGTCAAATTTCCACACAAAAGATTATAGAGCCAAAAAGTGCTTGACTTTTGAACAATATGGTGTATTATATCTTGTGTCGATAGGCGCCATCGACAATAATAAAATTTACAAAACAAGTATTTAGGAGGCAACATTAGTGAAAACACAGGGAACA
>Ga0134103_1003477_pt1 | contig 10539 bp, 15 predicted proteins | sample 14_taG_2_FD_94445 | JGI IMG/M metagenome (GOLD analysis project Ga0134103, IMG submission 94445) | Switchgrass degrading microbial communities from high solid loading bioreactors in New Hampshire, USA - 14_58_20_212_A1 metaG | ecosystem: Engineered > Bioreactor > Semi-continuous > Anaerobic >...
ATGTTCAGCGTCATGAAGACTCCGAACGGCAAGGGAAGGATGGGCGAGTGGCAGCTGGAAAGCCTTTTGAAGTCCATCCGCACGAACAGCGGGCTTAGCTATCTCGTCAAGCCAGATCTGAAAGGCGGTAAGCCCGATTTTGCGATACCCGTCGGAGACAGGTACCTGTACATAGATTCAAAGCTTCCCTACGACAGCTACAAATCCTTCGTGGAAAACCCAACGGAGCAGAACTTCAAGAGCTTCCTTTCTGCCGTCAAAAGATGTGCGGACAGCATCAAGGAAAAATACGTATCCGCCGAAGACAGTATCGGTACGGCCGTCCTGTATCTGCCTTCTGAAGGTATGATGAGAGACATCTTGGAGCACTATCCCAAGCTGGAGACGGATCTCGAAAGCGAAGGGGTCGTCCTGCTTTCTTCGCTGTATCTGCCCTTTTTCCTTCGTCTTTTCACGGACTGCTGTTCGCTCGTCGAATGGGAAAAGAACTTCGCCGAAAGGAGATTTGAGATATCTTCTCTCGTCTTGAAGGCGGAAAAGGAGCTTTACGGTCTGGGAAAGGACATCGAGAAGGCGGAATCTTCCTTTCTCGACTGCAAGCGTACGGTGTCGGCTCTGTCCGGTATGCTGAAACCGAAGGAGTGAAAAGGCATGGAAGAAAAGATTTCCGAAGAGCTTTTGAGCCTTGCGCGGAAAGCGGAAAACCTGCCCGACGATCCCGAAACTCTGGCCGTCGTGTTCGTCGAGTGGATGAAGGTGTGTGACGTATCTCTTCCCCTTAGATTTTTAAGATGACTGGCGTAAAGACCTACGTTTCCGCCGAGATCGTCTCGCTTATCGCAAAAGAGCTTGGTCTTGACAGACAGACGATGGCAAAGCTTTTTGGTATCAATCCGTCGGAAGCTGACAAGTGGACGACCTATGGCGTAAGAAACAGGAACAAAGAAGAAGACTTCAAAAATCTTGTCCTGCTGTATCGCATGGCAACGAAGGGAGACGGCATATTTACCGTCAAGGACTTGAAGGATATGATAGCAATCATCGTCAAATATCCGTGGCTGGCGAAGGACAAGACGGCTTCTCTCGGCCTTCATTTGACCGGTTGTCCCGGGCTAATGGCGCTGGCGGCTATCACGCTGTTTGCCAGAGCACGCGGCATCGACATGAAGTGGGACTGCGGGATAGAAGAAGACTTCGAAGAGATGAGAGATGAACTCTACGGAAGATCTTAACGAAATAATTTCCCTGATGCTTGAGCTTGCAGATAATGTCTCCATCACGGCAAGCGGGTATGTCGTGCAAAACGGCTCAAGGAAGCGTGTGATGGAGATTTTAGACGAGCTGTCCCGACTGTCCGAAAACAGGAAGGAATATTCCGGCGTCAGGTATTTGGTGCGCAGGATGGAGTCGGACCTGAATAAAGGCTCCGTCGTCTCCTTCGACCTGTGGCATGACGTCATCAGAGATATTTTGAAGATGACGGACGGGTAAGAGTAGCTGTTTGTGCTTACAAAGGAGATTAAGATGGCTGAAGGACAGAAAACGAAAGAATTTGATTTTAACGGGTTTTTTAATTCTTCTTTTAACAGGTTGACAGAGATCATGACCGATCTGAAGGAAACCGCCCAGTCGGAAGACGTAGAACTGCTCAGGGAAAAAGTAAAAACTTTGAACGAGCTTTCGAATGCGTTCGGTAAGATCGACCAGAACGATCTTTCCCGGGACGAAAAAAAGGCATGCAAGCATTTCGTCAGGGCTTTAGACAGGATGTCGGGTCTGTGCAATCATATGCTGGATGTTGCGGAAAAGGGAGAAGCTTCGTCTCGGGAAGGTTTGAAGATGTTGTTTGTGCTGTTCAAAGATCTTTACCTTATATCCCGCGATTTGAATCTGGCGAAGAGATATGCGGAATGTGAAGAAATTGCAGACTTTGAAAGATAAAATTTTTTGCTTCGAAGGTTCTTTCCGCAAAAGGAAGACGGGAAGAAAGGTTCTAAGAAAGCCGTTCTGTTTGTTGAAATCTTCGAAGAAGTTTTATTCAGGAAAAGTCGTCGTTTCGCTGCTCTTTTTGCTGCTGCTTTCCGCCCCGCTTTTTGCCGGGAACACCGCCGTTCAGACCGTCAGGATTGTGGTCGACGGAATAGCGGAGATATCGACGGGCGGAACTCCCGAGATATATCTCGATTCTTCAAACGCTAAAGAAGCTTATGCCGAAGGAAGTTACAGCATGACGGTCAACTTCGACTGCAATATGACTGCATGCATGAAGAAAAACCTTCCGGAAGGGCTGTCCCTGTTCGTCAGCGTGCAGTCTCCGTCGGGCGATTCCTTCGGTCCGGAAGTTTTGCTCTCGGAGCAGGAAAGGGTCGTACTGAAAGATATATCTCCGACTGCGGTTCGCGACAGGATCGTAAGATACAGGCTGATCTGCGACGGTCTAAAGAAATATGTAGGAGATGCCGACGTAACGTTTACGCTGGTCGATCTTTAAAATATCCCCCGTCTTTCCTTCTTCTTCCACCCTGAACTCCAGCCATCCTTTTCAGGTTTGCTCTTTTCGGGTTTGTCAGCGTAGGGCTTGTCCGGTTCTTCCCTTTCGAATTCGTCGATCTCGTCTTCTTTGAGATCGTCGGATTCGTTTTCTTCTTCGTCGGGTTCGTCCGGTTTTAAGGTCTCGAGTATCTCTTCTTCGCTTATAAGATCTTCGCTGTCGGGCAGTTCTTCGAGTATCTCGTCAGGCAGGTCTTCTTCGGGCTCCTTTTGTCTTGACAGCATGTCCTGAAGCTCCACGACGCTTACGGGAGTGAGCACCTTCACGTTGACGTACGTCCCGCCGAAGCCCGACTCCAGCTCTCCGATGACGCGTATGAAGGTGCCCTTTTCTATGCGCTTGAGCTTTTCGATGATCTTCTCTCCGTAGGCCCGGGCGAATATGTAGTGTTTCGCTATCTTGTCCTTCTTCGGTTTTTCGATAAGGATAGCGAAGGAAGCGCAGGGACCGAAGCTGCCTTCCTTGATCTTCAGTTCGTCCTTGTAGTGAAACCGTCCCGTTATCTCCACGGAGCTGTCGTACATTATTATGAGATCGTCTACTTCGCCCGCCATACTATCGTGCTCCCGTCCTGTTTTTTGATCTGAATGATGCCATCCGTCTTTATCGTCATCGGCTTGGTGTCCCGTACTGCTGCTGTCGGTGCCGGTTTCTTCTGTGAGACCTTCGTCATCAGCGAAGCCAGATATTTTCTGTCCTTGGCAAGGGCGTTTTTGGAGTCCGTCTCAAGTATTCCCGATGCGTAAAGCTCGTAGGTGTGCCAGTTGGAGTAAGTCGTCGATACGTAGTTTCCGGAAAGTTCGCCGTAGTACCGCTTCAGCCCGCCTGCCACGGATCTTTCGTCTCTCAGGTATCTCGAAAGGATCAGGCATCCTGCCGCCACGCCCAAATCGGTCGTAAACAGGCTGTCGCGCTTCGTGATGCCGTTTGCCGCCAGAAGTCCGCTGTGGATGTTCCACATCACCTGCATCGGTCCGCATGCTCCCGCGTTTGACAGGGCTTTCGGATTGAAGTTGGATTCCGTCTGCATGACTCCCACGACCAGCCCGAGCGGGACGGAGTACTTCTTGGCGTACTTCACGGCCGCCGCAGCAAGCTCAAGCAGTACGTCTCTGTCTCCGTTCGGCTTCATCTCGAGCATGTATTCGTATATCTGCTTTGTCTTTTTGACGTCTTCTTCGCAGGCGTCTCTGGGAAGCATGCTCTTGGCGCGTCCCGTGGCTCTCTTCATTATGGCGTCAAACACAATGAGATCTCCGAGATTTTCGAAGCTTTCGATGTTACTGAAGTAAAAATCCTTTTTAATTTCTTCTTCGATCTTTACTATCTCTTCGGGCAGCTCCTGAGAGTACGAAGTCTGATCCGCTCCCTTCGAGAATATCAGGAAAAAAATCAGCGTTCCGACGGCGACAAAGATCGCGGCATCCCTTATTGCCCTTCCTATCTCTCTATTCAATGTCGATCTTCCCCCTTAAGATTTCCACCTTCACCGGTCTTACTATCTCTTCTTCCGTCTCGGGCTCGGGAGCGGATTCTCCCGACAGAAGAAAGTACGGTTCGGGCACTCCCGTCACCGATAAGGCGTCTCTGTCGGGCGTGTCCGCCGTAAACAGCCACGCCAGCGCCGTCAGACGCCCGAGACCCTTCAAGCTTTTGCCCTTAAGAAGCTTAAGTATCCTGTTCACGGATGACCTTCCTTAATCCGCACCTGCCGAGACGCGGACATCCGGCAGCTTCCGCCAGCTTCTCGCATCCGTAGGGCCTGTAATTTCTTTCCCGGAGATACCTGTGCCTGTAAAGCGCCTGTCCTTCGTCGAACCTGCTTTCGTCCAAAGAAGACAGCGCCACGAAGGACTTTTCATCGGTTATGCAGGCCAGAGAACACCACGCGTAAAAGCTTAAGTCTTCCGGTCTTTCAAACGCCGTCGCTATGACGGGACATTTTCCTGCCGCCGCTTTCAGCCTTTCCAGAGACACGGGTTCGGCCTTTGCGCCTTCGCCCTTCTTTTTGTTTTTTGCAGGAAGGAAGGAGAAATCCGATATGTCGTACCTTCTGTCGGACAGCACTTCAACGGTCACGGGCTTTTTCGGTATGTACTTGCAGTTGAAGCTCCCCGGAAATCTCAGGGTATGGGAAGGATGTCCCGCCCCTTCGTCTCCGCCGAGAAGATGTGCCAGCGCTTCGTTTGTCCTGCCCGCCGTCTCGGGATCGACGGGTTTTTTGAGCGCCCAGTACATGTGCATCCCGCGCCCGGAACGCACGACGGCGCTCGGAGTTATGCCGAGATCTTCAAGCGCTTCCCTTTCTTCTTCCGACAGCACGCGTTCCACGTCCGCCCACAGCGTCGTGGCTATGGCAAGGTCTTTCCTGTCCCTGCTCTTGGACGGCACGACCCTGAAGTGCAGGCTGTCGGCGGTCTTGGCTATCTCAAGTCCCTTCGTCGTCCACTCGCTCAGGTTTTTAATCCGATCCCAGAAGCTCGTCACCGGCAAAGGCTCGAGTTTTCGTATTTCTATGAACCACTCGGGATCGGCACACGAATATATCAGCTCGAAAAATTCGTATACTTCCTTCATTGCTTCTGTCCTTTCATCTCCCTGATCATCTTCGCCGTCTGTTCTATGAGCACCTGAGTCTGGGATATGTCGGGCATGAGCCATGCCACAGGTCCGTCTTCCGTCGTGATGATCCTTGACTGCTTCAGTCCCGACAGCGCAAGGCCGAAGAACTTGTTGTCCCTGTATCCCGAAAGCCTTACCTTGACGATTGCGGCCGTGCTTGCGACATCGCTGCTTCTCATCTCTTCGGGCGTGCAGAACGTCAGCCCTGCCGTCGTCGGAACGACCCACAGTATCTCCTTCACGTCGTTCAAGATGCTTTCGTCGAAGGCGAAGATCTTTTTTGCCGTCTCCGCAAAAGCCTTCCTGTCCCGTTCCGAGCTTATGCCTGCCGTGTTTAGGTCCTTAATGGAAGGCGGGTCTTCCCTTGATACTGCGGCTGTGATCAGGAGCTTGAACAGCGATTCGACGGTGCAGAGCTTCGCTGCCGTGTTCTGCTTCCACAGGGCCGCTTCCAGAGCCTGCGGGTTTAAGGTCAGAGCCTGACAGGGACCCGCTACAAGGAAAAGAGAGCAGCAAAGCAGGAAGAGTATTCTGCGACGGGTTTTACCGCTTCGGTCTCGCACAGGAAGTAAATCCCCCTTCCGTAGGTCTTGGTGTCCGGGATCAGGTCGGTCTTGACGAGCCTTAAGGCGCTCTCAACGTCCCTGCCCTTCCACAGATCGCTTTTTCTGTCATACGTGAAGTTCGAAAGAAGGGACAGGACAAAATCGTCCACGTACGACGCCTTGACGGTTATTCCTTCATCGTCCCTGAATACGGCGAAGTTGGCGGACTCGGCTGCGAGCCTTTTCCTTTTTCTCCAGTTCATCATCTTTCTCTGCACCGAAGACATGGCGGGGCAGTCGGGAAGCTCGAACACGGATATGCCAAGCTTAGATGTCTTCTTTCTTCCCAGCTCTTCTTCGGCGAACATTCCGTCTGCCACGCAGGAAGCAAAAAATCCCCATCCGGTCTTTTTGATGTACAGGGCGTAAGGATTTATTCCGTTCTTCCTGTTGGCGCGAAGCCATATTTCCGCCGTTTTCACCTTTATTTTTTGCGGAACCCTGATGCCGCTGTACGTGACGAAGCGTTCTTCCTTTTCTTCGTACAGCTTGGTCTCCGCCCTTTCTCCGCGGCATTCCGCCAGTATTTTTTGGGCCGTCTCGTCTTCTATGATGGGAGCCATGAAGAAGTCTCCCGAGTCGACGAATATCCATTCTCTCACGCTTTTGATTTTATCATCTCCCTTTTTGTATATTTTTTTAATCCGTTTCTGTTGACAAATATTTTCGATAAGTATATCATATGGTTGTCTGCAAATCAACATGAAGGAGTGAGCGACGTCGATGTTTTTATTAAATGTTTAATCCTGCCCTTTACGTAAGAAAAGGCCCTTCGGGAGAGCTTGAACTGCCCCTTTTTGCAAGGATAATGTGGCTCAATTCCGAAAGGCCCGGCTGGAGAATCACTTCAGAGAAGTTCTCCGTCCTTGCGGTGGAAGTGCCGGAAGGAAAAAGCACTTCCGTGCGATACATAGCCACGGGACATGTTTCCGTCGTGGACGAGCAGGGACGCAGGGTACTGTCCGTTCCTGCTTCTGCGGAAGTCGATACTCCCTTTTTTGCCGAAGACCTGTTTCGAGCCGGCGCAGAGCTCGCCCTTGACATTCTCGGCTTTCACGTGAAGAACATTCCTGCCGAGTGTTGGGAAAAAATAAATATCAAACCTGCCAGCTCCGAGAAACCCAAACCTGTCAGTTTAGAGAAGCCTAAACCTGAAGTCTCCTTCGATGAACCTGAAGCTCCCGAAGAGCCGGTTCGGGACGACGGAACGCTTGTTCTCCTTATGGAAGTGTTGAAGAAAAATCCCAACCTGCTCGGCCTGTCCAAGAACGAGCTTTCCGATCCGCCGGAAATGCTGCTCAACAAATACTGCTACAAGATCACGGGACTTCCGTGGAACATGGCCCGCGAAGAAGAAAAAAGGATGGTCCGGGAATGCTTAGAAAAGCTGCTTTAGCCGTTCTTCTGCTTGCCCTTGCTTCTTCCGCTTTCGCTTCCGACCTGAGAGTCGAAGGCGCCAAATCTTACGTGCTCGGATTTCTTGCTGGAAACGCCGAAGAGTACTCGAGCTTTCCCGCCTTTAAAGACGACGTCCTTTTCACCCTAAGGCGGATGACCTACCCGCTTTCTTCGTGGTCGTGGTCTCAGGCGTTCGTGGAAAGCGTTTCCGTGTCCGGAGACGAAGTGCGCCTTGTCGTTTCCCGCCCCGACGTATCCGGGTTCTTCTCCGGGAAGCGCCCGGAAGCCGTGGAAGAGTGGGCCGGATTCATGTCGGTGTCCAAATCTCCGGAAGTTTCGCTCGTAAAAGGAGAAGTTGTCTTAAAAGTGAATTCTTTGGGAGAGATCGAGATATCGAATGAAGCGAAAAGACAGATGACGGACATCGTCGTTAAGGATTTTACGGAAGGCGTCAGATGGTGCCGGGAGCATCCCGATCTGGCGCCAAGGGAATATCTGGATTCGCTGTGTGCAGAAATAGCGCACTGCGTCGGTTTTCCGCCCGAAGCGGTCGGGGAGATCAAGTTATGGGGGGACAAGAAGTGAAGATAACGGAAAGGTTTTTGTTGATGTCTCACAGGGTGATGACGACGGTTATGTCTTTAGGAGTGTCCGTCGCGATGGCTGCCACCACCGACAACAGCGTGTGGATTGGAGATGTGGACACCGGGCTTAAAGCTCTGGACAGGGCGGTGTCTTTAGCCATCGTCATCGGGCTTGTCATCGTCGCCATCGGCTTTGTCATAGGAGCCATCAAATACTTCCACGAAGACATGCAGGGCGCAAAGGACGTGCTTCTCAAATGCACGGTGGCCGGTGTCGTCGTGGCTCTGGCTCCGACGCTGGTGAAGTTTATCGTAGGGTCTTTTGCCGTACGCAACCTGGCTGATGATCTGACCAAGTCTTCTTTGTAGCCATGGAAAAGCGCTTTATGCCGCGAAGGCTTCACTATCCCATTCCGCTCATCTGGAACCTGACGGCTCCGCAGTTCATGACGATGGTCGTCACGTTTGCCTTCTTTGCCGTGTTCATCATATCGGCGCGTTCTATCTCGCAGCTTCTTTTCGGCATCGTCGGAGCGGGTGTTTTTGTGGGAGCGGAGTTTCTCGTCTTCATGGCCCTTCGCGGCACGGAAAGGTCGCTGCTCAAGCATTGTATTTCCAAGATAAAATACGGGCTTAAAGTTCCGCCCAGATATGCGGGGAGATAGACGTGTTCATACCTACTTCCGTAAGCGAAGAAAAGGCTAAAAGAAAGGTGCTGTCCTACGGCCTGCCGCGGGAGATCCCGCACGAAGATTACGTCGACGGCAACGTCATTTACTCCGACGGTTCCTTTGGAAGGATGTACCGGCTTTCTCCCGTGTTCATAGATTCCCTTGACGGGCTTGAGCAGGAGAACTTCGCTTCCGCCGTGGCCGCCGCTCTTTCCGTGCAGGGCTGCGACATTCAGTTCGTGTGGCGCAAGAAGGCGTTCCTGCCTATTTTGAAGGAAAAGCCGGAGATATCCGATCCTGTGCTCTATCTCATGGCGGAAGACAGGAAGAAGATGTTTCTTGACATGGCAGGAAACGAAGAGCTTTTTTCCGTCTCCGCCGAGATGTGGATTCGCAGGAAATACGCGAGATCCGTTCCGGGAAGCCTTTCTTCCGTCGTGGAGATGGACGCCGAAAAGGCGATGCAGAAGTACATGCAGGAGCACATTTCCCTTGCCGCCGACTTTTCCATGCTGTGCGATTCGGTCGTCTCGTCCCTTGAGCGCTATCTTAAGCCGCGCATCGCTTCGCCCGAAGAAGTCGTGGCTTCTCTATGGGATTATTTCGTCGGAGACGGAGACTGCCCGGAGTGGAAGTTCGAAAAGCCGATACGCTCCCTGTTTGCGGGAGTTGACGTGGCCCGCAGGTGGGGGTATCTGGCGGTGGGCAACAGGAACGAGCGCCTGATCTCCGTGTTGTCCCTTGACGACATCCCTTCTTACAGCTTCATTTCGATGATCAACCATCTGCTGTTCATTCCCATGGAGATGACCGTCGTCATGAATGCACGTTCTCTTCCTGCCGACAGGGTCAAGGACGACTTGAGAAAGCTGTACCGAAGATATACTTCCGGGATCATTGCAAACGACCCGGAGATGCAGGAGCGTGCCGTCGAAGTGGACACCCTGCTTCGCGAGCTTGAGACCACGGCGGGACAGATGGCTTCCGTGGAGCTTTACGTCGTCCTGTCGGACAAAACCGTTCAGGGACTCGCCAGAAAGGTGTCGACCGTCTCTTCGGCCATGAAGTCGCGCGCCGACATGACGATGAGACAGGAGAAGGCGGCCCTGCATCTGGCGTGGCGCGCTGCCATGCCCGGGTGGTGCTACGTGTACACCACGGACCGGGATTTCAAGATAATGACGAAGAACGCCGCCGACCTTGCTCCCCTTCTCGGCCCGCCTGCGTCTTCCGAAAATCCGCTCTTCTTTGTCAAGGCTCCCTACGCCACGCTCTGCGGTATCGACATATTCGATCCGAGACTTCCTGCGGGACACGGTCTTACGGTGGGATCCACAGGTTCGGGAAAGTCGTTTACCATGTCCCTGCTTCTGCTTTCGGCCATGGCGAAAAAGCCGTTGGTGTTCATCATCGATAAGGGCGGAAGTTACAGGAAGCTGTGCAGCCTGCTTGGCGGTTCGTACATAGACCTTTCAGGAGACGTGGCCTTCAACCCGCTGGAAGGCAGGGACAGCTGGAAGGAAAGGACGGGCATCATATCGCTGATGCTTCAGACGATGATAGGAGAAGACGGCGTCAGCAGGGAAGAGAAGGTCATCATAGAAAGGCTTGTGGCGGAAGTCTACCAGTCCTTCGACCGCGAAGGCATAGACCGTGAGCCTGCCCTGTCCGATGCGTACAGGATACTTCGCTCCCAGAGACTGTACGATCCCGACACGGAAGACCTTGAGCGGGCGCAGAGACAGGTGCTTCTTCATCTCGCCAAGTGGACAAGGGTGGGAAGCAAGGGTTCGAGCTTCTACTCGAAGATGCTCGACAATCCGAAGACCACGGTGAGCGTGGAAAATTCCGACTTCATCGTCTTCGACCTTCAGGGCGTGGAGCAGTATCCCGACGTGATGCAGGTCATATTTTTGTATCTGACCGACATCGTGCAAAGAAGGATCGTTAACGAGCGTTCCAGACAGAAGATACTCGTCTTTGACGAAGCTTGGGCGCTGCTTGCCGGCGAAGATTCCGCCAACTTCATGGCGGAGCTTTACAGGACGATGAGAAAGTTCAACTGCGCCGTCTGGGCCATCACGCAGGACATATCCGACATAGAGAAC
>Ga0134103_1003485_pt1 | contig 10520 bp, 8 predicted proteins | sample 14_taG_2_FD_94445 | JGI IMG/M metagenome (GOLD analysis project Ga0134103, IMG submission 94445) | Switchgrass degrading microbial communities from high solid loading bioreactors in New Hampshire, USA - 14_58_20_212_A1 metaG | ecosystem: Engineered > Bioreactor > Semi-continuous > Anaerobic >...
AAACCAGCGGGCTTAAACAGCAGAACGAGAATCAGGATTGCGAAAACTACACCGTCACGGTACATTGAGTTGCCGTATCCTGACACCAGCACTTCCACGATACCAATAAAATAACCGCCGATCATGGCGCCGGGGATGATCCCTATACCGCCGAAAACAGCGGCAACAAAGGCTTTAAGGCCAGGAAGCATACCCATAAGCGGATCGATGGAGTTATAGTATAACCCTACCATTATTCCTGCGGCACCCGCCAGGGCAGAGCCTATGGCAAAGGTAAAGGATATCGTGGTATCGACATTTATTCCCATCAGCATGGCCGCATCCTGGTCCAGTGAGACTGCGCGCATGGCCTTTCCAATCCTGGTCTTCTTGACGATGAACTGCAGCAGTACCATAAGGATAACTGTGATGCCAAGAATGATCACCTGCTGCATGGTGATGTTGATATTGCCTATAACGAATGATTCAGCCAGAATTCCGGTAACCGGGGGATAGGACCTTACATTTGGTCCCGCAATTGCCATGGTAACGTATTCGATAAAGAGAGATACTCCTATAGCCGTAATCAGCACGGCAATTCTTGTGGAGTTTCTTAAAGGCTTATAAGCGATCTTTTCGATTGTCACACCCGCAACCGTACATAAGATCATGGATATAATCAAAGAGGGCAAAAAGCCCAGATTGAACTTTGTCATGCAGACATAGCCTATAAATGCGCCAAGCATGTACACATCGCTGTGGGCGAAATTGATCAGTTTTATAATGCCGTATACCATGGTATACCCTAAGGCAATCAGCGCATAAATACTTCCCAGGGATATGCCGTTAATTATTTGCTGCAATAGTTGTTCCACAAGCTTCCCCTTCTTTCAGCAAGGCCTTTTTAATTCTTTTTCAGAGAATATCATGATATCGTTGTTTTGCTCACTAAAAACAGATATAAGTGGGGGCATGGACAGTCCCCACTTATTCTGTATGGAATGTACATTAATATATTAATTTTACTATAAATCTATATTATTGTTCAACCCTTTCACTGGTAGCATGAACACCATTCTGAATGCCTACTACGACAACGGCTTTAACAGGGTTGTGGTTTTCATCTATGCTGAAGGAACCTGTAACACCTTTGAAGTCCTTTGTAGCTTCAAGGGCGTCCTTGATGGCTACTGTATCCAGGCTTCCGGCACGTCTGATACCGTCAATTACGAACATGGCAAGGTCATAGCCAAGGGCTGCAAACTGATCGGGTTCTTTGCCATATTCGGCTTTAAAGCTTTCAATAAAGTCTGAAACTGAAGGATCTGTGTCAAGAACTGAGAAGTGGCTGGAGAAATAGACGTCATTCAGAGCGTCGGCACCAGCAAGTTCAACAAGTTCAGGAGCGCCAAATCCGTCAGGACCGAGTATCGGCACGTTGATACCAAGGGCACGGGCCTGTTTGATAATAAGGCCTGCTTCGTTGTAGTAACCGGAGATAAACATAACATCAAAGTCATTGCTCTTGATCTTGGTCAGTACGGCGTTGAAATCCTTGTCGCCTGCTACAAATGCTTCTGATGCGACAACTTTTCCGCCGCCTGCTTCAAAGGTTTCCGTGAAGTTCTTTGCCAGACCTTTGCCATAGTCACTGGAACTGTCCATAAGAACAGCGGCTGTTTTAGCTGACATATTCTTGAGAGCAAAGTTGGCCATGGCAGTACCCTGGAAACTGTCGGTGAAGCAGATGCGGAATGCATATTCCTTTACGCCGTTTTCGTCCACGGTAACAGCATCATCAGTGGCTGAACCTGAAGCGACAACTACTTTGTTTTTGATGGCTTCAGGAATGGTAGCCTTGAATGCGCCGGAGGTAGCAGGACCGAGAACGGCAACAACCTTGTCCTGAGTCATGAGTTTCTTTGCAAGGGTGGTAGCCTGTGAATGATCTGACTTGTTGTCGTATTTGATAGGCTTAATAAGTTTTCCGTTAATTCCTCCTGCTTCGTTTACCTGTTTAATGGCGAGCTCGATGCCTTCCACTGAAGCATTGCCGTAGGAAGCCACATCACCGGAAAGCTCATAGTTTATACCGATGCGGATTTCGTTCTCATTTGCTTTGGAACCGCAGCCGGCAAATAATGTCAATGTAAGTACAAGTACAAGAAGAATGCTTATTGCCTTTCTCATTTTACTCGCTCCTTTTTATGTATTTTTTTATATTGAAATTCCCACAAGGTGTGGAAATTCAATTTACTTTATCTCACTGCAATGATGAACTGTTTGGGATAAAAAAAAGTTCTGCCTCAAAGAGACAAAACCTTAAAGTTCTGCGGTACCACTCTTATTGCTGCATAAAACAGCCACCTCACAGCATCTCATGAAATCTTTCAGGATTTCCCATGAAATGCCTTACACTTTAACGGGTGCAGTCCGGTCCCGCTTACACAGACAACAACGTCCTTCAGCTGACTGCTCCTGGGTGATAGCTTACATAGTCTCCGACCTTATCTCTCACCAAATGATAAGTTCTCTGTAATCTTTGTACTATGCAGCCTTCCCATTCATGGCATTTAACAAAGATATTTTTTATTATATTATGATGTAAAACTACTTTTGTCAATAGGGTTTCAGACATTTTATAAATTTATAGAATTACCGTTGTTAAATAAATATATTATTTGTCATATGTTTATATAACCATCCTGAACAATAATTCCGTCGAGTTTTCTTCCGCTCCTGCATATGGGACATTCGCTGGGGCTGTAAATCTGGTAGCCGGGTACGTCCTTGCCTGTGAACAGCGAATTGATTTCATGTTCATGCCTCTCCGGATAGGCACTGAACAGGGCAGAAATGCCGGCAAGTTTGCCGCCGTAATAAGACAGGCATTCCAGCGCGCTGTAGAGGGTAAGTCCGCTGGAAATTGATGATACCAGGACAATTATATCGCGGTCTGAAATCATTTCCTGCATGCTGCTCTGGAACATGAGCTTTCTGTTGTAATTGCTTATTGGAGTCACAACATAGATGTCCTTGCCGCTGTTGATATTGGTTGTTCCTTCCTTTGCGAGTTCTTCCGCCATAAATGCTCCTACCACTTCCATACCTTCCAGGCACACAATGGTATCCACATGGGTGGTGGTCAGATATGGCCCGGCAAGTTCCTTTGCTGCCTCCCGGGCCAGTCTCGCATTGGATTTCAGATTGTCCAGATCCAGATAGTGGGTGATGTGAAACTGGCTTGTAGTAAAGTGACCCGGTATGGCATTTACTTTTATTGCCGGATTTTTATCCAGTGTTACAGCAAAAGAATTCTTTTTCATATTCATCTCTCCCTTTTTCAGAGGTTTTGAAAAATGGTTTGATGCCGGTTTGCTGGAATAATGGCGGGATTTATGGTGATAGTTATTATGTATTCTTTCAGAGCGGATTATATGTGCGACTTTAATATTACGACCATCAATATTTTTTCTTGCTTCTATTATATCACAAGTTTGGTTATATTTATATCCATGCAGAAGAAAAATAGATTTTGAAAATCCATGCCCCGGCCACTGCCTGCGACAGAAGGGAAATACCATAAAAAATTGATCAGATTTGGGAAACATTATTTGAAAAGTGTACTCATATGTGATACTTTAAATTGGTAATAGTTTGGAGTAATTTTTGGGAGGGTTTACCACTTGGTTTTTTCAGGTCTGTTTTTTCTGTGCGTTTTCCTGCCCGTCACTCTCGGTCTCTATTATGCTGTAAAGAACAGGACATACCGGAACTGGATCCTTGTCATTGCATCCCTGTTTTTTTATGCATGGGGCGAGCCTGTATGGGTTTCATTACTGGTTATTTCAACCTTGTTTAATTTTTTGTTTGCACTTGTCATAGAAAAAAACCGGGGCAGGTGGAAAAGCAAAGCGGTTCTGGTTTCGGCTGTCGCGGTAAACCTTCTGATTCTGGGATATTTCAAGTATTCAGGGTTCATTGCTGACAATCTCAATAACCTGCTTGGGACAAATATCGAAATATATAGGTTTGGGCTTCCGGTTGGGATTTCGTTCTATACTTTCAAGACCATATCCTATGTCGCAGATGTATACAGGGGGGAAGTAAGGGCACAGCGGTCTTTCTTCAAATCACTGCTTTATGTCTCGATGTTCCATCATCTGGTGGCAGGTCCCATTGTGAGATACAGGGATATCTCGGATGCCATTGACAATCGGGTTGAAACTTCCGAAGATTTCAACTATGGCGTTTCAAGGTTTATAACCGGCCTTGGGAAAAAGATCCTTCTGGCCAATACAGCCGGAAATGTGGCAAGTATGGTTATGGGCAATGACTATTCGAGGCTGCCTGTGACTGGGGCATGGTTGGGTATTCTGCTTTATTCCCTTCAGATATACCTGGATTTTTCAGGTTATTCGGACATGGCAATCGGACTTGGAAGCATGTTCGGATTTCATTACAGGGAGAACTTCAATTATCCCTATATATCAAAATCCGTCACCGAGTTCTGGCGAAGATGGCATATATCCTTGAGCAGTTTTTTCAGGGATTATGTATATATTCCTTTGGGCGGGAACAGAAAGCATCAGATAATAAACCTTTTCATAGTATGGTCTCTTACGGGGCTCTGGCACGGAGCAAGCTGGAATTTTGTTTTCTGGGGAATGTATTATTTTATTCTTCTTGTGATTGAAAAAACCTTCCTGCTCAGGATACTTGAGAAAATGCCGGCTTTTTTCTCAAGAATTTATTCTCTGGTGGCTGTGATCACAGGATGGGTTTTCTTCTGCCATACCGACATCAGCCAGGCTTTGACTTACATTGGTATAATGTTCGGAGTGATTTCCCGGCCTTTGAACAGTCCTGAAGTGAGCATACATTTCCTCAACAATGTAGTCCTGATAATAGTTTCGGTTTTGGCCTGCACACCCGTTGCCCCCTGGATTTACGGCAAAATCACAGGCAGGGACCGGGAGAGGAAGGGAATTCCGGATTTTTTGCTGAGACCGGCCATAAATATTTTCATACTGGTACTTTCAATAATCTTTCTTGTGGGACAGTCCTACAGCCCGTTCCTTTATTTTAAATTCTGACCGGTTTATATCAGATTATTGATTTTGGAGGCACACACAGGTGAAAAAGCTGAGATGGGATTCGGTATTGTTTCTTTTAATAATAACAGTTTTGGGACTGGCCAATTTTCTGAATTTCAACAAGCCCACGATCTCTGTCCTGGAGAACAGGGCTTTGAAGAGAAAGCCTGAACTTACGGTAAACAGCCTGCTGACCGGAACTTATTTCAAGGATTACGAGGAGTATTACAGCGATACCTTCATTTTAAGGGACAAACTGGTCAAAACAAGCAAGGACTTTCAGAAGGCCATGGCTTTTCTGGGACCCGGCATAACAATAGTACAGTCGGTTGATGATATTCAGAAACCCCAGGAGTCCGATATGGCCAATCAGCCTGACCACAAGAGTGATAATGAAAATACCGGAACAATACCTGTCGCTACTCCTTCTCCGGATGCCGGGACGGATAATTCCGATGATGAAGGAAAGCCGGAGCAGAACGGGGAAGCTGATCCTGCAGAAAATAACGAAAAACCCGGGACGGATTTTGGCGACGGTCCGAATGTGGGCTATTATCTGGTGGTCGACGGAAAAGCTGTCCAGATATTCAAATTCAATAAGGAAAGTTTTGAATATTATGCCCGTATACTGAACAAATACAGGGAAATGCTCAAAGATAACGTTAAAATCTATTCAATGATACCGCCCACGGCGGGAGAATTCCTGAGACTTAAAAAATATGCCGGCATTACCGATTCGCAGAATGAGGCCCTGGCTTATCTCGAAAGCCTTCTGGATGAAGACATCGCAACTGTGGATGTTTATGACGCGCTTAACAGGCATAAGGATGAATATATATATTTCCGCACCGATCACCATTGGACTGCTTTGGGCGCATATTATGCCTATGCTGAGTTTATGGAAACAAAGGGGGAAGAGCCGGTACCCCTTGAGCGGTTCGAGAAGCTTGATCTGGGAGATTTCCTGGGAAGCTCATACACAAAGACGCTTGATAAAAGCCTCGAGAAAAATCCTGACAATTTCACTGTCTACAAACCCTTTACCAGGCATGAATTCTTCAAGTACGACGGAAATGCGGAACATAAAGCCGATGTAATTGACCTGAAATACAAGGATGACATCACCAACAAATACCTTACTTTCATAAGCAGCGGCGGCTTTACCTGGAGCGTGATAAAAACCGATGTAAAAAACGGCGAAAAACTGCTCATAATAAAGGATTCTTTTGGCAATGCCCTGGCTCCCTTCATGCTTTCCCACTATGAAGAAATATATATTGTGGATGCAAGATTTTACAGTAAAAAAATAACGGGAAAAAATATTGTCGAGTTCATAGAGGACAATGAAATTGATGAGGTTCTGTTCTGCATTTATATGGAGGATGTGAACTGGCAAAAATTCATGAGCGGAGTGGAAGCTCTCCTAAATTAATCCTGCAAGCTTCAGAATATACAGGACAAGCAATATGACGGGCTGATGTATTACGTATATCAATAGCGTATTCCTGCCCGTCATATTTATGATATTGTCCCTGTATTCAAAGGGAAATAAACTCCTTTTCCGGGAATACAGCAGTTTTCCAAGTACAATTCCGTATATGAATACGCCCATCCACGGCACCAGCGGATAATAGTCGGCAGAAGAGAAAGAAGCGTTATAAATCCCCAAAGGGAAAAGAATATTCGTGGAAGGCGTAATTCTTAAAAATACATTTCCGAGAAGGATTATTCCTGTGCCTATGACTATCAGCAGGTATTTGTGAATTCTTGCCATCAAGGGGTATAGCAGCATGCAGATACCCAGGAAATGGAGTATTCCGAACTTGATGCCAAATTCAGGACCATAAAGATGGGTGACAAGGGAAATCACCAGTGCTATTGCAAAAACCCTGATACCACGTTTTACGTTGCTCCTTGAGAGGGAAGAGCTGATGCCTGCCAGTAACATGAACAATATGGCCGAGATTTTTCCTATATAATAATTAACCCCGCTTAAATAGGATAAGTTCATATTGTACATGTCTTTCAGGTCAACTATTACGTGGAAGTATACCATCAAAATCAGGGCTGTGCCCCTTAAGAAATCCAGTTCCCATATTCGGCCCTGGGCATTTTTTTTTATCATGATATTACCCCCTGGGACAAAGGGGTGATTCCCGTCTCCTGTTCCGGAAGGACCAGGAAAGGGAAAAACAAAACGCAGAACCATCCCCTTGCACCTGTTTGTTCCGTACACCGGATTTACCTTATTTCTATGTTAATATGACGCTTCCTGATTTTCAATAATCAATACCCCCTTTATAATGCTAAGAGCTGAGAAGCTGTCAGGGGAGAAGTTTGCTTATGCTTCAAAATTAAATTCTTTACTTTTTCACAATAAAGTGTATAATATAATTAAAACCCACCGGTAGTGGGGTGGGGTGTGGAAGGATGGAGGAGGATATAAGATGCAGAGCCCGGAAAGGGAAAAGGTGCTGAATTTGCTCAAGACATCCAAAGGGCAGATTGAGGGAATTATAAAAATGGTCGAGGATAACAGGTACTGTGTTGATATCTCAAAACAGATACTTTCAGTTCAGGCATTGCTTAAGAAAGTTAATCTGACCATTATAGACCAGCATATCAGGCACTGTGTGAAACAAGCCTTTTATGGGGGCAATGAAGATGAAAAGGTCAGGGAAATCATTGAGCTGATTGACAAATATGCAAAATAAATAAATTTTGTCTTTAAACAGGAGGGGTAATATGAAGAAAGCTTCGTTGACTGTGACAGGGATGACATGCGCTTACTGTGCCAGGGCAGTGGAGAGAACTGTCAGCAAAATTGAAGGCGTCTGTTATTCAAATGTCAATCTGGCAACTGAAAAACTCAGTGTAGAGTTTGATGAAAACAAGACTTCAATGGATGAAATCAAGGAAGCGATAAAAAAAGCCGGGTATGGTGTTGAAGATGAAAAGGTTCCAACCATACGTGAAGCAATACTGCCTATAAAAGGGATGACATGCGCGTCCTGCGCCATGGCAGTTGAAAGAGTAATAGGGAAACTTGACGGAGTGCATGAGGCAAGCGTCAATTTTGCCACTGAAAAGGTGAAAGTGGTTTATGACATGTCCAAAACCGGAATTGCCGAGATAAAAAGTGCTGTTGCAATAGCCGGATATGAAGCTCTTGATATAGAAACAGAAAGCCAGGCTGAGCAGGAAAATGACCGTAAGGAAAGCGAAAGGAAACTCTTGTGGAAAAAGTTTCTGATATCTGCGGTTTTCACTGCTCCCCTGCTGTATATAGCCATGGGACATATGCTGGGTTTGCCCATACCTGAAATAATAATGCCGGAAGCCTATCCTGTAAATTTTGCGGTTATACAGCTCATCCTGGTCATACCATCAATGATTGCCGGTTATAAGTTTTACACGATAGGCTTCAGCAGGCTTCTCAAACGGGAGCCCAATATGGATTCCCTGATTGCCATTGGCACAGGTGCCGCATTCATATACGGCATATATGCAGTAATTCAGATAATTAACGGCAACCATGAATATACAATGGAACTTTATTTTGAGAGCGTGGGAGTAATTATTACGCTTATTCTGCTGGGCAAGTACCTGGAAGCGGTTTCAAAGGGTAAAACTTCCGAGGCCATAAAGAAACTTATGGGTCTTGCTCCAAAAACTGCTACGGTTATCAGGGACGGTAAAGAAACGGTCATCCCCATTGAAGAGGTCAGAGTTGGGGATATTGTTCTGGTCAGACCCGGAGAAAAAATTCCGGTGGATGGAGAGGTTGTTGAGGGAAGAACTTCAGTGGATGAATCAATGCTGACCGGCGAAAGCATACCGGTGGAAAAGAATCCGGGTGACAGCGTTGTCGGGGCAAGCATCAACAAAAACGGATCAATTAAGTTCAGGGCTACCAAAGTCGGAAAGGACACGGTTCTTGCCCAGATTATCAAGCTTGTTGAGGATGCCCAGGGCAGCAAGGCACCAATTGCCAAACTGGCCGATATCATTTCAGGCTATTTTGTGCCGGCTGTTATGGTCATTGCCTTGTTTGCAGGCCTTGCGTGGTACATTTCAGGTCAGTCGGCCGTATTTTCACTTACCATATTTGTATCGGTTTTGGTTATAGCATGTCCGTGCGCCCTTGGCCTTGCAACACCCACAGCAATCATGGTGGGCACAGGCAAGGGAGCGGAGTACGGAGTGCTCATAAAAGGCGGGGAGGCTCTTGAAACCGCCCACAAAGTGAAAACCATAGTGCTTGACAAGACGGGTACAATTACGGAAGGAAAACCTGTGGTAACAGATATAATTACCGACGGCAAAATTGCCCCTGAAGAGCTTTTAAGGCTTTCAGCATCTGCTGAAAGGGGCTCTGAGCACCCTCTGGGGGAAGCCATTGTCAATGGCGCAAAAGAAAAGAATCTGGAACTTTCCGAAGCAGAGAGCTTTGAAGCAATTCCCGGGCAAGGTATCGAAGTCGTGATTGAAGGCAGGAGAATGCTGCTTGGAAACAAAAAACTCATGGACAGCAGGAACATAGAGATCACACTCGAGGAAGAATCCAATAAACTGGCCAGAGAAGGAAAGACGCCCATGTATGTTGCAATAGACAATGAGCTTGCCGGAATAATCGCAGTGGCAGACGTGATGAAACCTAGCAGCAGAAAGGCGATTGAGATTCTCCATAATATGGGTATAGAAGTTGTTATGATAACGGGTGACAACAGAATAACCGCTGAGGCCATTGCAAGGCAGGTCGGGATTGACAGGGTCCTTGCCGAGGTGCTGCCCCAGGATAAGGCCGAAGAAATAAAGAAACTTCAGAGTGAAGGCAAAAAGGTGGCAATGGGGGCGACGGTATAAACGATGCCCCTGCCCTTGCCCAGGCTGATATTGGAATAGCCATAGGCTCAGGAACTGATATTGCAATGGAGTCGGCTGATATAGTCCTTATGAGAAGCGACCTTATGGACGTGCCCACAGCAATTCAGCTAAGCAAAAAGACAATCAGGAACATAAAGCAGAATCTGTTCTGGGCATTTGCATACAATACTGCAGGAATTCCCATTGCCGCAGGTCTCCTGCATATATTCGGAGGTCCTTTGCTTAACCCGATTTTCGCAGCGGCAGCCATGGCATTCAGTTCAGTATCGGTTGTCACCAATGCCTTACGTCTTAGAAAATTCAAGCCTGTTCACTGAAAGGCCATAGAAGTTGAATATATAGTCTTTCAAAGTTCCCGGGGAATTGGATTGTTCTGTCCGGAATTCCCCCGGGAATTCATTTATTGAAGTGTTTTTCATTGTTTTTTCATGATCCTGATACGTCCGGTCATAAATATTCCTATGTATAAAGCGCAGACCAGTAGAAGCAGGCTGGATGAAAGGAAGAGTATCTGTTTTATGTTTATCAGCATGCTTCCTATCTGGATTTTTTCGCTTT
>Ga0134103_1003492_pt1 | contig 10506 bp, 12 predicted proteins | sample 14_taG_2_FD_94445 | JGI IMG/M metagenome (GOLD analysis project Ga0134103, IMG submission 94445) | Switchgrass degrading microbial communities from high solid loading bioreactors in New Hampshire, USA - 14_58_20_212_A1 metaG | ecosystem: Engineered > Bioreactor > Semi-continuous > Anaerobic >...
AGATTGTCGCACCTCACGTAGGTGCGTGGATTGAAATACATATATATCGGAGTTTCGTTTAAGTCCAAATTGTCGCACCTCACGTAGGTGCGTGGATTGAAATATCCATTTTTTAAAACTCCTTTCTCCAATTTTACGTCGCACCTCACGTAGGTGCGTGGATTGAAATAATCAATCCAGACCATATATTTAACTACAAAGGTGTCGCACCTCACGTAGGTGCGTGGATTGAAATGGGCGGTGTACTCTCTCTCACAATGTTGACTAACGTCGCACCTCACGTAGGTGCGTGGATTGAAATATCCTAATCATGTTGAATGGGATGAAAATGTGGCTGAAGAGTTGATCAGAAAATACAAGTTGGAGGATCCAAAAAAATGAATGATGAAAATTTAGGTTTTGCTAATGTGGATATTAACAAACTTCCACGACATAAATACAATCACAAAGACATGTCCAGATATGCAAAATTGGTCACCGAGAAAAGTGATGACGAACTCACTAACGAGGAATTAGATTTTGTTCTGGATATGGAGAAAGCGACCGCTGATTTTTTCGTCAAGGCGTATGATTACACGGAAGAGGAAGCCCAAAAATATGTATTAAATAACCGGCAAAAAATCAGGGAAATAAACAGGAAAACCTTTTAATGCTTAATGAACTTAAAAGCCAATTGCTTTGATTAATTAATTCTGAACTTGATGCTTGGTTTGAAGCCCTTGTCCGAACTTGCGATAATGTGTGGCTTTAAACTTCGTTTCTCATTTTTTGCACCTTAAACGGTGCTTTTTCATAAAGAATAGTTTTTATTGTTACCTATTTCTTTATGGAAAAAAGCACCTTTTTTGAATAGAACCTCCTAAAGTATACACATATAAAAAAACCTGCTTATATGTTGTATAATTACTTTAGGAGGTTTTTATTAAAAAGGGACGATATTCAATTCCTATTCGCCGGTATTCAAACTTGAAGTCGTTGAAGCATGCATCAACGGTAAGGACGGAGGTCAGGACAACGTCGAGAAATACTTTGGTTAGCGGTCCAAATCTCAAGAAAAAGTTTTGACGGAACAGTTCCTTAAATTCGGACCTGAAGCCTTCTCTGTTGAATCCAGAGGCTGCTCTTCAAAAGGAAGAATGAACACCATCTATCAAGTCATCGATGTAAGTTGGGATACAAGGAAGCCATGCATAAGGCATTCGGATTAGGGCTTTAAATACACCAGCAGAATATACAAACTCATATTTGGAGTCCCACGGAATGACCGTATCACATTCAAGGAAAGGCAATGTCTATGACAATGCTTGCTGCGAGAATTTTTCAGCCGTTTGAAAAGCGATTGTTTGGAAAGGGAAATACCAAAGGATGAAAAAGAGTTGATGAAAAGGGTAGGGGGTTATATAATTTGGTATAACAACGAAAGGTCTGAAGAAAAACTAAAAGGCATGACCCCCATGGAATATAGGATGTCATGCCTCAAAACCGCTTAAACTGAAAGGCCGGGTTTTTATATGTGTGTATACATATATTGGTTCAGTTCATTTGGTGCGATTTTTAACTACTCTCTGTCTTGCAAGAAGGTCTTGATTCTTTCCAATGTTTCGTCGCTCAAAACATGCTCGATTTTACAACAATCCATCTCCGCGGTTTCATCCGAAACACCGAGTTTGATTAGAAAATCCTTGATCAACAAATGTTTTTCGTAGACTTTGGCGGCTATCTCCCGGCCTTTACTGGTGAGCGTGATCTCCCCGTAGCTTGCCTTTTCGATCAGGTCATTGTCTTTTAAGATGTTCATGGCTTTGTTGACGCCGGGTTTTGAGACCCCCAACAGTTTCGCAATCTCCACCGACCTGACTTTTTTGTTGCGTTTCTCAATGATTAAAATTGCTTCCAAATAATCCTCAATTGATTTTGTAAAGGTGATCATCGTCCGCTCCTTTATCTTGGCTTTATTATAACACATTTTACGGAATATTCCAAATGTTAACTTTAATTAACTTTATTGGTTGACATTTGTCCCGTATTGTATTAAAATAATTAACAAAGGTTAACTTTTCTAGAAAGAGTGGTCGGTATGCTTTTGGAATTGAGAGGAAAAGTGAAAGCCGGGAGAATTTGCCGGATGAGCGATTTAGGGAAGGGGCAAAGAGGCCGGGTTTTGAATATAAAAGTTGATAATCCGGCATTGCGGAGGCGCCTGTTTGACATGGGCATAACCAGGGGGGTGGAGTTTGAAATCAAGAAGATTTCTCCTCTCGGCGATCCTGTGGACATCGCCCTTCGGGGCTATGAACTCTGCTTGCGGAAATCGAGCATGGAGCAGATAGAAGTAGAGGTGTTGGCATGAAAATCGCCTTGGTCGGCAACCAGAACAGCGGCAAGACGACCCTCTTTAATCTCCTCACGGGATCCAACCAGAAAGTCGGAAACTGGCCGGGAGTGACCATTGACAGGAAATCCGGAATCATCAAAGGAACGGATTTCGAACTGATCGATCTCCCCGGGATTTATTCCCTGAGTCCTTACACTCCCGAAGAGGAGATTTCAAGGAAATTCCTGCTGGAAGAGAATCCGGATCTGATCATCAACATCGTCGACGCCACCTCCCTGGAACGCAGCCTTTATCTGACAACCCAGTTGTTGGAATTGGATACCAAATTGCTTTTGGTCCTGAACATGTCGGACATCCTTTTGAAAAAGGGGATCTTCATAGATGTCGAGAAACTCAAAGCGGAACTGCAGATCGACATCGTCCAGATTTCTGCTTTTAGAGGAACTGGCATCGACGAATTGATTGCCTGTTTGAAGAAGCAGAACATCAAAGACAATCCAAAGCTGAAAATCTACCCTGCATACGTCGAAAAAACAATCGGGGAGATAGAAAGCAAGATCGGGCTTGCGAACGGGCGGTTCATTGCCGTGAAACTGTTGGAGCGGGACCGTCTGTTTGGGGATTTGATGGATGAAAGCATAGAGCAAAAAGTGAAAGCTCTGGAACGGTTCTATGAAATGGACATGGAAGAAGGAATCGCTTATTTCCGGTATGAATGGATTGAAGGGACAATCCGGAAGGCCCTCAGGCATGTCGCCAAAAGCAATTCGGTATCGGACAAACTGGATAAAGTGTTTCTGAACAAATACCTCGGAATCCCCATCTTTGTCGTGATCATGACGCTGGTGTATTTGCTGTCGGTGGGGGTCGTCGGCGGGACGACGGTCGAATGGATCGATGCGAAAGTCAACCAGTTCAAGGAAGTCGTCGCGACTGGCCTTGCGGAAAGGGGCGCCTCGGATTGGTCGATAAGTCTCTTGACCGACGGCGTGATTACTGGCGTCGGCTCCGTCCTCAATTTCGTTCCCCAATTGCTGATGCTTTTTCTCTGCATTTCCATTTTGGAGACGACCGGTTACATGTCCCGGATTGCCTTCCTGCTGGATAAACTCTTGCGGCGCTTCGGCTTAAGCGGAAAAGCCCTGATTCCTTTCATTGTCGGTTCTGGCTGCTCCGTTCCCGGAGTGATGGCCACGAGGACGGTGGAGGACAGCAAGGAAAGGGAAATGCTGATCACGCTCACTCCTTTTGTTCCCTGCAGCGCCCGGCTTCCGATCATATCCCTTTTCGCCGGGTACTTCTTCGATAAATATATGGGCTTGGTCACCGCCTCCTTCTATTTCCTGGCGATTTTGGTCATCATCATCTCCGCCATCAATCTCAAGAAAGTCCTCTACAAGGACGTGAACTCTTCCTATGTCTCGGAACTTCCCGAGTTCCGGGTTCCCGATGTGCGCTATGTCGCCCGGGATGTCTGGGAGAAGACCTGGGGGTTTGTAAAACGGGCGGGGACGGTCATCTTCTTTTGCTCGGTGATCATCTGGGTGCTGCTTTCCTTCTCCTGGAGATTCGAATACGGAGTGCCGATTGACAAAAGCATCCTCGCCTCGATCGGAAACCTTCTCTCCTGGTTTTTCTATCCGATCCTCGGCGAGTTTTCCTGGGGTGCGACCGTCTCGGCGATCCAAGGCCTGGTCGCGAAGGAACAGGTCGTCTCCTCCATGTCGATTATCGCCGGTTTTTCCGGTGACGTGAACAGGGAGCTCATCTTCGCCAAGGACGGAATCTTCGGGTTTTTCACTCCCGCGAGCGCCTACGCCTTTATGGCCTTCAACATCTTCAGCGCTCCCTGTCTCGCCGCCATCAGCGCCATGAACAAGGAGTTCGGGAGCACGAAAAAAACGCTCAGAGCCGTGGCTTATCAGACCTGGCTGGCCTGGGTGATTGCAACAATTATTCATCTGCTGGGTCTGGTGATAGGAGGAATATCGTGAAACTGATAGACATTGCCATACTTGCAGGCGTGGTCCTGGCCATGGGTTTGATCCTTTATTTCCGGTTCATCAAGAACAGGGGAAAAGCTGAATGCGCGAATTGCGCGAAAGTCAACCGTTATAAAATGAACAGGCTTAGGGCCTATTACGAAAAAGCGAAAAAAGCGGGCGAGTAAGCTCGCTTTTTAAAAACGGTAAAAATAGGAAAAAACTTATAAAAAATATGGAATGATGTGGGAAAATGTATGATTTTGTGAGCATTTTTCCTGCATTGCCCCAGAGGCTATGCTATAATTTAAACGAAGATACAAAGAGGTATCTTCAGAAACGATAAACCATCATTTCAAACACCCCTCCCCCTTGAAAAAGCCGTCGCCTTCAAGCTGACGGCTTTTTCATTTAATAGCGGGGCAAATCAGCAAGATTTGCATTTTTCCAGTTGAAATTTTGTTTGATTTAGTATATAATAATAAATACCTGGGTGATGTGACCGTTATTAGGAGACGCAATGAACAAAAAAGAAAACGCGGCGCTTAAAGCGGCAGAATTCATTGGAGACGGAATGGTTTTGGGTTTGGGAAGCGGTTCGACGGCCTATTATCTCGTTGAAAGGGTCGGAGAACTCGTGAAGTCCGGATTTGCCCTGAAATGCGTCGCGACCTCGGAGCAGACGGAAAAGCACGCCAGGGATCTGGGGATTCAGCTCTTTGAACCTGACGAAGTGGAAGCGATTGATCTTGTCATCGATGGCGTCGATGAAATCGATCCCGACTTCAACGCCATAAAGGGCGGGGGCGGCGCGCTGCTTCGGGAAAAAATTGTCGCGGGGCTTGCGAAAAAGGTTATCTGGATTATGGACGAAAGCAAACTTGTCCCCGCGCTCGGGAAGTTCCCCCTGCCAGTTGAAATCATCCCCTTCGGACACAAACACCTCCTTAAGAAGATGGAAACTTTGGGGATGAACCCGGTGCTGAGGTTGGTTGGCGGCAAACCCTATGTGACCGACAACGGCAACTACATCGCCGATCTCCACCTCGGCGAAAACTTCGATCTCCAGAGAGTGGAGTCCCGGCTGAAAAACCTGCCCGGGGTTGTGGAAACGGGGCTGTTTTTGAACACCTGCGACATGATCGCGGTGGGATTTGAAAATGAAACTAAATTAATCAAAAACAACAACAAATAAAATTTGTTGTGAATCGGGACGTGGCGCAGTTTGGTAGCGCGTTTGAATGGGGTTCAAAAGGTCGCAAGTTCGAATCTTGTCGTCCCGACCATTTTTATTAAGAAACAAAAGGAGTAGCTGAGAGATGAACATTGGTTTTATCGGCCTTGGCGTGATGGGCAAAGCAATGGCCAGGAACCTGAAGAAAGCCGGATTTGAAGTCCTCATTTATGCGAGGCATCCGGAAAAAGTCAGGGACCTTGTTTCCGAAGGTTTTAAACTTTACGGAACCATCAAAGAATTGGTTCAAGACTCCGAAATTGTGATTACGATCGTCGGTTTCCCCTCCGATGTCAGGGAGGTTTATTTCGATGAAGACAAGATCATCAACAACGCGAAACCGGGAACCATTCTGCTCGACATGACCACGTCAAGTCCGACTTTGGCCCAAGAGATTCATCAGAAAGCGAAAGAGAGAAACATACATAGTTTGGATTGCCCCGTCACCGGAGGCGACCTCGGCGCGAGGAACGGCACACTCACGATATTCGTGGGCGGGGACCAGGATATCTATGAAAAAGTTCTGCCTGTGTTGAAAGCGATGGGGACGACGATTGCCTATGTCGGCGGTCCCGGAAGCGGGCAGCATGCGAAACTGGCGAACCAAATCGCGATTGCGGGAGCGATTTCGGGGGTTGCGGAAGCGGTGGCTTACGCCTGGGCGAACGGACTCGATCCGAAAGCCCTGGTCGACATCTGGGCGAGCGGCAGCGCCGGCAGCTGGCAGATGAAAAACAACGCTCCCCGCGCCTTGAACGGCGACCTGGCTCCCGGCTTCTTCATCAAACACTTTATCAAGGACATGAACCTCGCGCTTTCCGAATCCGAAAGTAAAGGAATCGAACTGAAAGTGCTGAAGACCGTCCGCGACTTGTATCAGGAAATGGCGGAACGGGGCTTTGCGGATTTGGGAACGCAGGCGATCATTGATTATTATAATAAATCCAAAAAGGAGTAAAAGATAGTGGACGGCGACTCTGACCCTTACGGGTTAATCTTAACATTAATACTTATCGTAGTATTAATCGCCATCAACGCCTTTTTCGCTTCGGCTGAAATGGCTGTGGTTTCTGTAAACCAAAACCGTTTGAAAAGGGTTCTTGACAGCGGAGACAAAAGAGCGGAAATCTTAAAGAAATTAACTTCGGAACCCACGCGGTTCCTTTCTACTATTCAGGTGGCCATTACTTTGGCCGGATTCCTTTCCAGTGCGACCGCCGGTTCGAAGATTTCAATTTATGTCGTGCGCTTGTTTGCCTTGATTGGAGTCAAGATGAGCGAAACGGTCGCGATGGTTTTGGTGACCTTGATTCTCTCCTATCTCAACCTGATTTTCGGCGAGCTTTATCCGAAAAAACTCGCTTTGAAGAATCCGGAAAAGGTTGCGCTCCGTTCGGCACGCGCGATTCGCTTCGTGATGGTTCTCTTCTATCCCTTCGTGCGACTGCTTACGCGTTCGACCGACCTCCTCTTCAAGTTGGCCGGCCAGGACAGGCAGACCGAGGAGGAGAAGGTGACCGAGGATGAAATCAGATCGCTGATAGTCACGGGGCATGTGGAAGGGCTGATCAAAGAGGAAGAGAAGGAGATGCTGGAAAGCATCTTCAAGTTCGACGACCTGAGCGCGGATGAAATCATGACCCCGCGCACCGACGTCTTCGCGGTCAACATTGACAAACCCCTCACCGAACAGATGGACACGATCATCTCGGAAGGCTTTTCCAGACTTCCGGTCTTCAAGAACGACATCGACAACATCGTCGGCGTGCTCCATGTCAAGGACATTCTCAAATACGCAAACAAATACGGTTTTGAAAACATCCCGGTCGAAAAACTGATCCGGAAGCCCTACTTCGTTCCGAAGCACATCAAGATTGATGTCCTGTTCAAGAAGATGCAGGCGACGAACAACCAAATGGCGATTCTGATTGACGAATACGGCGGCTTTGTCGGCATCGTCACGATTGAGGATCTTGTGGAAGAGATTGTCGGAAACATCTACGATGAGTACGACGAAGAGGACAAATCCATCCAGAAGTTGGACGATCGGACCTATCTCGTGGATGGGGGAATCCAAATCCAGGAATTGAACAAACGCCTGAAAATCAACATCGATGAGACCGACGAGAACTTCGACACCTTGGGCGGACTCATCACCTACATCCTGGGTTACATTCCTGACAAGGATTTCAAAGAGGAGATCAAATACGATAACCTCATCTTGAAAGTGAACAAGGTCTGTTCCAACAAAATCGAAGAGGTTTTGCTTACCATCAAGGATGAACCAGAAAAACCTGAAGAAGAATGAGCGCTTCAAAAACGGAAGCGCTCTTTTGTTTTAGAAATGAAAAAGCGTCGGCTGTTATCGACGCTTTTAAATTACTTTCTCCAAATCCGCAATTCCGGTCAGGTATTCCATCTTCAAGAAGGCGTAGACTTCATTTGGGAAGTTGGAATGGTTGATCAGACGGAAGAGGGCGGCTGCGACATCAATGAAATCCGCAAGCGTATCTTTTTCCGCCATGTAGCCGAGGATGACATTATTCACGAAAAGGTAGACACCGCAAAGGGAAGCGAACTCATCCAGCAAAGAATGGGAAGGGTCGGAAAAAGGGAATTGCATATAAATCATGTAATTATGAAGAAGTTTTTCGAACATGATTTCCAGGTTCGGAAACAGCTTTTCCAACCTTGCGCTTGCCTCGAGGTATCGGGTCGTTTCCTCTCCGCTTTTGAAATAACGGAGGGCCTCTACTGCATATTCCCGTATGCTTCCGCTTCTTTCGGCGTAAAGCTGCACCAGTTTCTTCTGGATGCTTAAGGACAAAGGCAAGTCTTCGAAGAACGAAAAATCCTGGCAGGCTTCACTGAAGTCCTCCATGTTTAACTCCGCTTCTTTACCCTTTAGGTTTTCGAGGTTCCGGAAGATTTTTCCGAGGATCAGCAGCCGCTTCTTCAGAGGCAAAGTCCGGTTGGTTATGACCTTATCGCAAATGCTGCGGAGGTTTTCATACCTGCGCTTTTCTTCTTCGTTCTTGATTTTCAGATTCAGTGGATATTTGAACGACAAAGGGATTTCTTCGAAGGTAATCGGATTGTCATCCGCAAACAACAGTTCCAACACCCGTTCGCAGCTGTTTGAACAGGCGCATTCGAACTTGTAATCTATTCTTGGTGCCCTAGGGGAAGTAGTGGCAGATGTTCGGCAAAACCTTCTCTCCGCATTGCGTATGCAGCATGCAGTAGCCGTTGGTCATGTGAAAGGGGCAGTCGCCGTCGAATGTTTTTTCGATCAGCGCATAACGGTCAGGGGTCGGATGAGGCAGGATGCGGATGTGCCTGTCAAGCAATTCCCGCAGTTTCTTGGAACAGTCCATCCCTTGCAGGATGAAGTAATCATCGGTTGACATCGTGACGTCCCAGCCTTTGCAGCAACTGTTCCTGCAATCTCCGCCCTTGCATTTGAACTTCCGGTAATAAACGGGCACAGTGAACATTCTAGTGGTCAGCATATGTTTGATTTAACCTCCAAGAAAAATATTATATCACTATTGTTCCCGCTGTCAATTTCCCAGCAAAACAAATTAAATTTTTTTAAAAACTGAAAAACATGGAGAAAATAATTGTTGATAATTAGCAAGTGATTTGGTATAATATTAGAGGCTATGGAGGAGTACCCAAGTGGCTGAAGGGGCTGGCTTGGAAAGCTAGTAGGCCGCTAACCCGGCGCAGGGGTTCAAATCCCCTCTCCTCCGCCATTTGAAAACGTTAGGTTTGATACAATGTATCAAGCCTTTTTTTGTACTTTTAGAGGGGTTCGAGTCTCCTACGTATTAGAAATTAAATATAATTATTCATCAATTAATGGTGTTTTTATAAGAAATTAAGTGTTATTTGTATTTGTATTCGTTAAACGATTTGACATGGTGGTTTCAAATTATTAAACGATATGACATGGTGGTTTCAAATTATTAAACGATATCATAGGTGGTTTCAAACCTACTGCTTTACGTTTAAAATGTTAGGCGTTTTGTGGGCTTGTGTTGGCTTTTTATTTTAATCTCGAGTTTTTGTTGGGGTTTGAAAGAGAAAGCGAACGTGAGCCCTTTTTCTTTCGTTTAACTTGTAAAAGTGTCACTTTTGTGGTAAAATAATGTTAACTTTACGATGGAGGTATGATTATGATTAATTATGCTCAAAAAATAAAAGAATATAGAGAACGCAAGTTTTTAAAACAAGATGAACTTGCGAAGCTTTTAGGTGTTTCAAAAACCTCAGTGACTAGATGGGAAACTGGAAAGTTTGAACCAACAATGGAAATTAAAAAGAAACTATATCAGCTATTTATTGATGCTGGTATGAAGCTAGATTAAGAAAGGTTAGGTAATTGATTATGGCTGAAAATAATAATGCAAATTTAGGTTTTGAGAAACAAATATGGGATGCTGCTTGTGTTCTTTGGGGTCATATTCCAGCAGCTGAATATAGAAAGGTTATAGTTGGCTTAATTTTCTTAAGATATATTGATTCTGCCTTTAAGAAAAGATACAACGACTTGGTAGCTGAAGGTGAAGGATTTGAGGAAGATAGAGATGCATATGAAGAAGAAAATGTATTCTTTGTACCTGAAAAAGCTAGATGGGACTATATAGCAAGTTTTGCTCATAAACCAGAAATTGGTACTAAGCTAGATGAAGCAATGAGAGCTATCGAGGAAGAAAATCCAACTCTTAATAATGTTTTACCTAAAAATTATGGTAATCCAGATTTAGATAAAAAAGTTTTAGGTGATGTAGTAGATTTATTTACTAATGAAATTCATATGGATGATATGTATATGTCAACATAAAATTGGGTCAGATTGATATTTTAAAATTGGGTCACTTTTTACCTGTTCAACCATTCTTTTGTAACCCTTAATCTGTAAGAATCACCTGTGATGTTGATAACATATG
>Ga0134103_1003494_pt1 | contig 10500 bp, 9 predicted proteins | sample 14_taG_2_FD_94445 | JGI IMG/M metagenome (GOLD analysis project Ga0134103, IMG submission 94445) | Switchgrass degrading microbial communities from high solid loading bioreactors in New Hampshire, USA - 14_58_20_212_A1 metaG | ecosystem: Engineered > Bioreactor > Semi-continuous > Anaerobic >...
AACGGGCTATCGCCGCGCAGCGACGAGCGTATCAGCCGGACGCTCGAAGCGATTGCGGACACTTACCGCGCCGAAAACGACCTGGAAAAAGCCGCCGAGTATTATCAGAAGGTGACGGTCTACGCTAATCTGGCCCGCAGCGCCAGCCAGAACCTCAAAGAGACACTCGACGAGCTCAGCCGCCGCCGGGCGACGCTGCAAGCCGCACAACAATCGCTCGCCCTGCTGGATCGCAGCGACAGCGCCAGCGTGAAAGACCTGACGTTCATCTACGCCCTGATCGCGCGCTCGCACGCCGGGCTGAAGCAGCCGGATAAGAGCGTCGAGGCGATTTACGAGCTGCTCGACGTGCTCGAAGCTCGCCAAGCCGACCTGCGCCGCGACGACGAAGACCCGGATCACCGCGCGCTGGCGTGGCTGGCGGAGGCGGCTCGCGCGCAGGACGAAGACGACCTGCCAGCCGCGCGGCTTGCCTGCCGCAGCGCGCTCGAAGCCGTCCAGAACGCGAATCTGCGCTGGGTCATCGAGCAGGTGCAGCTTTCGCTGTCATGACCGCACGCCCTACCCCGCACGCTGCCCCGGCACAGGAGATTAATGGCATGTCATCGCAGGAATATCACCTGGCGCAGGTCTTCAAGGCGCTGTCTGACCCGAATCGTCTGCGCATCTTCGACCTGCTGACCTTCAACGATCTGTCTAATTCCGAACTGATGACAGCTATCGGGCTGAGCCAGAATTTGCTATCGCATCACCTCAGCGTGCTGATGGAGGCGGGTCTTGTCGAGGTGCATCCGAGCATCGGAGACGCGCGCCGCCGCTACTACTCCGCCAACCTCGACGCGGTGGCGGGCGTGCGCGGCTGGTTCACACACCATATGGCCGACCCACGCCGCCCGCTGCCCGCGCTGTCGCCGCGCCGCCGCGTGCTGTTCCTCTGCCTGCGGAACTCCGCCCGCTCGTTAATGGCCGAGGCAATCGCGCGGCATATCGCGCCGGATGCGCTCGAAGCGTCCAGCGCCGGGCTCGAGCATGACGAGTCGCCCCAACTGCTGCTCGCGTTTCAGGTGCTTGCGGAGCATGGCATCCCGGTCGATGGCCTGCGCCAGCGCACCCTGGCGGAGCTTCCGCCGGAGCCGCTGGACACCGTGATCACCGTCTGCGACCTCGTCCACGAGCGGATCGACCGCACTCGCTTGCACGCGAGCGAATATCTGCACTGGTCGCTGGTCGATCCGTCCACGCTGGCAAGCGACCACAAAGGGCAACTCGCCGCGACGCGCCAGCTTTACCGGCGGTTGGAGCAGCGCATCACCGTCTTTGTGCAACACCTGAGCGAGCGGGACAACCATACTCCGCTTGCGTAAGGCAATCGCCGGTTAGGCGTTTCGACCCACGCCCCGCGCGTTGGTACAATAAGAGCAGCAAAGAACAGCAAAATACAGTCAGAGAACGCTAGAAACAGCTAAGACAGTCAGGCGCCACGTACGCCGCTTTCCGCTGTCTATCGCTGCTTTTCTGCTCGTGGCTGTGCTTCGCTGCTCTTGGCTGCACTTAGGCTTTTAGCTGCTCGCGGAGGAAGAATCGTGCGTTATCGTCGTTTCACGCTTGGTCTGCTGCTGTTGATCGCTGCCGCCCTCATCCTGCCCAACAGCGCGGCGCAAGCCGCTGGCCCCACCCGCGCGGACTGCCTCGCCAGCCCGAACAGCCCTGGTTGCACCGCCGGGCTGCCCGCGGTCGAATACCAGATGCTGCTGGACGAAATGTTGCTGTATCCCGAGCCGAACGTCCGCCCGCTGGCCGTGAACCAGGAAGAACTGTCGCGCTTCGCCTTCCGGAAGATCGTCGGCGGCGCCGCTACGATTTACAACGGGCCAAACGGCGAACCAATCGGCACGATCGACGAAGGCTTTAACTACGTCACCGTCAACCGCATCCAGGGCGACTGGATCGAGATCAACGACGGGGAGTGGATGCCCAGCAGCCAGCTTGCGGTCGCCCGGCCGAGCGAGTTCACTGGCGTGTACCTCGAAGGCGAGTTGAAGTACCCGATGGCGTGGGTGCTGGTGCCAAGCTATCCCAGCCCGGTCCCCGGTGCGGCGGGCGACGAATCGCGCCCGAAGCTGGAGCGTTACACGCGCGTCAACATCTTCGCGACCGCCGAGGTCGGCGGCTGGGAGTGGTATCTGGTCGGGCCGGACGCGTGGATCCAGCAGACGATGGTCGCGCGGATTGTCGAGCCGGAGCGTCCGCCGCAGGTCAAAGGCCGCTGGTTTGCCATCGACCTGTTCGAGCAGGTAATGATCGCCTACGAAGACGATACGCCGGTCTTCGCGACGCTGGTATCGTCGGGCCTGCCGCAATGGCCGACGCGCGAAGGGGTTTTCACCGTCTGGGCGCGGCAGGTTAACGGCCACATGAGCGGCGCCGAGGGCCAGGCAGACTTTTACTCGCTCGAAAACGTGCCCTACGTGATGTACTTCGATCAGGCGATTTCGCTGCACGGCACGTACTGGCACGACGGCTTCGGCTACCGGCACAGCCACGGCTGCGTCAACCTGTCCATCACGGATGCGCACTGGGCGTACGACTGGAGCCAGGAAGGCGGCTATGACGCGCCGTATGTCTACGTCTACAGCACCGGCGAATACCGGGACTGAGCCCCGCCCATGACGGTAGACGCTACCATCATGGCGGATACACCATCCAATAACCGATCATCCGACCGGCGCCCCTCTCCTGGGCGCCGGTCCTTAATTCTTCCTTATGACATTTTTGCATCTTCAACATTTGTTGATATGATCTGGCAACTCCCCAAGCTTTCTGAAATCTCCCCAAACCCGGCCCGTTTGCGCGGGCTATACCTTGAGATCGTCCGGGCTGGTACGCGGCTGGCCCGTTCAATACGAACCTGGCTCGATCTGGGTAGTGTTGCGACGAGATGTCGCGAACCAGTTTGAATGTGTATCGATAAAGGAGTATGAAATGCGTGGTCTAAACGGGAAGGTTGCCATTGTAACGGGCGGCGCTTCGGGGATCGGGCGGAGCACAGCGCTCGCCTTTGCCCGCGAAGGCGTCAAGGTGATGGTCAGTGATGTCGACGAAAGTGGCGGAAACGAAACCGTCCGGCTGATCGAGGAAAAGGGCGGCCAGGCGCGCTTCTTCAAGACGGACGTTTCGAACGCCGCCGAGGTCGAGCAGTTGGTCCGCGCGACGGTCGAGGCGTTTGGCGCGCTGCATTTCGCGTGCAATAACGCGGGCATCGGCGGCCCGGCCGCGCCGGTCGGGGAATACCCGATCGACGGGTGGGACAAGGTGATCGGCATTAATCTGTCGGGCGTGTTCTACGGCATGCGCTACCAGATCCCCGAGATGCTCAAGGCGGGCGGCGGCGCAATCGTCAACATGGCCTCGATCCTGGGCACCGTGGGCTTCGCGAATTCGGCGGCGTACGTCGCCGCGAAGCACGGCGTTATCGGCCTGACCAAGAACGCCGCGCTCGAATACTCGAGCAAGGGGATCCGCGTCACGGCGGTGTGCCCGGCGTTCATCCGCACCCCGATGATCGAGAACGGTCTGTCGCAGGAAGTGCTTGACTGGCTTGTGACCAAGCACCCGATCGGCCGCCTGGGCGAGCCGGAAGAAGTGGCCGAGCTGGTCGTCTTCCTGTGCTCGGACGAGGCGTCGTTCATCACCGGCGGCTACTACCTGGTCGACGGCGGCTACGTCGCCGAGTAACCTTCACGCAATCGCATTTTTCGGACCGGCGCCGCTCTCAGACGCCGGTCCTTTTTTCTGCCCTTTTCCCGCAGCCGCGTTTGGGTTTATGATCGTAAGTTAAGCCGTGAGCGGTAAGCGATGAGCCGCCAGCCGAAAAGCATCGGTCCGCTAACGGCTAACTGCTACCGCTTATCGCTGTACTGCTCGCTGTGGAAAGGACTGGCGCCCCATGCTGACATCCGCTGAAATCCGCTCCGCGATTCCGCTGGCATTAGACGAAGTCGCGCTGCCGGGGCTGACCGCCGAGCGCGGGCAGGTACGCGATAATTACGCGCTGGCCGACGGGCGCCGTCTCGCGATTAGCACCGATCGCTTCACCATCTTCGACCAGCAGGTCGGTCTGGTGCCCTATCAAGGCCAGATTCTCAACCAGCTTACTGCCTGGTGGTTTGAGCAAACCGCCGACATCACGCCAAACCACGCGATCGACATCCCCGACCCGAACGTGACCATCGCGCTCTCCGCCGACCCGCTGCCGATCGCAGTGGTGGTGCGCGGCTTTATCAGCGGGATCACGCCGTCGAGCCTGTGGGCGCAGTACGAAGCGGGCGAGCGTGTCATCTACGGGATCAGTTTCCCCGATGGGCTGCGCAAGAATCAGGAGCTTCCGCGCCCGATCGTGACCGCAGCCGAAAAGACCTTTGGGCAGGCGCACGACCGCCCGCTGACCGTCGAAGAAGTGCTGCAGCGTGGCATCCCGGTCGAGTTGTGGGACCGCATCCACGACGTCGCGCTACGCCTGTTCCAGCGCGGGCGTCAGCTTTCCGTGCTGGCGGACCTGCTGCTCGTAGACAGCAAATATGAATTCGGACTGGATCTGCACGGCGACCTCGTGCTGATCGACGAGCTTCACACGCCGAACAGCAGCCGCTTCTGGCGCGTCGAGACGTACGACGAGCGCTTTGAGGCGGGCGAGGAGCCGGAGAGCTTCGACCGCGAGATGATCCGCCTGTGGTATCAGGAGCAAGGCTTTGGCCCGCACGACGTGCTCCCGCCTCTGCCAGACGCGCAGATCGTCGCCATCAGCCAGCGTTACCAGCAGGTCTATGAGCAACTGTGCGGCCGCCCGTTCCGCCCGGCAGAGTACCCCGCCCAGCCGCGCGTGATCGAATCCCTGCGACGCGCCAACGCCCTCGACTGAGCCATGCACCGCGAGGAAACCGACCCATCCCCCGCAAGCGAATCCGTCCGCCCGCCTGACGCCACCACGCACCGGACTGTCGCCGTGATTGTGGCCGTCGTGTGGATGGCGCTTGTCCTCGGGCTGTATTACTGGGTGCACAAGCCGCTGACGCCCGCGCTGGCTGTGGCGCTCGGCGGCGCGCTGTTCGATCTGGCGGTCGCCGCAGGCTTCGCCGCGATCGCCGCCGGGCTGGGGCGCCGCCTGCTAAAACCGCTCGACCTGACCGGGTGGAGCGCGGCGGAGCGTCTGGCGCTGGATGGGATGATCGGCCTCGGCGCGCTGTCGCTGATCGTCGCGCTGGTGGGGATGGTCGCGCTCAACGCGTTGAGCGTCGCGCTGGTGCTGGCGCTGGCGGGTGTGTGGTCCCGGCGCGAGATCGGCGCGTGGCTGCGCGAGGCGCGCGGATGGCTGCGCGGCGGCCTGCCTGCCAGCGGGTGGGAGCGGACGCTGGCGCGTTTCGCGGTGGTGTTGCTGGCGCTGGCGCTTCCTCTGGCGACGCTTCCCCCCGCCCAGTGGGACACGCTGACCTATCACCTCGCCGGGCCGCAGACCTACGTCGCCGAGGGGCGCTTTTTCGCCGCGCCGCACAACCATTTCCTCGGCTTCCCGCAGCTTGTCGACACGCTCTACACAGCGCAACTCGCGCTCACCGGGCGGCTGACAGGAGCGGGACCGCTCCATTTCTGGATGGGCGTGCTGGCCCTGCTAATGACCGGCAGCTACGCGGCGCGAGTGGCGGGCCGCGCGGCCGGGTGGATCGCGGCGATCCTGTTGCTCGGCGCGTTCAGCGTGTGGCACGAGATGACGTTCGCCTACGCCGACCTGCTGCCGATGGCGCTCGGCATGGGCGCGCTGGCCGCCGCCGAGGCGTGGGACGCAGGCGGACGGCGGGACCGTCGCTGGCTGGTGCTAGCCGGCGCGCTGGCCGGGCTGGCGATGGGCTGCAAATACACGGTGATCTGGCTTGGCGTGGCGCTCGGCGTGCTGGTGGTGTGGCTGAGCCGCCGCGACGGCCCGCGCGCGATCGCGTCGCACGTGCTGGTCTACGGCGTCACGGCGAGCGTGCTGGTCCTGCCGTGGCTGGCGCGCAACGCGATCTGGTACGACAACCCGGTGTACCCGTTCTTCCTCGACGGTGGGGAGATGGACGCGATCCGCCAGGAATGGTACGCGCAACCCCGCTCTGGCCTGATTTACTCGTCGGATGCGTGGCAGATCCCGGTGATGCCGCTGGTGGCGACGATCTTCGGCGCGGAAGACCAGGGCAGCTATGGCGTGGACATTGGTCCCTGGTTCCTGATCTTGACGCCGCTGATCGCGTTGGTCTGGCGGCGGCTGGATGAGCGGGAGCGCGGCGCGGCACGGCGCGCGCTGATCGTGGCGGGCGCGATCCTGATCGCGTGGATCGTCTCGTCGGCGTTCGGCTCGTACGGCAACCGCCAGACGCGGCTGATCCTGTACGTGTTCCCGCCGCTGGCAGTGATCAGCGCGCTGGCGCTCGAAGGGATGCGCCGCCTGCCCGACAAGCCGCTGAACCTCGGCTTCGTGCTGCGCGCCATGCTGACGCTGACCCTCGCGCTGACCGCCATCACCGCCGCGCGGCAGGCGCTCGGCAGCGGGCTGGATCGCTACTATAGCGGCGAGGATGACTTCCGCGACGCGTATCTCAATCATGCGCTCGGCTGGCACGCCGAGGCTATGCGCCAGGTGAACGCGCTGCCGCCGGGAACGCGCGTGCGCTTTTTGTGGGAGCCGCGCGCGCTCTACTGCCAGCCAGACGGCGCGGCGTGCATCCCCGACTCGTTGATGGACGGATGGTATTATGCGCGGCGCACGGTCGGGGATGGCAGCGCGGACGCGATCGCGGCGGCGTGGCAGCATGACGCAGATCGCTTGCTGGTGTATGATTTCGGCGTGCGCTTCGAGCGTGAGGGCAACACGCTTTACACGCCCGACGATTGGGCCGCCTGGGATGCGTTCGTCGCTGAGCACCTGATCGAAGAGTGGCGCGGCCTGGCGGACGGCGAGCCGATCTACACGCTTTACCGCTGGCGCACCCCATAAGCCTTTTTTGCGTATAACTTTCAGCGACCCGCGCCGAACAACCGGTGAGGGCGCCCCACCGACAAGGGAGATTCCCGTGACGAACCGCTTTACGCTGCTCGTGGGCGCGAGCGCGTTTATGGACGAGTTGGCGCGCACGCTGGACGGCGAGCACTCGCGGCTTTATGCCCAATTCATGACGTACGAGGGCGATGCAACGGGTGAGGCGTTCGGCGCGCTGTTGGCACAGCAGGCGCAGCGTGGGGCGGACGTTCGCCTGATGGTCGATGCGTACAGCGACATCATTCTCAGCGACGTGTGGCCGGTGCTGCTCCACCGCCAGGGCGAAGTCGCCGCAGAGCGGGCGAAGACATACGCTCTGTTCGACCGGCTGCGCGCGCAGGGCGTCCGCGTCAAGCGGACCGCGCCGCTCGGCCCGCTGGGGATCTACGTGCTCTTTCGCAATCACAAGAAGATGGTCGTGATCGACGACCGGATCGCGTTCGTGGGCGGGATCAACGTCTCCGACCACAACTACAACTGGCACGACTTCATGGTCAAGATCGAGGGCCCGCTGGCGAGCGCGCTGGCGCACGACTTCCGCTCCACCTGGGACGGGCAGACCGCTCCCCTGGCGACGCCCTGCCCCGGTGAGGACTTTGTGCTCAACCAGTGCCCCGGCCGCTACAGTATCTACGAGGAAATTCTGCGCATGATCGACCGGGCGCAGCGCACGATCGTGATCGAGTCGCCTTATCTGCTGGGCGACCGGATCGAGCGCGCGCTGCGGGCTGCCGCCGAGCGGGGAGTCCGTGTCTCGCTGATCCTCCCTGCGCGCAGCAACAAGCTGCTGTACCGGCGCTGGGTGCGCGTGCTGCTCCGCCGCCTGAACCATCCGAACATTACGGTGTACGGCTTCACCGGCTGCGGCGGCATGACCCACGCGAAGCTCGTTCTGGTGGACGACCAGTGGGCAAGCTTCGGGTCGTTGAATATGATCGAGCTTGAAGGACTGACGCAAAAGGAGCTGAACGTTTTTTCGAGCAACCCCGACCTGATCGCTCAGCTCCAAACCCTGATCGCCCGGGATATTGCGCAGTCTGATCCGGTCCCGGTTCCGCCGCATGCCGCCGCTCGACCCCTGTTTACCGTTCTAGTTCGTTTTTCTGACTGGTGGACGCGCCGCCTGTTGCGCCGCGCGGATTGGAAAGCACGCTATTGCTAAGAAAACTTCGCTCCAATCGCATTGCCGTTAAATACATCATCCTCACGGCGCTGGTGCTCGGCGGGATGGGGCTGCTGAACGCCCTCGACGTCTTCGAGGGCGTGTCCGATTCCGTCATGCAGTTGATGGACCGGCTCGCCAGCTATGGCAAGATCGGCATGTTCGTGATCGGGCTGGTGTCGAACACCACGCTGGTGATCATCGTGCCGTATAACCTGCCAATGTTCACGCTGGTGATCTATGCCGATACGCTGTGGGAAGTCGCCGCCATCGGCGCGGCGACCGGGCTGGGCGGCGGCATCGGGGAGACGATCTCGTACGGGGTAGCGCACACCCTCGCCTCGCACGTTGATAACCTGTCAGAGAGCGGCTTGTTCCGCTGGACGAAACGCACCATCGAGCGCCATCCGCGCGTGATCCCGCTGTTCGTGTTCCTCGCCTCGGCTACGCCCGTGCCCGACATGGCGATCATCGTGCCCCTCTCGCTGATCCGCTATCCCTGGCCCAAGATGGTCCTGCCGATGATCGCCGGGAAGGTGTTTCAGAACGTGGTGGTCGCCATGATTTTCCGCTACGCCGCCGACGCCGTAGCCGAGCGCTTGAATGGGGACATCAACTTCGACCTGACCGCGATCTTCCTGGCGCTGTTCATCCTACTGATCGCCTATCAGGTAGAGAATGCGCGCGCCAGACAAAAAGAAGCCGAGCGTGCCCGTGAAGAGCACCCCGGCAGCGAGGTCGAGCAGATTTCGGCGGCGGAGTAGTGCGGTCAAGCGCCCACCGCAGGGCGGCGGACGCGCAGGCGGCTGTAGACGTACAACTGGGGGACGGTGGCCTCGACCGTGGCGACCGCTTCCGCGATCAGGTCCTCATCGCTGACGGTCCCATGCAGCCACACCGCGCCATCCTTAATGACCACTTCAATCGGCTCCTGCGCGGTAAACGTGTTGCGCTTCAGCGCCCGCATGATTACGTGGCGCAGCGTCTCGCGCTGATAGCGCATGCGAGTCTTCTCCCTTCCGTGCGGCCCCGGTGACGTCCACGCTCGCGGGGTCATAGCTCCCCATTCAAGCATTAATCCCGCCTCGGCACAAATCACGCGAGGCCCGCGAATTGTCAGCCTCGGGGGTTTGGTGTACAACACAAGTAGATTACAGCGCCGCCTGCCCCGGCGAGGAAATGCGCCTTGCCTATGACCATCTCCGCGCATGGCGGCCGCTCGCTTGCATTGGCATCACGACGCGCATCGACCAGTGAAGGAGGCTTGGATGAGAGAGCAGAGAACTTCTGGTGCGGGCCTCGCCCGGCGCCAGTGGCGTGCGGGCCTGATCGCGGCGATCGTGCTCTTGATCGCGGCGCTGGTGGCTCCCCTTGCCTTGGCAGCGCCAAACACGCAGGACGCGACCGTGCTGCGGGTGGGGCTTTTGGGCGCTCCGATGGGCGATGTGGGCAACGGTGCGCGCCTCGCCATTGACCAGATCAACGGCGCAGGGGGGTTCGCCGGGCAGGACGGCACAACCTACCGATTTGAACTGATTACCCTGCCCGACGCGGCGACCGAAGGCTCGCTTGGCAGCGACGTGAGCAAGCTGCTGGAGCGTGAAGGGCTGGTCGCCATCCTCGGACCGGACGACGACGAGGTGCTGTCGCCGGACAACATCGACACGCTGACAGAAACCGAGCTGCCCATTCTCACCGCCGTCACCCTCGACCGCCTGACCGAAGATGATGATACGAACAGCTTTTTCCGTATCCGCGCGCCAGAGTACGTTTACAACTGGGCGGCCGTAACGGTGCTGGTGGATGACTTGGGCGCCGAGTCGTTTGCGCTGGTGCAGACGGACATCGCCTCGACCCTTGCGCTCGCCTCATTTGAAGATGCGCTCGGCGAGATGGGTATCACGCCAGTCCAGACGATTCAGGATCCTGACAACGCGCGGCTCGACGAGCACGCCGCCACGATCAGCGCCCTGGCGCCGGACGTCGTGGCGTTCTGGGGGGCGATGGAAGACGCCGCCAGCCTGCTGCGCCAGCTTCGCGATGAGGGGTGGGATGGCCGCTTCGTCTACCGTCACGCGGACGAGGCTGCTCGCGCGGGCGCGTTCCCGGTGGACCTGGTGCAGGGCATCGTCGGGATGAACAACTGGGTGTACAGCTACGGCTCGCGCGCCTCGCAAATCTTCCTGCGCGACTACACCCTGGCGTACAACGAACTGCCGAGCGGCGCGGCTGTGGCCGGATACGACGCGATCTGGTATCTGCGCTCAACGGT
>Ga0134103_1003498_pt1 | contig 10491 bp, 13 predicted proteins | sample 14_taG_2_FD_94445 | JGI IMG/M metagenome (GOLD analysis project Ga0134103, IMG submission 94445) | Switchgrass degrading microbial communities from high solid loading bioreactors in New Hampshire, USA - 14_58_20_212_A1 metaG | ecosystem: Engineered > Bioreactor > Semi-continuous > Anaerobic >...
CCAGCGCCTGCCGGGTGATATCCGGCAGGATCACATCGTCGAATGAAGCCGGCGAACCGTGAAAGCAAAGCAGCTTGCGGTCCCCCTCTAAAGTCATCTCAACGGTGGGCTGAAAGCTGCGCATGAACTGCAGGTCGTCCTCCGAGAGCTGGGCCAGCGTCCATTCCCGCACGGCATCCAGCATGCGCTGTCGTTCTTCTGTAACGACCTCCTGACCGCTGTCCTCGCCGGTGAGCAGCCAGGCGTCGGTGTTGCCCATGACCACCGGGCAGCCGAGCTCCCGCAGGCGTGCGAGCACCTCCACTGGCTGGGGACCGCCCTGAATGGTATCCCCCAGGCAGACGACCTGCTCGATCCTGTCACGCTGCAGGTCCTGAAGCACGGCATCCAGGGCCACACCGTTGCCGTGGATATCGGAGAGCACTGCCAGGCGCATCATGGCGCTCGCTCCGTCACTTCCCGGCTGACGATTAAACCGTAGACCAGCACCAGGACGGCGGCGGCCAGCAAAAGCGCCCCCACGACGGTCAGCGTGGTGCCGGGGAATGACGCCCCGGGCTGCCGGGTGAAAATGTGCAGGAAAAAGCCGCTCGACTGGGCCAGGATGCCCACCTTCACCCCCTGACTCAGGCGGGTCTTATCTATATACCGGCGATTCAGCAGCGCCATCAGCAGCACGCCGGAATAGGCGTGCCCGGCACGAAAACAGGTCTGCGCAAATTCAGAAATTTCGCCCCGGTTGATCATCCCCAGCAGGGGGCAGCCGCCGTAATAAACGGTGGGGATGGCAGTCCAGGCGAGAATCGAAAAAATCCGCAGGCTTTGCACAGGTTACCCTCCTTTCAGGTTCCCGGTGGATGATGCAGCCCGCAGTCTGTCGACCGCGGCTGCGTCCAGTGAGAGCACAATCGAGGTGTAGCTTTCGATCAGAGCCAGGATCGCCTCGCGCGGGCCCTGCCGCCAGGCGTCGCTGCCGTAAAAAGCCTCTTCTGCGGCACGCATAGCTTCCAGGCTGTCGTAAGCCCGGATCAGGAAGTAGGAGCTGCTCCCATCGGCGGAGGGCCCGTAGGCCACCACGTCCACCCCGTGCTGTGCCAGCAGCGGCAGCGAGCCTTCGATCACCAGGCGGTGAAACTTATCCAGCGATCCGTCTTTGAGGTTGTAAGCGCGAAAATCCACCCATTTCTGCATAACGTTTCCCCCACTCCTGGACCGGTAGAACTGGGGCCTTCTGGCCTACCATTTTACATAATTTAGCCATTTTCGCCAGTCTCAGGCCTGGCGGCGGCCTGATGCATGAGCGAGCCCCCGTGCATGTGCAGCACTCCTGACAGCTCCAGAGGAGAGAAACTCATAAGTACTGGTATTAATGCAGGCATCAGGGTCTTCCTTTCGGTGCTGTCATTCCTCATGCGCCGTGGGGCACGGCGCGCAGAGCGCATCAAACGAGCCATCCTGACCGGTTCCTGAAGAAGATATCCAGCTCTCGCCGCAGCGCCGTGCCCGCAGAAATCATCTACCCTTATGAGAAGGACGGGGATCGTTTAACCTGACTCGCACAACGGGTTAGCCTTAAGACCGTTTCGACCGGGTAAGCGAAGCATGCCCTGGCCGTTCAGACTGCTGGAGGCGCATTTAAAGGGCCGCGGCCCGCAGCATGGCCTCCAGGCAGCGGTCCACGTCTTCTGTCGTGGTCGCCCAGGAGGAGACGCTGATGCGCATGGCGGTGTGGCCCTGCCAGACGGTGCCGCCGCACCAGCAGGTGCCCTCCTCCTGCAGCGCACGGATCACCTGCCCGGTCTTCCCGGGGGAGCCAAAGGAAACCAGCACCTGGTTGAGTACCACATCGTTGAGCACCGTAAACCCGGCGGCCTGCAGGCCCTGCGCGAAGCGAGCGGCATGCCGGCAGCAGCGTTCGATCATCTCCGCCAGGCCTGCCCGCCCGAGGGAGCGCAGCGCAGCCCAGACCTCGATCCCGCGCGCCCGGCGCGACATCTCCGGGGTGTATTCCATGGGATCGCGCCGCCCGTCGGTGACCAGGTAAGCCGCCGGGCTGTGGGTCAGCGCGGCCCGCAGGTCCTCCGGACGGCGGCAGAAAACCAGCCCGCAGTCGTAAGGCACGTTGAGCCATTTGTGCGCATCGGTGGCCCACGAATCCGCCTCGCTCAAGCCGGCCGCGAGGTGTGCGCGCTGCGGGGCGGCTGCCGCCCACAGGCCAAAAGCCCCATCTACATGCACCCAGGCGCCGGCGGCACGGGCCTGCTGGCAAATTTCTGCCGCGGGGTCGAAGGCGCCGGTGTTGACGTTTCCTGCCTGGATGCAGACGATGGTTGACTCGCTCAGCGGGGGCAGGGCATCCGCCAGCATGCGCCCCTGGCCGTCCACCGGCACGCGCAGCACGCGCTCGCGCCCCAGCCCCAGCAGGCTCAACGCCTTAAGCAGGCTGACGTGCACCTCCTCCCCCACCACCACGGTGATGGGCGGTGCGCCGAACAGGCCCATGGCTTCCACATCCCAGCCCTGCGCTTTGAGCAGGGCGTGCCGGGCTGCGGCCAGGCCGCTGAAGTTTGCCATGGTGGCGCCGCTGACAAACCCGATCCCGCAGTCCGCCGGCAGGCCGAGCACATCGAGCAGCCAGCTCATGGCCACCCGTTCCAGCTTCGCTGCTGCGGGAGAGGCCGCCTCCATCGCGGCGTTCTGGTCCCAGGCACCGGCCAGCCAGTTTGCGGCCAGGGCAGCTGGCAGCGAGCCCCCGAAGACAAAGCCGAAGTAGCGCCCGCCGGGCGAGGTGACGGTGCCCGGCGATCCGCGCTCGTCGAGCAGTGCCAGCGTTTCGAGCGGGTCTGAGGGGCCTGCCGGCAGCGGCTCTTCGAAGGCCATCAGCCCGTTCAGAGCTTCTGGCGAGGGAAACACGCGGCGCCTCTCCAGCTCCTGCAGATAGCGCAGCGCACGGCGCGCCGCCTCTTCAAAAAGACTGGCGCCGGCATCCCTGCCTGCCGCGCCGGTTGAATGTGAACCGGATGGGGTAAGATCGGACACTGCTTTTTCCTCCCTGAATATGGATCTGTCCGCTGGCCCAGCACATCGATGAGGTTTCTACAGGATTTGCGGTTTGGAGAATTGGGTCGAACGAACAGCGTGGACCAGAGCCGGTCCACGCTGTCTATATCGCTTTCAGGATCTCTTTTTCTTGTTCCGTGCTGAAGCCTGCCCCTGTGCACCTTTCTGCCCCGTCCGGGCAGGCGGGCGTTTTGCGCGTGCGGCCGGTAAACCGGCAGGCCGGGGCGCATCTTTGCGCGCAGCCGCCGGCTTGCGGCCGCCGGTGACGATGCCTTTCAGCTCGGCGATCTCCTGGGGCGTCAGAAGGCGCCACTCGCGCGGCTTTAAACTGCCCAGATGCAGCGTACCGATGCGCACACGCACAATTTTCACCACCGGCAGGCCGATGGTGCGCCCGATCTCACGGATCTGGCGCTTGCGCCCTTCGCGCATCACCACCCGCAGCCAGGCGCCTTTGCCCATTCCGGTCTCGAACTTCACCTCGGCCGGTGCAGTACGGTAGCCGTCTTCCAGCACCACCCCTCGCCGCCAGATATCCAGCTGCTCTGCATCGGGGCGGCGGGCGACCAGCACGCGGTATTCCTTTTCGTGCCCGTAGCGCGGGTGAGTCAGGCGGTTGGCCAGCTCGCCGTCGTTGGTCATTAAGATCAGGCCTTCGCTGTCCACGTCCAGGCGGCCGACCGGGTAAAAATGACCCTCCAGGGGGATCAGGTCACGCACCGTAGGCCGGGGATCCGGAGCGGTGACCGCCGACAGCGTGCCGCGCGGTTTATACAGGGCGATGTAAACCAGCTCTTCGGGCGGTTTGACCGGGCTTCCGTCGACCAGGATGCGGTCCTTCTGGGGATCGGCCTTCATCCCCAGTTCGGCGATCCGCCCGTTGACCATCACGCGTCCGGCGGTGATCAATTCTTCACAGGCCCGGCGCGAACCCAGCCCGGCCCGGCTGAGGATCTTCTGCAGTCGTTCTTCTGCCATGGTTATCCTTTTAATATCTCAGGTGCAGCTTCTTCTCCGGCAGCATCGCCGGATTCCAGTCCGCTGTCCAGGGGCGGAAGCTCTTCCAGCGAGTTGAGACCAAAGTGCTGCAGGAAATCTGTCGTGGTGCTGTAGAGGATCGGGCGTCCGGGGGCTTCGGCGCGCCCCACCTCCTGGATCAGGCCCTTGCTCAGCAGGCTCTTCATCACACCGTCGCTGTTGACCCCGCGGATGGCGTCCACCTGCGGGCGGGTGACGGGCTGCTGGTAAGCGATAATCGCCAGGGTTTCGAGCGCAGCACGGCTCAGGCGGCTGCTGGCCTCCAGTCCCAGAAAACGCTCGATCACCGCTGCTGCCTGAGGGGCTGTGGTAAGCTGCACACGCCCGTGGTGCTGCTGTACACGCAGGCCGCACCGGTTCTCCCGGTACCAGGATTCCAGCGCCTGCAGGGCGCTCTCCACCTCCGCGGCCGGTATCTCCAGAGCTGCGGCGAGTTGGGCGGGCGTGACCGGCCCGGGAGAGACGAAAAGCAGCGCCTCCAGGCGCGCCTGCAGGGGAAGTTCTAAAGGGGGTTCCATTGCAGCGCCGTTCTGGGGCCCTGCAATGCTGTCAGTCTGGCCGTCAATCATGCTGTGATAAAATTCTCCCATCTGACGGTGTGAAGGAGTGTACGTTTAAATGGTATTTGACCATCGCAAATTGACAATTATTCTGGCACTGGCCGCTTTCGTGCTAGCCAGCCTGGCCTGTAACCTGCCGGCTGCCGGCCGTGCCAGCAGCCCCACACCCACGGATGTTCCGGTGCCTGTCTCCACCGAGGCCGTGGAGTCCCTTGAAGACCAGATCCGCGCGGCTGCCACGCAGGCCAGCCAGGGTGAGATCGCCAGCATCGTGGTGACCGAGGAGCAGCTTACCTCGCTGGTGGCGTTCGAACTGAAGGACAAGACCGAACCGGCCCTGACCAACCCGCAGGTGTACCTGCGCAGCGGGCAGATCGAGCTGCATGGTGATGTCAAACAGAGCGGGCTGACGCTGCCATTAAAGATGGTAATGACCGTTTCGGTCAACGCACAGGGCCAGGCAGATTATGATATCGTGTCCGCCAACCTGGGCCCGGTAGAGCTGCCCGACAGCATGCTCGACGCCCTGACCCGGCGGATGGACGCTTCGCTTGCAAGCATCAATGCTAAGACGGAAGACCTGGAGATCGAGAGCATCGTCATCGACCAGGGCAAGATGACCATCACCGGACGCAGGCGGTCCTGAAAAGTTCTCTCCTGACGGCCTGCCGGATCATCCACCCGGACTGCAGGTAAGGCTGCCGCTGTCAGGTGTTCTGCGGCTCAGATTGAAATGAGATTATACCATCGTCGCTGTTTCATCCTGCTTCTGACCGGATTGTGCCTGCTGCTGGCCGGCTGCGCCGGTTCCGCGCGCGGCGTCAGCCCGGCGCAGATTCACGTCCAGATCGAAGTGGAAGGCGAGATCCGGGAGGTCGACCTGCTCGCAGGCAGCACTGTCCAGCAGGCCCTGAACGCTGCTGAACTGTCACTGGGAACTCTTGACCGCGTGGAGCCGCCGCTGCACTCCGTGCTGACCGACGGCGACCATGTGCGTGTGATCCGCGTCGAAGAAGAGTACGTTGTCGAACAGGCGGTGATCCCCTTCGAACAGCAGACCCTGCGTAACGAAACGCTGGCGATCGACCAGGAGCTTTACCTGCAGCGCGGCCGGAACGGGCTGGAAGAGATCACCTACCGCCGGGTCTTTGAAGATGGCGTGGAGGTCTCGAATTCCATCGTCAAACGGGTAACCCTGGAAGAGCCCGTCCCCGAGATCATCATGATCGGCGTGCAGTCGCCCTTCGTCACTTTCGACATCCCCGGGAAACTCGTTTACCTGCGCGACGGCAGCGTCTGGGTGATCGAGGGGGACACTGGCAGCCGTACTGCTGTTGTCACCACCGGCGATCTTGACGGCCGCATTCTGGCCCTCTCGGATGACGGCACCTGGCTGCTGTTCACCCGCCGCTCGGAAGTGGAGGGCGAGATCAACCGCCTGTGGGCCAAAGACCTGACCTCCCCTGAAGGCCGCATGGTTGACCTGGGGGTGCCCAACGTGGTACATTTTGCCGATTTCGTCCCCGGGTCGAGTTCCAAAATTGTGTTCTCCACCGTCGAGCCGCGCCCGGCAGCGCCCGGCTGGCAGGCCAACAACGACCTGCACGCCCTTACCTTCAGCCCCTCGGGATGGACCACGAAGTGGGGCAGCGAGCCGGTCCTGGAGGCGAACTCCGGGGGTGTGTACGGCTGGTGGGGCATGACCTTTGCCTGGTCTCCAGACGGCCAGCAGCTCGCCTTCTCCCGGCCGGACCGCATCGGACTGATCAACTTCGCCGACGGTGCACAGACCGCCCTGAAGAACGTCGTCCCCCTGCAGACCGGCGCCGACTGGGCCTGGGTGCCCGGCATCACCTGGGCGCCCGACGGCAACTTCCTGTACGTCGTCGACCACAACCCGCCCGAAGGTTCGCCCAATCCTGAAGAGGCGCAGGTGTTCGACCTGGTTGCCCTGCCCGTCCAGGGCCCGGGGACGCTGCGCCTGGTGTCGCAGAGCGGCATGTTCTCCTTCCCCATCACTTCACCGGCGCTGGAGGAAGAGAACGGCACCAGCGGTTACCGCATCGCCTATCTACAGGCCATTTTCCCCGACCAGAGCGAAACCAGCCGCTACCGCCTGGTGGTGATGGACCGCGACGGCTCCAACCAGCGGGTGCTCTTCCCCACCGAAGAGCGCTCCGGCGGCATCGCACCCCGCCAGGGCTGGGGGGCGTGGTCGCCTGCCCCCATGCCGGCGAGCGGCAGCCACGCCATCGCGCTGGTTTATGAAGGCAACCTGTGGATCGTGGATACCTCCAGCGGGCAGGCCCAGCAGGTGACAGGGGACGGGCTGACCGAGCGCGTGATCTGGAAGTAATTCCACCCGTTTTAACTGAAACGGGCAGGGTTTTCCAGCGTTAATCAGGTATATCCGGCCGCGGTTATTAATCTGCAGGCCGTCGGACCCGGGGGCGAACACCCGGAAACTAATCTCATAAACAGGATTTATCTATGCGAGTACTCGTCACTGGCGCAGCCGGCTTCCTCGGCTCTCATCTCTGCGACCGCCTGTTGGCCGAAGGTCATCAGGTGATCGGCATGGACAATTTCATCACCGGCAGTCCGGAAAATCTTGCCCATCTGGCCGGCAACCCGGATTTCTCGTTTATCCGGCACGACGTATCGAATTTCATCTTCGTCCCGGGCAAGGTCGACGCCGTGCTGCACTTCGCCTCCCCGGCCAGCCCGAACGCCGACTCACCGTTCGGCTACGTGAACCTGCCCATCCAGACCATGAAGGCCGGCGCTCTGGGGACGCACAACACCCTGGGTGTGGCCCGGGCACACAAGGCCCGCTTCCTGCTGGCCTCCACCAGCGAAATTTACGGCGACCCGCTGGAGCATCCCCAGACGGAAAAGTACTGGGGGCATGTGGACCCGATCGGCATCCGCTCGGTGTACGACGAGGCCAAGCGCTTCGCCGAGGCGCTGACCATGGCCTACCACCGCTTCCACGGGCTGGACACGCGCATCGTGCGCATCTTCAACACCTACGGGCCGCGCATGCGGCTGGATGACGGCCGGGTGGTGCCCAACTTCCTCAAACAGGCCCTGTGCCGCGAGCCGCTCACCGTGTACGGCGATGGATCGCAAACGCGCAGCTTCTGCTATGTGGACGACCTGGTGGACGGCATCTACCGCCTGCTGCTCTCCGACCAGCACGAACCGGTCAACATCGGCAACCCAGCGAAACCACCATCCTGCAGTTTGCTGAGACCATCAACCGCATCACCAACAACAGCGCCGGTATCGTTTTCAAAGAATCCCAGCGCACCGAGGGCGACCCGCAGCGCCGCCAGCCGGACATTACCCGGGCACGCCAGACGCTGGGGTGGGAGCCGCGCATCAGCCTGGAAGAAGGCCTGGCGCGCACCATTCCATACTTCAAGCAGAAGCTGGGGCTGGCATGACCATGATCCTCAACAATCCACGCGAGCGAGGGCGTTTCCTGCGCTTCGCCGTGGTTGGCGTGATCGGCGCCGTGGTCGATTTCGGGGTCGCCAACCTGCTGGTGGCGCTCTTCCACGCCCCGCTGTGGCTCGCCGGTACGGTATCTTTCATCGCCGCCGTCATCAGCAACTTCACCTGGAACCGCTTCTGGACTTACCCCGATTCACGTTCCAAGCCGGTCGTCAGACAGCTTCTCGAGTTCACCGTGGTGAGCGTGGTAGGACTGGGCATTCGCGTGCCTGTCCTGGCCTTTATGGAGCCCCCGGTGCTGCGCCTCACGCGCCAGCTGCCGCTGCCGGTCAGCCCGATCACGCCCGAGCTGCTGGCCAAAAACATCACCCTGGCAATCGCCGTGATCATCGTGATGTTCTGGAACTTCTTCGCCAACCGCTTCTGGACCTACGGCGATGTAGAATAGGCCTTTCTGGCTAACGGTTAAGAGGGGACGCGGATTTACGCGGAAAACGCCGGGGATGCGGAAAAATATAAAAATTCCGCACTCGCCAGCGGGCTCCGTGTGCATCTGCGTCCCCCCTTTTTATATCTGCAGTCAGAATCTGCTCACACTTCAGAGAGGGTATAATTTTCTCCTGGGTTAACCATGTACGCGCTTGCGTTCATACCACAGGAGAGGAAATAAAAACCCATATGAGCAATCTGAGCGAAGGAAAGCCGGTCAGTGCATCGCGCACGATCATCGCGCAGTTGATGCAGCCCGAGCACGCCAACAACCAGGGCAATGTGCACGGCGGCTGGATCATGAAGCTGGTTGACGAGGCCGGCGCGCTGGCCTGCATGCGCCACGCCGGGAAGCGCGTGGTCACCATCGCTGTCGACCAGATGGTGTTCCGCCACCCGATCCTGATCACCGACCTGGTGACCCTGACGGCGGAGGTCAGCTACGTCGGCCGCACCTCGATGGAAGCCGAAGTGCAGGTCACCGCCGAAAACCCCATTACCGGCAAACGTATCCACACCAACACAGCCTACTGCGTGTACGTGGCTCTGGATGATGACGGCCATCCGGCACCTGTGCCGCCCCTGATCCCCGAGACCGAGGAACAGCGCCAGCGCATGGAGGAGGGGAAAGCGCGCCAGGCTTACCGCCTGGCACAGAGCCGCCGCACAGCCGGGCGCAGCATCGAACACACAGAGCAAAAACCTGTCGAGGAGAGCACCCGCTAACACAGTCCATTATCAGGCCCGCCCGTGCGACGGGCACACAGACCGCAAACGAGGAGGATCATCATGGCAACCGAATCCACTGGTATGCCCCCGATCGAGACAGGAGACGCCGGTGAGTATCACCGCCGGGGCTGGAGCCTGTATGTGCAGGGCGATTATGAGCGCGCCGAAGCCGATTTCCGCCAGGCGATCGCGCTCGATCCCGGCGCGGTCGACAGCCACTACGGCCTGGCGCTGCTGTTGAAGGCCAGGGGCAGCAACGCCGAATCCAGTGAGCATTTCCGCAAAGTGATCGAACTGGTGGAAGGCGGCGCACTGGCCGAGCAGCGCGAGCGCGCTGTTATGCTGCGCCATCTCGCCCAGACACACCTGGACCATATCAGCGCGCAGGAGTGGAAGGCGCCATGATCCGATCGAAACTATCGCACCGCGCCCGCCTGGAAGCCTGCCTGAGTCAGGGTCCGCTCGACCGCCCACCAGTGGCCCTGTGGCGCCATTTTCCCGTGGACGACCAGACTCCCGAAGGGCTGGCCGCCGCGACCCTTGCCTTTCAACGCACCTATGACTGGGACCTGGTGAAGGTGACCCCCGCATCCTCTTACTGTCTGCGAGACTGGGGCGCAGTGGACGTCTGGCAGGGGGCGACCGAAGGCACGCGCGCCTACACCCGGCGCATCATCCAGCACCCTGACGACTGGACCCGCCTGCCCGTCCTGGACCCGACCGCGGAGCACCTGGCCGCACAGATCGCCTGCCTGCGCCTGATCGTGCAGGAAGCCGGCCCGGAGACGCCGGTCATCCAGACAATTTTCAATCCCCTGGCCCAGGCCAAAAACCTGGTTGGCGGGCAGAATCTGCTCGTACACCTGCGCCACTACCCGGATCAGCTTCACGCCGGCCTGGCCACCATCACCGAAACGACACGCCGTTTCATCGAAGCTCTGCGGGACACCGGCATCGCGGGTATTTTTTACGCCGTGCAGCATGCGCAGTACTCCCTGCTCTCGCAGTCCGAATACGAGGCCTTCGGCAAGGTCTACGACATGCAGCTCTTGGAGCCGGCGCGCGATTTCTGGCTGAACATGCTGCACCTGCACGGCACCGACGTGATGTTTGATCTGTTCCGGGATTATTCTATCGACATCATCAACTGGCACGA
>Ga0134103_1003506_pt1 | contig 10469 bp, 14 predicted proteins | sample 14_taG_2_FD_94445 | JGI IMG/M metagenome (GOLD analysis project Ga0134103, IMG submission 94445) | Switchgrass degrading microbial communities from high solid loading bioreactors in New Hampshire, USA - 14_58_20_212_A1 metaG | ecosystem: Engineered > Bioreactor > Semi-continuous > Anaerobic >...
CGCTAGGGCTTCAAGCTCCTGTAATTTAAGCGAAGGGAGGGAAATTTTTGGAGGAATTTATGACGTCCACTCTTCAGACGGGTTTTTCCATAGCGGTGGCGGCCTACCTGCTGATCCGCATGGAAAAGCGTCTCGACGAGCTGGCAATAGCGATAAACAACCTCGAAAAGGGCGTGGCAAAATACTTTGGCGAGGTGTGATTGCAGGCCTACCTTGAAATTTTGCAGACTTTCGAGGCGTTTTTGCAAGTTTTTTGACCGTAATTGAAAAATGCAAGCGCTGGCGACGGCGCATAAATATAGATTAATATAGATGAAAGGAGATTTCATGAGAAAAAACGTTGCAGACTATATTTTAAAGGTCGAAGGAGGGTTCGTAGACAACCCGAAAGACCCCGGCGGCAGGACGAACTACGGCATCACCGCCGCCACCCTCACCTCGGCCCGAGCCAAACTCAAAGACGCCGGGCTTCCCGAAGACGTAAAGGACCTCACAAAAGAGCAGGCGCTGGCGATATATGAAAAATTTTACTGGAAACCTGCAGGGTGCGACCACATCCCTCGCCCCATCGATTTAGCCGTATTCGACGGGTGCGTCAACTGCGGAGTCAGGCAGGGCGTGAAGTTCCTGCAGGAGGCGCTTAACATGCTTGGCGAAAACCTGGCCGTAGACGGCATCTTTGGACAAAAGACCATGCAGGCTGCCTGGGAGCATGCGCTACCCAAGACCAAAATTTTATCCGCCCTGCTTTGGCGACGCACGAAATACTACAATGACATCGTCGCCCGAAACCCCGACAGGCGGGTCTTCCTGCATGGCTGGCTCAACCGCCTAGCCCAACTTTGGAGCTGCGCTGTGGGATAATACATATGATGAAGAATTTTATTTAGCCGCACCTGTGATGTTAGGGCCTACCGTTTATATGAACAATATATAAGCAGTAGGTCCTGCTTATTATATTTTACTGTTATAATAAAGTTGCCTAAAAGTAAAGGGTATCATGAGGTCGCCAAGCAAGCGGTAGACCTTGGGTTGAGGTGATCGAGATTGGTTAAACTAGCGGATCGGATCGTCGCTGGTCCTGAAATATGTTTTGGAAAACCGGTTATCGAGGGCACTAGAATCCCGGTTCATTTGGTTTTGGAACTTTTGGGCGATGGAGTTACACCAGATGAAATTATAAAAAATCATTATCCCTGTTTGACCAAGGAGGATATTCTTGCTTGTATCCGTTTTGCCAACTCCTTGGTGAAAAATGAAGATGTTCATGTTGCCTGATGAAGCAAATGACTAAATTTCTGGCAGATGAATGTGTTTTCAGCTTGACCGTTGAACTTTTAAAGAATACGGGATGGGATGTTGTAACTGTTAGGGAAGTTGGCTTGCAGGGAGCTAAAGATTCTGAAGTCATCAGTAAAGCCAAAGAAATAAAAATATTTGGGGTCGGATCTTTAATCTTGAAATATACTTTAGTAATCTAACACACGATGTCTCAGAATGCAATGATCTCGGGGATAATTTTTGGCTGGCTGACACCGATGGGTTTATATAAAAAGTAAAAAAGACGGAAGCGGCATTTTGAGGTCGGGCCAATTCCTGTTACAGTAGGATTTAATTACAGTAGGATTTAAAAAACAAAGCCCCCATAATTGTCACTGGTTACGGACAGGTTCGGTTGTTTTTGTATGTTTATCAAATACGTATATAAAAGGCATATTAGCAATTCAATATTTCAATTACTTTATCAATGACCTCTTTAAGCTTATATGGTTTATTACCTACACTATATGAAATAATACTCGTATCGGCGGTAAAGATACGATTCGGCCGAATGTTGCTCTCTTGTTTCAAGCTACCCTCAACAAAATCTCGATGATTAAGCTGAACGGCATATCGATCCACTCGTTTTTGACTAGTAATTTGACAAAGAATGAGATCGTCACCCTCTAATTCCGCCAAAACCAAAGCCGGCCGTCGCATATCTTGAGAAAGATAGGAAAAAGGGAAACAGAACTACTACGACATCACCTTTTACAAATCTTGCCAAGCTTCATCTTCCTCCGGTCTGAGCCAATCTTTCCGCAAACTGGATTCGCTAAGCACGAGCGTTTCCGATTGTTTCTTTAATGACTTAGTCTTTAAGAAACGGACAAAATCTAAAACCTCCTGAAGGTCCGATGCCGTTAAACCCTCCGTTTCACGGATAAGCATTTCTCTCCTATTCATCTAACTTCACCTTTTCTATTTTATGTGATTCATATTTTTATTATTATATTTTATCATATTTGTTTTATCGACCACTTTTTAATCGGCGGAGGATTCGTCCAATAACTTCTCAAGCCCTCTAACCTCGGCGGCCAATTCCTCATTCTCCAGGGCATGCGACGAAAAGATTCAAGATCCGAACACCCCAGGGGCTTGAGGTTTTATTTATTTACGATTCTTAAAATACTCCTGAACTTCTCTGGCAATGCCTACCAGGCAGAGGATTGGACTATTGATATTTCCATCCAGTTTGAGTATATTAAAAATGTAAGGAAAGTAAGGATATCATTAATCAGAAGGGAGAGATAAGATATGGAGATCGCAAAGATCACCTCAAAGGGGCAAGTTACCATTCCTATCGATATTCGCCGCAAATTGGGGGTCAAGGAGGGTGACAAGATCTTATTTGTCGAGGAAGCAGGAAAGGTATACATTCTTAATGCATCGATGGAGGCCTTAAGGAAGGCACAGGCCGCTTTTGCCGGTGAAGCTCAACGCGTCGGATTAAAAGACGAGAACGACGTAGTCTCCATGATAAAAGAACTTCGCCGCGAAAGAAAGGAAAAATAGCATGAGGATTATGTTGGATACAAACGTGCTTGTATCGTTACTTTTGTTTCCTAATCCGCAAATGAATGAAATGATTGAGAATATTTTCGCAGATCACCGGTTGGTGTTATCGTCTTAAGGTATGGGGTACTATCCACTCCAGCTGGAGGTTTTTTGAAGGCAGGATCTGAAAGATGCTCTATGTCAGAGAAAATACATAGCCTGAATATATGGTTATGTATGACTATCTGTTATTTGGTATAATTAAAATGGTCCGGAGTTGAAGGAGCGTCACATCATGTGCGCGGAAGAGCTTGCAAGAAACCAGAGCGTCAGAAAGATCGCTTCCACCTTCGACGGGGCTTCGACATGGACGAAAGCACCTTGAGATACAGGCTTGGAAGGAAGCGGACCGGTGTGTAAACGCTAACATAAAACTGGACCAAAGGTGGCTAACTTTTACGTGAGCACTATTACCATTTTAGCATATCCAAAAAAGATCACTTCAAGCTTAATTACTTTATTGTGCTTGCTGCTGCTTCTTTCAGTAGGCTTTGCTCAGAGGTTTCTTGGAAGCTTAGAAAAGTGGTAGTCAAAAAACGGAGGGAGGTAAAGCGATGTCACCGTGTTTGTTTTCAACATATTCACAAAACGAGAATAGGGTAACATCAACATTCCTTGCGGTGTTAAGTTCTTTATCTTTGAATTTGATGCAACAAATCATTGGAGCAATGATTGGCGATGAGGTGGAATTGATTAGTTTCACCAACCAGCCTACTAGCAAGAGACAACAGTACCACTTAGTACCGGATGCAATGATATCTGGGGATTTTAAGATACTAATCGAGACGAAACTACAACAAAATACCGTGGATGAAGATCAAATCAGGAAGTATCAAAAACAACTAGGAGAAAGAAAAAATGCATACCTAGTTATATTAACTCCAGATCCAGCGTGTCCTGATGTTGTGGAAAATATATCGAGAAAAGATCCTAGAGTAGTGTGGTGTTCGTTTAACCAGATAAATAGTATTATCGATGACTTCTTTAAAAACTGTTCTGAAGTGATTTCGGAAAAGGACGCCTTTTTGCTGAAAAATTTCCAAATGCTCCTAGATCTTGAGAATCTTTTAAGTCAGCCTGAGGTTTTGATCGTTCCTGCGAGGTTTGCCTGGTCTCATTATTTAAATACTTCATCTTACATCTGTCAGCCAAATCGGACTTTTCAAAAAACAACATATATCGCGTTTTACAACGAGGGAAAAATTATGAAAAAGGTTCCCAAAATTCTGAAAGCAGTAAATGAAGTGGTATTTGGGGAAAAAGGCTATTTCGAAGTAAGGTCCAATGATTGGAGTCAGAGTGACGAAGAAAAATTCGGCGAAAAAATGAAAGAAGTTGTTAAAAAGTCAATTGGTTCGAGCTTGTATAATGTAGGAGAAAGTCACAAAGTATTATTATTAACAGGTCCCGAAGAAGAAGGAACAATTCTTATTGATGAAATCCCGAATGATAGTGTAGACAAAAACGGTGCACCGACTGCGTTTGTACAAAGGCAAAGGTACACATCGTTGGAAAAGCTAAAGAAAGCTGAAAAAACAAGTGATTTGTAAAAATATTTGGGGCCTACCATTATAAATATAAAACCACTAAATGAACGGTAGGCCCCGCAATCGAAAGGATCAGCCTTTCTGTTCCTCCAACTTATTGAGAAAGGCCATTACATACGAAAGAAATTTGCCGAAATCGTCCAATTCATAATGGATTGTGCGGTAAACTAGCTTGCTATCAACTTCCCAATATACATGGACGAGGATGTTGCGCATTGCGCACATACGAGCCAGTTTGTCGGCAAAATCTTTAGGGATGACGTTTAGCGAGGCAAGTGTTTTGAAGATATCTGCATAGGTCTTTGGTGCCTTAAAATTGCCCTTAAACTGATGCAACGAAAGCAAACGATTGCCTATGTTTATACACGTCTCGATTGCGATTTGTAAGTAACGTTCCGTCGCTGCCTGCAAAGTTTTATCTTTTAGATATTCTTCTATAGGCTTTTGTCGAATCTTTTCAAGGCGACTTATGTATTCCTGTAACAATTCAATTTGATTCATTAATTTAATATCCATTGAAGGCTCCTCCGAAGCACCTATGAGTCTCTTGTAATGCTCCCGCAGAATCGGATAAAAGTCTAGGTAAGCGCCCAAAACCTTAGCCTGAAAATCGATCAAGGTTTGGGGATCGTAAAGGACCAGGATGACTTTATCATCTATTGCGCTAAATTGTAGGGTTAACGGTGCAACATTTAGATTTACTAAGTCGAAGTCATCAGTGTGCATCAGCCGAGAGAGATCGAGGTAAAGATTTGAATGAATCTTAAACATTTCCCATTCGCCTAAACCTTCACGGTACAAAACTGCCAAGTCGATATCGCTCAAAGGCGTGACCTCATCTCGACTCGCAGAGCCGAACAAAAGCAGGGCTGCAACCTCTTTCCTGTAGGGCATTAGCGCATCCGGAGCCCTTTGAAGCTGTTTTAATATGAAATCAAAATCAAGCGGTCTCTCGCTCAAGCGCATTTGTTTAACTCCTTTTTAAATTATGATCGCCGAGCAACCTTCGTGCTGGTGTCTTGGTCTACGTCGATAGTGTAAAACAGGCAGTAAATCCGACGAAGCCTTATTATGTTCGCACCTTTAATCTTGAATATTAGTACTCTAAAGAACCTATATCTTGCATTTTAAAACATTAGCTAAAAAATTCAAGATTCAAGATCTGACCCCAGGTAGTTTGATTCCCTTATCTTCATCTCTTACTCCAGCCGATTTATCCTTACAGAAAAGGATCTTTAGTGTGTTAATCATTATGCGGATATCTAAAAGCAGGGAATAGTTTCTAATATAAAGGAGGTCATACTTTGCTTTATTCTCCGGTTTAGTTGTGTACCTGCCAAGAATCTGGGCAAGGCCGGTTATTCCTGCCTTCACAAAGACTCGGTACTTGAACTCCTCAATCTCCTCGTTGAATTGCTCGACAAAATGAGGCCTTTCGGGCCTGGGTCCCACTATGCTCATTTCTCCCTTCAATACGTTTATAAGCTGTGGAAGCTCGTCAAGCCTTGTGGCCCTCAAAAACCTGCCCACTTTTAATATCCTCGGATCGTTCTCCATGGCAAGCACGGGGCCAGTGTGTTTTTCCGCATCCACTACCATGGTCCTGAACTTGTAAATCTCAAATATCCTGTTGTTTTCGGTGACCCTTTTCTGTTTATAGAACACGGGGCCTCTGTCTTCAAGCTTTATCATCAATGCAATGATTAAAAAAAGCGGAGAGGTTAAAATCAATCCCATGGCAGACAAAACCACGTCCATAACCCTTTTCATCACTCTTTGCTCGAATGAAAGGCCCAGCGGTTCTACCTTGAGAAGCAAAACGTCGCCCTGATTTTTTGTTTTCGAGTTCATCATTGCTATCTCTAAAAGTCCAGGCACTATATATATTACCTTATCCTTCACGGAACAATATTTAATCAAGTTGAGCTTGTCGTTGTAGGGGATATTGGAATCTACATAAACTTTATCAACATAATCTATTAAATAGTATGTGTTATCATCCACTGAGACAAGGACACATTCTATGCGATCTTCTCCGGTGTCTCTTGTGAAACCATCGGTAAGTAAGTTAGAGTTTTCACTGGGGGCAATAATCAATATTTTTTGCTGTTTTTTAGCTCGTTTTATAATGCTCAGGATTAAAATCTTTGTAGTTAAAATGAACACACATTGTGTTATAAAACCGATTATAAAAATGCTTCTGGGAAAGCTGAAGCCTCTGCTGAAAAACATGATTGCTAAGGTAAGGGTATCTATCAAAAATAATGAAGCCACGATTATGATTACGTTCTCATACAATGATTTTTTAGCAGTTGATGTAATGTTAAAAATGTAAAATATGACTGCCGACGTCAACACTATATAAGGAATGTTTTGGTAAAAGGGGATTAAGTTAATTAAAGGCGGATGGTTTCCGAACCTAATAAAATAAGATAAATATAATCCTCCTACTACCATAACAACGTAGAGGATGAATTCAAATATCTTGAAAAAACTTCCATCCCTTTTTAGCCTCGAAATACGCATTTGACTTCCTCCCGCTTATAAAGCGAAGGTGCCATTCTTAACCCCACAGAATGCACCAACAAGGAACACAACTTACAATTACAGCATTTACCTATGTAATTGAAATTATATATCACACAGAATGTCTTGTTTCAACCTTTGCATAACTCGTTTAACCTGTCTCTACAAACAATTGCCATAAATCTCGTTTCAACTCTACCCGCGTCCTACAGTGATGCTACCTTGCTTTTCAGTTGCCTATTTGGCACAAGCCCTTTTCTTACATATTATACGATGCTACTGAACGCTATCTTTACCCCTTTCCGGCAGTGCAGCAGCGATGCCATACAAGGCCCAGAAAAGAAAGCCGATCTTTTGTCTGGCGGCAAAGATACTTCCTGCCATGCTATAAATCATGATAGCTATGATTGTGGTAAGGACTGCCGCGTAAAGATACTTATTTTCGCCTTTGCAGCTTTTAAGTTTTCTCCAGGCAAGCCATGCACCGCGAAGCATTAACCCCACGACGACGATAAGAAGCGGAAAACCTCCATAAGTCAGCAGCTGGAGGTACATGTTATGGGGCTCAAGAGGAATGATTGATCCTTCTATCGGTTTTAATTCATTCATCAAATATAATGTCTTGTATCTAATCCATCCCCAACCCGTGATGGGTTTTTGAGAGATAAGATGTGCAGTTTGCTCCCATATGTCCCAGCGTCTATTTGTAAATTCGGATAAATCCCCCGAGAAAGAAATCAATTGAGATATCTCTCGTTTAAAGCGGCCTAAATAATCCGGCTGATTGAAGGCAAAAAACCCCGCCAGGAGAACCGTAATTGAAAGGGGAATTAATAACCCCTTAAATAAACCGTATTTCCCAGGGCGGGCTATTATCAAGAAAAGCAAGATCTCTATCCCACCTACCAGCCAGGGACCGGAGCTAAAACTTAGAAAAAGCGCTATTAAATTAAGGACAACCGTCAAAGAAGAAATGACGTTTAGCAGCCTGCTGTCGTATCTTCGAACTGCAAAGTTAAGTGACATAGGAAGAGCCACGATGGCGTACAAGCCAATGGTATTTATATTTGAAAAAACGGTGATGTTAAACACGTTGCCAGCTTGCAAAATACATGCTACAAATATCAGGGCGCTAGAAGCCCACCACACCTTTTAAAACGCCCCGTACCTTCTTTAGACACGACGAACGCCGTCAGCCATATGCCAAAGACGGCCTCCAAAGGGTTTGATACCCCCTTGCCAAAATGGTACCATCCGTAAAAATTAAGCAGCGTGGTAAAAACAGACCATATTATCATTATGTATATAACGATTTTAACCGCAGGGTCCAAAACCGGCTTTCGTAGCTCCGGGCTTTGAAGGATAAACAGACCGACTATCCCGATGATGCATAAAAGCCAACCAAAATACCTGGGAATGGGACCCCAGGGATCGAAAAAGATGGAAAAGTAGAATCCAAAAGCAATTAAAGATATCGGCCACGAAGGAGTTTTGGCAAGGGGTTCATTCATCGTTTCATCCTCCATTAAGTCAGATAATTAGAATCACTTAAGCACATAAAGAAACAGGGCATAAAAGGCCAAAATATTTTATCACATATCATAAAAGAAAAAACATAGCACCTATAGGAAATTTGAGCGACACACCTTTATTTAAACCCTGTATAATAAAATAGTACCCAAAGATCGGGAGGTTATTACTGTGAGTGAAGACATAAAAAAGCAGATAAGACATTTTTACGGAAATTTAGCCAAAAACGCAAAAGAGGGAAATTCCTGCTGTTGCAGCGGCTCATGCTGCGGGCCCATCGCAAATGCACCGCTCATTTACGGCGAAGAGTTTCTTGAGGGTCTGCCCGAGGAGGCGTTGGCGGCCTCTCAGGGGTGTGCCAATCCGTTGGTATTTGCCGATCTAAAGGAAGGCGACGTGGTGCTCGATTTGGGAAGCGGCGGCGGTATCGACGCATTTTTGGCAGCAAGGATCGTCGGAGACAGTGGAAAGGTTTACGGCCTTGACATGACGGACGACATGCTTTCCCTCGCCGAGGAAAACAGGAAAAAGGCGGGCCTTACGAACGTGAAGTTTATTAAAGGCTACATCGAAGATATCCCCCTGCCCGATGAATCCATCGACGTGGTCATTTCAAACTGCGTCGTGAACCTGTCGGAGGACAAGGAGAAGGTCTTCAGGGAAATCTACAGGGTCATAAAGAAGGGCGGCCACCTGTCCATAGCAGACATAGTTACTTTAAAGGAGGTGCCCGACAGCGTCAGACAAATGACAGATCTTTGGGTGTCATGCATAGCCGGCTCCATGCCCGTCGACGAATTAAACAATACGCTGGCCCACGTCGGCTTTAAGGACATCTCGATATCCGTGGAACACGTGTATACCAAAGACGTGATAAAGTCCATGCTTAGAGACGAGGCAAAGACCGATTCTGTCGACTTCGACCTCCTTGACGGGGCCTTCGGCAGCGCCGTGATAAAAGCCGTTAAATAAGCAGGGCTTGACACAAGGGGAGATCGCCATGTATCTCCCCGATTTTTACCCCACCCCCACATCCAAGACCATCATTATGGCAAGCCCGAGCATGATAGCCTGGTGTTGATGTTGGTTTCCCTGCTACGCCGTACTTCGGAGATGACCTCTTCGACCACCACTTGCATGTATAATAAAAACATGAAATTAAAAGATCAAAAGGGGAGAAAAGCAAATTGAGAAGCATGGTTCGCGTGGACGAAGATCGCATAAAGGGGGCCGTTGTCTCGACGTTAACGGATATGAAAGAAATTGCCGGAGTTTACCTCTTTGGTTCTGCCCTTGGGTTGTGCCGACCCGACAGCGATATAGATATTGGTCTGGTCATAAAACCGCTTTACGGCAAGTCGGACAAATATTATTTGGACATAGCCCTTGCCGCGGAAACACGTCTTGACCCCATCGATGGGCACCCCTTCCAGGTGGTTCCCTTAAACATAACGGACTGCATCTTTGCCTTTAACGTCATCAGAAAGGGGCAATTAATTTACGAATCGGATCATGAGGCGGTGACCGATTTCACGGAGATAATAAGCCGCCGTTACTGCGAAAACTACCCGCGCTATATTAAATATCTAAAGGAAATAGTGGGGGCATAATGATGACTCTCGATATGGAACGGGTCAGAAGAAAGATAGCCTATATTCGCCAGCAGATCAGCACTATAAACAATATAACCAAAACTTACAGCCGTATCCCCCGAAGTGCTATACGATATTATAACTGAACAACTTGACGATTTCGAGAAATTCATCTCTTCTATTATTCCAATAATTCAGCCATAGGTTTTGCCACTTACTAGCAACCCCTTGGGACCTACCGCTTATTCTGCTACCCCAGCCCCACATCCAAGACCATCATTATGGCAAGTCCAAACATAGCGGCCATCGTGGTGATGTTGGTTTCACCGCTACGCCGTGCTTCGGAGATGATCTCGAGTTTTCCCCCCTTAAGGTAGCCCCCACAGTGTTAGGATTC
>Ga0134103_1003516_pt1 | contig 10447 bp, 9 predicted proteins | sample 14_taG_2_FD_94445 | JGI IMG/M metagenome (GOLD analysis project Ga0134103, IMG submission 94445) | Switchgrass degrading microbial communities from high solid loading bioreactors in New Hampshire, USA - 14_58_20_212_A1 metaG | ecosystem: Engineered > Bioreactor > Semi-continuous > Anaerobic >...
GAGGGCCGCATGAAATCCCCTGAATATGTGGCCGCAACGGTTATGATATACAGGAAATATCTTGATCTTGCAATGTCGGATCCATCATCATACCGGGTGGAATGCCGGGATATCCGCATACTTGAACAGGTCTTCAACCGGGGCGGGTTCACCGCCGGGTACCTTAAAGGGATGGATAAAAGGATTCTCAGTATTGAACACCCGAAGCACAGGGGGATCCGGGTGGGCACCGTTGCAGAGCAGGATAAAGGGGAGCCCAGGAAGTTTTTCGGAGGCAGGAACGACAGGCTGATTAATGTCAGGCTTGATGAACAGGTCAGCATCGGGGACGGAATTGAAATATGGGACAGGGAAACGCTGTCCGCCATTGTCAGCGTCATGATTAAGGACGGAGAGCATGTAAAAAGTGCCGGGCAGGGTGACCTGGTACTGCTGGGCAATTTCAAATCCTTTGCGGCGCCCGGCAGCCCTGTTTACAAAACCTATGACAAGGAGTTAATGGAATACCTGTCCGGATTTGCGGCGAAAAATGTACCGACAGTACCTGTCACTGGCGAGTTCAGGCTGTTTGCAGGAGAGAAACCCCTGCTTAGTGTTGCTGACAAAAGCGGGAATACTGTCCATGTTGAAGGGGCGGAACCCAGCGAAGAGGCGGTAAATAAACCACTGACCGAAGAACGTATTGCCGGACAGCTGAAGAAAACAGGAGATACGCCGTATTATTTTGAAAATATAAAGGTTCTTACCGACAACAGCTCTTTTGTTCCCGTATCTCTTATAAATGAAATGCGAAGGGACGCGTTAAGCAGGCTGTCGGAAAAGCGCAGGGATACAGCCGAAAGGTATTTCCCGGCTGAAAAAAAATATTTCCCGGGAAATGCGCAGGTTCTGTCGGAACAAAGGAAAATCAGCGTATTCTTTTATAAAACACCGCCGGCAGAATTACGGGGTACTCTTCCAGCCGACAGGGTATACCTTAAGGCGGAGGCATTTGATGCCGCTGAAGAGTTCAGGAATGCCGGAACAGAGGTTTTTGCGGCAGTTCCTGCCGTTCTTACGGACAAACAGATGGATATGTATGTTAAGAAAATTGCATCGGTGAAGGATAAAATAGACGGTATCCTTGCAGGGAATTTAGGGGCGCTTCATCGTATGCGGGAAGAGTTTCCCGATATACCCGCTGCAGTTGACTTTACAATGAACATTTTCAATACACCGGCAGCGGTTATCCTGGGAAAATATAAACCGTCGGGGATAATGCCTTCCCTTGAGCTTAATTTTGAAGCGCTGGTAAGACTCAGGTCGCCGGGTATTCTCCTTGAGGCCTGTGTATACGGGGCGATACCCGTCATGACGCTTGAATACTGCCCTGCAAGCAATAACGGGAGCTGCGGCCGGAAATGCGGCACATGCATGAACAGGCAGGGATACCTGGCAGACAGCCGAGGGAAACGCTTTTTGTATATTACAGATCCCGTGCATGGAAGAACAACGCTGTATAACAGCAGCATACTGATGGCAGATGATGTAAGCCCCTTCGAAAAAACCGATGTAAAGATTTTAAGAATCGGCATCATGGATGAAAGTCCCGGGGAAATAAGGGATATATGCGCCTATTACAGGGATCTGTGGATTGATGGAAGAAAACCCGGAGCAGAGCACCGGAACCTGCTTCTGAGCCTGAAGAGCAAGAACCTGACACGGGGTCATTACCATCGCGGCGTGGAATAATATAAAATTTATAACGGAATGGGGGCTGGTTGCTATGAAAGAAATTGAAGTTGCTGTGGAAATATGCAGAGAGGGCGTTACGTTGCCCAGGTACAGGAATGAATGGGATGCTGGAATGGATGTATGCGCCGCAGAGGATGTAATAATTCACCCGAATGAAACAGCCATTGTTCCAACCGGGTTAAAACTTGCAATACCTCCGGGCTACGAGATCCAGGTCCGACCCAGGAGCGGTATTTCACTGAAAACTCCTTTACGGATTGCAAACTCGCCCGGAACAATAGATGCAGGGTACAGGGATGAGTTGGGGATAATAGTGACGAATACATCCGCCGGGGCAGGCGGTGATGAGTACTATACCGTTGACAGCAGCGGGAACAAACAGGGTATATATTGCATTAGAAAGGGCGACAGGATTGCACAGCTGGTTCTGCAGGAAGTCCCCAGGATGAAGTTAAAGGTTGTTGATTCGGTAAGCGGTATCGGGACAAATCGCGGCGGCGGTTTTGGCTCTACCGGTATAAATGAATAAAGCGGCTTTAAGGATTATAAATATTATAAAAAGGGAAGGGAATTTATAATGAGCAGGGATTCAAGTAATGTAAATACCGAAAGGCTTGTCAAAACCTTTTGCGAACTGGTTGAAACCGACAGTACCTCGGGAAATGAACGGCAAATGGCCGATCTGATTAAAAGAAAACTTGAAGAGTCAGGCTATGTGCCGGAGGAGGACAATGCCGGGGAAGCAATCGGGGGAAATGCGGGAAACGTTATTGTAAGGATTCCAGGAAACACGGATGCTCCGGCGCTTCTTTTCATGGCGCATATGGATACCGTTGAGCCCGGTATGGGCAAAAAACCCGTGATAAACGGGGATATCATTACAAGCGACGGTACAACCGTGCTTGGCGGTGATGACCTTGCCGGTGTTGCTTGCATACTGGAAGCGGTTAAAGTCCTTGATGAACAAAACATACCGCATGGTGATGTATACGCCGTATTTTCCATTGCTGAAGAAACCGGGCTGTATGGCGCAAAGGCGCTTGACACCTCAAAGATACCGGCAAAATATGCCTTTGTGCTGGACGAGGGAGGTCCCATCGGCACTGTTGCTATAAAAGCCCCTTATCATAACAAAATAACGTTTGTTGTCAAAGGTAAGGCAGCCCATGCCGGGGTCTGTCCCGAGGAAGGGATTAACGCCATCCGTGCGGCGTCAGCTGCCATATCAAATCTTCCTTTCATGGGCAGGATTGATGAGGAGAGCACATGCAACCTGGGCATAATAAAAGGCGGAAGAGCCACTAACATTGTCCCCGATGAGGTAATTATCGAAGGGGAGTTAAGAAGCATATCCGAGCAGAAACTTGACGAGTATACAGGTAAATGGGTGGAGTCTTTCAAAAACAGTGCAGAGAAGGAAAAAGCAACGGTACAGGCCGAAGTGAAAAGAGCTTACGGAGGCTATTTCATTCCCGACACTCATCCGATTATGGGTCTTTTGAAAAAGGCAACCGACGCGCTGAATCTTCCGCTGATACCCCAGTCAACGGGCGGAGGCAGTGATACCAATGTCCTGAACACCAAGGGGATTCCGGCCGTGAACTTAAGCGTTGGAATGGCGAATGTACACGGAACAAATGAGCAGATTGCCATTTCGGACATGGTTAAGGCAACTGCGCTGATCGTGGAGATTATTAAAGCAAACGCTGAAAAATAAAAAAGCAGGTAACGAAGGCTGGGCCAAAACAGGGATGCATGGGCTGAAATCAGGTCTCACGCTTCATTATATCCGTAAAGTGACAGGATACTGAATATTTTATTATTGGAGCTGATAAAACCTTTGTTTTTCAGCCGTATCGCTGTCTGCGACAGGAAACTGTTGACCCAGCCGTTTTCAATAAGTTTCTGGCAGTACGATGCAGCGGTGGAATTCCACACATCCCTGCTGCTGCAGAAGTAAAGGAATTCCCACATGGTTCTCCGGCTGGGAACGAGCTGCCTTTCATTAACGTTCGAGAACGCGTTCATTACCTTTTCCATGTCATGCTGGGCCATGAAACAGGTGAGAAGGAAGTTTACATAATCAACCTTATATAAATTTTCAGGTATTGACTGGAAAAGATCAGCAATTTTAGTGTCCCTTAGAATGGCAGGCTGCTTCTTTGAAAGTATATTGACAAGATCCCATCTCAGCCTGTCACAGATGCCGTCCAAGCCCACGCACAGGTTGTATAAAGCAAATGCCCTGTCATCGTCCTTTTCTTTTTTCAGAAAATACATGGACAGAAGGATATTAACAACGGGATTTTTTGCATTTGCATTATACATTTTCTGAAGGGCGCCGATTTTTTCGTCAAAAGCGAATATCGAACGCAGCTTCCCCAAGTGGACCGAGAAACTGCGCAGAAGATATATCCTGCTTACTGTACGGTGTACCCGCTTTGCGTATATTCTTTTTCTCTCGAAACTCTCCCTGTTTTTCTGGTAGTACCGCGCCGCGGCTACATATCTTTCCTCTGCAAGAAGTACCTCAAGTTTCCCTGACTTTGCCGGAACATAACCTGGATTCTTCTTAAGGGCCTGTGTAAACATTTTGTCGGCAAGGCCCGGTTTTCCCGCAAGCATGTACTGGATTCCAAGCCCGTAATATCCAAAAGGCCTGTCAGGCTTCCTGCGGATATAGTCCTGGAACTTCAGCATTCGGATGTCCAAGCTCATCTTCAGATCCATCGATATCCTCTCCAAGTTCTGTCTATTCACTGAAACCCGATTCTTCAAGATACTCCCTGATTATGTTCTGTACATGGGTGTCCTTGATGGTTATAGAAATCTGGATACGGCGGTTTTTAGTCTTGGCTGCCTCGGTCAGACCTGAATCAATCGGGCGGAATTCAGAAAATCCCGTCGCTGCGAAATACTGGCCGTACTTCTGCTCAAGACGGGGGTTTTTCGCCATCATTGTGTTTATTACGGCATATGCCCGCTCACAGGACAGGGCATAGTTGCTCTGGAATGATCCGTCTATATCTGCGTGACCTTCTATGTTGATTGAATCAATATAATCGCGTATGCTTTCGTCGTCAAGTATTTTTTCGAATGCAACGGCAAAACGGCTCAGCAGTGCCTGGCCTTCTGTGGATATTTCTGCTGACTTCTTTGCAAAAAGGAGCTGGTTATTGATTATGAGGTTTGCATTGCTGTCGATGGCTACAAGGGGTTCACCGTCAGGAGTGGTGGAGGTTCCTATTTCGTCCTCTATGGATTTCTTAACCTCTTCAAGAATGCTTAACCTTAATACCGATATATTCTGAAGTTTGCCCCTTAGCTCTCCAAGTTCCCTGTTACTGTCGGCTATTATCTTTTCCTGCTCGCGCAGTTTTTCAAGAGAAACTCTGAGCTCGCGCTGACCCTGCTCCACTTCGGCTTTAAGTTTCTCAGCCGTGTTCTGCATTATGCGCAGAGCGTCCTCTTTTTCTGAGATTTCAAGTTTTTTAAGTTCCAGTTCCTTCCCTGCAAGGTTTAATTCCTCTTCGGTGGCCAGAAGTTCTGCCTTTGCCTGGCTCAGCCTCTCATTCCAGATAGAAACCGAAAACATCTGCTGGAAATAGGCTAAAAATATGAGAAAGAACAGTACCAGGACTATAGTGGACATAACATCAGTAAATGAGGGCCAGAAATGCTCTGTTGCCTCAGGTTTTCTGAAATTACGGTTCCTTACCTTCATCTGCAACACCCCTTGTGGTTAATCCTGCTGTTTTGCAGCCATCTCCCGTATTTCTTCAAGCTGGCGATCAATCTTTGACGCTGCAACCTGGTTATATGTCAGAACTTGCTCGGGAAGGGACGCAATGGTTTTTGCAAAATGAACCTGGTTTTCACGGAACTGCTCCAAAAGCTGGAGTATGCCGTTCAGACTCTCTTCCAGTGATATTTTCATCTTCTGGCTCATTTCGGCGCTTGCACTGTTCAGAGCCTCGGAGAAAGAGGTTGCAGCAAGTTTTCCAAATTCCTTTATCTCGTCGTTGGTTTTCATCATGACTTTTGTAAAGTGTTCCTGGTAAATCTCAAGATCCCTTGTATGCTGCTGCATGTTTGTGTCCATCGCACCGGCAAGTTTTTCCACAACCTGGACGGTGGATGTCACTTCGCCTACAAGACTGCTTATATCGCTCACAAGCTGGCGGTTGTATTGCGTCATTTCATCGGCAGCATCACGGATATTCTTCGAGAAATTCTCAATGCTGTTGTAGTTTTCCACCACAATATCCGAGGCCTTTGTGAGAGCTTCGGCAACTTTTATGAAGTTTACATCCATTCTCTCAATATTGTTGCGCATGTTTATGTTGAACTCGTTCAGATCCTTCATGTTCGAGGCAAAATTGGCAAGGGAGGAATCGAACTTGTCAACGGTTGCATCAAGGGTCTGGCTTGAAACATTAACATCCATGACAACGGTGGTCAGTTTCTGTCCGAAATCCTCCACCGCTTCCCTTAATGAAGCCTGGATTTTATCACCGAACTCCATGAAGGTTTCCCTTAAGATATTGTTCATCATGGTGTATTCGGTTTCCTTATCCTGAGATACAACCATGGCAATCGTATTATCAAGGTATTCCTCGATCTGGACCATCAGGTTTTCCCGGGCCTCTGCGGCACTGAATATAGTAAGAAGAATTGTCAGTATGATTGAGCATCCTACGCCCACAAGACTTGTAACAAATGCAACCGACATTCCCTCAAGAGAGCCTATGAGGTGGCTTAAAAGCTGTTGTATGCCGGAGTTTTCGATAAGTTCGGAAACATCCATATTGGTGAATATTCCAGCGAGCTCTGCAACCGCGGTAGTCAGTCCTACGAATGTTCCAAACAGGCCAAGTGTGATTAGAAGGGTATTTGTGTTTTTAATAAACCGTTCACCTAAGGCAAGACCCCGTAAACGCAGGTTGAAGTTCTTTTCGATTATCGCCTGCGTGTTTACCTCGCTGTAACTTTCAACCGCCGTGGTTTTGTATTCCTCAACAATCCTGTTAAGTATGTCGGAATGGAATGTGGCTTCTTTTTTCCTGTGCCAGTCGAGCAAATCATCAAGAATGACAAGATACTTTCTGCGAATTACGAGGTTTGCAATAAAAGCCACAATAAATATTACAAACGTGGTAATTATTATGTACAGTCCGAATCCCTGGACCTGCTGATAAATGTTAAATAGAGTATCACTCACTTCCAATCACACCTTTCAAACCAAAATACCTGATGAAATGCCCTGAAGTGTTGCTGATAAGTCATTTATTAGAATAAGTATAGCATATTTTTCATACAATCACGTTACAAATGCATTAAATATACCAAAGATGCTGCTGTTTTTATCTTGAATTTAAGACTTGTTTCTGCTGAAAAATGTTCCATTTCCGAGGCGGATTGCAATAAAATGTGTTAAAATGTCAAAAAGAAATGCGGGGAGATATAATGATAAAATCAATCATTTTTGATCTTGGAAGGGTGCTTTTGACATTTGAGCCCGAAGACTATGTTTACAGGCTTTACGGCAAGGGAGAAAAGGCACGGATACTGTATAAGGCGGTATTCGGCAGCAAAACCTGGCTTGACCTTGACCGGGGGACTGTTGATTACGGGGAAGCGGTACGCATAATGTCAGCTGACTGTGAAGATTATGCGAAAGATATAGAATATCTTTTATACAACTGGGTTGAAATAATGATGCCCATAGAAGAGAACGTAGACCTTCTGAAAGAACTGAAAATGAAAGGTTACAACCTGTATCTTCTTTCGAACTTCCATGAAAAGGCGTTCGGAAGGGTTTTCGAAAAATACGGCTTTTTTGAATTATTCGACGGTATTTTCATATCATCGCACTACCGCCTTCTGAAACCCGAACGGGAAATATACCAGGAAATGCTTGAAAAGTTCTCTTTAAACCCCGATGAATGCATTTTCATAGATGACACTCCTGCGAATGTTTCGGCTGCGGAGGAGCTCGGCATTAAGGGGATTGTGTTCAGGGATCCGGAATCATTGAGGCAGGAGCTGAAAAATCATGAAATCCTGTAATACGCTGAAAGTTTCCTCGCATTGCACGGTATTTCCAAACACTTTAAGGTAAAGATATCATGCAATGTCGGAAACAGTAGCTGCATTTGCAGGAACTGGTAAGTATCAGCTCGGGCAGGCAGAAACTCGCAAAAATGATGTGAAGCTGCTGAGAGGTAAAGATATCGTGCCAATGCACGGAAACAGTCGCTTCGTTTGCAAGAGCTGGGCAGTTCACCTCGGGCAAGCCAAAACTCGCAAAAATGCTTTAGAAAAATTTAGCAGGTAGCATTTTTGCTCAAACAGTTGGCTTGCTTGTCCTCGCTTCTTTTTGCCCATCTCTAAGCTGCACTCCGCTAAAGGTTTCCTCGCATTGCACGATATCTTCAAACACTTGACAGTTGCCGAAAGGTAAAGTATCGTGCGAATGCCCGGAACAGTCGCTGCGTTTGCAAGAGCTGTGCGGTTCAGCTCGGGCAAGCCGAAACTCGCAAAAATGCTTTAGAAAAATTTAGCAGGTAGCATTTTTGCTCAAACAGTCGGCTTGCTGTTCTTCGCTTCTTATCGCCCATCTCTAAGCTGCACTCCGCTGAAAGTTTCCTCGTATCTACACGATATCTCCAAACAGTTGACCAGTATATCGGGCGAATGGACGGAAACAGCCGCTTCATTTGCAAGAGCCTCAGGTTACCGTAAATTAAACGAAGATTCAATATAAATGCCGCTGTAGTAAAAACAGGTTTTATTGCAAATTCTTCAATTACTGATATAATGTTTTATAATAAAGTTTTGAGATTTGTGCTGTTATCTTTAATAAACCGTTGAACCTGAATAAATGGGAGCGATTGGATATGCCTTTGAAAACAATTGATGAAATAAACGAAAAAATACGCGAAGGAAAAGCCGTTGTTGTAACCGCCGAGGAAATGATCGGCATCGTGGAAGAGAACGGGCCCAAAAAGGCGGCACAAATGGTGGACGTTGTTACAACCGGAACTTTCAGTCCAATGTGTTCAAGCGGTGCTTTTATAAATTTCGGGCATTCGTCTCCGCCGATACGCATGACGAGGGTATGGCTAAATGATGTTATGGCATACGCAGGTATTGCGGCAGTTGATGCATATATCGGCGCAACCGAGTTATCCGAGAGCCAGGGAATGGCTTACGGGGGAGCACATGTTATTGAAGATTTCATAAGCGGCAGGGATATCCGGCTTCGTGCTGAAAGCTACGGAACCGACTGTTATCCAAGAAAAAGCATTACAACTACGATAAATAAGTACAATGTGAACCAGGCATACATGTTCAACCCGAGGAATTGTTACCAGAACTATGCGGCAGCCACGAATTCAACCGACAAAACCATTTATACATACATGGGAACGCTGCTGCCCAATTTCGGAAATGTTACATATTGTACTTCGGGCCAGCTTAGTCCTTTGCTGAACGATCCCGAATACCGGACGATTGGCATAGGAACCCGTGTATTTATCGGCGGAGCCCAGGGCTATGTTGTTTTTGAGGGTACGCAGCATTATCCCGGCCAGGAGCGGATGCCGAACGGCACACCTGTGGGGCCTGCCGGTACATTGGCAATAATCGGGGACATGAAAAAAATGTCCACCAGGTTTGTACGGGCTGCGATATATGAGAAGTACGGAACGACGCTGTTTGTCGGCGTGGGCATACCAATACCTGTGCTGGATGAAGATATGGCAATGAAAACCGCAGTGTCTGACAGGGACATTTATACCGTCATAGTTGATAAAAGCGGGAAAACCTCCTTTTCGCAAAGAGTTTCCTACCAGGAACTCAGAAGCGGTTATGTAACCATCAACAACAGGAAGGTACCCACAGCACCTTTGTCCAGCATGGTAAAGGCGAGGGAAATAGCCCAGCTGCTGAAAGAACAGGTACAAAAGGGAGAATTCCTGTTAACGGCGCCCGCGGAGAGACTGCCGCAGCACTCAGAACCGCTTAACAGGCTGGAGGAAAGAGGGAACTAATATGAAAAAGGAAAAAGTGAGTTTGACATTTCCGCCTTCGAAAATAACATTCCCACTGATGACTTTACTGGTGCGGAATTTTGATCTTGAGGTTAATATACTTCATGCTGATATTCATTTGAACAAAACCGGCAAACTGATCGTGGAAGTATCAGGAGAAGAGGATAGTATTGAAAAGGCGCTTCAGTTTATCAACGAGCAGGGAATAACGTATCACCTGTTTAACGGTACGCTTACATGGCAGGAGGAAGAATGCGTTCACTGCGGGGCGTGTACGTCGGTATGCCCTTCAAGGGCGCTTTCGATAGCCGGGCCTGATTTTCGCCTGACGTTTAACAAGGAAGAGTGCCTGGTATGCGGTTTATGCATCAAGGCATGTCCTTTAAGGCTTCTGCATCTGGCTCATAGAGGGAATGAGACGGCATAGGCATGAAAAAATTCGGATATGAGCAGGGTAAAGTATATGAACAATAGCGGTGAACAGCGATTTTACAGGAAAATTTTCAACAGCAGTGACCTGGTATATTTTTCAGGCAAGGTCGAACAGACCGATTTATATATAGGAGCCACTCGTAATCTGAGTGAAGAGGCTTACAAAAGCATCGTCAGGTACCGGCAGCAGGTGGAGGATTATATCCGCAGGCAGCCGGTTTTTTTAA